>Ga0272444_10001173_pt1 | contig 25654 bp, 21 predicted proteins | sample SSMForm13_FD_201033 | JGI IMG/M metagenome (GOLD analysis project Ga0272444, IMG submission 201033) | Marine sediment archaeal communities from Little Sippewissett salt marsh, Falmouth, MA, United States - SSM-Form-13 | ecosystem: Environmental > Aquatic > Marine > Wetlands > Sediment ...
GGTCCGTGTAGACCAGGGGGGGAGGGGGTTCCCCTTCGGCCGGAGTCATTCCCCGTTTTTCGGCGAGATCGCGGCGGAGGATGTCGGCGCGCAGGGCCGCTCCGTCCGCTTCAGGCGCATACGCACCCCGCACCTCCACCGCCAGCCTGGGACGCTCTTGAAGGGCGTCACTCAGCTGGAGGAGCTTCTCGGTCTCGGGCAAGGGCAATTCGGCGCGGCCCGGATCGAACTCCACGGCATCCAGGTCACGGTCTCGACCGCCCAGAAGGCCGCCAAGGGCCCGGAACGGGGCGGTGATGACCTTCTTGAGAAAGTTGCCCAGGGCCTGTCGCACGATGTGGCCGAAGGAGAACTCCGGGTTGTTCAGGTCACCGGAGATGGGCAGACCGATGTCAATGCGCCCGTTCTTGTCCTGGAGCAGGGCTACGGCCAGCTCGAGACGAAGGTCGAGGGCGTCCGGGCTTTCCACCCGTTCGCCCAGGACCAGGTGATCCAGTACGATTCGGTTCTTTCCCTCAAGGCGGCTTTCGCGGATCGCATAGTCCAGGTCCAGGCTGAGCTTGCCGGACTCGATGCGATACCCGGCGAATCGGGTGGTGTAGGGAGAGAGGTGGCTCAGATCCACGTTGTCAAAGTGCATGGTGATCTCGGTAAATCCCTTGGGGTCGAAGAGCTCGACGCTGCCCTCGATGAGTGTGGAGCCGTGCTCGTCCACCCGGCCGTCGAGCACCAGACCTGCATGCCGCCCCGATTGGCTGGAAAGGCCTGCAATCGTCCCCTTGAGCTCGTGGATGAGGGCGGAAAACCGCGGCATCATGCTTTGATCCGCAAAGTCGAGGAGCCCGTTCTCGAGCCGGACCTGCTTGACCTCCACGGAAAAGGGTGTTTTGTCGGGCTCATGGTCCTCCGCAGGGGCGGAGAGGGCGTTTTTGCTTTTTGATACGAGAAGTTCTCGTACGTCGAGGCCCTTGTCCTTCTGGATGACCAGGTCCATCGAAGGTTCCGTGAATGTCACCTCGTCGATCGAAAGCCCGTTCGGACGGGGTCTCCAGATCATGCCCCGGGCCTGGGCGTCCTTCCAGGCCAGGAGCTGTTCCTCGGATCCGGCGCGGGTCATAAGGATGTCGCTCAGGCTCACCTCTCCCGAGAGGCTCGGGGTTTCGGGGTCGTCCCTACTGTACTGAATACGCCCACGGGCGGACAGGGCTCCGGAGGCGAGGTCCACGCGGAGGAACGACGCAAGGTAGGGCTGAAGGGGAGGAAGGTCCACGGCCTCGACCTGGATGTCCGCCTCCACCCGGGGCTTGCCGGGGTGCACGGTTCCGCTGGCATGAGCACTTCCGCCGGAGTCTGTCTCCAGGCGCAGCTCGAAGGGAAAGGGCGTGTTCGAGCCGGTGTGCAGGTCTTGGATGTCCAGCCGTAGGTTTTGGAGGTCATAGAGCGGGTCGGCTCCGACCTTACGGTCCCAGAGTCGTATCCGAGGGGAGTCCATGTGAAACGAGTCCATGTCGAGCGACCAGGGCGTACCCCGGTCGGAGACGTTCCGGGCCTTGGAGGCCTCGGCGGAAGCCGGTGGTTCCATTTCGTTTTCGAAGAGCCATGCCCCTTTGATCGTCCCGTCCTCGTTTCGGCCCATCTCGGCCTGGACCCCGGTGACCTCCAACGCCTCGACGCCCACAATGCGCTCGGCCAGGTCGAAGCTCCCCCCGCGGAGGTCCGTTTCCGCCACCAGGATAAGGGGCTCAACGGAGAGCGGCGACCGAAGCGATCCGCCGGTTCCGTGAATGCGAATGTCGCTTGCCACGGCTTGGAGGGACGACCCGGTCCACTCGATGCGGGCCGAGAGACCCACGCCCACGCGTTCCATTTCCGCGGCCAGCGGCTTTGCCCGGCTTTGGTCCACGAACCGAACGCCCATGTCCTCCATGGACAGGCTCCCGACCACGGCCCGAAAGGGAAGGACCTCAGACGAGGACGGCTCGTCAAGAGAATCCGGGTTCGCGTTCTCCGTAGCGGAAGCCGGTGCAAGCGCACTCACGCGGCCCTGTTCGTCCACGCGGAGCTCCACGCGGCCCCGGGCAAGCCGGACCGTCTCCAGGTTCAGGCTCCGTTCGGCCAGGTCGAAGCGACCTCCGCGCAAGGCGGTTTCCTCCACAAAAAGGAGGGGCTCCTCCGATCCTGAAGACGAAACCGTTCCCTCCTCAGCATCCAGGCGGAGGTCGTCCACAACCGCCTGGATGGACGATCCCTGCCGTTCGATGCGGGCGGAGAGCCCCAGGTCCAGGCGCGCCAGGTCCACGGCCAGGGGCTCTGTCCGGCTCTGGTCCACGAACCGGACGCCGATCTCTTTTGCCTCCAGGGCGGGGACCTCTACCCGGAAGGGTGAGACCCCGGACTGGGCCCTGGCTTCGGACTCGACCGGGCCGGGTTCAGACGCGCCGGCCGCCACGTCCTCCCAGTTGAGGCGTCCCTGAGCGTCTACGCCGAGCGCTAACCGGCCCCGCTCCAGGCGGATCGATCCCAGGTCCAGGGACGCATCGGCCAGGTCGAACCTTCCGGGGCCCACGAAGACCTCGTCGATTTGAAGGGACGGGTTCTCGTCTTCGGGAAGACGCACGGAGAGCCCGCTTACGGAAATCCGGAAGGGATCGAACACGAGATCGGGCCCTTGGGGCGTGAGCGCGAAGCGGTAATTCGCCTCCGCATCGAGGGTCCCTTCGGGTTCCTTGACGGAAAGGACATCCCGAAAAAAGGGCCAGGCCACGGCCGGGCGAAGTCCCTTCAGTACGATGCTACCCTGGGAAGCGACGGGGAAAAGAGAGACCCTCCCGGACCACGTCACGGCGCCACCGCCCGGCAGGGCGGCCTTCAGGGTGTAAGGGGCTTTCTGCTCCGCTTGAGTGGAGAGATTGCGGACATCCAGGTGGATGGGACGGATCAAGGCCTCGGTCGGCGTGGAGCCGGAGCGATCGGACAAGGAGAGACGGCCGTCGGCGATGCGAATGCGCTCGAGCACGAGACCGGGTATTTCGGTTTTCTCTTCCGCCCGGGAGGAATCGTCGCGGGGACCGGCAGCTTTGCGCATCAGGCGAACCAGGTTGGGAGGCCCCTCGGCAGGCACGTTCAGGTGAAGGTGGGGCGCCTCCAACTGTATTTCGGCGAACGTCCAGGCTCCATGGATCAGGCTCGAGAGCTGGAGGTCTGCAAAGAAGCGCTGAAAAGAGAGAATCAAGGATCCGTCCGGTTCGTGGAGCGCACAACCGGTTGCATCCAGGGTCAGGGTGTACGGGTTGATGCGGACGCTCTCCAGCTCGAGCCGGCAGTCCAGTGTCTCGGTGACCCAGGAGGCGGCCTGACGCTCGAGCACGTAAGGCGCCAGGAAAAAACCGCCCAGCGTGTAAAGAGCCACTGCAGCGAGAACGGCCAGGAGCCAACGGTTGCGGAGCAGCCGCCAGAGGGGGCTCCGGGCCGGGATTTCATGGGATGTCGAGCTCACGTATTTCTCCATGCGGGGGGAGACCTTGTCCCCGCGCCCACCCGCACGGTCATGGGGTGCGGATGAGGGGCGCAGGATTCGATTGCTGAAAAGAGCGTTATATTTATTTTACAGAGCCACCGGGAATTATCAATCGCTCATGCAGCCCCTGTCCAGGGTGGGCCCCGGGAACAGGGTTAGAGAGGGAAACCGTCCATATTGCTTTTTTGTACATTTTCTGCATCATTGATGACGAATAATCACTCATTCTTTTTGACCTTACTTCGATGGATCGTTAAAAACGGATACAATATGGCTAAACCGAAACAGGCCCATCTGGGGAAGCGCATCCGTGCCATGCGAAAGGAGGCGGGCCTGACCATGGTTCAGCTGGCGGAACGGGTGGGTGTGAACTACGCCACGGTCCACCGGGTCGAGACCGGAAAGGTCAGCCCTTCAGTGGCGCTGCTCTCCGAGATCGCCGACTGCCTGGGGCAGAGTGTGGTGAGGCTGCTTCAGGAAGAGCCCAAAAGCCTTCACATTATACGTGCCTCTGATCAACCGCTGGTGGAATCCGAAAAGCTGGCCGTGCGCCTGCTCGTCCCCAAGGATGTGATCAACGACCGGATCTCCCTCAGCCGCTGCCAGGCCAAGGAAGGCGAGTTCCTGAGCAGGCACAAGACGGAAGGGTTCGAGTTGGCTTTACATTCTCAAGGGGAGGTGCGTTATTGGTTTGTCCTTCCTTTCCCTGCAGGGATGGACTACGTTGAGCGAAAGAGGAATCGCCGTCCCCGTGAAGGGGGCGCGCAGGCGAACGGAGGGCGTTGCCATGAAAGACGATCGACCACGGAGCCGGGCCGGGCGGCGCATCCGCCCCGAGGACGTGGACGAGGTCGTTGCAAGGCTTCGAGGGGAGACCCCTGCCTCCCAGGAGGGTTACCGCGAGGCCTCGCTTCGGATCCACGGCTTGATCTGCGCCAAGTGCGGCCGGGAGTTCGAACCCAAGGACCGCCATCTTCTCACCGTTCACCACAAGGACGGCAACCACCACAACAACCCGCGGGACGGCTCCAACTGGGAGAACCTCTGCGTGTACTGCCACGAGGACGAGCACAGCCGTGAGCGGCTCGGGCATTACCTGAGCGGGGACGAGGACTGATTCGACCGTGCCCGTTTACCGGGGTTCGGACGCCTTCCGGTTCTCGAGTGGGAAAGAAGAAGGGCGGATGGGAGGTGGAGAGAATGCACAGGCCGGCTCCGGGCAACGGAGCCGGCCTGTGCTCGTTTTCGGCTAATTAGCCGTGACCTTGACGATTTGGCCCGGGTAGATCGTGCTGTTCGGCGTGAGCCGGTTCACCTTGAGAAAGTCGGAGAGGTCCATGCGGTGGCGCCGGGCGATGAGGTAGGGGGAGTCCCCGCGCCTGACCCGGTACGTTCGGACACCGGTCGAGGGTGTACTACTGCTCCCCGCGGGCACCCTGAGGACCTGCCCCACCTGAAGCCGGGTGGAGCGAAGCCCGTTTACAGACTGAATGGCCCCGGTGGTGGTGGAGAAGCGGCGGGCGATTTTCCAGAGGGAGTCCCCTTTGCGGACCCGGTACTCGGTGATCCCTCTCTGGGCCGAGTAGGACGTCGCCACCTGTCCAGACGAACCGCCGCGGGTCGGGATCTTGAGCCGCCATCCCACCTTTACGTAGTTTTTGCTTCGAAGCCCATTCATGTTCATGATGGCCCGGACCGATGTGTGGTAGCGACGCGCAATGCCGCTGAGGGTCTGACCGCGCTGAACGCGATGCACCACGTAGCTCGGGGTGGGCGGACGCCATGCGGGGATGTCGCTGAGCTTGGCCAGGAGGGTCTCTCCCTTGCCGCTGGGGACCTTGAGCACGTACGTGTTGTTCGGGGTGAGGTACTGGCGGAGCTCGGGGTTCATGTCACGGATCAGGTCGTAGCTCACGCCGATTTGGCTGGCCACGGTCTTGAGGTGGATCTGCTTGCTCACGGTCACCTCATCCACGGGTCGCGGGCAGTACACCTCGGGAAGGTCGAACCCGTGGGCCTTGGGGTCGTTGATAATGTGAAGTACGGCCAGGAACTTGGGCACGTAAAATGCGGTTTCCCGGGGCAGCCGCCGGTACAGGTCCCAGAAATTGTCCAGGTACTGGATTTTCTGGGATTTGATGCGGTTGAGAACCCTACGCTCACCGCAGTTGTAAGCGGCCAGGACAGTGGTCCATTCGCCGAAGATCTGGTGAAGCTCCTTGAGGTACCCGATGGCCGCCTGCGTGGCCTTCTCCGGGTCCATCCGCTCGTCAATCCACTGATCCCGCTTCAGTCCGTACTTGTAGCCGGTGGAGGCGATGAACTGCCAAAGCCCCAGGGCCCGGGCCCGGGACAGGGCCCTCACCTTGTACCCACTCTCGATGAGCGGCAGCCAGGAGAGCTCTTCGGGCAGGCCTGCCTCGCGAAGCGCCTCCACGATCATAGGACGGTACACTCCGGATCGGCGGTAGGATTCAAGGAAAAATTTCCGTTCCCGTCCCTTGAACAGGTTGAGGGCCTTTTTCACCTCGTCGTTCGTCACCAGAGGAATGGCCTTGTGGTTGCCGTTGGCCACGGTAAAGCGAGAGGTGTAGACCTCGACGATGCGACGGGAAATGGTGATCCGGAGGTCTTCTTTCTGTTGCAGGAGTTCGGGCTGGGCTTCGGCGTTTACCTGCAGGATGAGGGAGTAGGCCTTGTCCAATGCGCCGATGGCGTTATCCAGGTCGCCCTGCTCCCAGAAATCGCTCGAAGCCTGATAGAACTCCATGGCCGAGTCCAGTAGTTCCTGATTCGTGAGGGTAGAGCCCGCCTCGGGCGATGCCTCGCTCACATTCTCGGCCGGGACCGGTTCGTCCGTGGCTTCCTCGATGCCCTCGATGCGTGTCGGTGTCGTTTCCTGGTCCGGAAGGGGTGTGATCGGAGCTTTCCGGCAGGTGGGCCCTCGCAGCTCTGCTGCGGGCGGCTGCACCGCGTCCGTCGAGTTTGCAGTGTCCACGCCCTGCCGGGGCTCAACGGTCACACACCCGGTACCGATCAGCAACGCTAGGATCGGGAGGGTGGCAAAAAGCCGAAGGACTTTCGGTCGGTTATTCACGGGATTTCTCCTTTGGTATCGTTTTTCTCTTCCGCACTCGTCGAGCGGGAGTATAAAGGACCAGTCCCGAGGGGTCAATCGGAAACAAGGACCGAGACCTAGACGGCGTTCCCGAATGATTCCTCCCTGTCCAGGATCTCAATCTCTCTCTCCCTTGCAAGGGCCTCCCCCCGCTGGACAGAGATGCTCACCGCAGGCTGGCTCAAACCGATTCGCTGTGCCAGGTCCGTAGCGGTGTAGCCCAGCTTTCTCACGGCCCAGTAGCAGAAAACGCTTCGTGCACACACGGTCTTGCGTACCTTGCCCGGGGAGAAGATTTCCTCCGAAGGCACTCCGAAGGCCTTGGCCGCCCGTTCGGCCAGACGATTCAGGTCGAGTCCGCGAAGGGCGAGCTCCGCCTGGGGGTGGAGACGCTCCTCGGCCTCGGCCAGGACCCGTTGGACAAACTCGGGCCCTCCGAGAATGCGCTCATCGCCGCGTGCGGATGCTCCGCGGCCACGCCGGCGCTTGACCTGTTCCCAGCCGCCGAGGCTTCGTACGAGGCCTCCGCCTGCCAGTTCCGGCCGCCGACCCTGACTCTCCCCCTCCTCGACATAGCGGCGGTAGGCCTTGCGAGCCTGCTCATGTGGCCCGGCAAACCGTTTCAGGACGGTTTCCACGTCCTGCCAGGCCGGTATCGTCCCTCCGAGAAGGGCCCCGTGCCCGGCGTAGGCGTAAGACTCCAGCTGCCCCAGGTCGCCTACGACCCCGGCACGGAGAGGATTGAGATGAATGTAGCGGACCATTTCCAGCAGGTAGGGGGCCTCCTCGCAGAGCACGGAGCGATAGCGGTCCAGGAAAACCGGCCCGCGGCGATGGTGACGCCGGTTGTACGTAACAGCGTATCCTGTGAGCATCCGACGCATGACCATGGCAATAGGTGTGTTTCCGGTCCTCAGAAGCAGGTGGGCGTGATTCGGCATCAGGGCCCAGGCATAGCATGCCGTGCCCGTCTCGGTGAGAATCTCACCCATCCGATCCCGGAAATGGTCACAGTCCTCGCCTTCGCGGAAAATATGTCTGCCTTCAAATCCCCGCACCGTGATGGAATGGAGGGCTCCAAATGCGTCAATGCGTGCTTTTCTGGACATGAACTGCTCATAGCAGATCATGCAGGCCGTTGTCAACAAATAAATTTATGAGCGTCCCTAAAATGGAATTCAAACACGCTCCTCACACGGCCTGAACAGGGCGGGTGTATGCTACACCCTCAAGAAGCCGAAAAGGTCCGCACGGCATCGGAATTCGACGGGTCGTCCAGCGCATGAGCTCCACGGCATCTCCTGCCCAGGGATTCGAGCGGCCCCGGATTCCGGGGATCCCCCAACAGGGCCCCGGGCAAACGGAGATGAGGGCAAACGTTCCAGCCAAAAAGGCTCAATGGAGGCTGAGCACATGACGGAGATCCTGTTTCTGATCTCAAGCCTTCCGGAAGCCCTTCTTTTATGGAGAGAGAGGGTAGAGAAAGACATGCGTTCTGGACACGAACGCCCTTCTTCACGAACCCGATGCCCCCTATGCCTTTCAAGATAATGATGTGGTCATTCCCCTGGCCGTCATCGAAGAGATCGATCACCGGAAGAGACGCCAGGACGAGATCGGCCTTGGTGGAACTCTGGGCCAGGCGCCTATGAGCCGGGGCTGGATTTCGGGCTGTAGTGGCGCTTCAACCAGCGGCTGAGGCCGTCCAGCCCGGGAAAGAACACGCGCTCGGTGACGTTGGCCTGGTCGAGTTTGTCTCGAATCTCCCACTTCAGCTCCGCCGGGATCACGATCTTGCGCCACATCTCCGGGTGTTGAAGGAGCCAGTCGTCCAGGACCGAGGCCGAGTCCGAGAACATGGAGAACAGGGCGAACTGATTCACGATCCGGTCGTCCATGGAGGGGGGCTCGAAAAAGACCAGGAACGGCCCTCCTGCCATGGTGGAGAGGTCCTTGAGGGAGGCCACGGACTCGGAGAGCATCTCCACCGTGAACACGTTGGCTCCTTCCTCGTCCAGTTGCCCCCGCAGCCGCTCCGGCAGCAGGCGGTGGGCCTTCACGTAGTTCACCGCCCAGATCACCCCGTCCGTGTCAAATCGCTCGATGTTGGCCGTGGCAAAGTGCATGGCCGCAAAGGGAGAGTACGTCCAGTCCATCAGCCGGGTGGGAAGACCGTAGTGCTGGGCCACGGAGAGCCAGTGCCAGACGCTGGTTCCCTCCACGCCGGTCCGGTGGGCGTACTTCCGGAAGTTCCGCAGGATGTGGTTCTCCAGGCTCACGTAGGGCCCCTGGAGGCGGATGAGTGTGGTCTCCAGGCGGTAGTCGGCGTCCGAGAGCCCCCGAAAGGCGTACCGTGAGCGAAACCGGCCCAGGTCGGGGCTCCAGCAGTCGTCAAAGAGCCGATCCTGAAGATCGCTCCAGCTTTTGACCCTGAAGGTATTCATAGCGGTTTTCTCCTTAAGCCCTTTGGGCGCGCTTAGGTTCCTCCATTTAGCACCACGAAGAACACGAAGACCACAAAGAAAGCAATTCACAAAAAAGGAAACCTGTTTTTCTGCTTCGTGCTCTTCGTGCTCTTCGTGGTGAGCAATAATCGTTCATTCCTCGCCCCATTGCACCGCGTCTTCAAAAGCTTGGCCTTGTGTCCGTGGGGAAGGAATGGTATGAAATAAGTCCGGGAGCCGGGTATCGCATTTCCCGCCGTGGACCCTCGTGGGCCGTGCGGAAGAGACCGGGTGTCCACCCCATTTCGAGCGGAAAGGCGGAAAGACGGACGCGGATGGTGGATCTGTTCTCTGCAGGCATGGAGTACTACATCCTGGGCGTGGCCGCGCTCATTGGGTTTTACATGGCAGCCAATATCGGCGCCAATGACTTGGCCAACGCCATGGGGACCTCGGTCGGTTCCGGGGCCTTGACCATGAACCAGGCCGTGGTGGTCTCCATGGTCGCGAACATAATCGGGGCCGTTCTGGCCGGCGGGCATGTGACAAACACCATTCGAAAGGGCATGATCGATCCCTCCCTGCTCGCCGGATCTCCGGAATCCTTGCTTCTAGGCATGTTTGCCGCACTCCTCTCTGCGGGGATCTGGGTGCAGGTGGCCACGCACTTCGGCCTCCCCGTCTCCACCACTCACTCCATCGTGGGGGCGGTGGTGGGTTTCGGCATCATGGCCGTAGGTTTCGGGGCCGTAAGCTGGGGAACCGTGATTGCCATTGTCCTGAGCTGGGTCATCTCGCCGGTGGCCGGCGGGATCATCGGAGGGGCGGTGTACGTCTTCATCCGCCGAAAGATTCTTTCCTCCAGGACACCGTATGATCAGACGAGGAAGTACGCCCCGTGGATGCTCACGGTGGTGTTCACCGTCCTGATTCTTTCGATTCTTTTCAAGGGATTGAAGAACCTGCACTTGAACCTGGGATTCGGGACGGCCCTGCTCATTGCGCTTCCGTTTTCCGTAGCCGCAGGGTTTGCAGGACGAGCCATCCTCTCGCGGCTAGGCGGCGAGGGGTGCCGGTGGATTCGGGGCGACGACAGTGAGAAGGTGGAGTGCGTGTTTCTGTACCTTCAGATTCTGACGGCCTGCTATGTGGCCTTTGCCCACGGTGCGAACGACGTGGCAAACGCAATAGGACCACTGGCCGCCATTTTCGCCGTGGTCAAGACCAAGACCGTGGCCATGCAGGTGGAGGTCCCGGCGTGGATGCTGGCTGCCGGGGGCGCGGCCGTGGGAGGGGGTCTTCTAGCGTTCGGGGCGAGGGTCATGCAGACGATTGGTAAAAAAATCACGGAGATCACGCCGGTGCGCGGGTTCAGCGCAGAGTTCGGCGCGGCCACGACCATTCTCATGTGCTCCCGGCTCGGCCTTCCGGTCTCCACGACCCATGTTCTGGTCGGATCGGTCATCGGGGTGGGGTTCATGCGGGGCATGGGGGTCCTGGACCTTCGGGTGATCCGGAACATCCTCTACTCCTGGTTCATCACCCTGCCGTTCACCCTCTTACTTTCCATGGGCCTGTACACTTTGCTGGTGGCCCTTTTTCTATGATCGGGGGACGATCCCATGCGGACCACATTCATGTCGCTGTTTTATAAGTCGCCCTTTGGAAACCTGAAGCGCCATGCGGACAAGGTGAGCGAGTGCGCTCGGGTGTTCTCCAAGGCCATCCGATGCCACCTGGACAAGCAGTGCGCGATGTTCGATGACCTCACGGACCAGGTGGCCATGCTGGAGTCCGAGGCGGATGCGATCAAGCGGAACATCCGGGGGCACCTTCCCAAGGGAATCCTCATGCCCGTGGACAAGTTCCAGTTCTTCATGTACCTGCGGGAGCAGGACAAGGTGGTGGATGCCGTGGAGGAGGCCCTGTACTGGCTGAGCTACCGTCCCGAGGGGCTCGACGAGGACATCGGCGACGATCTCATGTTCCTGGTGGACAAGGTGCTGCCCCCGATCGAGGCGCTTTCCCCGCTCGTGGAAAAGGCCTCCGAGTTTTTCAAGTCCCCTTCCGAGGAAAAGCGCCAGGAGATCAAGTCCATCATCCGCGACATCCGGCAGGCCGAGCACGAGGCCGACCACCTGGAGAGGGAGCTCATCCAGATGGTCTTCACCAAGGTGAAGGACCCCCTGACCGTGTTTCACCTCATCCGTCTCCTGGAGACCATCGGGTCCATTGCAGACCACGCCCAGAACGCCTCGGACATGATGCGGGCCATGGTCGCGGAGTAGCCGGGACGTTCTTCGGCCTTCGAGTTACGCCTTCTCCTCAGGAGATTCGGTTTCCCGGACCGCAGGCAGGTACACCGTGAACGTGCTTCCCTCTCCAGGCGTGCTCTCGACCTCCACCCGCCCGGCGTGGACCTGGACCACGTGTTTGACAATGGCCAGGCCCAGGCCCGTTCCCCCCAGCTTCCGGCTTCGGGATTTGTCCACGCGATAGAACCGCTCGAAGATGCGCGGCAGGTGATCCGCCGGGATTCCCGCGCCCTGATCCTTCACCCGGACCACAACCTCGGCTCCCTGCACCTCGGCTTCCACAAGGACCTCGCTCCCGGCACGGCTGTACTTGACCGCGTTTTCCAGGAGGTTGACAAACGCCTGCTCCATGAGAAGCGGGGTCACGGAGATTCGAATCCCGGGATCGCATAAGAGGCGAAACCGGTCCGTGGTCCCCTCGATCTTTTCCTGAACGATCCCCACGGCCCCCTCAAGTAGATTCAGGAGCGAACGGCTTTCCATGCCCATGCTGTCGGCCGGTTTTTCCTCTTCGATGCGGGAAAGGTTCAGGAGGTCCTCTACCAGCGCCTCCAGGCGTTCCGTGTGCCGTGCAATGATCTCCAGGAAGCGCCTGTGATTTTGCGGTTCCGCGCCGGTATCGTCCCGAAGGGTTTCCACGAAGCCTCGTATGGCGGTAAGGGGGGTTTTGATCTCGTGGCTCACGTTGGCCACGAAGTCCCGGCGCACGTTCTCGAGCCGCCGGAGGCGGGTGATGTCGTTCAGGACGATCAGTGCACCCATGCGCTTCCCGGTCTCGTCCCGAAGAACGGTGCCGTGGGCGCGCACCACGAGGTCGTCCCCGGTGTAAAGGGACAGGTCCCGTTCCACGAGGTGCTCGCTGGCCAGCGTTTCCGCCACGAACTCCTGAAGTTCCGTGTTTCTGGAGACCTCCTGAATGCTCCTGTTCTTCGCGTCTTTCCAGTCGAAGTGAAGCATCCGGGCCGCGGCCTGGTTCAAGCGGATGACGCGCTCGTCCGTGTCTACGGCAATCACTCCCTCCACCATGCTGGAAAGGACAACGCGAAGCTGGTTCCGTTCCCGTTGAACCGCGCGGAGCCGTTCATCGAGCTGGGTGGCCATCTGATTCAGGGCCACGGCCAGGCCGGCCATCTCCTCGGAGTCCGGCACAGGGAGGCGGTGTTCGAGCTCTCCCCCGGCAAAGCGTTCCGCCCCCTCTTTCATGGCTTCCAGGGGGCGTGTGACTCTTCGGGAGATCCAGAGGCTCATCAGGGCGGCCAGCACAGCGATGGCCAGGCCCCCGAGGGCGATTTTTGTGGTGACGCGCCCGATGGTCCTGTGGATGGCTGTAAAAGGGATAGAGGTCCGAAGGATCCCTATGAGTCGCCCATCCTCCTCCAGGGGTAGGCCCACGTACATCATGTCCTGATCCAGGGTGCGGCTGTACCTTATGGCAACCCCGACCCGTCCGCGCACGGCCTGGGTGACCTCCTTCCGGTCCGCGTGATTGTCCATGCGGGCGGGATCTTCATGGGTGTCTCCGATCACCTGTCCCGTGGGAAGAATCACGGTCACACGAGTGGCTGACCGCTTCCCGATCTCCTTGGACAGCCGATCGATCTGATCGTAGGCCCGGTCGAGCAGGTGCGGGGTGATGGAGCTCTCCAGGATCCGTGCCCGCGCTTCGAGGTCGGCGGCATACTGCTCCTGAAAAAATCGGCTGTGCGTGCGGGTGGCAAACCAGGTGGCCGCGGCCAGGGAAATGACCGTGATGAGAAGGTAGGTGAAAAAAAGCTGCCAGAGAAGTCGTCGTCTGCCTTGCACAGGGCGCTCACTCCTTGATGGAATCGCAAAAGGCCGAGACCTTAAGATTTGCCTCTAACGATTCCAAAGACTTATATGCAGCCAACAGGCGGTCGAGCGGGTTATTGCGAGACCGTCACTCCTTGAAACGGTAACCCACGCCTCGCACCGTTTCGATGAGTTGTCCGGCGTCACCCAGTTTTCTGCGCAGTCCCACGACCTGAACGTCCACGGAACGGTCCGTGACGGGGTAGTCGTCCCCTCGAACGGCATCGACGATCTGGGATCGCGTGAAGACCCAGCCGGGCCGCCTCGCCAGGTAGGCGAGGATGCCGAATTCCGTGAAGGTGAGTGTGGCTGGTTGACCGTCTACGAGCACTTCGCGTCGGCCGGGATGAATCACCAGGTTGTGAAGTCGGATGACCGCGGTCTCGTCCGGGGGCGTTTGCTCATTCCGCCGCAGGACCGCCTTGATCCTTGCGATCAGGACCCGTGGGCTGAACGGCTTGGTCACATAATCGTCCGCACCCAGCTCCAGACCGGTGACCACGTCCGATTCCTCTCCTTTGGCAGTGAGCATGACGACCGGAAGATTTCGGGTGCTCGATTCCTCCTTGAGGTGTCTTGCTACTTCGAGCCCGTCCATCCCCGGGAGCATGAGGTCGAGCACCAGAAGATCGAGCGGGGTGTTGCGGGCCAGCTTGAGGGCCTCTTCCCCTGTGCCGGCGCAGGTCACGACGTACCCCTCCCGGTCCAGGTGGTAGCGGACCAGCTCCAGGATGTCCTCTTCGTCATCAACAACGAGGATGTGTTTCTTCTTCATGTTCCTCCAGGTCCCCAGGGTGTCAAGACGTTTCGGGGACCTTTTCACAAGGTATGATCTGAATTCACTGCACCGGCCGGTTTCCACCGCGCCGGTATGCGCTGAAAAAGGAGGCCGGTTCCATTCTCTTTGGATGGAATCACCCTACTATGAATGGTTTCCGGATGTAAGCGGAATGTGAGAGAAATGTGAGTTTTCTGTTAGCAGGGAGTCGCACCTCCCCGGTCCCCTGTCGATTCAGCGCAGGTCGCCTTCCGGCTTGATTCCGACATGAAGACAGGTGATGCCGCACGTAAGGGAGTGGGTCTGCACCCGCTCGAGGCCGGCTCGGCGCATGAGGCGGGCAAAGGCCTGTGGTGAAGGGAAGTTTTCGATGGAATCGGCCAGGTAGTGGTAGGCCTCCGGGTTCGGAGAGACCGCCCGGGCCAGGCGGGGGAGGACGGTGTGCAGATAGAAGGTGTAGAACGGCCGGAAAAGCGGGGCGCGTGGAATGGTCATTTCCAGGATGAGGACCTGGCCTTCCGGGACCAGGACCCGGATCATCTCGCGGAGTGCGCCGAGTCGGTCCGGAATGTTTCGAATGCCAAAGGCCATGGAAACCGCATCGAAGTGAGCGTCGTCAAATGGGAGGTGAAGGGCGTCGCCCCTCACGAGGTGAATCCGGGAGGAAAGGTCCCGGCGCCGGATTTTTCGTCTTCCCGCCTCTATCATCTCCGGGACGAGATCGAGGGCGGTCACCTGAAGACCGGAATATCGGCGCGCCGCCTCCATGGACAGATCGCACGTTCCCGCGGCCGCGTCCAGCAGGCGGTGGGTGTGGAAGAACCGCATGCGGGAGACGGCGGAGCGACGCCAGGCCACGTCCCGGCGGAGGCTCAGGGCGTGGTTCAGGAAGTCGTACTTTCCCGTGACCGTGGCGAAGATCTCCTTGACCAGCTGAACACGCTCCGGGTCGCTGAGACGGCTCACAGAGGGGTAGGGTTTGAGAGGTCTTCGGTCGTTGGACATGGGTTTCAGCCTTTCCAGGGGGCCGCTCCTGTGAGGCAGGATAACCTCCTGCACAGGTTTGGAACGACTGGACCCATTATGGCCGGGAACAGGCACTTGTTCAAGCCTGCTGTCCAGGAGATTTCGGAACACCGGCGAGTTTCCCTCTTCCTGGCAGGGTCGGCCCGTCTTCGTGCGAACGAGGGACCACTGACGTTTATTCGGTCTGCCCTGAATGAGGCTGAAGAATCCGCAAAAAAAACCGAGAAAAAATCCTTTTTCTTGACATTTCAAGTCCTTCGGCATATGAATTCCTGCGTACAAGCCTAGGTGTCGGAATCATCAGGATTCGTGCCAGGTTGACTTTGCCTGATCGACAGCCGTGGCGCGATCGTTTTGAGACAACAGGGACGGACTCGCATAGCGTCTGATTCCTGATGGCAGCGTGAAGGGTTCAAGTTCAAGGCGCGTAGATCCCGTGTATTGAGGCGTGCGTAACGTCGGTGGCGGTGACAAGGGATGTCGCGCAACGCAGAAACGGGGCTTTTTACGAAGCCATCAACAGGGAGATGGGATGGCACTGACAAAAGCGGATTTGGTGAATGACTTAACACGGAAGGGATACAAGAGAAAAGAAGCGGTTCAGCTCGTCGAATCCCTTTTGGACATCATCAAGGCCAAGCTGGGGCAGGGGGAGGAGGTCCTCCTGTCCGGATTCGGGAAGTTCTGCGTGAAGGACAAGAAACGCCGGCGGGGGAGAAACCCTCAGAGTGGTGAGGACCTGATCCTCGCTGAGAGGCGCGTGGTCACCTTCAAGTACTCATCCGTGCTCCGGGACAAGATCAACCGAACCCCCTGACGCGACATCCCGAAAAATCACCCTGAGAAGGCGGCCCTTTTCAGGGGTCCAGGCTGCGTATCGGGAAGAAAAGAGATCCTTATTAGGGGTTCTGTTTCCGTTTTGAGGGGTTCTGCCGCGGGAGTCGGCGCGGTGCCCGCCTGTCCCGGCGCGACTTCAGGATCTGCTGCCGCTTTTTCAGGAGACGGCGTTTCAGCAGCGGCTTCCGCAACTGCTGCCATCGTTTCAAGATGCGTTGCCGGGCGGCGTTTCTCCGGTGGATGATCTGTGGAAGCAGGCGGCGTCGTTCGATCGCTTTTTTGCGGAGCCGTTCTATGCGCTTCCGATGGGCGAGCATCCGTTTCTTCAGAGGGATCGGGCGGCCGGGCCTTCGAAAACGGGCCACGGAAACCTGCCGATCGCGGGACACCAGGATCTCGGAGTCTTGAATCGTCCGACCTTGCTGGTCCAGACCTAGAACGGCCACATCCCCCTCAAAGACCCCCACATCCGTTTCCTCTTCAGTCGTCGACTCCACCACGAAGTCGGTTCCTCGAACCGCTGCAACGAGCGTGGGTGTGCGGACCTGAAACCGCGACTCACGGTGCACCAATTTCTGAACGGTGCACAGGATTCGACCGAACCACAAGGCCATGGTCGAGAGGATCCGCTGATCCTGGCAATCCGCTGCGAGCTCCTCCAGGGTGATCTCCGTTCCCTCCTCCATGCGGACGACGGATCCGTCGTCCATGAGGATCTCTGCGGACCCGTCCTCACCGGTACGAAGCCGATCACCCTCCTCCACGGGAATGTCCGTATCCACGGGAAGCCAGAGATCCTCCCCGCGGTGCTGGAGGGTCACATCCCCGTTGAACTCTACCAGGGTTGCGGAAAACGAAGGGACGTCATCATCGGCGCGGGTGTCCTCACCCCCGAAGAGGAGGACGGCAGCGAGGACGATCACGAAGAGAAACGGCTGCGGAAGGATTCGGATAGGCATACACAAGAAGTATATACGGGACCTCTTTTTCGGTCAAGCCGCACTTCTCCCCCGCCACACACCCGTAGGTTGGGTCGTGATCGCCCTTCGCTTCCGTCCTGGTTGTTTCCCCACGGACTGAAACACTCGACTGCATGGCTCAGGCCGGTTCGTGGTACACCGGGGGGCCCAGGGACTGGAGGGAGAAGTTGTGGAACACGTTGTACCCGTTGTAATCCAGGACCCGAAGATCGTCCTCCTGGTGGAGGTCCCCCATGATGACCCCGAAATGCTTTCCATACTTGGCCTTGACATCTTCAACGGGGACCTCGAAGACGAGAAACTTGCGAATGCCCTTGGCCTTGAGTTTTTCGAGCAGCTTGGTCTCCGTGAAGGCGTTGTGGGTGGTCAGGATCAGAATCGGACCGGTGCCCGAGAAAAGGATGCCTGCTTTCATGACGTCCCCTCCTTTCCTGGATGAGGGTTGCAGGAAAGGGGCGAGTGCGCCCCTGCTTGCCGCAGCTTCATCCTTCATGGGCGGCGATGGGAAGCGGGCGGTTTTCAACGACGGCTTTCGTGTCGGGGGAGACGCAGCTGGCGCCCGGAGGATCGAGGGGACGAGGAGCAACGCGTGTACTGTATCGGGAGTGGGAAGCGTAGGATATCAGGCCTTTTCTAGTCTGGGAAGGAAGAGCCGCGAACCTTCGTTACAGGCTTCGCAACAGCCGCACGGTTCTGTTCACGGCATCGCTGGAGCAACCCAACCCACTCCAGAGGCCGGCAACAAAGCGCCATGGTGTCGCGAAACTTAACTTTAATTATTTTATCACACACAAAGGGAGAGTTGAAGCCGTTTCGTCGCGGTAGGAGGGCGTCAACCAGACGGAAGAATGACGAGATGAATGTCCAGGGCCCTGGCGCTGTGTGTGAGACCGCCCACCGAGATGAAATCCACTCCGGTTTCAGCGATCTCCCGCAATGTTTTTTCCGTCACATTGCCGCTGGCCTCGAGCTCGATGGCCGGGGCATTTTCGTCGCGGAACCGAACGCAGGCGGCCATCGCCTCCGGCGTCATGTTGTCGAGCATGATGCGGTCGGGACCCGCGGCCAGGGCCTCTCGAAACTCGGCGTCGGTTTGCACCTCCACCTCAATACGCAGATTAGGCATTTTTCTTTGAAATTTAATTGCCTTTTCCACGGCTTCTCCTGGCCCTCCGCATGCCTGAACGTGGGTGTCTTTGATGAGGATCATGTCAAAGAGGCCGAAGCGGTGGTTTCTTCCGCCACCGGCGCGGACCGCCCGCTTTTCAAGGAAGCGGAGCCCCGGAGTGGTCTTTCGCGTGTCCAGGATGACGGCGCACGTCCCCCGGGCAAGGGAAACGAGGTGCGCTGTCCGGGTTGCGATGCCGCTCAGTCGCTGGAGGAAGTTCAAGGCGATGCGCTCTCCCGAGAGGATGGAGACGAGGGCCCCTGAGATTCGGCAGATCTCGGTCCCCGCCTCCAGCGGGTCGCCTTCCTTGGCAAGGACGTGCACCGAGAGCCCGGCATCGATTTTTTGAAACAGTGGAGCCAGGAGTTCCGTACCGGATACGATCCCGCTCTCCTTGCTTTGGATCAACGCTTCGCCCCGGGCGGTTTTGTCCAGGACGGCGCGGGAGGTGACGTCGCCCTCGTCTGCGAGATCCTCCTCGAGCGCAAGCCGAAGCAGGGGGTCCAGGGAAACGATTTCAGGCGGGGCGGACATGGGATTCCTCGATTCCATGGAAAGACGGAGAGAGAAGCCCGATTTTCCAGGAGCTTGCGTGAAATCCTAGGGGAAGGGGTCTGGGTTGTCAAAGAAAATAGCGGATGCCGGATTCCCAGCCATTTAAAGGGTCTTCGATTCCGTAGCCGTACAAGCGGAAGAAGATGGGTCACGCCGTCCGGTCGTCCCTTGGGCGCGTCACAGAGAGGTGTACGAACTCACACCGCTCCCCCCGCAGCCCGCCTCTGCTCCATTTTCCGCTCTTTATCGAGCGCATGGATCATGCACTGGGGCCGGAACTTACAATAGAGGTTGGGGTCCGTGCAGGATACCCCGTTTTCCAGACACTCCTCACAGTATCCCACACCCATTTTCTGACAAACGGCGCGGGCCTCGCGATCTGGATGATATCGGCATTGCATGAAAAAGCTCCTTCCGAGCCCCCGCTTAGGAGAGCGAATCGCTCCGGGCAGTCACCCATTTCTGCTTTGTCAGGACGAACGCGAGAGCTGCCAGCAAAAAGACCAGCATGAAACCGAGGTGGGCAATATCCACGAACATGGTCAGGCCCGGGGAGAATGTCACGTCTGGAAGGTTCTTGAGGACGCGAACGATGCCCGTGACCACGAGTCCGGCGAGCAACAGGATACGGACGATCCCGGCCGCAGTCAATCGGAACCGCCTTCGAGCGGAGAGAAGGTACTCCGTGATCAGGTAAGCGAAAAACCCCAGGAGGAAGATGGCTCCCAGGTAGTGAATCGTGTGGGTGAGATAGAAATCGGCGGCCCAGCCCATGCCCGGGATGTCGGCGACGTAGTATCGCTTGAAAATGGGCATCTGCCCGAACCCGCTGAATGCCATCACCACGAACGAGAGGACGAACAGCCATTGCACGAGCCGCCCGCTTTTCGTTTTCAATGCCGTGCTCATGGTTTTTCCTTCCTTTCGGCGGTATCCCCGGATCGGCCGGATCCCTTGACAAAGCGGGCCACAGCCGCGGCAATGCCAGCCACCGGCGCGATGACCATGGCCTTGGCCAGGTTGTCCGCGTGGGCCATGGAATCCTCGACCGGATCGAAATGAGGCCTTCCCGGGCCTTTGTCAATGACTTGATTGAGTTCCTCAAAGGGGACCGGGGAGACGTAAATCGTGTTGGTGCCGCCGTTTTCGGTTTCCCCGTAGATGTAGCCGTTGATCTCGCGGGCGATCTCATGGGCCTCGGCCACGATCGCATCCCGCGGCCCGATCTTCTGGACCTGCTCCGGGCAGTTTTCGATGCATGCCGGAAGCTCGCCCTTGGCCACGCGGTCGAAGCAGCGGTCGCACTTGTACATGACGCCGTTTCCCGCAAAGGAGGGCAGGATGTCCAGGTACAGACCCACTCCGGTCTGACGCTGGGGGATGTCCCACGGACAGACGTTCTTGCACTTGGATCCGCCCAGGCAGATATCCGGATGGATGACGGTGATGCCGTTTTGAAGTTTCCTTGCAGCCCCCCACGGACAAAGATCCGCGCAGGGCGGGTTCTGGCAGTGCATGCACCGGCGGGGGAACGTCAGGGTCTTTTCCTCACCGTCGATCGTGACCTGGGCCTCCTGGATGAAGAGCCAGTTATACGGGGTCAGACGGTCCGTCTCGCCCCGGCGCTCGCTCCAGTCCGCGACTTTCACGCGCGATGGGTACATCTTGGGAAACGGTTTTTCAGGCTCCGGATACTTGTGCTCGTTGGTCCAGTTGCAGGCCTCTACGCAGGCCTCGCACCCGATGCACTTTCGAATATCGATGAGGGTCGCGAGCTCCTTGCTGGATGCGCCTTTGACTGCGTTCGGCAGGGGGAGCCTGGAAGCGGTCAGGGCGCCGGCAGCAGCCAGCCCTCCCTTGAGAAAAGCTCTTCGAGTGAGATTCTGTGCCATGGGATTTCCCCTCCACTGGGATCATATGGACTATCCGGTAAGAGCCGAGTTCCGGTAAAAGGTTCCAGGGAGAAAGGAAAAAAGGACGGGCGCGGGTCCAGGTGCCGTTAGAGGCGGACGACCGGAATGGAGGAAGCGGAGCCACACCCTACGCGTCGTTGCCGGTCGGCTTCCCCTGGGTCAGGCAGGCCTTCAAGGCTTCCCGAAGGCGCTGTTTCGTGTCTGTCGGAACCGCCTCCCTGGGGGTCCGCTTCAGCACATCTACGGTCTTTCTCAGGGACTCGACACACTCGCGGCACTCAGGGCAGTCGCAGAGGTGTTGTTCGATTTCCTCCCGTGCGGCCCCATCCAGTTCCCCGTTCAGGAACTCGGAGATTCGGTCAGCGTATTTCTTGCACTCTTCATGCATTGGGAAGCTCTCTTCTATAGCGCTCCGAAATCTCTTTTCTCAGGAAAAGGCGGGCTCGGTGGAGCCTCGTCTTGACCGCCTGGGGCGTGATCTCCAGGATCGACGCGGTCTCCTCCGTGCTGAACCCCTCCATGTCCCTCAGGTTGAAGACCATCCGGTACTTCGGGGGGAGGGCGCGAACGGCTTCGCCGATGACTTCCTTGAGCTCGGATTGAAGCAGGCGCTCGGAGGGATCGGAGGACCAGTCCGGAATATCGAACTGGCCGGCTGCCCCGTCCCCCGGCAGAAGGGCCTCGAGGGAGAGCTCAAAATCGGGCTCCCCCTTCTTCTTCCTTCGCTTGCGGTAGCAGGCGTTGGCCGCGATCTTGAACAGCCAGTTCTTGAGCCGGGTCTCCTCGCGAAAGCCGTCCAGGTATCGATAAGCGCTCAGGAACGTGTCCTGGAGGATGTCTTCGGCATCCTCCTTATGACCGCACATGCGGAACCCGAAGTTGTACAGGCTGTCCTCGTAACGGGAGACGATTTCCTCCATGGCCTCGGGCGCCCCTTCCCGAAAGCGTTCAATGAGCCGATGCTCCTCCTCGTTAGTGGCTCTCGAATTCATAGGCTGGGCTTTCCTTGTTGAGAACGGACGTTCAAATGGATAAGGGTTGGAATCGCATTTTTCGGTGAAAACGCACGATTCCATGTCTATCATACGCGCTGCCGCGTTGCAACGAACTGCATTGAAGAATTGTGTTTCTGCACGCCGGATTACACGCTCGAGTCCTGAAAGGGGATCGTCAGTTCGTAGACACCCGATTGCATCACGGCATTGACCGGATACGGGGACCTTTCGAGGACTTTCATCATGGCCTTGTTCGAAGCCAGCACGTCTGCGGTGAACCCCGTGATGCCTCGGTCCTTGGCGATCTTGATGAGCTGAAGAAAGAGAAACGTGGCAATCCCCTTCCCCTTGTAGTTTTCGTCCACCACGAATGCAATGTCCGCGTAAGGCGTGTCTCCGGGAAGGACGTAGCGTCCCTCGGCCACAATCCGCCCCTGGCCGGGATCCCCCACAAGCCCCACCATGGACATGGCGTTGCGGTAGTCCACGGTGACGTACTCCTGCATTTTGTTGTGGGGCATGGTTTTGACCGGGGAGAAGTACCGGTAGTAGACGGACTCGTCCGAAAACCGGTAGAAGAGCCTCCGCATCTCGTCCACGTCCGACGGCCGGATCGGCCGGAACCGAACCACGAGACCCTCCTTGAATTCCTGCTCGCAGGAGAGCTCTTCCGGGTAGGCGCGGCTCTTCTCCGCGTGATACACCTGGTCCGGGTAGAGGATGTTTTCCTCCTTGGCGGCCCGCACGAGGTCCGCGCGATCGTCGGGGTGGGCGATGTCGATCAGGGCGAGGGCGCGTTCTCGAATGGTCTTCCCGGTGAGCGACGCCACGCCGTACTCGGTGACCACCAGGTCCAGAGACTCGTGGGCCGAGAACTGGTTGGGATAGTCTTTCACCGAGAGAAGGATGTTGGCCTTTCCCTGGGCGTTCCGGCTGGGAAGGCCGAAGATGGTACGCCCGCCCCGGGAGATGGCGGCTCCCATAAAGAGTTCTTGAGACTCGCCCGGTCCGGTCCCCACGTTCCCTTTGCCGTAAGGCAGGGCCACCCCACCCGTGAGGTCGATCCTGCGGGCGGGGAGAATCACCATGAACCGATCGTTCCTTCCCATGCGCACGGGGTCGGCCACCACATCGATGCCCTGGAACTCCACCAGGGGGTTTCCATCCAGCCAGGCCATAAGGCCCTCGGTCCCCAGGGCGTAAGCGGCCACGGACTTCCCCTTGAAAACCGCCTTTTTCCGGTTTGTGACGGCCCCGCTCTGGACGAGCTCCATGAGGGGATCCGTGAAAAACGGCGAGTGGATCCCCAGGTGGCGCTTGCGGGATAGGTGACGGGCCAGGGCATCAAAGAGCGGGCCCACGGAGAAGGCCAGACAGCATCCGTCTTGAATGAGCGTGGCCATGTTGCGCCCGATCTTGTCGTAGACGTCGTCCACGGGCCACCGGGGAAAGGTGATGGGCGGCTCCGCGGCCTCCACGAGGAGGTCGAACTCGCTCTCGTGGACAAAGGTGTCTCCCATGGTGCGCGGAATGCGGGGGTTGATTTCGCCCACCACCAGGGAGGCCTTCTCCATGGCCTGACGCGCCACGTCCACGGCTACGCCCAGGCTCGCGTGGCCGGAGGCATCGAACGGAGTGATCTGAACAAAGGCCACGTCAATGTCCAGGGCCCCGGACTCCATGAGCAAGGGCACGCGCGAGAAGGGGCAGGGGATCAAATCCACGCGCCCCTCGCGAATAGCCTCGCTGGCGATCCAGCCGGCAAAGAAGGTCTTGAGCCGGAACTTTTCCGTGTACTTGTCCGCAATGGAGACCGTCTCCCCCAGGCTCACGAGCTGGATGAGCTCCAGGTCCCGAAGGTTCGATGCATTGGATGCTTTGAGGGCCTTGACGAGGGTCCGGGGTTCGGCCACCCCTGTGCCGAGAAAGATGCTCATGCCCGGCCGAATGCGGGAGAGGACCTCCTTTTGAGACGAGATTTTCTTTTTCCAGGCATCTTCGGAGGACATGAATCTGCTCCTGGGGGACGCTCGGGTCAGCCCAGCCGGTAGCCGTTGGGCACGGGTTCGCCGTCCACGTAAACGCGGCTTTGTTCGTCCAGGGCGAACCGGCCCCGGGCGATCATCTCCACGGTCCGTGGAAAGATGATCCAGTCCCCCATCTCTTTGAGCCGTTCCTGGTGCTCGTCCGCCGCACGAGCCAGTCGGTCAGGATCAGACCGAAGCGCCTCGACGGGTTCGCTCAGGGCGACCTGAACCGGGTCGGAGACCATGAGCAGGGGGCCCGTATCCACACCCTGATCGGTCCAGAGCGTAGAGGCGCGAAGCTCTTTTTCGCCGGCGGCAATGGCATCGCGCACGGCGTGATCGCCCACGAATCTTCGAGTGCCGTCCGGATTGAGAACGGACAGGTCCGCCGGATGAACATTGACGCAACCCTGGAGTGTAATGTAACTCATGTATCCGCCCAGGGCGATCGCGTCGATGTCAAAGGCCTTGACTAGGGTTCCCGGCACTCGGTCGAATGCCTTTCGGGCGGCCATGCCCTCCGGGGTCGTCACAGTGCGTCGTACCCCGCGAAACCGGTGGAAGGCACGCACATCATAGCTCGCGTGAGGAAGCCCGTGTTCCAGGGCAATCGCCTCTCCTCGGGAGACCCCGTCCGAGCGGTCGCTGAAGATGAACACCACCTCAAAGGGGGGGGCGCCCTCCTGTTCCCGGAGCTCCCGCTCCCGCTCGAGGAGTTTGAGGATGTTCGTTCCGGAGCCGGACATGAACGCGGCAACCCGCATGGGACGTCCGGCCTCGTCAGGATCGAAGATGGGCTTTGGGGTCATGGGCCGTCCTTTTAAAGATGGTCCGGCGGATCGACATAAACACCCCCACCCCGAGTGCGTTTTGCAAAGCGGGCGTTCCCGTCCCGTTCGGGGGTGGGCTCGATCGATCCAGCGAACCGTTTAAGGGTTACGATACCCTAAAAACGGCGGAAGCGCAAAGTACAAACCCGGTGATCCAGCGGGGGTCAAGGCATGGAGGAAAAAACACGATGATCGTACGAAACGTGAACGACAGAGAGGTGATGGAGACCACGTACCGGGCTCACGGAGGGGCCGTGGCGCAGATGATCCTGGACCGGCGCGTGCTCAGGGAGATCGGGTTTCTCGCCATTGCCACCCTGCCCGCGGGGAACAGAATCGAATCCCACGTGGATCCCATGGAGGAGATTTACTTCGTCGTGAGCGGGAGCGGGGTCATGGGCGTGGGAGAGGAAGAGCAGGAGGTGGGGCCCGGTGACGCCGTGTGGATTTCTGCGGGGGATCCCCATGAACTCCTGGCCACGGGCGAGGAGCCCTGCGTGGTCCTGGTCGTGGCCTCTGATCGTTTCTAGAAGCGGTCAGGATCCCGCGATGACTAGGACGGAAGCTCAGGGGGAGGAAGAACTCTTTCCCTTGTATCCCTGAAGCATAGGAGGCCCTATGGAGGCGCTGTCCGCTCCGGCACGGGGGGAATACGTCTCGCCGTCGCTTCAGGAGTAAACGATATCATCCCCTCGATGAGGCGGAGGTGGTGGAGAGCCGAATGGTGCTGGCGGCGGCTCAAAAGGCGAGAGGCCTTTCTTGTACGGACCACGAATCACGAACCACGAGCACGGCCTTTTGGCCTTTCTTGACAAAACGTGGATCCGGCCTCTATAACTCATTCAGTCCTTTCAGCAAGGAGCGCCCCATGGAGCTCGAGCCCCGATGCCGCGATAAGGTACTGCGCCTGATGAAAAAGGGCGTGGACATCCCGAACCCGCTCTCCATCGATGTGGGGGAAGAGGTCGATCCCGAGCGCATCTCCGGGGTGGGCGTGCGGATCGACCCCGGGTGCCGGATCTACGGCCCGGACACGGCGATGGGCCCGGGCGCACATATCGGCCGGGAAGGGCCGGTCACCATCGAGAACTGCCAGCTCGGGCCGGGTGTGGATCTCAAGGGCGGATACGCCCGGGAGGCCACGTTCCTCGAACGGGCCTCGGTGGGGCTCGGCGCGCAGATCCGTGAAGGTTGTCTCATTGAGGAGCAGGCCGGTGTCGCGCACTGCGTGGGCCTCAAGCAGACCATCTTGTTCCCCTTTGTCACCCTGGGAAGCCTGATCAATTTCTGCGACTGCTTCATGGCCGGAGGCACGAGCCGG
>Ga0272444_10001177_pt1 | contig 25598 bp, 30 predicted proteins | sample SSMForm13_FD_201033 | JGI IMG/M metagenome (GOLD analysis project Ga0272444, IMG submission 201033) | Marine sediment archaeal communities from Little Sippewissett salt marsh, Falmouth, MA, United States - SSM-Form-13 | ecosystem: Environmental > Aquatic > Marine > Wetlands > Sediment ...
GCGTTGTGCTGTTGCTGGCGCTCGGCCTGTGGACCTGGCGGCGCGCACGCGATCCCTACCGACGCCTGGCGAGCGGGCTGAGCCGGGGCAGGCTCGACGCACGCCAGGCGGCGCATGCGCTGGCCGCGCTCGGCGGCCTCAGCCCCGAGCAACAGCAACAACTCGAGCGCCTGCGCTTTGCCCGCCAGGCGCCGCAAGCGCAGCAACTCCAGCAACTGTTGCAGGACCTTCGCGATGGCCGTTGAGTGGAGCCTGTTGCAACCCCTTTGGCTACTGGCCCTGCCCCTGGTCGGCCTGTGGCTGTACCTGCGCCGCCATGTCCGCCACTGGCCGGGTTTCATCCAGGCGATGAGCCTGCGCTATCCGCCACTGGCACACCTGGTGGACGCGGCCTCTGCCGACGCGCCCGACACACGGCGCGGCAACCGCCTGGTCGCCGCGGGCCTGGCGCTGGCGGTCGTCGCCCTGGCCCAGCCGGTGCAACTGACCGCGCCGCTGCAGGCCGAGACGCAATCCGAACCGGTGGACCTGGTGCTGGTGGTCGGCACCGCGATCAGCATGCGCCTGCGCGACTACCTGGTGGACGGCCAGCCGGTCGACCGCATGAGCCTGGCCAGGCAGTTTCTCGACGGCCTGGTCAGCGGCTACCGCGGGCGGCGCATCGGCCTGGTGCTGCTCGGCAACCCGCCGCTGCTGTGGCTGCCGCTGAGCGGTGATAAGCAGGTGGTGCGCGATGCCATCGCGCGCATCCGCCCGGTGCTGGCCGGGCGCCTCAGCGACAGCGGCGCGACCCTGGCACTGGTCGGCGAGCGCTTCGCCGGGCCGGGCGAGAAGGTGGTGGTGATGGTCAGCGACGGCGGACTGCAGCTGGGCGCCATCTCGCCCATCGAGGCGGCCGCACGCCTGCGTGCGCAGGGCTTCAGCCTGTACGTGATCGGCCTGGGCGCGAGCGCCGGCGAGGCGCAGAGCACCGAGCAGGGCGGCCTGCTGTTCCAGGCGGCCGACCTGGACATGCTCGAGCAGGTGGCCGAGGCCGGCGGCGGCCGGCTGTTCCACGTGCAGGATGCCGAGGCCTTCGGCGCGGCGCTCGCAACCATCGAGGCCAGGCACCGGCGGCCGGTCGCAGCAAGGCCCGGGCAGCGCCTGCGCACTGCCTGGTACCCGCTGCCGCTGGGGCTTGGCATGCTGCTGCTGGTACTGGCCTTGGTCCTGCCGCCATCAAGAAAGAGCGGCACCTCATGACCGGGCTGGACATGCTGTACTGGCGCGCGCCGGCCTGGCTGGTGCTGAGCCTGCTGCCACTGGCCGCCGTGTTGGTCGCCGGACTGATGCAGCGTCGCGCCTGGCGCAGGCTGGCCGACACCCGCTTGCTGCCCTGGCTGCAGGTGCGTAGCGGGCAAAGCACAGCGCGCCTGCAACGCCTCCTGCTGTTGCTGAGTTGGCTGCTGCTGTGCGTCGCGCTGGCCGGCCCGCGCACCCCGGCCTGGGTACCGCCGCAACTGCAGCCGCAGGAGCGGCAGCTGATCGCGCTGGTCGATTTATCCGCCTCGATGCGCGTGCGCGACGGCCAACCCGATCGTCTCGGCAGTGCACTGCGCCTGCTGCAAGGCCTCGCCGCACAGGCGCCGCCGCAGCTGAGAATCGGCCTGGTGATCTATGCCGGCAAGGCGTACCGGCTGCTGCCGCCGAGCGACGACCGCCGATTGCTGGCGCATTACCTGCAGCAACTGCCGGCCATGCAGCCGCCAACCCTCGGCAACGACCTGGCCGACGCACTGGCCCTCGCTGCCGGCATGCCCGGCGAGGCACACGACAGGCAGCTGCTGGTGCTCAGCGATGGCGACCTCGGGGAGCAGGCAGTCGCCGCCGCTACCGCGGCCGCGCACACGATCGCCGGCGACATGCCGATCCACTTCATCGGCCTCGGCACCGACGAGCACGGCGCGGTGCCGCGCAGCAACGGCGAGCCCATGATCCTCGATGGCCGGCGCATCAGCAGCCGGCGCCATGCCGGCTGGATGCAGTCGCTGGCCGGCCAGCCGGGCATCCACTACCACGCCGTGGAAGTGCTCGACGACGAGCAGCTTGCACGGATCGTCCGCAGCGCGCCGCCGCGCATCCCCGCCGCGGCCAGCGAACGGGTGTTGTGGCATGAGCACTTCGCCCTGCCGCTGCTGATCGGCATGGCGCTGCTGTTGATCGCGCTGCAGCTCGGGCAAGGCGCCGGCCGCCGCTCCCTGCTCGCGCTGCTGGGCGGGCTGTTGCTCGGTGGCTGCCAGGGGCCGGCAGACGATGATCCCGAACATACGATGCGCGCGGCCCTGCAACAGCAGGACTATGCAAAGGTGCGCACGCTGGCCGCCGTACTGAAGGGTTACCCGGCACGCTACGCCGAGGGCATCGCCTGCTATCGCCTGGATGAGCAGGCGTGCGCGGTGCAGGCCTTCGCACAGGCTGCTTGGCAGGCGCCGGATGAACTTGCGCGCGGCCGCGCCGCCTTCAACCTCGGGCTGGCGCATTTCCGCCTGGGCGACTACGAGCAGGCCGCGGTGCTGTTCCGCGATGCCGAGCTGCACGGGGTCGATGCGGCTATCTGCCGCCTCAACCTTTCCTACGCGCAGAGCCTGGCCGCCGGGGTGCGCAAGTGGCTGGAGGACATCGCCGAGACCGAACGCCGTGCCGACTGGCGCAGCGCCGCCGGCCGCTTTCCCGAAGGCTTCGAAGACCAGCTGGCCGAGGGCATCAAGCTGATGCGCCCGCCGCAGAGCGTCGAGGGCCTGCCGCAACTGGTCGGCGAACAGGTGCAGGCTCTGTTGGCCAAGGGTGCCGCCTTCCGCTTCGGCAGGCAGGCGCAAGCCGCCAGCGGTGAACAGCGCTCCTGGGTCGAGTCACCGCAACAAGACGCACCGGGCGATACCGCGCAGCTGATGAATGCCTTGATGAGCATCGAGGCCGGCCTGCCGATGCGCCCGGCAGAGCCCCTGCAGGTACAGGGGCAACGGCCATGGTGAGACGCCTGTACCTGCTGCTCGCCTGCGTCGCCAGCCTGTCCGGCTGGGCGGCGGCCGCGCAACTGAGCGTGCACACCGGGGCGCAACAGGTGGAGATGGGCAAGTACCTGTCCGCGCGTATCCTGTATCTCGGCAAGCAGGCGGTGGGGCCTGCCGACTTGCGCCAGTGGCAGGACGACTTCCACATCGACCGGCGCGGCATCGACAGCGAAAGGCTGGCGGACGGCCAGGTCCGCACCACCCAGCAGCTGCGCCTGTATCCGAAGCGCAGCGGCGAACTGCTGCTCGAAGCGATCGCCCTCGGCGGGGCCATCGCCAGGCCGCAGCGCATCCACAGCCTGCCGAGCGTGCGCGACGGCATCGACGGCACGCCGCGCTGGCAGGCCTTGCCCGCACAGGTATGGCAGGGCCAGGCCTTCGAGATCGGCATCCAGGTCGCGCTGCTGCACCCTTCCAATCACATCGCCGCCGAGGAGTTGCTTGCACCAGGCTTGACGGTGCTGGAACTGCCCCGCATAGAGGACCGGGGCAAGGGAAGCGTCACCCTGCGCTGGCGCCTGATCGCCCGCGACAGCGGTCACCTGAGCATCCACGCCCCAATCATCGAACAGCGCGGCCGCGGCCGCTGGCGCTACTACCTGCCGCAACAGACACTGCATGTATTGCCCCTGCCCAGCTACCTGCCGCCGAACGTGCCGGTCGGCAGGCTGCGCCTGCAGTCGAAGCTGATCGACAGCGAAGACTCTCCGGTATGGGAGGTCTCGGTACTAAACCACGGAGAGCTGCCCGACGAGGTGCATGGCCTGCGCAGGCAGCTGGCTGCGATCGCCGGCAGGGACATCGCGAGTGTGACGCTCACACCGGTTGGATCCGATGGCGATGTATCCAAGCAGCGCTACCGGGTGCGCGTGCCCGAGTGGTCCTGGGGGTTCGGCACAGGGCCGCAGATCAGCATCCCCTATTTCGATGTGCATGACGGCCGCTTGCTCAGCGCCGAGGTGCAACTTCCGGCGGTCTGGGGCATACCGGCCGGTGGCCAGATCGTTCTCGCATTGATCGTGTTCGGTCTTGCCCTGATGTTCATGCGCAGCAGCATCAAGCTGGCGCAACGCCGAGTGCAGCGTCAGCGCTTCCGACAGCGGCTCGCACAGGCCACGAATGTACAGGAACTGCGCGCGCTACTGTTGGACTGGTCATCGGCCAGCACCCTGAGCCAATGGCAGGCACAGGCTGCGACAGGCGAAGCACAGGCGATCGCAAGTGCGCTCAATCGCCTGTGCTATGCAAAGTGCCGCGACGAACAGGCCCTCGCAAACATCAAACAAGCCATCCGTAATATGACTTGAGCCGGCAGATCGCCGCTGCCCGCGCTGTGCCTGTCGTTCAGGCCGCGCGCTGCCAGGCGCCGGCCGCTGCCGCATCCCGGCAGAAGGCGGAAAAATCGCGTGGCTGGCGTCCCAGTGCACGCTGCACCCCATCGCCCAGCGAGGCATTGCGGCCATCCAGCACCTCGCGGCAGATGCCGGTGATCACCTCGGCCACCAACGGGCCGCCCACATCCAGCATCGCCGCATGGAACTGTTCGAGCGTGATCGGCTGGTAGCGCACCTCCCGCCCCATGGCCGCCGCCAACTCGGCCGCCACCTCGGCAAAGCCCAGCAGGCGTGGTCCTGTCAGTTCGTACACCTGACCCACGTGGCGGTCCTCGGTCAGCGCCGCCACGGCGACATCCGCGATGTCGTCGACATCCACGATCGGCTCACGCACATCGCCCGCCGGCAGCGCCACCGTGCCGTGCATCGCCGCATCGCGCAGATAGCCTTCGCTGAAGTTCTGCGCGAACCAGGCGGCGCGCACCAGGGTGTATTCGAGCCCGCTGTTGCGCACGACCTGCTCGCAGCGTTGAGCATGTTGCTCGCCACGCCCGGACAGCAGCACCAGGCGCCTCACGCCGGCCGCGGCCGCCACCCGGGTCAGGACCTCGATCTTTTCCACGGCCCCCGGATAGGCCAGGTCCGGGAAGTAAGAGATATAGGCGGCAGCGACACCGGACAGCGCGGCCGGCCAGGTCTCCGGGCGTTCCCAGTCGAACGGTGTGGACGAACGGCGCGAACCGAGACGTACCGGATAGCCGCGTTCGCTCAGTCGCTCGACGATACGGCTGCCGGTCTTGCCAGTGGATCCGATAACCAGAATGGGTTGTTGTTGCATGCTGATCTCCTCAGGTGTTGTGGAACATGTGCACAGCCTAGGCAGCGCCCGCGGGATCAACCATGGCGGTTTGTCGCTGTCGATGTGCAGATCGTCTATCTTTGCCATGTCGCCCCATTCCCATCGAGACACATGAGCAAACCTGAGCCACTGCTGCCCGAGTCGTCCGACCCGCTCGGCGAAACCCTGCACATGCTGCGCCTGACCGGCACCCTGTACTGCCGCGGCGAGTTCAGCGCACCTTTCGCCATTGAGATTCCAGAGCTGGATGGGGTGATGACCTTCCTGGTGGTTACCGCCGGCCGTTGCTGGCTGCAGGTACAGGATGAGCAAGCGCGACTGCTCGAACAGGGCCACCTGGCGCTGATCCCGCACGGTGTGCCGCACATCATCAGCAGCGACCCGGGCGTGCCGCCGCAGGCGCTGTTCGATCTGCCGATCGAAAAGATCAGCGAGCGTTACGAATGCATGGTGCACGGCGGTGGCGGCGCGTTGACCCGCACCATGTACGGCGTGGTGCGCTTCGACGATGTGGCCGCACAACACCTGCTGCGCCTGCTGCCGCAGACCATCCATATCGATGGCTGGAACGACGATGCCGGCGGCTGGCTGCAGAGCACCCTGCGCTTCATCGCCAACGAGGCCGCCTCGCTCAAGCCGGGCGGCGAAACGGTGATCACGCGCCTGGCGGACGTGGTGGTGATCCAGGCCCTGCGCGCCTGGCTGGAGAGCGCGCCCGAGGCCGACCAGGGCTGGCTGGCGGCACTGCGCGACCGCCAGATCGGACGCGCCCTCGCGCTGATCCACAAGGCACCTGGGCAGGACTGGAGCGTGAACACGCTCGCCGGCGCGGCGGCCATGTCGCGCTCGGCCTTCTCCGCGCGCTTCAGTGAACTGGTCGGCGTATCGCCCGGTCGCTACCTGAACGACTGGCGCATGCAGATCGCGCGCACCCGCCTGCTCGACGGCAACGAGCCGGTCGCCAGCATTGCCGATCAGCTGGGATACCAGTCGGAGGCAGCCTTTTGCCGCGCCTTCAAGCGTGCCTTCCAGGTCTCGCCAGGCAACGTGCGACGCAATGCCGGCGCGCCCGCCCACACTTCAAGTTCCAACGCAAACCCCGGGGCATAGCGAGCGATGCAGATCCTCGTCGTCGGTGCCAGCGGCGCAACCGGGCGGTTGCTGGTGCAAGACCTGCTCACGCAAGGTCACAGTGTCCGGGTGGTGGTGCGCGATGCCAGCCGGTTGCCCGCTGCGATACGCGGGCACCACAGGCTGTCCGTTACCGAGGCCAGCCTGCTTGCGCTGAGCGACGCGCAACTGGCCGAACTGACCGAGGGTTGCGCGGCCATCGCCTCCTGCCTCGGCCACAATCTGACGCTGCGAGGCCTGTTCGGCAGACCGCGACGCCTGGTGACCGACGCGATACGCCGCCTTTGTGCCGCTGCCGCAGCGCACCGGCCTGCCCTGCCGGTACGCCTGGTGCTGATGAACACCGCGGCCAACCGCAACCCGGATGCCGGCGAAGCGACCGGCTTCGGCGAACGCCTGCTCACCGGGCTGATGCGCCTGCTGTTGCCGCCGCATGCCGACAACGAGCAGGCAGCGCAATACCTGCGCAGCACCATCGGCGACCGGCACGAGCACCTCGCCTGGGTGGCGGTCAGGCCGGACAGCCTGTTCGACGAGCCGGCGGTCAGCCGTTACTCGGTGCATCCATCTCCCACCCGCAGCGCATTGTTCGACCCGGGCCGCACCAGCCGGCGCAATGTCGCGCACTTCATGGCGCAACTGATCGCCGACGACGCGCTATGGCAGACATGGCAGGGACAGATGCCGGTGATCTACAACACAGCTGCAGACACGGGGAAGTGACGGCCGCTTTCGAGAGCACACTGCTCAGCCCCGGCCGCACCAGCCGGCAAAACACCGTGTCCAAGGGCTGTACCCGCATCTCGGCGCGGCTTGACCCCGCCTGGTCAGCAAGACGCCAGCTACCCTCCGCTGCACCCTGGTGTGCCAGGAATGTCTCGGCGCAGTTGCTCAGGGCTCGCGAATGAAATCGCCGGCCAGCGCATCCTCGCCATGCCGTTGCACAAGCCCCTGCAGTTCGGCCAGGACGGTCTGCGCCTCGTCGTCGTCGATCTCTCCCTCGCCGATCAGCCTGGCCAGCAGGCCGCGCTCTGCCGCCTGGAACAGATCAGCCAGGGTCAGATCACCGTGCTCATCCATGCCTGCCTCGATCAGGGTAGACAGGGCCGCGCCGGCCCAGGGTTTGACGAAACGCACAGCCAGCGCATCCTCGCCGTACTCCTCGACCAGGGCATCGAGCTCTTCACGCAGCGCCTGCAGCTGGTCGTCGGAGAAGCGATTCAGGGCCCCGCCGAGGCGCTCGGCCCTGCGTTCGGTCTGCTCGCGCAGCACCCCCAGCGACACCGGCTGCTCGTGATCCTCGTTGTTCACCGCATCGCCTATCAGGTCGGACAAGGCCGCCGAGGTGTTCTCGAATACTTCGTTTGGGATAGACATACCGACCTCCTCTCATTCGAGGGAAACACTTGCCATACTTAGAGCTTGCGCCGCGCCACCGGTGCCCGGTCAAGCGCTTGCCGGCAGATGCTTGATGGCGGTCAAGCCACTGCCGCTGCCGAACCACCCCACCCTGCACCGCAGGCCGACCCGGCAGCATCGAGGCAGCATCGACATGTACGCGCCTGGTGTTCAGGGCCCCGGCGCCGGGCGCCCGATCAAGCGTTCCAGCAGCCACCCGCTGACCACGGCAAACAGGCACAGGTAGCAAACCAGCACCAGGGTGTAGTCCCAGCCGAAATAATGGATCAGCAGCGGCAGCAACGGCAGCTTGATGCCGCGGCTGTAGAGAAACGCCGCGGCCAGCGCCGGCCGCATGCCCTTGGCCTGCAGCTCGCTGAGCGTGGCATACCAGGCATACACAGGCCCCACCGACAGCATGCCGCCAATCAGCGCTGCGGCCCAGCCGCGCACACCCGAAGCACTGCCGAGATGCCTGTTCACCCGCTCGGCACTCAGCCACAGCCCGGAGAGAAACAGCAACAGGAAAATCAGGCCAACGGCCGGCAGCATGCCCTGCAGCATGTCCCAGCCGGCGGTCAGCGCCGCCCGCGCCACCGAGGGCTCGGCGATAAATGCAATCGCATAGGCCAGCGCGACCGCGCCCAGGAACAGCCAGCCGGCATGCCGGGTGTGTTTCCCCGCCACCGTTCAGCCTGCCAGTCCGAGGGTCGCCACGCTCAGCCAGGCCACCAGTATCGACGCGATGAAACACAGCAGGTTGCGATAGACGGCAAAGCGCCGCCCGAGTATCAGCATCTCGGCGGGCAACTGCACCACGCCGACCGTGACCCAACTGACCAGAAAGGCGGTCACCGCAACCAGCGTGACGCCCTGCTCGCGCAATTCGCCGCCGAGGATGTAACTGCTCAGCGGATGACCGACCGCGACGCTGCCGGCGAGGCTGCCGACCAGGGCGTCGATAAGTTCATTGCCGCCGAACCAGCCGGCGATCCGTTCCAGCGGCACCAGCTCCATCAGCAAGCCGGTCAACATCACCATGCCGACGATCACCGGCAGGATGCGCAGCAGCATCACCGCCGCGCGCCGCGCGCTGGCACCCGGACGACCCGGGCCGTCCTTCCTCTCCTCTCCCGGCATATGCCGACTTCCCCTCAGCTCTCAGCCCATGACAAGCTCCCATGATACGGCCCAATGCAGTGTCGCGGACAAGGCCGGGCAAGCGCTTAGAGCAAACGGGCGACGCCGACATGGGCTGAGAGCCAGAGCCGATCGCGGCGATCGGGTTCACCCGCCCAGGCAGGCGCAAGGCTGTCGCACAAGCCGCAACAACAACAAGCCGAACGATGCGAGTATGTGACGATCGGACCGGGGAGGCACTGGGGCGTGCTTCAATTCATCCCGCAAGGGTCTTTTGTTTTCTGCGCGCAGACTGCCGCAGCATGCCATCGGTGCGTTGGATGGCCCGGTCCATGGCCAACTGCAGACGCGTTTGCACCTCATCGACGTGCACATCGGGCAGTCCGTGCAGGCAGGCACGCAGGTGCACCGCATACCCGGGACTTAGATCCGGGCAGGTCGTCGTCCGCCAACTCAAATCGACCTGCTTGAGCAACGAGGCGTAGCGGGTGAATGCGATACGCAGCAGCCGCTCAACCGATTGCGCGCTGAACCCGGCCTGTGCCTCGGTCTGTTGATTGATCACTATCTTCATTGGGCAAAGTCTCCCAACTTCCAGCCTTGAGAATTCTGCTGGCTCAGCCTAACCCCACTCACCAAATCGTTTATTCGTAATTTTTGCGTCTACTCTTCGGATTTATCGAAATCACGGGTTTGCCCCCAAAGGCTCGGGCCGGGCCTGCCACGAAGGGTTTTATTGCATACATGTCAAAGATGAACCTGAAACACCTGCGTTACTTCTGGGTCGTCGCCAGCGAAGGCTCGATCACCAGGGCCAGCGAGATACTGCACCTCACCCCGCAGACCATCAGCGGCCAGCTGCGCACGCTGGAGGAGTCGATCGGCAGCAAGCTGTTCCAGAAATCCGGCCGCAACCTGGTGCTCTCGGACACCGGGCAAACGGTGTTTTCCTACGTCGACGAGATGTTCAGCCTGGAGAATGAGCTGCAGGATATTCTCGAAGGCCGGCCGAATACCCAGAACCTGACCTTCAACGTCGGTGTCGCCATGGTGGTGCCGAAACTGATCGCCTACCGGGTGCTCGAGCCGGTGATGGATATGCAGGAAAACGTCAAACTGGTGTGCCACGAGGCACCGCTGGTCGACCTGTTGGCCGATCTGTCCATCCACAAGCTCGACCTGGTGCTGGCCGACACGCCGATCAGCCCCACGCTCAACGTCAAGGCCTATAACCACCTGCTGGGCGAATCGGGCATCAGCTTTTTCGCGCGCAGCGAGCACGCCAAGAAGTACCGTCGCAACTTCCCCGCTTCGCTCGATGGTGCACCGATGCTGATGCCCACCAACGCCAGCTCGTTGCGACGCGCACTGGACCAGTGGCTGGAACGCGAGGGCATCAAGCCGCACATCGTTGCCGAATTCGAGGACCGTGCCCTGATGAAGGCATTCGGCGAGGCCGGCACCGGCATATTCACATCACCCAGCGCCGTGGAAGACGACGTGGTCTCCAAGTACGGCGTAAAGGTGATCGCGCGCAGCGATGACATCCGCGAAAGTTTCTACGCGATTTCCGCGGAACGGCGCATCAAGCATCCGGCGGTAGCGGCAATCGCCGAAGCCGCCAAGGAAAGGCTCTTCGTGTAGACGCCGGGCGCGGCAATTATTCGTTTTTTTCGATTCATTGCATCTTATGTTTCGAATAGTTCAACATTTGCACCGATCGTAGACTGCCTGCAACAGAGCTGATCCGCAGCTCATTGGAGGCAAGATGCACGACGCTTTCCCGACACTCTCGCCGATGGCACTGCGCCATCGCCTGCAAGGTGAGCCCACGCTCACCCTGCTGGATGTCCGCTCTCCCGCCGAGTACCGATCCGGCCACATCCCCGGTGCCCGCCTGGCACCGCTGGATGAGCTCGCAGGCAGCAAGCTTGCAGCCCTGACCGATGGTGCCGGCCTGCGGGCGGACAACCCGCTTTATCTCACCTGCCATGCCGGCCTGCGTGCCACGCAGGCCGCCCAGGTGCTCGATCGAGCCGGGTTGAAACACCTGATGCTGGTACAGGGCGGCACTCAGGCCTGGCAAAACGCCGGGCTGCCGATGCAACGCCACGGCAGCGAGCCGTCACTGCCACGTCAGCCGCAGATTGCGCCGGGTGCCCTGCCGGCCCGCGCCTGATCCACCGACCTTGGGAACACGAGCAAGACAGGAGACCGACATGCTTTTTCGACAACTCTACGACCACCAGTCGTCCACCTACACCTACCTGATCGCCAGCCGCCCGGGCGGCGAGGCCCTGCTGGTCGACCCGGTGCTGGAGAACACCGATCGCTACATCGAGTTGGTGCGCGAACTCGAGCTGCAGCTGGTGCTGGCGGTCGACACGCATATCCATGCCGACCATGTCACCGGCCTGGGCAAGTTGCGTGAACAGAGCGGCTGTGTCACCGCGATGGGCGAGATGACCCGGGCCGAATGCCTGAGCACGCGCTTTGCCGATGGCGAAAAGCTCAAGCTCGATGGCGTGGATATCCAGGCGATCTACACGCCGGGACACACCGACGACTCGTACAGCTTCCGCCTGCCCGACCGCGTGCTGACCGGCGACACCCTGTTGATCCGCGGCACCGGCCGCACCGATTTCCAGAACGGCGATGCCGGGGCCCAGTACGACAGCCTGTTCGGGCGCCTGCTGCGCCTGCCGGACGACACCCTGGTCTACCCGGCGCACGACTACAAGGGCATGACGGTCAGCACTATCGGCGAGGAGAAGCGTCACAACCCGCGCCTGCAGGTCGGGAACCGCGCCGCCTACGTCTCCATGATGGGCGGACTGGTACTCGACCGGCCGAAGATGATGGACGTCGCAGTGCCGGCCAACCGCAGGTGCGGCCTGGCCGACGCGGCATGATCGGCAGGGACAGGCACATGAACTGGATGACCCGTCTCGCACAATGGCTGCGCCAGGCGTCGGCCTTGCTTGTACCCGGGGACAACAAATCCTGGGTGCCCATACCTGTTTCTCGACAGCCTGTGACAAGGCATCGGAGGGATCGCTGATATGCAAGCGCGTGCAGGCCCGCCCATGCCCGACTCGATCGCCTGGCGTGCCAGCGCCTTCGCCCTGCTGTGGTTGGTGCTGGCCGGGCCCTCGCCGGCCAGCTGGCTGATCGGCCTGCCGGCCGTCGCATTGGCGACCTGGGCCAGCCTGAGGCTGGCGCCGCCGCTGCCCTACAGGATCAGCCTGCGCGGGCTGCTGTCTTTCATCGGCTATTTCCTGGTCGAATCACTGCGCGGCGGTTGGGACGTGGCCATGCGCACCCTGTCTCCACGCATGCGCATCGCCCCGGGTACAAACCGCTACCGCTGCCGCCTGCCCGAAGGCCTGCCGGTGACCCTGTTCGCCGGCTGTGTCAGCCTGCTGCCGGGCACCCTCAGTCAGCGCCTCGACGGCAGGCAACTGTCGCTGCACCTGTTGGACGCAAGCGAACAGCAGGAGGCCGAATTCCGCGAGCTGGAAAGGCGCATCGCCGCCATGCTCGGCCTGCAGCAGGAGAACGTGCATGTCTGAACTGCTATCGATTGCCGTGGTGATCCTCGCCTGCAACCTGGTATTGAGCCTGCTGGCCATGTTGCGCCAGCCGGCAGCCAGCGACCGCATGCTCAGCGCGCAACTGCTCGGCACCAACGGCGTCGGCCTGATGCTGCTGCTGGCTCTGTCACAGGGCCAGCCCGGGTTGATCGATGCCGCACTGGTGCTGGCGCTGCTGGCCGCCGTGGCGGTAATCGCGTTCACTCGCCGCGAGCAGGATCCACAACATGATTGACCTGCTCTCCGCGATATTCATCCTCGGCGGCCTGTTCTTTTTCATCGCCGGCACGCTCGGACTCATACGCCTGCCCGACACCCTGTGCCGCCTGCACGCGGTCACCAAGGCGGACAACCTCGGCCTCGGCCTGCTGGTGCTCGGCCTGGCGCTGCAGCTCGGCGATCTCCTGCTGATGCTCAAGGTGCTGCTGATCTGGGCGCTGGTACTGGCAGCCAGTGCCGCCGGCAGCCAGTTGATCGCGCGCCACGTGCTGGACGAGCGGGGCGATCGCTCATGACCCTCGACGCGCTGCTGATCCTGGACGTCCTGCTCGCGGCCCTGCTGCTGGTGCTGGCGATCGCCGCACTGCACAGCCAAAGCCTGCGCCAGGCCATCATCCTGTTCATCGTGTTCGGCCTGGTGACCGCGCTCGTCTGGGCCAGACTCAAGGCACCGGACGTGGCCCTGGCCGAGGCGGCCATCGGTTCCGGGGTGGCCGGTGCGCTGCTGTTGGCGGCGCTGCGCGATCGCAGGCCGGGGGTGGAGGCAGGGTCCTCGCAGCAACGGCCCGCCTGGCAGGTGTTGACCGTTACCTACCTGGTGATCGGCCTGACCCTCACCGCATCCTGGGCATTCCTGTACGCCCAGCTGAGTGCCGACGCACCGGGCCTGAACCGGCTGGTGCAGGCTGAACTGGCCAATAGCGGCGTTGCCAACCCGGTGACCGCGGTACTGTTGAACTTCCGCGCCTACGACACCCTGCTGGAACTGGCGGTGCTGTTCGGCGCGCTGCTAGGCGTACTCGCACTCGGCCCGCAACGTCCGGCGCCGCGTATCGCCGGCCCGGTGGTCACCCACCTGGTCGCCTGGCTGACACCCTTGCTGATCGTGACCGCGGCTTACCTGCTGTGGGTCGGCGCACATGCGCCCGGTGGCGCTTTCCAGGCAGGGGCCTTGCTTGCCGCCGCCGGCATCATCGTGCGCCTCAGCGGTAACCCGCATACCGCTCTGCCCGGGGGTATTTGGATGCGTCTGATCGCGGTTGGCGGTACCGGGGTGTTCCTGTTGGTGGGTCTCGCGGCGATGGGGCTTGGCGGCAAGCTGCTGCAGTACCCGGCCGACTGGGCCGGCACCCTGATCCTGCTGATCGAGGTGTTTGCCACGCTGTCGATCGCCGCCAGCCTGCTGCTGGTGTACCTGGGCGGGCAACCGCGCAACTGGGCTGCACGCAAGGATGGTTCGCATGTTTGATACCTCCATCCTGTACGGCCTGCTCGGCATCGTCCTGGCCGGTCTCGGACTGCATGCAGCGATCCTGCAGCGCGACGTGCTGCGGCGCATCCTGGCGATCAACATCCTCGGCGTGGGTGTGTTCCTGGTGTTCATCGCCAACGCCTACAAGGGGCCGGATGCCGCGGCGGATGCGGTACCGCATGCCCTGGTGCTGACCGGCATCGTGGTGGCCGTTGCCGCCACTGCGCTGGCCCTGGCCCTGCTACGCGCCCTGAATGCGCACCAGGAGGATGCCGATCGTGAATGAAGCCATGGCATTGACGATCGGCCTGCCCCTGCTTGGCGCCCTCGCCGCCACCGTCTGGCCGCGGCGCAGCCGCTGCATCGGCATCCTCACGCTGCTCGGCAGCGGCGCCAGCGTCACCTGGCTGTTCGCCCTGGTGATGCGCCATGGTGAGGCGTGGCAGGCGCTTGGCGGCTGGCAGACCGGGCTGTCCATCGCCCTGCATGCCGACGCCTTGTCGTCACTGATGCTAATGCTGACCGCACTGGTCGCGCTGGCGGTATCTGTCTACGCCATCCGCTACTTTCGTGCGCAACCCGATACCAGCCGTTTCTGGCCGCTGTGGTTGCTGCTGGTCGCCGCGTTGAATGGACTGTTTCTGTCGGCGGACCTGTTCAACCTGTACGTCACCCTGGAACTGCTCGGCCTCAGTGCGGTGGCGCTGACGGCGCTCGGCGGCAAGCGCGAATCGATCCGTGCCGCGCTGCGTTACCTGCTGGTCGGCCTGCTCGGCTCGATGGGCTACCTGGCCGGGGTTGCCATCCTGTACGCCGCATTCGGCACCCTGGACATGCGCCAGGTCGGCGCGCAGATCGGCGTCGACCCGGCCAGCGAGATGGCACTGCTGCTGATGACCGCCGGCCTGCTGCTCAAGACCGCGCTGTTCCCCCTGCATTTCTGGCTGCCGGCGGCACATTCCAACGCGCCCGCGCCGGTCAGCGCCGCACTGTCCGCGCTGGTGGTGAAGGCCGGTTTCTACCTGGTGTTGCGCCTGTGGAGCGAGGTGTTCCCGCAGGCGATCTCCGCGCCGGGGGCGATGCTGATCGGCGCGCTCGGCTGTGCCGCGATCCTCTGGGGTTCCTGGCAGGCACTGCAGGCGCAGCGCCTGAAACTGCTCGCCGCCTACTCCACGGTCGCCCAGCTGGGCTACCTGTTCGTCGGCCTGATGCTGTTGCAGCTGACCCCGGCCGGGCCGCAGCGCGAGCTGGTGTTCGGCGCGGTGATCCTGATGGCGCTGACCCATGGCTTCGCCAAGTCCTCGCTGTTCCTCGCCATCGGCGTGGTACAGCAGCACGCCGGGCACGACCGGATTGCGCAACTGGACGGTACCGCGCAGCGCCTGCCGGCCACCACCTTCGCCATTGCACTGGCCGGCGTGGCCCTGATCGGCCTGCCGCCGAGCGGCGCCTTCCTCGGCAAATGGCAGCTGCTCAGCGCGTCCCTGGCGCATGGCCAGTGGTTGCTGGTGCTGGTGATGGGCATCGGTTCCCTGCTGGCGGCGGCCTACGTGTTCCGCGTGCTCGGGCATGCCTTCGGCAATGCCGCCTTCGCCAGCCGCCCGGTGAATGTCGCGAGCGAGGAATGGCCGGCGCTGGCGCTGGGCATGTTCGCAACCCTGGTGCTCGGGCTCGGCAGCGGCTGGCTGTGGACCTTCATCGAGGTGGCCGCATGAACCTGTCCAACAGTCTGCTGCTGATGATCCTGGCCAGTTCGCTGTTGCCGGGTCTGGCGATCTTCTTCCTGCGTGAGGGCAGCCACCGGCTGCGCACCTGGCTCAATATGTTCGGCGCACTCCTCAAGCTGGTGTTGGTCGGCGTGCTCACCTGGGGGGTGTTCCAGGAACAGTCGTTCGAGACACGCTGGCTGCTGGCGCCCGGCCTGGAACTGGTGCTGCACGCCGACGCCCTGTCGGTCCTGTTCGTCTCGCTCTCGACCCTGTTGTGGCTGGTCACCACCGTGTATGCGATCGCCTACCTGGAAGGTTCACCGCATCGCAGCCGCTTCTTCGGCTTCTTCAGCCTGTGCGTGACCGCCACGGTCGGACTGGCGCTGGCCGGCAACCTGTTCACCTTCGTGTTGTTCTACGAAATCCTGACCCTGTCCACCTACCCGCTGGTGGCACACAAGGGCAGCGCGGACTCGGTGCGCGGCGCGCGCATCTATCTTGCCTATACCCTGGCCGGTGGACTGGTGCTGCTGGTCGGTGCGGTTTGGCTGCAGAACCTCGCCGGCCCGGTGGAGTTCGTCGAGGGCGGCGTGCTTTCGCAGTTGCCGACCGAGTTGCACGGGCAGTTGGTGTGGATCTTCCTGCTGCTGATGATCGGGCTCGGCGTGAAGGCGGCACTGGTACCGCTGCACGGCTGGCTGCCGAAGGCGATGGTCGCGCCGGCACCGGTGAGCGCGCTGCTGCATGCGGTTGCGGTGGTCAAGGCCGGTGCCTTCGGCATCGTGCGCGTGGTCTACGACGTGTACGGCATCGAATTCTCTGCCGATCTCGGGGTGCTGCTGCCACTGGGCGTTGCCGCCGCCCTGACCATCGTCTACGGATCGGCCCGCGCCCTGATGCAGGACAACCTGAAGAAACGCCTCGCCTACTCCACCGTCAGCCAGGTGTCCTACATCGCCCTGGGCACCGCGATCTTCGGGCCGCTCGGCACCATCGGCGGCGTGGTGCACCTGGTGCACCAGGGGGTGATGAAGATCACCCTGTTCTTCGCCGCCGGCAACTACGCGGAGACGCTCGGCATCCACAAGGTCAGCGAGCTGAATGGCGTCGGCCGGCGCATGCCCCTGACCACGCTGGCCTTCAGCATCGGCGCACTGGGGATGATCGGCATCCCGCCGGTCGCCGGCTTCGTCAGCAAGTGGTACCTGGGTGTTGGCGCCATGCAGGCCGGCATGGCGGGCTGGGTGCTGCCGGTGCTGATCGCCAGCAGCGTGCTGAACGCCGCCTACTTCCTGCCGATCCTGTACCGCGCCTGGTTCAGGCCGGCAGGCGCCTGGCCGGCAGAACACATCGTCCACAGCAAGCGGGAAACGCATGCCGGCCTGCTGTGGCCGCCGCTGATCACCGCCTCGCTCGCACTCGCGGCGGGGTTGTTCGCCTCCGCCCCGTTCAGCCCGCTGGAATGGGCTGAACTGATCGCGCAACGGGAGTACCTGCGATGAACGGCCTGCTGATCGGCATCCTGCTTCTGACCCCGCTGGCGCTGCTGGCCAGCGGCTGGTACCGCCATTCCAGGTGGAGCCTGTTGCTCGCGACCCTGCCTGCACTGGGCGCCGGGCTGTTGTTGCGCAGCGGTGACACGATCAGCCTCGAGTGGTTGCTGCTGGGCAGTCAGCTGGGCGTGGACACGGTCACCCGCTGGTTGCTGCCGGCCGCCGCGATCGTGTGGGCCGCGGCCGCCCTGCAGCATGCCACGGCTGCTGCAAGCGACGCGGGCGATCGGCGCTTCCGCCTGTTCTTCCTGCTGGCGCTGAGCGGCAACCTGTTGCTGCTGCTGGCGCAGGATGCGATCACCTTCTATGTCGGTTTCGCCATGATGGGCCTGTCCGGCTACGGGCTGGTGCTGCAGCGCCGCTCCACCAGTGCGCGGGTGGCCGCCGGCACCTATCTGCGCTGGACGATTGCCGGCGAACTGCTGCTGTTCAGCGGACTGCTGGCGCTGGCGCACGACACAGGTTCGACGCAACTGGCGTTGCGCGATGGCGATGCCGTGAGCCTGTCCGCCTGGACCCTGGCCCTGCTGATCGGCGGTTTCGGCATCAAGATAGGCCTGCCCGGCCTGCATGCCTGGATGCCCGGCAGCTACGCGGCGAGCAGCAGCGCCGGTAGCGCGGTACTCAGCGGCGCCATGTCGAATGCCGGCATCCTCGGCCTGCTGCACTTCCTGCCACTGCAGCAGCCAGGCTACGCCGGCGCGGGCATGCTGTTGCTCGCATTTGGCCTGCTCGGCGCCTTTTACGGGGTGTTGCTCGGCCTGCCACAACGCAGGCCCAAGGTGATCCTCGCCTACTCCAGCATCAGCCAACTGGGCACGCTCGCCGCCCTGCTCGGCCTGGCCTTGATGGCACCGGCACTGGCGCCGGCGTTGATCGTCGCGGTGACCGTATATGCCGTGCATCATGGCCTGAGCAAGGCCGCCCTGTTTCTGGCGCTGGATGCGATCGGGGATGCGCGCTGGCGCGGCCTGGCGATCGCGGTACTGATCGGCCTGTCGCTGAGCATGGCGGGTGTGCCGTTCAGCAGCGGCGCGGTGGCCAAGGGCCTGGCCAAGGATGCGATCGGCGAAGCCTATCCGTGGCTGGTCACGCTGCTGGCGATCGCCGGCATCGCAACCACGCTGCTGATGACGCGCTTTCTGTTCGCCTGTGTCCGCCGCACACCCAATAGCCTGCCCGTGCAGCGCGGGTCCGGCGTCGCCATCGCCCTGCTCTTGTTGATCGTTGCGCACGTGGCGGTCTACCAGGTGTCGCCATTGCCGGTGCTGAGCGCGCATGCGATCTGGCCGCTGGCGATCGCCATGGTGCTGGTCATCGCCTACGCGATGCTGCCTGCACCTGCCCACCGGGCGCTGCAGCCGGTCATCCCCAAGGGGGATCTGCCCAATCTGCTGGCCAAGGCCCTGATACGCACGCTGCGCAGCTACCCGCTCAGACCGACGCTGCTGCAGCTGCGCGAGCGCCTGCAGCACGCGCTGGTTTCCGATCAGCGGTCCGCGGCGCCAGACGCCGACCCGCTGAACGATGCGACCCGCAAAACCCGATGACGAGGTGTCCCCCATGAAGCGCTTCAAAAACATCCTGTTCATCGCCGATCGACCCGGCAGCGAATCCAAGGCGTTCAGAAACGCCCTCGCCCTGGCCGCCGCCAACGATGCGGCGCTGACGGTGATGGACGTGGTCGAGCCGATGGTCTGGAGTGCCGACAACCAGGCGCGCTTCGGCGCGGACCTTTCCACGATACTGCGCGACCGCCGGCTGGACGAACTGGCCATCATGACCAACCCGCATTGCAACGATAAGCTGATGATCCGCACCCAGGTCGCGATCGGCACCCCGTTCCTGGAGATCATCCGTGCGACCCTGCGCAATCACTTCGACCTGGTAATCAAGAGCGCCGAGAAAAGCCAGGGCCTGCTGACTTCGGCACTGGGCCCGAATGACCAGCACCTGCTGCGCAAATGCCCCTGCCCGGTGTGGATCGATCGCGAGGAGACGACACATCCGTACCGCAAGATACTGGCGGCGGTGGACCCGCTGGGCGACGAGGACAGGGCCCTGTCACGCATGATCATGGATCTGGCGCTGTCCATCGAACCCGAAGCCGAGATACACGTGGTCAATGCCTGGCGGCTCCCCGGAGAAAGCTCCCTGCGCAACGGCCGGGCGCGCCTTCCCTATGGCAAGTTGCAGGAGATGCTCAGCGAGCAGGAACGCATGCACGCCGATGCCCTGGCCGGGCTGTTGTCCGAGTACGACATGGGCATCGGCGATAGCAATGTACATTTCGAGAAAGCCTCCGCCACACCGCTGATCAGCGGCCTGTGCAGGGATCTGCCGGCGGACCTGGTGGTCACCGGCACGGTCGGGCGAACCGGCATTCCCGGATTCTTCATCGGCAATACCGCAGAGTCGCTGATGCAGGTGCTGGACATCCCGGTACTCGCGGTCAAGCCGGCGAAATTCCAGTCGCCTGTGACATTGCCCTGAGTGCGGCACCTGCCTGCAACCGCATCCTCCGGCGCACACGCCCAGTTTCACATATGGGCGTGAGTTGAATCCCGACCGGCGGTTCCGCAGCGACGAACCGGGCAATTGATTTTTCGAAGTATTGATCCATTCTTTTCGAATTTTTTAAGTTACGGCCGCCGCACATAATCACTCCCGAAACCAAGATCGGTTCAACTGCATGGAGGATCGTGACATGAAGAAAACCGCCACCGTTCGCATCAAGGGTGCCCGCTGGGAGGCCTTTGCCAGCGAAACAGGCAGCTCGCCCGACGCGCCGGCTTCGCCCGCACCGCCGTCCGCCACATCCAGACTGGCCGGCAGCAGTGCAAAGAGCATGCTGCTGGACCTGGCGGTCAGACACTTTCGTGGCCTGCAGCTCAGCGCGGCCGAGGCAAAACGCCTGTCCAGCGCCTTGCGGCGCTGCCTCAAGGGGGAGGCGGTCGATGTCGGACCGATCGGCCCGACCGGCAGGCTGTACAACTTCAGGCGCAAGGCCAATGCCATCAGCATCCGCGTCGGCGAGGGTTGCATACGCCTGCCGCTGGATGCCGCCAGGGCATTGATCGAACCACTGCGCGCCAGCGTCACGCCGCGCATCCCCGCCAAGGCAGGCTGAAAGCCTACCAACTTCCTCTCCCGCTACATGTGTTAGCGAAATTTGCCCGCTCTGCGGGCTTTTTTTTTGCACGCGGGCCGTGTACCGCCGCCCCCCGCTTGTCTGCCGCTTGCCACCGGCCAACCGCGGCGCCTCGAAACACCTCGAATAATTCGATTGTTGCTCAACGCAAAATCGAATCCTTCCAGTGCAACACCTTCCCCATGCTCAGGTCTGATTAACAGGGCCCCGTTGCCCATTGCGCGCGGCGCGGCCGCAAAGCACAGCACTTACACCGGAGTCGGATAAATCGTGATCGCCAAGTGGTTCGGCATCCTCCTATTGATCGCAAGCAGCGGCATGCTGTCATGCCAGGCGGTCGTGCATGCCTTCTGAGACCGCCACCAGCGTTTATACCGCGGCGGAAGCGCTGGCACGTGCAGCCGGCCGGGGCGTGCAACGCTTCAGCCACTGGCGCAGCCGCAGCCTGGGCGTGCGCGGGATGCTGCTGTACTGGCTTGCGCTGCCGATGTTCCTCGCGACCCTGGTGCACGGCGCAAGCGGCGACCTGCGCGGTATGCTCATCGGCTGCGGCGCCAGCGCGCTGCTGCTCGGCGCGGCCAGGTTCAACCGCCTGGCGATCCGCGACAGCCTGCTGGAGCGGCAAAGGCGGTTTGCCACACCGAAACAAAGCCCGTATCGCCCACTCGCGCTGATCGCCTTCGCCGCGTTCAGCGGGCTGACCGCCTGGGGCTTGAGCGGCCATGGCGCGATCGCCGCCATGGTGTACGCCCTGCTCGCGGCGCTCGGTCTGCACCTGGCCTATCCGCTCGTCTCGGCGAACGGCGCGCAAGTGCCAGCATCCCTGGACGCGCTCGGCAGCTCGCTACGCGCGCAGCTGCAGCAGGCCGAGGAACGGCTGCTGCGCCTGCGCAGGCTGGCAGCCGGCATGCGTCAAGCGGAATTGGCCTCCCGCCTGGATGCGATCGCCACCATCGGCGGCCAGATACTGCTGCAGGTCGCCGGCGATCCGGAACTGGTGCGCCGCTCGCAGCGATTCCTGCACGTCCATCTCGAGGGCGCGGAACGCGTCGCCAAGCGCTATGCCGGCAGTCATCGCCTGCTGCCTCACGGCACCCTGGAATCACGCTTTCGCGACACCCTGGTACTGATCGAAAAGGCCTTCCGCACTCACCAGCAGATGCTCGCACGCCAGGATGTGGAATCGCTCGACATCCAGATCTCCGTGCTGCAGCAGCAGCTGCGCAAGCAGTCAATCTAAAAGGACCATGCCGATGCACTCGAACGCACAACAGATCGAAGCCATCCCACCCCAGGCCTCAGGGCAGGCGCATGCGGCGGCATCGCCGGCGAAAGAACAGCTGATCCAGACCCTGATGCAGCAGATCAGCCTGCGCGACATGCAGTCGATCCTGTTCTTCGGCGCACAGGTGCAGCAGCGCCTGAGCGAGTTGTCGGAGCAGATGCTCGGCGATCTGCGCAACAAGGACACCGGCAAGGCGGGAGAGGCGCTCAACGCGATGGTCGCGACCCTGCGCGGATTCGATGCGGCCAGCCTGCAACAGCAGGCCCAGCCGGGCTGGATCGGTCGCCTGATGGGCAGCGGGCGCAACATCGCCAAGGCGCTGCAACGCTACGAGTCGGTGCGCGACCAGATCGATGCGATCGCGGTGCGCCTGCAGCAACACCAGACCGAGCTGCTGATCGACATCGAGGCCTTGGAGAGGCTGTACGCTGCGGGCACAGACGGCCTGCACGAGATGGAAAACCATATCGCCGCCGGCCAGCGACGCCTGGCGTTGCTGCAGCAGCATGACATCCCGCGGCTGCAGGCCAATGCCCAGGCCAATCACAACACCCTGGCCTCGCAGCGACTGCGCGATGTGCGCACCGCCGGCGAGCAACTGGAGAAACGCGTGCACGATCTGCAACTGAGCCGCCAGGTGCTGTTGCAGAACCTGCCGGCGATCCGCCTCATCCAGGAGAACGACCGGGCACTGGTCGCCAAGATCCAGTCGACCCTGGTCAACACCCTGCCACTGTGGCAACAGCAGCTCGCCCAGGCACTGACCATCGAGCGCTCGCGCGAGGCCGCCGCCTCGCTGCAGGCGGCGAGCGATCTGACCAACGAACTGCTGCGTGCCAATGCCGAAGGTCTGCGCGAGAGCAATCGCGCGGTGCGCACCCAGACCGAGCGCGGCATCTTCGATATCGACGCGATCGAGGACGCCAACCGCGCCCTGATCGACACCATCAACGACAGCCTGGATATCGCCGAACAGGGGCGCCAGGCACGTGAGCAGGCAAACACACGCCTGCAGGCACTGGAACAACAGCTGCACCAGTCACTCAGTGCCGCCAGCAGCCGCAAGCAATCGCTGGCGGGAAAAACCCACGTACCCAAGTACCAAGGAGCAAACCAAGATGTTTGACAGCAAACGCATTCTCGACCAACTGGTCAGCAGTGGATTCGCCGGTGGCATGGCAGGCGGCGCGGCGGGCGCGGCCCTGGTCAGCGCCCTGTCCGGCAAGAAGGCGAAGAAGTATGCCGGCACCGCGCTGAAGGCGGGCGGACTGGCGCTGATCGGCGGCGTCGCCTACAAGGCCTGGCAGGGCTATCGGCAGCAGCAGGCCGACACCCAGCAAGCACCACCGGGCGCCTTCGTGCCGAGCGCCGAACCGGATCAGGATGCGCTGAGCCTGTTGTTGCTCAAGGCGATGATCGCCGCTGCCCGGGCGGATGGAAACATCGATGCACAAGAGCACCAGGCGATCATGCAGCGCATCGGCGAGATGGACCTGGCCGATGCCGACAAGGCCCAGCTGTTCGAGCACTTCTCGGCGCCGCCCGACGTGCACCAGCTGGCCCTGCAGGCACACAGCGACGAGCATGCCGCCGAGGTGTATGCCGCCTCCGCGATGCTGCTGGCCGCCCCCTCGCCTGCCGAACAGCAGTATCTGGACCGCCTGTCTGCAGCACTGCGGCTCGACCCCGCCTTGCGCCAGGAGATCCACCGCACCCTCGAGGCGCAGTCAGTGGCCGCCTGATAGCTGCAAGGGCATACCCCCGGTATGCCGTTTCAGTCATCCTTCACGCCGGCAGGCGCTGGCTGTTTGACCAGCGCCTGCCGCAACTCCCGCACTTCGGCACGCAAGGCCCGCAGCTCCTGGTGCAGGTCAGTGTGCAGCTCATGCTGCGAGGACTCGATCGCCTGCATGGTCTGATCGTGCTCCGCCTCGGTGACCCGTTGCATGGCATTCACGATGATCGCGATGAACAGATTGAGCATGGTGAAGGTCGCCACCAGGATGAACGGGATGAAAAACGCCCAGGCATAGGGAAACTCTTGCATCACCGGGCGCGCAATGCCCATCGACCAGCTCTCCAGGGTCATGATCTGGAACAGGGTGTACAGGGATCGCCCGAGGTGGCCGAACCATTCCGGATGGCTCGCGCCGAACAGGTTGGTGGCGATCACCGCGAACACGTAATAGAGGATCAGCAATACCAGGGCGATCGAACCCAGGCCGGGGATGGCCGCCAGCAGGGCGCCGACCACGCGGCGCATCGACGGCACCATGGTCAACAGGCGCAGCACCCGCAATACCCGCAGCGCGCGCAGCACCGCGAACGGGCCGCTGGCCGGGATCAGGGCGATGGCGACCACGCTGAAATCGAACACGCTCCAGGGGTCGCGCCAGAAGCGCAGCCGGTCGACGTACAGGCGCAACGCGATCTCGATCACGAACAGCGTCAGGATCACCCGGTCCAGGCCGACGATCAGCCCACCGGCGGCGTGCATGGCGGGCGGCCAGGTCTCCAGCCCGAGCAAGGCGGCGTTTAGCAGGATCAGACCGACAATGCTGTTCTGCACATAAGGATGACGGATGAACGCACCCACCTGTTCGACCGACATGGCCTGTACAACCTCGACTCAGTGAGAAAAATGCCCGGCGATTCTAGCAACAGCCAGCGGCCTGGTGCGCGCCGGCATCAGCCGAGCTGACGGGCCTGCGCCTGCATCAGCTCGACGATGGCATACACCCCGACATGACGGTTGGGGCTGAGGTTCTCCTTGAGGCCGAGGCGCTCGAACAGCTCGTCCGTGTCCAGCGCGGCGATCTCGGCCTGGGTCCTGCCGGAGTACAGACCGATCAGCACCGCCAGCACGCCCTTGATGATGGCGGTATCGCAATCGCCCTGGTACACGAGTTTGCGCGGCCTCGAGCTATCCGGCTGGGCACACACCCAGACCTGGCTCATGCAGCCCTTGACCCGGTTATCCTCGCTGCGCAGCGCATCCGGCAAAGGCGGCAGCGCCTCGCCCAGTTCCACCAGGTAGGCATAACGTGCCTCCCAGTCGTCGAGCAGTTCGAAGTTGTCCAGCAACTCCTCCAGCGACAGGCCGGGCGGCGCCTGCAGGGCAGGATCAGACACTGAACGACTCCCCGCAACCGCACATGTCCTTGATGTTGGGGTTGCGGAACTCGAACCCCTGGTTGAGCAGGTTGGTCTTGACGAAGTCGATCACGGTGCCGTCCACTTGCGCCAGCGAATCGGCATCGACCACCACCTTGATGCCATGACTCTCGAACACCTGGTCCGCCTGGTCGATGGCATCGGCATAGTCGACCACGTAGGCAAAGCCGGTACAGCCACTCTTCTTGGTGGCAACCCGCAGGCCCAGACCCGCGCCACGCTTGGCCAGTTCATGCGCCACGTGCTTCGCGGCAGCTTCGGTCAGTTCCACGGCCATTGTTTCATTCCTCTTGTATCCAACAGAAACACCAATCCCTCACAGCATGCCCAGCTCGAGCTGGGCAGCCTCGCTCATGCGGCTCTTGTCCCAGGGCGGGTCCCATACCAGGTCCACCTGGCAACGGCCGATGCCGTCGGCCGCCTCCACCGCGCGCTGCACCATGCCCGGCATCGTGCCCGCGACCGGGCAGCCGGGCGCGGTCAGGGTCATGCGGATCGCCACGCCGTCATCGCCGACCCGGTCGATGGCATAGATCAGCCCCAGGTCGTAGATGTTGGTGGGGATCTCCGGATCGAACACCGTACGTAGCGCGCCGGTCACCCGCTCCAGGAATTGCTCGTCATCCAGCGCGGCTGCGCTCATGCGCCGCTCCCCAGGCGCCTTGCCAACTGCGCCGAGGCACGCTCGCGCAGGGCCTCGCTGGCGATCGCGTCCAGCGCCTGCTGGGCGAAGCCCTGGCACAGCATCTG
>Ga0272444_10001179_pt1 | contig 25576 bp, 10 predicted proteins | sample SSMForm13_FD_201033 | JGI IMG/M metagenome (GOLD analysis project Ga0272444, IMG submission 201033) | Marine sediment archaeal communities from Little Sippewissett salt marsh, Falmouth, MA, United States - SSM-Form-13 | ecosystem: Environmental > Aquatic > Marine > Wetlands > Sediment ...
TTCGAATGAATCCTTTGCCGACCGCTCCGGAAGCCGTGGCGACGCCTGAATTGCGCCGCCGGTACTTTCGGGACATGAAGCGCTGGGGCTTTAACGTGGCCTACAACGCCTATTACGCCTTTCCTCTCCGCGCGGTGCGGGGCAAGTATCGCCCGATTTACCGGGCGTTTGCCGGGACGGCGCGACGCGAAGGCTATCCCGCCTGCATCCAGATTCAGGCCACCGTGGCGGACTTAGCCGACGTGCCGCTGAGCGAGTCACAGTATTACCTGACCAATGAATGCCTGACCTACAAACATCACCCGGACATTGGAAAGCAGAACTTTTTCGCCTCGTATTCTTCTCAAAAGTGGCGGCGCTTTCTCAAAGAGCTCATCGATACTTTCCACGCGCAGGGATATCGCTGGGTGGTTTTTGAAGAACCGATGTACCGCGTGGATGTTCCCGGCACGCGCGACCGGTTTTACCAGGTCTTTCGCCGCCGCTATCCCGGCCTGCCCTACCCCGAGCGCCACGAGGAGACCGAAGCCTACGCCCGGGTGCAATTGCTCAAGCAGGAAATCCTGGTGGACTTTCTCGACGATCTCGCGCGACATGCGAAGAAGACCGGTTTTGAAAAAATCGGCGTGATGCCCTGGTTCTTCACACCCACGCATGAGAACACGCCGGAGGAAACGTGGCATACCAGCTGCGACCTGGGGCGGATTCATCATCTACCGAGCATCGATTTCATTGTCGTGCGGATGCAACCGGACAATATCTTCGCCGGCGCCATGAGCGAACAGCACGGCCTGGCGCTGCCGCGGCTGGCCTACCTGGAGAATCTCGCTCACCAGGGGGGCAAGCCGATCATCGCGGTCAACAATCCCTCGAACGAGCACCTTCCCCGGGGATCGATCGACTACTATCCGCTCCCGCAGGAGTACTTTTCCCGCTTTACACTGGCGGCGGCCGCCGCTGCACCGCACGGTATGACGCGGCACTGGTACGGCAAGAACTATGGCGACGACCTTCAGCAGATGGCGCTGTACAAGCGGGTCAATCCGCTTCTGGATCGGCTCGGCGGCGCGGCCGGCCCGGTGGCGCTGGTGTATTCCTACCGGGGCCTGATTCATGCCCTGCCGCGCTCGGCAAAGCAGATGTGGACGCCTTACGCCCGCGTCGCCGGGCAACTGCTGTACGAAGACAAGATGCCCGCTCTGACGCTGTACGCTGACAGCCTTGCGCAGGGATTGGAAACGGCGCCGGAAGTCGACACGCTGGTGCTCTTCGAGGAGTACCCCATTTCGCCGGAGGAAATCGCCCTGCTCAGGCGATGGATCGCCTCGGACTCGCGCCGACGCTTGGTACTGTTCGGCCGGGGCCGGGGGGAAACGTACGATCCCGCCCGCCGGTTTTTCCACTATGACGACCGCCCGCCGGAGATGGTCGAACTGTTCGGTCTCCGCACCGACCGGCCCTTCGCACCGGCGGGTCTCAGCGAAACGGCGCAGATCCGCTTTGCGGGGAAAGACCCGAGCGGCGCCTTTCTTGGCCGGCGCTTCTCATGGCGCTGCTACGGCTGGGGCAAGGGAACGTTTCGAAAAAGCAGGAACCTCGAAGCGCTTTACGTTGAGCAGCGCACCGGAACACCGGTGATCACGCGATACCAGTATCCCGGCGGCGGCCAGGCGTATTTCATCGCCCAAGGGTGGGAAGGCCCGAAGGCGGATTTTCCGCTCGCTAATTTTTTGACTCAGATTACGCCTGCCCTCCAGAGGGACTTTCCCCGCGTTGAATGCTCGGCGGAAACCCTGTGGAACGTCACGCGCAACGGCTACCTCATCATTGCCAACACGGCTCCCGAGGCGGGGTGGGCGCGCCTCAGTCCCGGACGGCGAAAAATTTGGAACGTTCAAAAGAAACAATTCGAAAGAAATCGGTCATCCAAGATCCGCCTGCAAGCGGATGAAATCGTTCTTTATCGATTGCTTGCGCCCGGCGATCCCATCCTGGACGTGCAGGGGCAGATTTACCTGTCCCGGATCGACTCGGATCGTCGGTCTGCTTTGCTTACCGGGTATTTCGGACGAACGACGGTGCTTCGAACGTCCCTTCGACCGGTCCGCATCGAATGGGTTGGGCAAAAAACGCCTTGCCGAATTGTCCACAAGGATGGCTACTATGAAACCCGCGTTCGGCTGGAAGAACCGGCGGAAGGGGCGTGGCGGGTGATCTTTAAACCACAGGAGAGGAAATCATGTTGAAGTCCAGACTGTCCTTAGTCATTCTCGGTTTGATAGCCGTTGCAGGCCTGTTCGCCTGTTCTCCCGCGCCTCAAGCACCGGGAGAAAACGCGTCTTCGAAAGAAAAAATCATTACCATCACCGCCAACAATGGCCCGCTTGAAGAAGACGTCGAACAGCATGAAGAGAATGCCGCCAAAAACGCCGCTTTCTACGAAAAGTATCCGAATATCCGGGTCGTGGAGAGCACCTGGCAATACACACCCGACAGCTTCCTGACCAAGATGGCCGGAGGCACCGTTACCGATATTATCGGCATTCCCCTGGCAACGGAACTGAAGCACATTGTGGAGAAGGGTCTGGCCCTCGATCTCACGCCGATGATCGAAACGTGGGAAGGCCGCAAATCTCTCAATCCCACCGTCATGAGGAACTACACGGTGGATGGACGAGTCTACGCCCTGCCGGGCGGGCCGGGCTACAGCATGGCGCTCGGGTATCACAAGCGGTTGTTTCGGGAAGCCGGACTGGTGGACGCCGAGGGCAACTACCTCTACCCGAAGACTTGGGACGAACTGGCGGAAACGGCAGTGAAGTTGACCGACAAGAGCAAAGGACAGGTCGGGTACGTGCTGTTGGGAGGCGATACTGCGGCCAGCTGGCACTTCCTCAACTGGGTGTTTCAAGCCGGAGGAGAATTCGAGCGAAAGGTGGACGGAAAGTGGACGGCTGTTTTCAACGAGCCGCCCGCGGTCACCGCATTGCAATTCATCAAGGATTTGCGCTGGAAACACCATTGCGTTCAGGAGGACGTGTTTATCGATAACGACGGGCTGCTGGAAATGATGGCTTCCGGGCGCGCGGCCATGGCGACGATCACGCCCGAGTATCTGCGTCATTTGGAGCGGCGTTTCGGCATGAAGCTCGAGGACTTGGGCATCGCTCCGCTGCCGGCCGGACCGGCCGGGTATGCGTGCGTCATGGGAGGCGGTTTTGGAATCATTAATCCCACCATCCCGAAGAAGCGACAGGAAGCGGCATTCAAGAATTTAACCTTCGGCCTCACCCCCGCCGCCCACGAGGCAGCCTTCAAGGTTCGCCAAAAGCAGGGCCGGGTCATCGGCTATCCCGGGGTGGCTCACCTGGTCGGCCAGTGGCAGGAGGAATGGGACACGATGGAGGCTAAATACCGCACCTTGCCTTACTATGGAGAGTATCGAAAAAACGTCTCCCAGTACGCTCGGTTCGAGCCGCCTTACTACACCCAGCAGCTTTATCGGCAAATCCTGCTGCCGCCTCTCCAGGAGGTCCTGATCAATCCGGACAGTAATCCGAAAGCCCTGCTGGATAAAGCCGTAAGGGATTTTCAAACTCAGTTTTTGGACGAGCTGAACCTCTGACGTCCTTTTCAGCCCGGCGGGAGCCCGCTCTCCGGCTGGAGAGGAAATCATTTGCCAAAACCAGCGCCTTTCGGTAGTCTTATGGGTCAGGGTGAACAACTGTCCACTCCCGAGAAAGGGTTTGTTGATGAAGGGTCTTGAACTCCACGTCCTTTCCCATACACACTGGGATCGCGAATGGTACCGCACGTTCCAACAGTTTCGCCGGCAGATGGTGCTCCTGATCGATGAACTGCTGGAAATCCTGGAATCCGATCCTGATTTCGCCCATTTTCATCTCGACGGGCAGAGCATTGTCCTGGAAGATTACCTTGAAATTCGCCCGGAAAACGAAAAGCGGCTTGCGGCCTTGGTTGAGCAGGGCCGCATTGCGGTTGGGCCCTGGTACGTCTTGAGCGACCTCTTTCTCACCCGCGGCGAATCCACGATCCGCAACCTGCTGATCGGGCACAAAGTGGCCGGCCGCTTCGGGAAAGTCTCCAAGGTGGGGTACATGCCCGACCAATTCGGGATCGTTTCTCAAATGCCGCAGATTCTCAAGGGATTCGGGATTGAGTACGCGGTATTCGGCCGCGGATTCGCCACCGGAGACGATCGAAAGGCGGAGATTGCCTGGAGCGCGCCGGATGATACGGTGATCCACGCGCTGTTTCTGCCCAATTGGTACAACAATTTCATGCGGCCGCCGAATGACCTGCGTTCCGCGGCGGCGGCACTCAAAAAGGCAAGGGACCGGCTTCTGCCCCACTGTTCCACCCCTTTCCTGCTGTTTTTCAACGGCTGCGATCACCTCAACGTTCAAGCCGAGATGGGCGGCCTGATTAAGAGAATGCAAGGCAAGATCCCCGGCGCAAGGATCGTCCATACGCGCCTGGAAGACTACCTGGAGAAAGTTTTCGGCGCGGTAAAGTCGCCGACGCCGTGGCGGGGCGAGTTCCGCGAGGATTGGGACCATCAGATCCTCGCCGGCACGCTTTCCACCCGCGTCTATCTCAAGCAAGCGAATGACCGCTGCGAGGACAAACTGTTGTCCGCTGAAACGCTTCAGGTCTATAACCGCATGCTCGGAAACGGCTATGATGCGGATTACCTGGAGAAGATCTGGAAGCTGCTCCTGACAAATCATCCCCACGACTCCATTTGCGGTTGCAGTATCGATCCGGTTCATCAGGAGATGATGATCCGCTTCGCCCAGGCGGAACAGATGGCGGACGTGCTCGGCGAAGAGTCCATGAGCGAAATCGCCGGACGCTTACAGTTCGACACAGACGCCGGTGGTGAGAAGGCGCTGCTGGTGGTCAATCCAACCGCCATTGAACGAAACGAAGTCATCCCGGTTTCAGTCGATTTTCCCTTGAGTCAGGCCGAACGCAAGCAGGCCCTCTTGAAGGAAAGTCTTCGCTGTCCGAAGAACATCAGCCTGATTGATGAAGAAGGGGGGGCGGCTTCGTTCCACCTGGTCGGCACCGAGCAGACCGCCGGGCGGCTCTTGTCGCGCAGTGCCATGCCGCATACCATGCTCGTTCAGCGGTTTCACCTGCAAGTGCCCGTCACGCTGAAACCGTTCGAGTACCGCTCGTTCCAGGTTCTGCCGAAGAAAAGTCGAAGCGCAAAAGGACGCACCTCCCTCAAAGTCGGCAACAATCGCTTGGAGAATCAGTGGGTGCAAGTCATGGTCGGCGGCGATGGCTCCATCTCGATTCGCGACAAAACCAACGGCCATCTTTATGGGCCTTTGCTGGTCTTTGAAAACGGCGGGGACGTCGGCGACGAGTACCTGTTCCGGCGGCCGGACAATGACCGGGCGGTGACAACCGAAGGGCGGCCCGCCCAGACTCGCCCCGTCGGCACGTCCCCCTATCAGGGGACCCTCCAAGTGGAGCGGATCATGCCTCTGCCCGAGACCGCCGACCTGAACGAGGAGCGGCGAGTCCGGCGCAACGTCGACTGCGTAATCTCCACCCGCATTACTCTGAAAGCGGACGATCCCACACTTTACTGCGAAACCCGCCTGGAGAACCGGGCGCAGTTTCACCGCCTGCGAGTGTTGTTTCAAAGCAATCTGGCTTCGACCAGTACGGTGGCGGACGCGCCGTTCGATATTGTCGAGCGTCCCGCCCAGCCTCCCGAAAAGTGGAAAGACGCCGCACGCCAGTTCCCGCTCAGTTCTTTTGTGGCCATCGAACACGAACGCCAGGGACTCGCAGTATTCACGCGGGGACTTCACGCACACGAATTAATCAACACCGAGCAGGGGATTCTGGCCTTGACACTCCTGCGGTGCGTGGGCCATTTGGCCCGGGGCAAAGAGTGTTTTCACTGGTATGAAACACCCGAAGCGCAATGTCTGGGCGTCCAGCGGTTCGAGTACGCGGTCTGCGCATTTCAAGGCAAGGAAGAATTCGAGCAGTTGCCGCGCCGGGCGGAAGCCTTCCGGCGCTCGCCCTTGGTTCACGAATTTGCGCCCGGCCGAGGGAAGCTGCCCCGGCGGAAGAGCCTGCTGTCCATCGAACCGGATTCCGTGCTCGTTACGGCGCTTAAACAATGCGAACATCGCGACTCGATTGTCGTTCGTATGGTCAACCTGGCCGACGAGCCGGTCGACGCGAAGCTCGTCTCGGGCTTTCCTCTCAAAGAGGCTCACCTCATCGATCTTCTGGAGAACCGCGTCGAGAAAACAAAACTGTTCTCAAAGAAGACCGAGATTCGCCTCCCCTTGAAAGCGAAAGAAATCGCCACGTTGGAGCTGGTGGTCTAAAGCGATCCTCGAATAGAATATCCAAACGAAGAACAGGAAGTGGCGACATTGTCCATCCCTTTCTCCCCCTTACGAAGGGGGAGCGAGAGGGGGTTGTTTTTTGAGGCCGAAGCAATGCCGCTGGAAAAAAATCTACCCCTCCCCGCCTCCCCTTATAAAGGGGAGGAGAGGAGAATAGACATAACATTCGAGACACTTTACACCTGAATCGGGTACTTGCCGTATTTCAGACAGGCGCGGGTCATCGCCTTGTAGTTCTCCAGCGGAACGTAATCGGGAACGGAGTTGCCGCTGCCGAGGCAGTAGCCGCCGCCGGGCCCCACTTCGCGCAGCAGCCGCTTCACTTCTTCCTCGACCTCCTCGGGTGTTCCCCGCGTCAACGGGCCGCTGAGATCGAGGTTGCCGGCCAGGCAAAGTCGGTCGCCGTACTTCGCCTTCACCTCGCGAATGTCCATCGCTTGCGGCTCGATCGGATGCAGGGCGTTGACACCGCAGTCGATAATGTCCTCCATGACGTCCCAGAGGATGCCGTCGGTGTGGTAGATGAAGGGAATGCCCCGCGCGCGGGCTAGGTCACCGATTTTCTTCATCCAGGGAAAGTGATACTGGCGCAGCACTTTCGGCGAAACGAGCAGTCCGGTCCGGTAAGCGATGTCGTCGCTGTACCAGAGCGCACCGACGAAATCATATTCGACCATTCGCTCGAACATGCCATAAACCAACTCGCCAATTTTATTCCATAACCCTTCCAGGACGTCCAGTTGATCGACGAGGGCGAATGAGAAAGTTTCGAAGCCCATCATTTCCCACGTGAGCGTGAAGATGTCTCCATACTGGCCGATGACGCCCATGCCTTCGGGCAACAGCGCCGGGGCCTGCTCGAACATTTCGTAACTAAAGTCCTTCGGCTCGGGCCAGACATAGCGATCGAGCTCCTCCCGGTTGGTAATAATGCCTTGGCCCTCGGGCGCCCAGTCCCGGTCCACCGCGCCCTCGGTGCTTCCCTTCTGCACCGGCTCGCTCTTGGGCTTGATCTTCGCCGGATTCATGTCGACAATGGGCGAAAGTTTGGCGTAGTCATAGCCCGCCATGGCGAAGAAATCGATCCGGTCCTTGGTTGTTTTGAACGGCCGGCCAATGATTTCGGACATGATCTTCGGATGCACCCCGAGCTCCATCAGCGGAACTCGGTCAGCCTCCCCTTCCCGCATCAGCGTTTTTCGAAGACGTTCGAAGTTCGGTTTGATTTCCATATCGATTCCTTTTACCGCAAGCTCGGATCAAGGGTTTGAATCGGGCCGCCCTGCTCGTCCGTAAGCCGAAAATAAAAACCCCAACCCAGGATGCCTTCGGTGACTTTCAGCAGGATTTCGTTTCGTCCCGGCTTGATGTTTACAGGCACAACGTGTTGTTCCGGCTCGGCGGCGCGATAGACGTCCGCTTCAACCACTCGAATCCCATTAAACCACGCAATGATACCATCGTCGCTGCCAAGGTGCAATCGAGCATCCATGGCCCGAGGACTCTCGAACGCGGTCCAGGCATACGCCACGACCCAATCGTTGATCGCATAGCGGGCGTCGAGGTCGTGATAGCCGTCATAGGTAAGGGAAGGATCGAACCGGAACCAATGAACCGCTCCTCCCTCGCCGGAATAGTGCTTCGTAAGGTCAATCTCTTGTTCGGGGGGATAAGTTGAAGCGAACCCGATCTTCTCGCGATTGCTGAATGGACCAATGGTCCACCATTCAAATATCGGATCGCGTCCCTGTTCCAGAATCCGCTCGATGAAGTCCATGGCGGCGACCATGCCGTCATCTTGATACAGTGAGGGAGCGAACGGCAAGGCGGCGACTCGCGTGTTGTAGTCCTGCCAGTGTGCCTTCCAACGAGCGAGCGCCCGTCGGGCCGTCCTGCGGTCGCCGTCCCGGCCCTCTTCCATCCAGCGGCGACCGTAGAAGTACGCGGCGCAGTACTCGCGCAACGTTCGCGCAAGGCTGAGTTGATACTCGAGCGAACTGTCGAGCGCTTCAAACCACTCGTTGCGTGAAATCCAGGCTTCCTTGAGATGGCCCGAAGCGACTTCGATTCGCCCCGCCGGGCGGCGGCTGGGAAAGACGTCCGAGCAAAAGGCGCGAATCCGCGGCTTGCGGCACGTTCGGCGGGCCTGTTCGAGCAACCGCTGTTGCTTTCGCACAACGCCGACGGCGCGGTCCTTCTCACGTACAAGAGCGGAGACGTCGCCTCGCGCCTCGTGATAGATCTTCGCCAGATGGCGGCTGCCGCGAATTTTGTCATCCCGCATCCACAGATTTGCCGGCGTCCACCCGGGCCGCTCTCTGCTGTACGCCTCGAAATAGCGCAGGGCGAGCACCCCATCGTCGGACAGAAGCAAGAGCTTCGCCATTGACTTCGCCGCCTCGGGACCGACCAAAAGTGCCGCCCACTCGTGGGCGATTGCTTCCGGCGAACGCTTTGGATTCCAGGCCAGCTCGCTGGTCAGGTACACGTTGGCCTGGTTCCAGACGTCGAGGGAAACGCTCGGTCCCCCTTGACCGCCGCCATGATGCCAGCTCCAGAGACCCGCCACTCCTCGCCCGGCCAAGTCGGTCAGGATCGGTTGCACTTCCTCGCCGATGTAGTCCGGGTAGGCTCCCTTGCCCTCGTATTCCCGCGTACACTGCACCTCCACCATGCGGGGGCGCCCGCTGTCGACGAAGAGCGTGGGATTCGGCGGATTGTAGCGCCAGAAATCGCTCGTCGTGTATTTCGTTGAAACAATAAATCGGTCGTCCTTCGGTAGGTCTTGAAATATTTGCTGAAAGACCTCGGGATTCGAATGCAACAGCGTGTCGGAAAGATCCCACGTGCGGTGAACATAAAGTCGCTCGCTATCCCGAACAATGCCTCGATAAAGGTTTTGGATTGCGATGGTTAAACGCTCTTCATAATCGAGATCGCGGCATGCGGCACAGTACATCGGCCGGCCGTAGGCGTAAACGCCGTTTCCCACAACGTGCCCGCCGACAAGGCCGGCATAATTTTCCCCCAATCGCACCATCGCGCCGGACAACGCCGGGAAGTCGTCGAACAGTTCCTTGTATTTCATCCGGACAAGGTCCCAAAGCTTCGGCCGGGCGAAACAAAAAATGCGGCCAAGACCCATGCCGAGCTCGGCCTGCTCTGGATCGTAGTCACTCGGACAAACAAGCGGGATCAAATCCGGCCGGAGAACCGCTCGCGGCAGTTGAAATTCATCTCCCCAAGCCATGGTCTCAAGATGGTGATCCCGGGCCTCCGCGAGGGCTTGTTGCAACCGGCCGCGCCGCTCGAGAACCGCTTGTTTTGTCTCGCCGGAGAACAGCGGCGGTTTGATTTCCTCCAGAAGCGCCACTTCGGCTGGATGCGGTTCCACTGGAATCATGTTGAATCCCATCCGAAGCGCCATGGCGGGACAGTCGCTCGCCATGCGAAAGACAAAGGCGGGGCGGCGTTCGACGTCCAGCGACTCGGGGACGGCTCCCTCCAGCCGAATCAGGCGGGCCAGGTAGAACAGACCGAATAAGTGGGCGCGCGGCCTCGCTCCTTCGACGTGGACCACGGTCGCGCCGCTCGAATGCTTTTCGCTGCGAAGGCGAAAGCCGTCTCCCAGCCAGGGGCGCCACGCCTCCGGGCCTTCCCGCGGCGAGCCGCTTGGTTCGAGAATAAGTTCGAGAACAACGAGACAGTCCCCCCGGTTCAGGTTGATCGACTCCGTCGCTGCCGTCACTTCAATCGGTGTCGCCTCACCAACCTCTTCCAGCGCCAGAGCCAACTCTTGAACCGCTAGCCAAAAGCCCTTGGATTGATTCGGGACGGACTGCGGGGAAATTAACATGTGCGCTACGCTTGTTTTTCCCTGCACAAAGATCAGCAACAGACAAAGAAAGAAGATACCGATGAATAGCCTCGACCTTGATCGATATTGTCGGTTCACTTTAATCTATCCTGGTTCCCTCGCCAGCCTTTGAATCACACCCTCAACACTCTAATGAGCGGTGTGCCATATGGCAAGAAGGTAGGGGGGAAGCGCGCCCCCAAAGCTCAGCAAGATGGGGGTGATTCTTTCATTGTGTTTCCATATCTTCGTGTTTCAATTGGAAATACATTCAAGCCTGTCAGTCAATCATACAACCGACGCACTGACAAGTCACTGAAAAAGGAAACAACGATTTGGCTACTTCTCGCTGGCCCGGATGGCCTCGGCCACCAGGTAAGCGATGGATTGATAGGGCAGGCCGCTGCCGGCGGTGACGCCGACCTCGCAAGTCCGGCAGGTGGAGAGAAACATCGAGTTGGGCTCCTCTTTGGCGTATTCCAGGACCTCGCGGGCTTCCTCCGCCGTGGCGGACAGCGTCAGTTCGGGATGGTGAAAGCCCCGGTCGCCGGCAAAGCCGCAGCATTCGGCCATGATCGGCACGGTCACTTTCTCGGCGCACCGCTCGGCGGCGGCAATGAGGTCCTTCTCCGCGCCGATTTTCATAATGGTACACGTGGGATGAAGCACGGCATGGACCGGCAGTTTCTTCAGGTTCTCGATATCAGGCAGCGCGTACCGAACGAAAAAGGTCGCCATATCAAGGAACTTCATTTTTCGCCATAGGGACAATTCCGGCTCTTTCAGATACTCCCCGGCACGCATGATCTGCCCGCTGCACGGCGAGGTGTCGCACATGATCGGCAGCCGCCCCTCCTCGGACGCTTCCCACAAGGCCTGGATGAGTTTGGCCGTCATCGTTTTAGTCGCGGCGAGAAATCCCTTGCTCGAGAAGGGCTGGCCGCAGCATAAGGCGTCGAGATTGCGCGGATACACCACGTCCCACCGGGCGCGATCCAGAATATAGAGAATGGTCTCGGCCAGTCCCTGGCTCGATCTCTCGCCGGGAAGAGATCCCATCGACCGCGTCAGGCAGCTGGGGAAGTAAACGACCGTGCGCCCGTGCTTCTTTTGCGGCGGCTTGGGCAGCGGCGGCGCGGCGGCCGGCAGGGGAATCTGTAGCGCGAGGGCGGGCGTGCGGCCGAAGGTCAGCTTGTTGCCGATCTTCGAGGCCAGCACAATCGCCTTCTTGCCGAAAAGGCGCTCGAAGAATTTCGACACGCCGAGCGCCAGGCGCGCGCCTTTCATCATCAGGCCGTAGTTGCGAACGGCCATGTCCGCCATATATCGCTCGGAGCGCGACCGGCGCTCTTCCCGCAACTGCTTCGCCAGCCGCCCGGTGTCGATGTTCACCGGACAGGCCATGGCGCACATGCCGTCCACGGCGCACGTGTCAACGCCGTAGTAGAGATATTCCTCGTGCAGTGTCTTGGCCTGCTTTCGGTGTTCGGGATTCTTACTTCGTTCCAGGTCCACGATCTGCCGTTGCACGGCGATGCGCTGCCGGGGCGTCAGCGTAACGTCTTGCGATGGACAGCGGACTTCGCAATAGCCGCATTCGATGCAGGGATCGGCGATCTCGGAAAACACCGGCATCGGCTTCAGGTTCTTGAGGTGAATTTCGGGATCGCTATTGAGAATGACGCCGGGATTGAGAAGCCCCTCGGGATCGAAAAGCGCTTTGATTTCCTTCATTATTTCATACGCTTTACGTCCCCACTCCATCTCGACGAACGGCGCGACGTTACGGCCCGTACCGTGCTCGCCCTTGAACGATCCATCGTACTTGTTTAAGACAAGATCGGCCAGATGGTTCATGAACCGGGCGTATTGCTCGACCACTTCGCCGCTGGAGAAATCATGCGTGACGACGGGATGAAGATTCCCCTCTTTCGCATGACCGAAGATGACGCCGTCCTCGAAGCCACTGCGGCGGAGCAGCTGCTGAAGCTCGGGAATCGCCTCGGGCATTTGGCGCACGGGGAAAACCACGTCCTCGATAATCACCGCCGTGCCCCGTTGGCGCATCGCCCCGACGGTCGGATAGATACCCTTGCGCATACCCCAGTACTTGCGGCGCAGCACGGGATCCATCGTAAATTCCAGCGGTTCGAGCAAGGCCTCCGGCCGGACAATTCGAGCCGCTTCCTTGAGCTTGGCCGCCAGGGCTGCTTCGTCGTTTTCCTGGAATTCCACCAGCAGTGCGGCGCAGTTCGGCGCCAAGTCGAAGGCGTACGCCATCTGCTCCTGAACGGAGAGCATTGAAGCCCGATCCATGAACTCCACGACGGCCGCGCCGAGCTCCTTGAGGCGAAAAACCGCTTCGCCCACGTCGGCCAAATCTCGGAAGAAGACCAGCGCCGTGGCCCAGAATTTCGGCAGCGGAATGGTGTTCAACGTGACTTCCGACAGAAATCCGAGCGTGCCTTCCGAGCCGACCATGAGGTGGGCCAGGACGTCGAGGGGGTCTTCGAAGTCGATCAGCGCGTTGAGACCGTAGCCGGTTGTGTTCTTGATCTGATGTTTGTGGCGAATGCGGGCGGCCAGATCCGGCTGCGCGAGAATCTCCCCGCGAAGGCGCAACAGGCCGCGGACCAGCTCCGGGCGCTCCCGGCGAAGCCTCGGCCCGGCCTCCGCGTCGGACGTGTCGAGCGAGAAGCCGTCGGCGAGCACGACGCGAAGACTGCGCAAAGTCTGGTAACTGTTCTGCTCGACGCCACAGCAGAGGCCTGAGGCGTTGTTGGCGACGATGCCGCCGATCATGGCGGCGTTGATGGAAGCGGGATCGGGACCGATCTTGTATCCCGGCTGGAGACGGGACAGCGCGGCGTTGAGCTTGCCGCCGACGACACCGGGCTGAGCCGAGACCGCGCGGCCCTCGTCCAGAATTCGGTACCCCTTCCAATGCCTGCCGAGCGAGACGAGTACGCCGTCGGTGACCGCTTGGCCGGACAGCGAGGTGCCCGCCGAGCGAAACGTCAGGTGCAATCCCTTGTCCCGGCAATAGGCAAGGATTTTTTGAACCTCCTCTTCGCTCTTCGGCGTCACCACCACGCGGGGAATCAGGCGGTAAATGCTGGCGTCGCCGGCGTGGGCCAAGCGCTCGATCAAGCGGGTGAGCACCCGCTGCTCCCCGAGCAGTTGTTTCAGATCGGCCCAGATTTGTTCGTTGGAAAGGGTGGATCGAGTGGGTTCGGATAGCGCCGTTGGCATGGTTGGCTCTTTCTTATGGCTCCCAGGTTGGTATAGACAGGTATTTCCCTCTTTATGTTCATTTTATGTCAGAGTGGAGAATGAGCAAGGGATGAGGGAAAACGCAAAAATCCCAAACTTGCCGCCCAAGGCGGCGAGTTTTCCCTCGCGCCCCCCCCCAGTTGACACCCGGGAGGATTTGTACTGGGATCTTTTTTGAGTTAGGATATGGTTAATCTTTGAAAGAATTTGAAAGCGGGAAAGGTATGAGCGAATCCGGCGGTCCAATTGATTTGCTCTGTGCGGGCAATCGAGCAATGTGTTGCGGCGCGCTGATCGGCGCGCTTGAAATCACCGATCCTCAGGATCTCCAGCACCGGCCGTATTTGGTCGGCGCGGGCTATCCGATTACGCCGGTCAATGAAGTCGCTGACTTTGGCATGCGCTATTTCGAGCGGCTGGGAGCGACTTTCATCCAGGCAGAGAGTGAACTGGCCTCGGGCAATATGCTGATCGGGGCGGCGACACTCGGCGTGCCGGCGTTTACGGCCACGTCGAGTCCGGGCATGAGCCTGATGCAAGAAGCGATTTCGTACGCCACGGCGATGGAACTCGGCGGTCTGGTTTACGGCAACGTCGTGCGGGCCAGTCCCGGCCTCGGCACGATCCAGGGCGCGCAATCAGATCTCTATCAAGCGGTGCTCGGCGGCGGGCACGGCGACTACCGGCTGATTGTCCTTGCGCCGTCGTCCGTGCAGGAGATGTTCGATTTTACCCGGAGGGCGTTCGCCCTCTCGGCGAAGTACCGGATCCCCGCGATGATTCTCGCCGACGGGTATCTTGGGCAAACCACCGAACGGTTCTCCTTCGACGGCGTTTTGCACAAGGGAGTCACGTTGAAACAGCGCACCGATCCGAGGACTTCCTTCTATCCAAGCGAAGGCGTCATGACGACGCATAATTGGAAAATGGCCCGGCAGTTTGAACAAGTGAAGCAGGACGCCGCCCTTCGCCGGGACGCAATCGAATACTATCCGGCGGAGGAGGATTCTCCGGCGGATCTCTTACTGATCGCCTACGGCAGTTACGCCCGGTGCGCCCGAGGCGTGGTGGACCGGGCGCGCAGTCGGGGGCTGTCCGTGGCGCTGGCGACCCTTAAAGTGCTTTCACCCTTTCCCGGCGAGGCATTGCGGGAAGCCGCCGCGAAACATCGCGCCTTTGTCGTCATCGAGGGCAGCCTCGGCCAACTGCGGGACCTCGTCGTCAAAGAAACCGGTCCACGACTGAGAGTGGCGTCGGCGGCTTATCCCGCCGGGGCGCTTCCCAAAGAAGAAAAGGTCTTTGAAGCGCTCAAGAGAATCCATAAGGGATTGACGCCGGAGTACGACCGGGCGAAACAGATGGCGGAAGAAGGCTGTGCGCTCATCACCCGGCTGGATCCCCATCCCGAGTCCTTCGAGCGTGAGAAATACGATATTCTCGCTCCCGACGATCTTACAACGGATTTGGAAGCCGGCAAAAAGGTGAAGAAACGGGAGCCTTCGAGCAAAGTCATGACTGACGTGGGGTACGGCTTCTGCCCCGGTTGCAGTGACGCGACGATCATGACCTCGCTCGGGAAGGTGCTTTCCGAAGTTGCCGAGAGGCGACCGCTGCTTTACGCTCCGGTCGGCTGCACCGTCGGCATCTATGACCACTTTGACCCGCAGTACGTCGATGGAGTGCAGGTACCGCACGGGCGCGGTCCGGCGGCGGCCGCCGCGTCGAAACGGGCTCGACCGGACCGGCCGATCGTGGTCGTTCAGGGCGACGGCGACGCGATGACCATCGGCGGCAACGAGCTGCTTCACGTGGCGGAGCGGGGCGATCCAATTACCCTGATTATTCTCAACAACGGTCTTTTTGGCATGACCGGCGGGCAGGTCTCGGCGACGACGCCGGTGGGAGGCTATTCCAGCACGACGCCGGGCGGCCGCGAGGCGGAGCGACACGGCCAGCCTTTGGATCTGTTCCAACTGGTCAACCATCCCGGCGTGGCTTATTTTCGCAGAGCGCTTGTGGCCGATCGACCGGGGATCGAGGATTTTGAAAACTCCCTCAGAAACGCCCTCGCCCACCAAATGTCGGGCGACGGACTCAGCATCATCGAAGTGCTTTGCGCCTGTCCTTCGAGACAGAAATTTGAGATTAAGGACGCTTCGGGCAAGAAACCGGGCGCGCCGCGCGTCGCTCGGGCGTACTCCGAGCAGGTGCTGGCCAAAGTGTTCCCGCTTGATCGAAAAAGGGGAGAGGATTTCGAAGACCCCCTGGAAAAAATCAGGAAAGCCGGGCAGAGTGCTCCTGAATCTGGCGAGGATAATCGAGACCGATGGCTCGCCCAATGTACCGATTTCATGCGGGAGCAGTACGCTTTTTCGCCCGGACAAGACTCCCTGTTTGAAGACCCTCTCACGTTTTACTTCTGCGGACGGGGGGGACAAGGAATCCAGATCGCGGCCACTGTGCTGTCCCGGGCGAGCGCGGATTTATTTCCCGGAACGACTCTGGTTCCCTGGTACGCGCCTGAAGTCAGGAACGCCGCGACCTCGGCCACGGTGCGCCTGAGTCGCCACCCCGGCGAGAACCCTTACGTTCAGCCCGGAGAAGCGGACGCCCTGTTGTGCATGGAACAGTCCATGCTTGAAAGCAAACTGCACCTGTTGAAGCCTAATGGGGTGCTCGTGTTCGATTCCAGCCAATGTAAAGTGGAGACTGCCGAGCACCAGAAAAACTGGCACGGAATTCCCGCGACTACGCTCTCGCGGGAGAAGTACGGCTCTCCCCGATATGCCAACATGATTCTGCTCGGCTTTCTGCTCCGAGTCTTGGGCGTTGCCTCAATGGAGACCGTGTCCGAAGCGGTGCGCGCCCTTTGCCCAAATCCAGAGCAAAACCTCGCCGCCCTGGAAGAAGTGCCCAACGGCACCGGCTGCCGCATCGGTTAGGACTTCCGTTCGAGAATCATGTCGCCGGTTTATACCGTCCTGTTCCCTCTCCCACTGGGAGAGGCGGGCTTTCTTGGTTTACTCTGGTGAGGGAAAATTTATACAATCGCTGAGGACAAAATTACCAATGAGCAGGACTATGATTCCAGAAGCGATCACTCGAACACTTCATTGCTCCGCGGCCTCCGCGTCCTCTGCGGTTAAGGACAAAACCTTACTCTCCGAATCCTGTTGACAACCAGGGCCTTTTCATTGGAAAATCAGTGGAAATCACCTCTCAGGACAGTCCTCGATTGTCGAAGCCAAGATTCAATGCAGGAGTCGGGCTCATGGTTCGATCGGTGTGCAGGGGATATTCTTTACTTATCATAATCATGGCGGCCTTCTCGGCCGCGGGAGCGTTCGGCGGGTCCTACGAGGATCTTTCGAAAGTCGACCCACTGCTGCGCGTCGAGGCGCTGGGGCTGCTGGGCCGGCTCCCGCCTCCGGTGGAGAAAGTCGAAACGCTGGCGGCTGGTCCGCTCAAGCCCTCCCAGCCATTGGACTTGGAGCGGCTGAAGCGGCACTTCAAAGAGCCCGCCTCCCCGTTGCCGGCGGCGCCGTCCACCTGTTCCACCCAGTCCCGTGAGGGCGTATTGTACCTGGACACTTTTATTGAATTGACTCCGGGCGCGTCTACGGAGGCGCTCGAGGCGCTCGGGGCAATCGTGGGAACGCGCTCGGCCGACGTGGTCACGGCGGATATTCCTCCGGATCTTCTCGATGACGTGAATGCGCTTTCCGAGGTCATTCGTATCGTCGGAAGTCGCTACGGACAACCCTTGAACGATGCGGCGACACTCGAAACCGGTGTTCAAACGGTCTGGAATACGATGGGCTATCGCGGCAGCGGCGCACTGGTCGGCGTGGTGGACTCGGGATTGGATTGGACACACGACGATTTCAAGAACGCTGACGGCTCCACCCGCATTGTCGCCATTTGGGATCACACGGACGAGGGCGGGCCCGCTCCGCCGGGATACACCACCCAGGGATCGGTCTGGACGCGAGCCGACATCAACAACCAGGTCGCCCGTGAACAGGATAATGATGAGGCTAGCGGCGGACATGGCAGCCACGTGACCGGTTCGGCGGCGGGCGACGGCTCGGCCACCGGAGGCGGCCAACCCGCCGGACGATTCGTCGGCGTAGCCAACCAAGCCGAGATCCTCTTTGTGAAAACCAGCTGGAGCGAGCAAAGCTGGGGCGATGGTTGCGCCTGGATGTACAGCATGGCGGAGGCCGAGGGCAAACCGCTGGCGATCAATCTTTCGCTCGGACACCTGCGCGGCCCGCATGACGGGTCCACCGTCCTGGAGCAGTTTTTTGACGGCCTTCTGGATCGTCCCGGCCGGGCCATGTGCATCGCGGCAGCCAATTCGGGCGGACAGGAAATCCACGCGTATTCCACCCTGGCGGCGAATACCGGCGACGGCAGCAATCTGGACGATACACCGGTCTTGACCTTCTACGCCTATCCACTCCAATCGCCCGTTTATTTGGCGGAGGTGGAGTTTTACTATCCCGCGGGCCAGACGATCCAATGGCGGCCCGTGTGGACGGACGGCATGGGAAACCTCCAAGTCGGAGATTGGATGGGAACGTCTTCGGAAATCCGCGAATATTTTGTCGATGAAACGATGCTGCCTGGAATCAAGTTGCAGGCAGTGACCGAAATTCCCTTTAACGACGGTCGTAATTTACTCAACTTCGGCTACGTGAAAGTCGAATGCTCAGAAGCGGCGTATTACATCAACGATCGCTTCTTTATCATTCAAATGGTAGGAACCGGGGTGCCGGTTCATGCGTGGCATACCACCCGCGATCAGGGTTCGTTTGTGTCAACCGCCGTCTATCAATCTCATTATATGACGCCTCCGGCGAAACTGATCGAACCGGATGATGGATTCACGCTCGGCAACCCGGGCAGCGCGGGAAAACCGATTTGCGTGGGCTCTTACGTTACCAAGAACCAATGGGTGGATGTGAATGGAGTAACCCGCACGCAGGAGGGGGCCACCCTCGGAGAGATCTCCTCCTTTTCGAGCAAAGGCCCCCGCCGGGACGGCAACACAACCCTCGAACAGCAGAAACCGGACGTCACCGGGCCGGGAGAGGTTCTCGTGTCGGTTCTTTCGAGCGTGCTCGCCCAAGTGCCCCAGACGGGCATCGAACGCGACGGCGTGCATCAGAAGATGCAGGGCACGAGCATGTCCTCACCGGTCGTGACCGGGCTGGCGGCCTTGATGCTTTCGAAAAATCCAACCCTGACGAACGAGCAAATCAAGCAAGCACTTCGCAACACGGCGCGCGACGCGGGAATCGCCGGTTGGGACCCGACGTTTGGAGCAGGCAAAATCGACGCGGTTGCCGCGCTGAACACCGTGAGCACGGGCAATACGCCGACACCTACGGTGCCTCCGACTGCAACGCCGACAGCCACGGAAACACCACCGAGCGGCGACTGGGGTGACGTAAATCTCGACTCGGTTGTGGACACGCGCGACGCGATCCGCCTCTTACGGCACATCGAAGGAATCCAGCTGCTGACCGGGCAGGGACTGGACAACGCAGACGCGGACCAAAGCACAACCATCGACAATGCGGACGTCGATTGGATCCTGAATCGCACGGTCGGCAATTGACTACGCGTAGGATGGAGAGGGAAAGGAGAGACCGGTGAAGCGCCAGATTCTTACCCTGTTGGCCCTGGCTCTGTCTCTGAGTGTCTGGGGGATGGAGCCGTTTGATGACGAATCCCTTCCCAAGCTGGACCCGGCACTTATTCGACAGTTTGATTTGGGCGAGACTCCGAAACCCATCTCCGCCACTCCCTCGAAAGGCCGCCGCGAGGCCGGCCCGACGCTCTTGAGAAAAACGCTGCCTTCGAAAAACGAGGGGGGGAAACTCGAGCACGTCACATTCACACAGGCGGAAGGACAAGAGTTTCTGAACGTTATGATCCAGCTGGATTCGCTGGCAAGCCTGGAAAGACTGGCGCAGTTCGACCTCAAGGTCAATACGGTTTCCGGGTCCTGGATCACGGCGATGCTTCCTCCCGAGTCGCTTTCGGATCTCGCCGCCGAATCCAGCGTGCTTTACATTCACGCCGCCGGGAAGGTGCCCCGTTGTATGGATGATAGCGTTCCGGCGACTCAGGCGGACCAACTCCACTCCCCCTCGAACGTGAAGGGCCAGGGCGTGCTCGTCGGAATCATCGACTCGGGCATCGATTGGCAGCACGAGGACTTCAAGAAACCAGACGGAACCAGTCGCATTCTCTTCCTCTGGGATCAATCGGACGCCACCGGACCGAACCCCTCGGGATTCAACTACGGCAGCGAATGGACGAAGGCGCAGATCGATGGCGGCGGTTGCCGCGAAACGGACACCGACACGCATGGAACGCACGTTGCCGGCACGGTGGCCGGAGACGGTTCGAGCACCGGCGGCGGTCAGCCCGCATTTCGCTTTGTGGGCATGGCGCCCGAGGCGGACATCCTCTTCGTAAAATATAGTGACAGCGAAAACTCGATTGTGGACGGCGCGAACTACCTCTATCAGAAGGCTGCCGCCTTGGGCAAGCCCGTGGCCATCAACATTTCGCTCGCCACGCAACGCGGCCCGCACGACGGCACGTATCCTCAGGATGCCATGCTGAACGCACTGATCGGCGCGGGCAAGCCGGGCCGCATTCTCTGCATTGCAGCCAGCAACGAGGGGGACAGCGATTATCCCATTCACGCCGCCGCAACGCTTCAAGCGCCGGAGCCGGACCAGGGAAACTATCCCTACACGGCACACCGCCCTTGGCCCGACGAACAATTCTTCATCGCCGAAGTTTGGTACCCGGCCGGACAGAGTGTGAAACTTCGATTGTGGGTTCCCACCGGAACGGACAGCCACAGCCAAACCGATTGGGTGGCGCCGGGGGAGAACGTCACGTTTGATATCAACACGGGGCCGATCTCGGGCGCAAAGGCCCAGATTACCCAACAATCGCCCTGGCAAGGCGGCAATACGAATTTGAATTATGCCGAGGTTTCTGTCTGGAATCCCGGCTCGTCATCCCTCCCCATCGGCAGCTACGCCTACTGGCTGGACTTTGATGGAGCAGGCGTCACGGTCGACGTGTGGCAACCGATTCGAAACACCGGCGGCTATATCGCCCCGGCGGGAGGGAGCGATCAATGGCGGATCATCGGCGATAATGCCAAGACGATCGGCTCTCCCGGCAGCACCAGGAACGCGATCACGGTCGCCTCGTACGTAACCAAGACGTCCTGGATCGATGTCAACGGCGCCACTCAAATCCAACAGGGCGTTACGCTGAACGCCATCTCCGGATTCTCCAGCCGGGGACCTTTGCGCAATGGCTTCCAGAAACCGGAAATCGCCGCGCCGGGCGAAGTCATTGTTTCAACGCTGTCAGCGCAAGGAACGGGGATTCCCGCCGAACACGTCGAGCGGGATGGCGTGCATCAAAAAATGCAAGGCACCAGCATGGCCAGCCCGCACGTCACGGGCGGATGCGCTCTGCTGCTTCAGGCCAATCCCAACCTGAACAATCTTGAAATGAAAGATCTGATCCAGCGCCACGCGGTCGACGCCGGCCCGGCGGGCTGGGACGCGACGTGGGGCAGCGGCAAGTTGAACGTTAAAGCGGCTTACGACGAGATTGCCGCGCAGGACACTCCCACACCGACTCGGACCGCAACCGCGGTGTCACCGACGCCAACGGCAACTCAGCCATCGGATACGCCAACGCCGACGACCCCCCTCGGCCCCAGCTTGACCATGGACGGTAATGGGGACGGCATCGTCGACGAACTGGATTTGCTCCTCCTGCTCGGCGAGTGGCACGGAACACCGGCGCAAATGGACGGCGACTCGGACAGCCGCGTCAACAGCCGGGACCTGATGATGCTCTCTGGACAATGGCACGCTCAAGGGCCGACCGCCACGCCCACGCCAACGGCAACCTCAACACCCGATGCGTCCACGCGGCAAATCTCGATAAGCGACTATGCGGGAGATCCGGGCGCCGGATTCGATCTCTACGTGGACACGAGCCGATTGAAAGACGTCGCCGGCGCTTACATTCACCTTAACTTCGACGCTTCGCTTCTCCAGGCCGGCAGCGCGACAACGACCGGCGACACGGCTGGGATGCGGATCGCGAGCAATCCCCAGGCAGGTTGTATCCGCATGGCGATCGCAGGCAGCCAGGGGCTGGCATGCGAGACCTCCGGCCGTCTGCTGAAGATTCCCATGCAGGTTCTCGCCGGCGCGGTGCCGGGCCAGCAAAGCACCCTGACCCTGCAAAGCACCATCGCTTACGGAGAAACCGGCAGCACCCTTAATGTGACAACTTCCAACGGCATGTTCACCGTGTCCGGCACACCGCCGCCGAGCACGCCGACGGCGACGGTAACCGCCACGCCGACAAACACGCACCCGGCGACGGCGACACACACTCCCACCGCGACGAAGGCCGTCACCAACACCCCCACCTCGACGGCGACGCCCTCCCCCACGGCCAGCACCGGCGGCGTGTGGGTGGAGTATCCGGTCGATCCCAACGAGCCGATCATGCCGGAACAAGACATCAGCCTCGTTAAAGCGCGGATTCTGAGCGGCGAATTCCAGGTTCAAGTCAATAGCTATGTGAACTACCCGGCGGATTTGGATGAACTCTTTATCGAGATCGACATTGACGTAAACAATGACTTCAGTGCGGATTACATCATCGTGCAGGGAACCTATTGGTCCGATACGCTTTGGAACTGGGTGACGGAACACGCGCTATATAGCTATAACCTGATGTCCGGCGCGACCAAGATCAAAGACTTGCCCGCCGCTCAAAGGAGCAGCGATACCTTGGTTCAAACGGGAGCGAGTGTTTCCGACATGCCGGGATTTGCGTCGAGTATCAACTTCGTGGTCTTGTTAGAGACTTACGATCAGTACGGCATGGCCTATGACGACTATGCGCCGGATATCCCAAGTGTATATGTTTACCCTTGAAGAGGAATGCACGCACCCGCTCGTCGCGTTAATATTCCTTCTCGAACAGAATATTCAAACGAAAAACAAAAAGCGGTGACATTGCCATCCCCTTTCTCCCCCTTACGAAGGGGGAGATAAAGAGGGGGTTGCTTTTATGGGGGTAATCTGTGCCTCTGGAGAATAATTTACCCCTCCCAGCCTCCCCTTCGAAAGGGGAGGAGAGGGATCTGCGTTACTTCTCAACCACCAAGGGGCCGTTATTCACTCGCGATGATAATCCCGCCCAGACCTTCTTCCTGCTCTTCGAGCGATTCCACAAGGCGCAACTGCGTCCGGCAGCGGTCGAGGTTCTGCTCCTTGCGGTGGACTTTGTAATAGGTGTCTCCGCTGAGATAATCGGCCAGAAAGCGAATCGCCTGCTCGAAACAAATCACCTTGGCCGCCAGCACAAAAGACTCGCGTTCGATTCGTGAAATCACCTCGCCGACCGACGCCAGATACCCCCGCACGAGGGCTTCAAACAAGTCCCTCTCCACCGTCACTTTCGACAGGTCGCGTTCGTCCTCTTCCGCCCGGGTGGCCATGGAGCGAACCATGTCGCCAAAATCATAGAGCCACAGTCCCGGCATAACCGTATCAAGATCGATCACGCAGAGACCGCGTTCGCTCGCCTTGTCAAAGAGAACATTGTTCAGCTTGGCATCATAGTGGGCAATCCGCTCCCGGACCTTTCCCGCGCGCTCGAGCGTCACCAGCGCGCTGGCAAGCGCGGCGTGGCGGCCAGCGCATTCGATCTCCGCCTGAGCGCCCTTCGCCCGTTCGCAAACGTCTGCCCGGGTGGCATGGGCAAGCGCGTGATAGCGCTTCGGCGTATTGTGAAAATCTGGAATGGTTTCCTGCAACCGCGGACCGGGCAGATCCATCAACAACATCTGAAACCGGCCGAACGTCCGGGCCGCTTCGTAGACCGCGTTGGGCGATGGGGCGGTTTGATGTGTTTCGGTTCCTTCGATGAAGCGATACATGCGCCAGCATTCACCGGCGCTGTGACAAAAGCAGGAATGACCGGCGCGGGTTGAAATCAGGGTAAGGGTTTCCCGCTTGGGATCGCCCGGCGGATGGGCCTCGGGCAACTTCTTTCGCAGGTGCTCCGTGACTCGCCGGACGTTCTCCATCACCGCCTTGGGATCAGGAAACACACTTCGGTTGATGCGCTGGAGAAGAACCCGCTCCACGCCCCCGGCGCTCTCGATGCGAACAACGAAGGTATCGTGAATATGGCCCTGGCCAAACGGCTCCGCACCGCGCATCCGGTCGGGAAGGAGAAACTCCCCACAGATCCGCTTCAGCTCGGCCCCGGACACCATCCCCGGCCTCAGCCCCAGAGCGCTTTCGGATAGGCGCCCTTGTCCACCATGTTCCGAACGCCCTCGACAACAAACGGCTTGTCCTCGGTGTACGTCATGCCCAACCAGGGATCACGACTGGGAAGAACTTTCATGCGAGCCCGCTTTTCATGTAAGAGCCGGTGGAGCACTTCAACGAACAGAAACTCAGATTTGAGCTCACTCCCCGACCTTTCCAGAAACGCCCGAAATCCCTCGGCCAAGTGGGGAAAGATCGACGGTTCAAAGCCCCAGAAATTCATCGACACAAGTTCATCCCCGCTCAGGGGTTGCCACTGTCCGGCTTCATCGAGGTACTTGGCTCCATCGCCGTCGCGTTCGATCTTCGTGCGTTCGATAATGCTCTGAAGGTTGCCCGCTTCATCGCACTGGCAAACCGCGCGCGACACAGTGCCGTGTTTCGAAAGCGTGTCTCGAAGCCGATAACCGACCAGGCTGTAGACCAACACTTTTTCTTTCGGGATGTTCTGAAGAAATTCGCTCTCCAGCTCGAACGCGTGGCGTCCATAGAAGTCATCGGCGTTGATGACAATGAAAGGCTCGTCGATCTGCTCCTGGGCGGCAAGGATGGCCTGCCCGGTTCCCCACGGCTTCGCGCGGCCTTCGGGGACCGTGAATCCGGCCGGAAGATCGTCCATTTCCTGAAACGCATAGCGGACTTCGATCTTATCTTCGTACACTGAGCCGATGTGCTCGCGAAACGCCTGTTCGATGTCTTTGCGAATCACGAACACGACTTTGCCGAAACCGGCTCGAATCGCATCGAACACCGAATAGTCGATAATCGTCTCGCCGCTCGGCCCAACAGGATCGAGCTGCTTCAGCCCTCCATAGCGGCTGCCGATGCCGGCGGCCAGAATCATCAAAGCGGGTTTCTGCCCAGTCATCCTTCTCTCTCCTTGGTTTCGCTCAAATGCGTTGACTCAGTTGGTAGGGTGGGTGCCAACCCACCTGTTGATTCTTTGCTTTCAGATCCGCTACCGCTTACGCTCTTAAAAGCAATCCCCTTTCCCGATGAATCGGGAATCTTCCAGGTTACTTCTTCGGCTTTACGACAAAGTTCGCCAGGCGCTTCGGGACGAAAATAAACTTGATGAGTTCCATTCCGCCGACGTACTTATCGATTTTCGGCCGTTCAAGAGCCATTTCCTTGACTTGCTCTTCGGTGGCGTCCACGGGAATTTCAATCTCGTCCCGGACTTTACCGTTGACCTGAACGGCAATTCGAACCAGGGCTTCCTTGATTTTGTCTTTGTCCCACTCGGGCCAGGGCTCGTAAGCCAGGGTTTGTTCGTGCCCCAGCTGCTGCCACAACTCTTCGGCAAGATGCGGGCAGAACGGCGCGAGCAGCTTGGCGAACGCCTCCAGATGTCGCCGGCACAGCGCCTCGGCTTTCGTGGCCTCGTTGACGTAAATCATCATCTGGCTGATTGCCGTGTTGAAGCGAAGGCCCTCGATGTCTTCTCCCACCTTCTTGATCGTCTTGTGCAGGGTTCGCTCGAGCTGCTCGGGCGCGTCGGCGATCAAGTCGCTCCGAAGACGGTCGCTGTCATCATGATACAGCCTCCAGACGCGTTGAAGAAACCGGAACACTCCCTCGATGCCCGTTGTTTGCCACGGCTTGGCCCGGTCGAGCGGGCCCATGAA
>Ga0272444_10001184_pt1 | contig 25561 bp, 26 predicted proteins | sample SSMForm13_FD_201033 | JGI IMG/M metagenome (GOLD analysis project Ga0272444, IMG submission 201033) | Marine sediment archaeal communities from Little Sippewissett salt marsh, Falmouth, MA, United States - SSM-Form-13 | ecosystem: Environmental > Aquatic > Marine > Wetlands > Sediment ...
GGCCCGGTGGGGCTTGGCGTCTGGGTCGGTCCGGGCGTAGACCAGGAAGAAATCCGCGCCCTCGGCCCCCACGATGAACCGCTTCTGCCCGGTGAGCAAAAAGTGGTCCCCCCGGTCCACGGCCCGGGTCGTGGTGCCGAAGAAGTCCGAACCTCCCCGCGGCTCGGTCAGACACTCGGCCGCAAAACGCTCGCCGCGAAGCAGGGGCTTGACATAGGTCTCCTTCTGAGCGTCCGTGCCGTGCAGCACAATGGCATCGCACACGAGCTCCGCACCCACGCCGAACACGCACGCGAAGATGTAGCCCAGGGTCCCCACCTCCTCCATGACCATGCACGTGGCCACCCAGTCCAGGCCTCTCCCGCCCCACTCCTTGGGGTATCGGCAGCCCATGAGATTCCGCCGGCCCGCCTCCTCGAGGAACTCCTTGGGAAACCGGATCTGGTCCCGGTCCATGGCCAGGATCATGTCCCGCGGGACCCACCGTACCAGGTCCCGCACCTCGTCGCGCAGTGCGCGCTGCTCGTCGTTCAGCAGGAAATCAAACACCGTTTTCCCCCACACGAAAGCATTTACATATCCTTTGTTTCACCTAGGGCCTGGTCCTCGTTCACAGCGGCCTTCTCAAGCTTTTTCTGTTCTTTCTGCCTCTGCTTTTCCTCTTTCTTTTTCTTTCTCGCAATTTCCTTATGTCTTTTGTTTTGCGAATAGTTGGGTCTTCCCATGGGAATTCCTCCTTCGTTCCTGTCCTGTGACACGGCCGGGAGAGTTGCGCCTCGGAACATCAACGGGATCGTTTTTGAAAAATAAGGCACGCGGCCTTTCCGAATGCCGAAAAGAGCGAGGAATTCCCTTGCGAACCCGTTTCCGCCAGGATGTCCTTCTCTCATGCTGAATCGGATGATCCTGTGTTTATCCCACGCATGGGACCGAGTCCGCAAGGTCAATCCGGCGTGCGCACAACGGAGTGCGCCAAAGGGTGCTGTCCGCCGAGAAACCGCAACGGCCTCCAGAGGAAACGCCGCCCTCCCTTTTCCCTGGCACGTGCGGCCCGAATCTGCTATTTCCCCCCTTTATGGAGACGTTGATCCAAGAGGTGAAGGCCTTTTCCCAGGCCTGCGCAGAGGGCTCCCGCGGGAGCCACGACTGGGAACACACCCGCCGGGTCCACGCCCTGTGCCTTCGAATCGGCCGTGCCGAGGGCGCGGACCTGCTCGTCCTGGAGCTCGCCGCCTTTCTCCACGACGTGGGACGTGCGGCCGAGGACGAGGCCCGGGGCGGGGTCTGTCACGCGGAAAAAGGGGCGGACATGGCGCGCGCCTTTCTTCAAGGAAAGCTTTCCGACAACGGGCGCATGAAGAACGTCATCCACTGTATCCGCACGCACCGGTTTCGAGGGAACGTCCGGCCCGAGACCCTGGAGGCGCGGGTCCTCTTTGACGCGGACAAGCTGGACGCCATCGGAGCGGTGGGGATCGGCCGGGCCTTTCAGTTCGCCGGCGAGGTAGGTGCCACCCTTCACAACCCCCTTGCCGACCCCGAAGAAACCGCGCCTTACACGAGGGAGGACACGGCCTTTCGGGAGTACCGGGTCAAGCTGTCGCGGATCCGGGAGCGCATGCTCACCACGGAGGGCCGAAGGCTGGCCGAGGAGCGGCATGCCTTCATGGAACAGTTCTTCGCGCGGTTCCTGGAGGAAATCGAGGGCAGGAAGTGAAACGTTATGAATCCACCAGCGTCCCCTATTCTTTCGTCCTCTATTCTTTGGCGTCTTCGAACTTGATGTTGGGATAGTGCTTTCGGGCGCACTCCTCGCACAGTCCGTGGGTGAACTCGGCTTCGGAATGGTCCCGAAGGTAGGCCTCGATCTGGTTCCAGTACCCCTTGTCGTCCCGTATCTTTTTACAGACAGAGCAGATCGGGAGCAAACCGCTCAGCTGCTTGACGTCCGAGAGCGCTTTCTGGAGATCCTGAATGAGGTCTTCCCGCTCCTGCGCCATGCGGGATTGTTCGTCCTCCATGCGGCTGTTCTGAAGGGCGATCGCGGCAAGCTCCCCGAACCCCGTGGCCATTCGGGCATCGTTGTCATTGAAATCCCCTGCCTTGTTCGCCAGCCCGATAATTCCTACGGGGTTCCCGTTGAGAATCAGGGGGGCGAACATCACGTTGTTCAACACCACGTGGCCCTGAGGCATGAATTCCGCCCATTCGCTGTTCATGAAATCGTTGTGGTACACGGCCTTTCCGTGACGGTAGCACTCCGCACGCAGCCCTCGAATGGGCATGGGCAACTCGGGATCCACGTCGCAGGGAAGCCCGCCGGCCTCGAGAAACAGGACCTCGTTTTCCATGCCGTCTTCACTCAAAAGGGCCACATACCCGGAGGTCGCGCCCACCAGGTCCTTGCAGTAATCGAATATGGCACGCGCCGCGTCTTCAAACCCCTTCTGCTTCAAAACGGCGCCGGCCCCCTTCATGAGCGCGGCCAGTTCCTTTTCCCGTCGATACGCGTCGCCTGCTGCTTGCTGCACCTGCCGTGCCAGCTCCTCACAGCGCCGTTCCAGGTCTTCTTTATCCGTGATATGCGTCATGCTGTCCCCGCGATCCCGACGTCCTTTCTCTTTGCTACTTTGCCGACAGAAGGCCTTCCATGAGCGCGACAACTCGGAGAGGATGCCCTTCCAGGCCGTCCCACAGGCCAAAAGAACGACCGAAAAGCACGTACCTTTATTCGCAAGGAGCCTCAGGGATCTCCCCTCGTTTTCGGACCCTCAATAATGGATTGGGATGCTCTATTTTAAGGCCTTCCGGGCTGCGTTTCAAGGCCTGTGTGCCGCTTTCTCTTCCAGACGGCGAACTGCACCGCCGAGACGAGGAAGAAAAGGGCACACCCGGCCCAGTTCACGAGCGGGTGGGCCCAGATGAGCAGGATGGCGGAGGCCCCGTGCAGAACGGTTTCGGGCCAGGTCATGCGGGTAAAAAAGAAACGCTCCAGGCACGAGACAAAGGCGATGAGCGCCAGCAGGGAGAAGAACACCGTTTTCACGACCTCCCAGGGGGGACCGTTGAGCAACAGGGGATGGTAGGCCATGATCACAGGAAGGATGTAGAGGCCCTTGGCCAGTTTCCACGAGGTGAAGGCGGTCTTCATGGGGCTCGAGCCCGCAATGCCCGATGCGGCAAAGGACTCCAGGGCCACGGGAGGGGTCACATTGGCGTCCTGGCTGTACCAGAACACGATCATGTGGGCGGTGATCAGCGGAAGGCCCAGGTCCATGAGCCCGGGACCCGCGAGGATGATCAGCACGATGTAGGAAGCGGTCACCGGAAGCCCCATGCCCAGAAACAGGGAGGTCAGCGCCACCAGGGCCAGGGCCAGCAAGGGAATGCCCTGGGAAAGCGAAACCACCAGGGACGAGAAGTGCAGGCCCGTCCCGGTGAGGTTCACGATGCCCACGATGATGCCTGCCGCGGCGCAGGCCACGGCCACGAGCACGGCGTTCCGGGCGCCCTGCTCCAGCGTTCGAAGCAGGGTGCCGAAAGAGATCCTGGAGCGCTTTCGAAAGAGGGCCGTCACGTAGAGCGAGACGATCGCCACGAACCCGGCCATCATGGGGCTGTAATTCATGATCAGGACGGCGATCAGGATGGCTACGGGGATGAGGAAGTGAATACCCTCGCGGAGGCTGTCCCCGATGCGCGGCAGCTCCTCTTTGGGGAGGCCCCAGATCCCCTGCTTGTGGGCCTCGAAGTGCACGAACAGGATCACGGAGAAGAAGTAGAGAACGGCCGGGATAAAGGCGATCTTGATGATCTCCAGGTAGGGCCTCTGGGTGAACTCCGCCATCAGGAAGGCCCCGGCCCCCATGATGGGCGGCATGAGCTGCCCGCCCGTGGAGGCGGCGGCCTCCACCGCCGCGGCCACGTGCCTGCGGTAGCCGATGCGCTTCATCATGGGAATGGTGAAGGACCCGGTGGCCACCACATTGGCCACGGCGCTCCCGGCCACGGACCCCATAAATCCGCTGGCCACCACCGCGGTTTTGGCCGGCCCACCGGCAAAGCGGCCCGTGACGGCATACGAGATGTTGATGAAGAAGTTGCCCGCCCCGGTTTTTTCCAGAAACGCGCCGAACAGGATAAAGATGAAGACGAATGTGGAGGCCACGCCGAGCGGGATCCCGAAGATCCCCTCCGTCGTAAGGGAGAGCGTAGTGGCGATCCGCTCCACCCCGTAGCCCTTGTGTACGATCAGGTCGGGCATGTAAGGCCCGAAATAGCCGTACAGCAGGAAGAGAGCGGCAATGGCCGTCAGGTTCCACCCGATCACGCGGCGGGTGGCCTCGAGGACCAGGAGCACGAGTGCGATGCCCACCCGGACGTCCCACGCGCTCCAGTCCCCCTGCCGCGCAAAAATGCCGTCCAGGCCGATAAAAATGTAGAGTCCGATGGCCACGGCTGCGGCCGACAGCACGAGGTCCGCACATAGGGCCGGTGTCCACCGGTTTCGTTTGGCACCGTGGTACAGGGGCCGGGTGAGAAAGGTCATGACGAGGATGCCCGTGAGAAACACGGCACGGTGGCGCATGGCCGTCATGGCCACCAGGCCCGCGGTGTAGAGCTCGAACAGGCTCAAAGCAATGCCGATACAGGCTACCGTTGCCTTCAGAAGCGTCCCGATGCGCGATTCGGTCTCTTTATGCGCCTCCTCCGCCATGCCTGATTGACTCCTCTCTCGAAGGGAGTGCACTCGTGTCTTATCGGCCGGGCGCCTTCCCCCCGTGCGTCGTCGGATTCAGCTCCACCGGTGTGGCAGGATGCGGCCGCAATCGGCGCCAGAGCGCGTGCCACGCATGGATCGGCCGGGCCTGAAAACGAACCGCCTCGTGAGGAACGCGGTCAGAGAGGTTGAAGCGGCGCCCGCGCCACATCACGGTGTGGTCCACCCCGGGGCTGCCCACCCGAAGCACGAAATCCCCGATCGGATGGTGCATGTCCGCGATCACCTCGTAGGGACCCCGCCGGACCATACGCCCGACCCCCGGCATCTTCCCCATGCCGGCCCCGAACTTCAGGTAGCGCTCCTCCTCGATATAGATGCGACCCTCCCGGTCCACGCTGTGGACCTCCCAGATCGGGGCGTCTTCCACCGAGTGCATGTAGTGAATCGTAAAGCGCTCTCCCGGCCTCAGCGGCAGCACCAGAAGAGGACGGTCTCCCTGGACCGGGACCACGCGAAGCTCGAGCCTGCCTCGGATGAGGAACCCTCCCAGACAAAGGATCACGACAAGGCCGGTTGCCCCGAAAAGGAGCAACCGGCCGCGCTTTCTCAAGCGGGTTCCCCCTTACGGTACCAGGTTCTGCGGTACATCGATCCCCTTTTCCTTCAGGTACCGGATGGTGCCGGGGTGCAGGGGAATCGGCGAGTACTTCACCGCGTTTTCCGGCGTGGTGTACGAGGCCGAGGGATGAATCTTGAGCAGGTAGTCATTGTGCTCGTAGAGCGCCTTGACCAGGCGGTACACCAGGTCCTCGTCCAGCGACGCCTGGCAGATCATCACATTCCAGACCCCGATGGTGGGCACGGGCTCATCCACCCCGTTGTAGATCCCCCCGGCCAGCTCCACGGAAGAGTACTCCGCATTGGCCTCGAGGATCTTCTGGGTCTGTTCCTCGGTGAAGGGAATGATGCGAATGTCGTGGGTGGTGGCCAGGTCCATAATGGAGCTGGTCCCCGGGCCCACGGACCAGGTGCCCACCTCGATGGTCCCGTCCCTCAAGGCGTTGGCACTCTCCGTGAAGGAAAGCCGGCTGTCCTTGTACGAGTCCAGCGGGATGCCGAGGGCCTTGAGCACGACCTCAGCCATGAAGTTCGTGCCGCTTCCCGGGCTCCCGGTGCTGATATTGCGCCCCTTGACCTGCTCGATGTTCGTGATGCCCGAGTCCTTTTTCGTGACGATCTGGAGCAGGTTCGGGTACATGATGGCCATGGTCAGAATATCGTACTTTTTTCCCTTGAACTTGCTCAGCCCCTTGTAGCCGGCCACGGCCACGTCGCCCATGACCTCTCCGATCACGGTCTCTCCCTTGTGGGCCAGCTTGACGTTCTCCACGCTGGCGCCCGTGACCTCTGCCACAGCCCTCACTCCCTCCACGTGCTTGGACCAGATCTCGGCCACGCCGCCCCCATAGGGGTAGTAGATCCCTCCCGTGCCGCCGGTCCCGATCCCGATAAACGTGGTCTTGGCCGAAAGCGGGGCGGTAAACACCAGAGCGAAAGCGACAGCACATGCCAAGGCGATCATCGTCTTTTTCATGGATCGTCCCTCCTTTGCTTCGCGTCCTGAGCGTGCTCAGGGATTCATGGTCATGATTCTCAAAAACACGGAACAGGGCTTGTCGGTCATCCCCTTGACAGGATACGCAAACTCCGCCGACGCCCCGGGCTCGACCAGTCCACCCTTGGTCTTTCGAGGAATCAATCCTCCCACGCCCTTTCCATTGCCCAGGAAAATGTTGACCCGAAACCGCTGGGGCTGGTCACTCACGTTTTTGAGACGAACCTTGAAGTGAAGGGTCTCCGCGCCCTTCCATGTCTTTAAAAAACAGGCGAACTCCTCCAGGGACGCTTCCGGCGCGATGTCCTTCTCCAGCCCTGCTTCAGCCACGCATGGAAACGTCTCCGGTTCGTCCGCAGCGACCGCTGAACCCAGACCGCCACCTGCCCCCAATAGGAGCGCCATCCCCAGAACGATGGAGAACGCAAGGAACACCCTTCGATGGGGTTTCATCACTCGACCTCCTTTCGAAAAAGACGTGAACGGGAAGGACCCGTATGGATCCCGGCGGGAAGCGTGAAAGCACCTCCCGAAAGGTCACTTGCGTCCGTGCACACCAGAGCCGGCGTCGCATCATGGGTCTTCGCAATGGCATCGAATCAGGCGGCGTGAGAACGAAATTCTTCTTCAAACGAGGGCTTCAGGTCGAGATCCCGGAGCGGCCATGAGCCGCATGCGGAGGAACGGGCAGCGCGTACAGGAACGTGAGCAAGCCGGATTCGAAACGAACGGTGCACGATCGTGTATCGGGAAATGCTTATTACCACATTTCGCTCTTTTCCGCCAGAGCCATCTTGCCTGCTCTCCTGGACGCGTCCAGCGCCATAGCGTGCTGTTGTCCGTGAAGAAAAACGACGCCCAGGAGACCCTGGAACTTATGGGAGGTGAACCCGGGAAAGCAGGGAAATGGAATCAGGAGAACAGATCGAGGTAGTGGGCGAACTGCCGCAGGCCCAGTGGGGTGAACCGGTCGAACGCGGTCATCATCTCCAGGCCCGGCACCAAGGCCCGGTACACGGGAATGGCGGTGTCCTCGCGCGTGAGGTCCACGTAGACGGGGGCATAGCCGTTGGCCGTCAGCAGGTCCTCCAGATGGGCGAGGTCTTCGGCCGCGTGCCCGGTGCTCCAGCAGGGAAGGTCCTCGAAGGTGACGCGCGGGGTTTCCTCCGGCGGAGGGGTCGTGCCGAACCAGTACGGATAGGGCCAGGGAATCTCGGTCATGGCGGAAACCGCGGCCCGCCGCCCGTCCAGGTTTGCGCCGGCCCCCTTGAGGATCACCCCGCCCGGGCCCTCCACGAACGCCTGAAAGCAGGGCACGCCGAACTCCGAGGTGAGGTCTGCGAACCGGATGTGGATCCCCTTTCGCTCCAAGTCCGAGAGCATCCCCTGCACGCGGGGCTCGTCCGCCTCCAGCACGAAAGCCCGCTCGGGCGTGTAGGGCACGACCCGCTCTGCGTCCCGCTCGATCACCTCGAGCAGCGCGCTCAGCCGGGCTTCTTCCGGGGTGGCCCCTGCGCCCAGCCCCGTGGAGGACAGGCCGCTCGTAAGGCCCGCCTCGTCCAGGTTGGTGAAAAGGAACGCGAGCTGGGCCGGGACGAGAACGGGCCGGGAACCCTGCACGCGCCTCTCCTCCGCCGTCACCCAGGCGATGGGGTCCCCCCGGTAGGCCACCTCCAGCCGCACCCGCCTCAGGTCCAGCATCCGGAATCCCCGGTCCTCCAGCTCCTGCGCCGTGCCCGTAATCAGGCGCAGGTTCTCCCGGTACCCCGGCAGGCGATCCTGATCCACAGAGACAAAGGCCGCATAGCGCTCGGCCACCTCCATGAGACAGGACATGCGCGCCTGGTGGATGTTCAGGCCCCGGCCGTAGCTCATCTGGGTGCCGGTGAGCCGACAGCGGTTCCTGCCCTGATGCGTGCGGACATCCACGCGCCAGGGCCGCTCCACGGCAAACGGGCTCAGGGTGGCCTCGGTGCGCGTCTCCCAGCCCTCCAGGACGCCGAGCGCCTCCAGCTTCCTCTGAAGCGCCGTGGCCTCCTTTCTGGCAGGCTTTCCGGGTCCCGGTAGCGCGCCCCGGTCGGGCAGGGCGCCTGCAAACGGCATGCGCTGAATGGACACGACTCCCCGGCGCCAGGCCTCGATCTCGCTTTCAGGCACGGGCACGGGGTGGTCGGCCTCCGCCGGGGGCGGCAGGGGCACATGGCGGATGCTGTTGTGGGAGAAGCGCTGCAACCAGAAGAAACGGCCTTCCGAGGCCTTCTCCAGGGACCAGGGAATGCGGATCAGGGGGGAGAAATGCGCCAGCCCCGGAAGGTCCACGTCGTCAAACCGCTCCAGGAGCCCCTGGAACCGCTCCGATATCATGCACGCCTCGTAGGCCAGGGCCAGCACATGGGGTTCGCCCGCTTTTCCTCGATCGATGAGCGCCGCCAGGGCCCCGGGATCCTGCTCGGCCAGGCGTTCGAGCACGTGCTGGCGCATGAACCGGTCACGGGGATGTTCCTTCAGGTGATCCAGTCCCTGCTTCAGGTCGACGGGCTCCTCGGGAACGCAGGAAAACCAGCCCACCCCGGCCCCGGTCCCGGACTTCTCCAGGCGATATGCGGTTTCCCGGCCCTCATCGTGATCGTTCATGCCCTGCCCTTCCGCTCACTCCCGCGTTTCGAGTGAAACGGAGTCTAGGTCTTCTTACCGGGACGTGTCAACCAGCCAGGAGGCCTCTCAAAGGGGCGCCTTGTGTGCGTTGTGATTCGCTTGAAAATGGAGTACTGTGAAAACTGTGGAAAGCCATCCCGCCATGACGCAATGGGCCGACGGCCTTGCCTGCCGGGTGCGCCGGGGCGGCCCGGATGCCCTCGTCTTTCTCCACGGCCTGGGCGCATCGCGGGACAGCTTCGACCCCGGGTTCGAAAGGAAGCGGTTGGCCGGGTTCACCCTGGCCTCGGTGGACTTCCCGGGGTTCGGCGATAGCCCGCCGATTCAGGGCTTTTCGTACACCATGGAGGACCTGGCCGAGCTGACCGCCCAATGGCTGGAACGCCTGGATGCGGATTGGATTCACGTGGTGGGTCACAGCATGGGCGGCGTGGTGGGCCTCTTCCTGGCCGAGCGTTTGGGCGACCGTTTGGGCAGCTTTTTCAACCTCGAGGGCAACCTGGGGCAGGAGGACGGCTTCTTCAGCCGCAAGATCGCCGCCGTACCGCTCGACGCCTTTGAGCGGCACGGGGTCGCCCTTTTTCGCAAAATGCTTCGCGCCCTGGTGGATCGCGATCCTTCCCCGAGCATGCGAAGCTACATGAAGGACCTGGAGCGGGCCGATCCCAGGGCCCTGCATCGGAGTGCCTCCTCCCTGGTCCGCGAGAGCGAGCAAGGGAACCTGCGCGGGCGGTTCGTGTCCCTTCCCGCGCCCAAAGCCTACCTTTCCGGCGAGCGGTCCCGGGACCCGGGAAAAGCGGCTTTTCTGGAGGGCCTCGGCATTCCCTGCCCCGTGGTCCCGGAGAGCGGCCATTTCATGATGGACGACCGGCCCGACCTCTTCTGGCCGATGCTGAATCGTCTGCTGGAATCCTTCCTTGCGCGGAAACCCGACCTCTGAGGAGAAAGGCCGCCGGACCCGCGCTCAGGAATGCGAGGAAAGGACAACGACCATGAACACACCCGCCTACACCCTCCTGTTTAAACCGATGACCCTGCAAGGCCTTCGGCTGAAAAACCGCATCACCATGGCGCCCCTTTACCTGGGCTATGCCGCTCAGGGAGGAAAGGTCTCCTCCCTGCTCCTGAGCCACTACCGCCTCATGGCCCAAAGCGGGGCCGCCCTCATTGTGGTGGAAAACTCGAGCATTGCGCCCGGGGGCAGCGGAGGGGAACGGACCCTGCGCGCGGATCACAGCCGCTACCTGCAGAAGCTCGGATGGCTTGCGAGCGCCATTCGGGAAGAGAATGCCGCGGCCGCGCTCCAGATCAACCATGCCGGCCGGTTCACCGGGGTGAGCGATCCGGTGGCCCCATCGGCCGTCGAGGTCTTTGGAAGGACCCCCCGCGCGCTTCAGAAATCCGAGATCCTGACCATCCAGAAGCAGTTTGCCGCTGCAGCCCTGCGCGCCAAGGAGGCGGGGTTCGACCTGGTGGAGCTGCACGGGGGCACGGGATACCTGCTCGCCCAGTTTGTTTCGCCCCACACGAACCAGCGAAGCGACGCCTACGGGGGAAGCCTGGAGGACCGCATGCGTTTTCCCCTGGAGGTGGTTCAACGGGTCAAGGACGCGGTCGGGGACATGCCCGTAGGATACCGGTTCCTGGCGGACGAGTGGCTGCCGGACGGCCTGAAACTCGAGGAATCCCAGGTCCTTGCCCGAAAACTGGAGGAGGCGGGCGTGGCGTACCTGTCCGTCATGGGCGGCACGTATGAGTCCTTTTTCCTCCCCGAGGTGGTGAAGCGCTCCAAAAAGCCGGGGTACATGGCATCCTTGGCCGAAGCCGTCCGCAGGGAGGTGGGCATCCCGGTCATTGCGGCCGGCCGCATCTCCACCCCGGCCCTGGCCGAGTCCATCCTGGAAAAGGGGCAGGCGGACCTCATCGGATTGGCACGCATGCTTTGGGTGGACCCGGAGTGGGTGAGAAAGGCCCGGGAGGGACGCGAAGCCTCCATTGTGAAGTGCAGCCCCAAGTGCAATGCCTGCATGGAGCTCGTCATGCAGGGCAAGCCCGCCTTCTGCCCCAAGTGGCGAAAGGAAAAACGGGCCGAGTACAGGCAGCTTTTTTACTAGCCGGCGCGCCCGGAGTCACCCCGCCGTAGACGGCCGTAACGGCGGGTGTAACGGTGGGTGTAACGGCGGGTTGCGCTTTGCGGTTCAAAGGGGTATGATGCGATTCCGAAAAGGGGTTTGACGACTCGAAACCCGACCATCCCGGAAAAACCAAGGGAGCCGCCGGATGAATGCACGAATGCCGTGTGAGGAACACGGCTGCCTTTGGGCGGAAGGGATTCGCCCGATGGAGCATCACCGGCACGGCGTGGCCGGACGGCCAGGCTGCTCATGATGAGACACTCCACAGCCCCTCTGCCCGGGGAACGCAAGATCCGGGACCTGCTCCGGCGCTGTCCGGTGTTCCAGGATCTGGAAGAATCGGAGCTTGCCGGGATCGAATCCTGCATTGAGCTCCGCGCGTTCGCCAAGGGGCAGCCGATCTTCACCCAGGCCTCCCCGTGCACCGCCTTCCTGCTCGTAGCGAACGGGCTGGTCAAGGTGTCGATCGGATCGGCCTCGGGCAAGCAGGTCACGTATCTCCTGGCAGAGGACGGGGAGCCCATCAACCTGATTGGGCCCTTTACGGGGCAGCCCCGCCTTCTCGCTGCATACGCCCTCTGCGATGCTCATGTCGCGTCCATCCCCCAGCAACCGTTCCTCTCCTTTGTGTACGCGCACCCAAAGATCATCCCCAATATCATGCGCATTCTCGGGCAGGCCATCGACAGCGCCAACGGAAGGATCATCGACATGCTCGAGAAGCCGGTAGACATGCGAGTGAAAAAGGTGCTTCACACGCTTTACCAAAAGTTCGGGAACCCCGTCCCGTTCACGAGCTTCGAGCTGGCCGATCTCGCGGGGACCACGCCTGAATCGGCCCTTCGTGCCATGGCCAGGCTTCGGGAGGCGGGCGTGGTGCGCTCCAGGCGCGGGGAAGTGTTCATCCTGGATGTATCCGGCCTGGAGGAGGCCTGCCAGGAAACATTGTGGGTATAGCCCCGTTTCAGGACTATGACCGGCGTCATAGACAACCACGGTCGGGTTCGAATAGGGGTAAGGAAACCATGCAGCGGCCTTTCACCAAAGAAACGCCCCTTTCTGCAAACCCAGAACCCGATTAAAGGAGGTGATTACTCGATTTCTACGGGTTGGATGCGTTTTCTGATCACTAACCTCAAACCCTAACGAGGAGGTGAAGGTGATGAGACGGTTGATTCCATTCCTAGCCATTGTATGCGCAGGGGTTTTTCTGATCTCTGTAAATCCATCCCCTGCCGGCGCAAAAGAGATCAAGCTCACCTACAGCAACTTCTTCCCCCCCACCCACATTCAAAGCAAGCTCGCCGAAAGCTGGTGCAAGGAAGTGGAAAAGCGCACCGACGGTCGCGTCAAGGTGGAGTACTACCCCGGACAGACCCTCACCAAGGCGGCTCAGTGCTATGACGGGGTGGTCACGGGCATGTCGGATATCGGGTTCTCGGTCCTGGCCTACACGCGGGGACGCTTCCCGCTGATTGCGGCCGTGGACCTTCCCCTGGGTTACGAGAGCGGCAAGCAGGCCACCGCCGTGGTGAACGCGGTGTACAACAAGTTCAAGCCCAAGGAGCTGAGCGACACCGAGGTGATGTACCTCCACGCGCACGGCCCGGGTCTGGTCCACACCAAGGGAACGGCCGTGAGAAAGCTGGAGGACATCAAGGGACTCAAGATGCGCGGGCATGGCACGAGCGCGCTCGTGCTGGAGGCCCTGGGAGCGGTCCCGGTCCCCAGCCCCATGCCCGAGTGCTATCAGAACATTCAAAAAGGCGTGGTAGTGGGCGCTGTGTATCCCTTCGAGGCCAACAAGGGCTGGCGCCTGGGCGAGGTCACGGATTATGTCACCTGCGCGTTTTCCGCCGCCTACACGACCTCCTTCTTCGTGGTCATGAACAAGGACAAGTGGAACGCCCTGCCCGAGGACATCCAGAAGATCATCCGCCAGATCAACGACGAGTGGGTGGTGAAGCACGGGGAGGCCTGGGACACGAGCGACATGGAGGGCATTCGGTACTTCCTCAACCAGGGGAACACGATGATCGGCCTGGACGAGAAGGAAGCGGCACGCTGGAAGGCGGCCGTGGCGCCCATCCTGGACAACTACGTCAAGGACATGGACAAAAAGGGCTTCAAAGGACAGGAAATCGTCGACTTCACGGTGAAGACCGTGGAGGAAATGCGGTAGGAAAACACGCACGGAGAGCCTGAATCGGGCTCTCCGCCCCCTTCGACCCCGCCGGGCGCCCGGAACGGGCGCCCGGCGCACGACCACCCAAGGAGGCAGCGGTACGTGCCATGAGCCGGTTTTGGAAAGGACTTCTGTGGGTCATGGAATCCATGAAGGCGGTGGGGGCCTTCTGTCTGGTTGTCATGATGTTTTTGACGTGTGCGGACGTGGTGGGACGGTTCTTCGGCCACCCGATCTTCGGGTCCGTGGAGATCGTCGGTTTCATGGCCGCCATATCCGTGGCCATGGCCCTCCCTTACACCCACCAGGCCCGGGGGCACATCGGGGTCGAGATCGTGGTCCGGCTCTTTTCCGACCGCACCCGCAAGATCATTGAGCTCACCACAAACTCCCTGGCCCTGCTGCTTTTCGCCGTGGTGACCTGGCGAATGGCCCTCTACACCCGGACCATGAAAGCCTCGGGCGAGGTGTCCATGAACCTGGAGATCCCCGCTTACCTGATCATCGCCGTCGTGGCCTTCTGTTTCCTGGTCTTCACCCTTGTCATCGTTCAGGACCTTGTCCAAGCCCTGAGAAAAACGGATCGCGTATGAGCCCGACCTGGATCGGCATCATCGGCATCGTCATCATGCTGATCGTCTTCCTCTCCCGGATGCCCGTGGCCTATGTCATGGCCATGGTGGGATTCGTGGGATTCTCGATCATGATCTCGTTTCACGGAGGGCTCGCTATCCTCTCCCGGGACATCTACGAGGTCTTCTCCTCCTACGGCCTGACCACCATTCCCCTGTTCATCCTCATGGGCCAGTTCGCGTTCAACAGCGGCATCAGCAAGCGCCTCTACGACACGGGCTACAGGTTCATGGGCAGCACCCGGGGAGGCCTTGCCATGGCCACGGTCTCCGCGTGCACGGCCTTTGGCGCCGTGTGCGGCTCCAGCCCGGCCACGGCCGCCACCATGGCCACGGTGGGCCTGCCGGAGATGAAGCGTTACTCTTACTCGGACGAGCTGGCCGCCGGCTCCGTGGCCTCGGGCGGGGGGCTGGGCATGATCATGCCGCCCAGCGTGGTCCTCATCGTTTACGGGGTGCTGGCGGAACAGTCCATCGGCGAGCTCTTCGTGGCCGGCATCGTACCGGCCGTCCTCGTCACCATCCTGTTCATTCTGTCCATCTATATCCGCTGCCGGATCTCCCCGCTCCAGGGTCCCCCGGGGGAGCGGTTCACCTGGAGCCAGAAGCTGCGATCCCTGACCGGCATGGTGGACACCCTGATTGTCTTTGTGCTGGTGATGGGCGGGCTCTTTGCCGGGATCTTCACTCCCACGGAAGCGGCGGCCGTGGGGGCGTTCGGGGTGCTGGCGGTCTCCCTGATTCGAAGACAATTGAGCTGGAAAGGGTTTGTCAAGGCCCTCCACGAGACCCTTCGAACGTCGTGCATGGTCATGATGCTGATCGCAGGAGCGGTCATCTTCGGCAAGTTCCTGGCCGTCACCCGCATCCCTTTCAACCTCGCAAGCTGGATCGGCGGGTTCGACCTCCCTCCCGGCATCGTGATGGCCATTATCATCCTGGTCTACTTCTTCGGCGGCTGCTTCATGGACGCCCTCGCGTTCGTCATGCTGACGATCCCGATCTTTTTTCCCGTGGTCACCGGCCTGGGCTTCGACCCGATCTGGTTCGGGATCATCATTGTCATGGTGACGGAGATGGGAGTCATCACGCCGCCCGTGGGCATCAATGTGTACGTGGTCTACGGCGTGGCCCAGGGTGTCGTGGGCGAGGTGCCCCTGGAGAGCATCTTCAAGGGCATCCTCCCGTTCCTGCTGGCGGTGATCGCCGGGGTGATCATCATGGTGATCTTCCCCGAGCTGATTCTCTTTTTGCCGCACCTCATGTACTGACGCTCAAGGGGCCGGGCCGAGGAAAAAGACCCTGCACCAGGACAGGTTTCCGGCCAGCCACCCCTTGCGTGCGACAACCGGCCGGGGGACACCCGGTCTTTGAAGAAAAGGACAACCATGGACCAAGAGTACTGGAACCCCGTTCTCGAAACCCTTCCCCGGGAGCAATTGGAGCGCCTTCAGCTCGAGAAGTTCAAACGGATCTTCAAATGGACCTACGAGCGAAGCCGCTTTCACCGGGGCCTTTACGACCGTGCCGGGATCACCCCGGACGACATCCGCACCCTGACTGACGTGCGCAAGGTGCCCAAAGTGGAGAAGTCCATGCTGCGGGGGATTCAGCGCAAGGACCCCTTCCCTTACGGAGACACCCTGTGCATGCCCCTGGACGATGTCACCGTGTACCACCAGACCAGCGGCACCACCGGGCAGCCCGTGTACCAGGCGGACTCCTGGACCGACTGGGAGTGGTGGAGCGAGTGCTGGGCCTACGTGCTGTGGTCCCAGGGGTATCGGCCGAGCGACCGCGTGTTCATCCCCTTCGGGTACAACGTGTTCGTGGCGTTCTGGGCGGGGCATTACGCGGCGGAGAAGATCGGGTGCGAGGTGGTCCCCGGCGGCGTGCTGGACACCCAGGCCCGCATCCTGAAGATCCAGGAGCTCCAGGCCACGGCCATGATGGGGACCCCCACCTACCTCCTGGGCATGGCCGAGACCGCGCGGAGCAAGATGGGGTTGGACCCGCGGGAACTCCCCATCGGAAAGATCACGTGCGCGGGCGAGCCCGGGGCCGGCATTCCGGCGACCAAGAAGCGTCTGGAATCCGCCTGGGACGCCAAGGTGTTCGACCACGCCGGGGCCACGGAGATCGGCGCCTGGTCCTTCGAGTGCCGGCACCAGCCGGCGGGCATTCACGTGAACGAGGCCTTCTTTCTCGTGGAGATCGAGGACACGGAGACCGGTGAGATCATCGAGGAACCCGGCAGAAGCGGAAAAATGGTGATTACGGCGCTGGACCGGCGCGCCCAGCCCTGCGTGCGCTTCGACTCCAAGGACGTCGTGGCCTGGGCCGAAGAGCCCTGCCCCTGCGGCCGGACCTTCCGGGTGCTCGCCGGGGGCGTGATCGGCCGCGCAGACGACATCACCAAGGTCAAAGGCGTGCTCCTGGCGCCCTCGGCCATCGAGGAGGTGGTCCGGAGCATCGAAGGCCTCGGAGACGAGTATGAGGTGGTGGTCGAGCGGACAGGCGACCGCGAGAGCATCAGCCTGAAGGTGGAAATTCTGCCCGAGGCACGCGACCAGCAGAAAGAGATCGAGGTCCGCCTTCGGGACCAGCTCCGGCTCAAGACGAACCTCGGCTATGCGCTCGAGATGCACGATCTTGGGACCCTGCCGCGATACGAGGTCAAGGCCAAGCGGTTCAAGGATTTGAGGAAAAAGGATTAAGGGGTAAAATATAGAGATAAAAGTTCGATGAGAAAGGATTAAAGGCAAAAATATAAGAAGAAAGGTTCAAGGGAAAAAAATAGAGATGAAACGGTTGGATGACTGGAACAAGGAGGCCGCAGCGCCATGGAGTTCAATGAAACCGATTTGAAACGCATCGACGATCGCATTCGAGCCATGAGACAGGCTGCCGAGGACCTGCGGAAGGCAGGGGAGCACATCCCGGCCGTGGAGAGAAACGCCCGGCGGATCCTCGGCGGCATCGACATGCTGGAGCGAAACATCTGCGATCTTCTCGACCCGGCGACCCCCTGGAGCCCATGAGGCCTTCAGGGGCGCACGGATCCATATCCTGCACACAGGAGCCGTGAATCATGGCGGAGGACATTCTGGAGGGAAAAACCCTCCTCGTGGTGGATGACGAGCACGACGTCCTGGAAACCGTGGAAGACCTGCTGCCCATGAGCCGGGTCGTCACGGCGGCCAGCTTTGAGCGGGCCAGGGAGCTGCTGGAAAGCCAGGACTTCGACCTGGCCCTCCTGGACATCATGGGCGTGGACGGATACGGTCTCCTGGAACGCACCGTGGAAAAGGGCATTCCGGCCGTCATGCTCACCGCCCACGCCTTGAGTCTCGAAAACATCAAAAAAGCTCGCACGATGGGTGCCGATTCCTTCATTCCCAAGGAGGAGATCACCCACCTCCCCACGTTCCTGCGGGACATCTTCGAGGCGCGGGCCAAGGGCAAGAACCCCTGGAACAAGTGGCTCGAGCGTCTGGCCGCCTTTTGCGAGAAGCGGTTCGGGCCGGACTGGAAGCAAACGGACAAGGCGTTCTGGGACCGGCTGACCTTCCACTGACGAACCGACCCCTGCAAAAATTGACATTTTTTCCATTTCTCTGTTATCATAATATTGTTTCGTTCCAGAGGAAAATTGATGGAGTCGAAAAAAGCCGTGACCCAGAGATTTGCCCCTAGCGATTCCAAGGCCTTACAACGTAGCCAACAGCGGGCGAGCGGGTTTTTGCGAGACCGTCAAAATTGAGCGAACATCCTTCTGATCTCCAGTCCTTTTCCCTTGTCCCGGTCCTTCGATCCCTCTCCTGAACCGAGCGGCACTTCCCCTTCTTCGATGGTTTTTTTCGTCTGATTCTCCGGCTGCCGGATTTTCTTCCTCCTCCCGGTACGGGCACCTCTCCCTGCGTTGAATCGAAGCCACGACTAGGATTCATGCAATTCCTGTAACCGCCCTGAAAAACGGTGGAAATCCCTGTTCCTGCGCTCTCGAGAACCCGGTAGGAACGCCCGCCACCGCCCTCCGTTTCCAGAAAAAGAGGGGATGCCGGGAGCATCGGACACCATGAGCCAGGAGGTGAGACATGGAAAAGACCGCCGTACGCAGTTTCATGGTCCCCCTGTCAGAGTATGCCACGGTTTCGCAGGATGCCACCCTGTTCGAGGCCGTCCTCGCACTGGAGAAGGCACAACAAACCATGGACAGGGACCGGTCTCCCTACCTGCATCGCGCTGTGCTGGTGCTGGACGAAAAAAACGCGGTGCTGGGAAAGGTCGGGCAACTGGACGTGCTTCGGGCCCTGGAGCCACGAGTCACCCATATGGAAGAGGGCAAGGCCGTTTCCCGCGCCGGTTTTTCTCCGGAGCTTCTTCATTCCGTGGCCCAGGAATACGCCCTCCTGAACAAACCCCTGCGCGATCTCTGCACCAAGGCGGCGAACGCCAAGGTCAGGGAGTTCATGCACACCCCGGAGGAGGCAGAGTTCATCGATGAGAACGCGGAGCTCGGGGTGGCCGTGAACGCCCTGGTCATGGGCGGGTACCAGTCCCTCCTGGTCCGGGCAGGGGAGAGGATCGTGGGAATCCTGAGGCTCACCGACGTGTTCACATTCGTTTCCGGGGCCGTGAAGTCGTGCGACCTCGGGTGAGGCCATGCGGAGGCGGATCCGCACCAAGGCCCTGTTGCCCGGCCGGGAAACGGGGATGCCCGGAAGAGAGGAGGTGATTCGCCATGAACCAAAAGAAGGTCCTGGTCCCCTTCAGCTTCAACCCCGGAGAGGAAAAAGCACTGGATTTCGCGATCCACGCGTTCAGAGACCGCGAGGACACGACCCTCACCCTGTTCAGCACGTACATGGCGGTACCCGCAGTGGATACGCAATCCAATCCCGTGATGAAACGAATGACGGAGAGTGACTCCTACCTGGCCAGTGAGCTGTCCTCCCTGAAGAAAGGCCTTCAGGAAACCAAGGAGCACCTTATGTCCAACGGATTCCCCGAGGACCGCGTGGAGGTGGTGTTGCGGGAGCGGCACAACTCCATCGCCGACGAGATCATCGACATGGCCCACAAGGGACATTTCAGCTATCTTGTCCTGACGCGGCATGCGAGCGGCAGGCCGCCCCTGCTGGGAAGGAGCGTGCACTGCAAGGCCATTGCCAACCTCAAGGACGTCACGGTCTGCGTCTCGCTGTGATCCAGGGTCACGCCCGTTTCCCGCACGGGGGGGTGAGTGCAGCGGGAAGAAAGGAGAATGCCGATGAGTCCCGACGTACGCATATCCATCGAACTGTTCAAGGGGATCACGAGGTCGGTGGCGCGTTCCCTGGACCTTGAAATCGTGGCGCACACCCTCGCGCAGTACCTGGTGGGCGCGCTCCCCATCAAGGCATGTGCCGTGTTTACGCTCGAGGAGGAGAGCAACCAGCTTCTTCGGCTGGCGAGCTTCGGGCTCAGCCCGTCCTACCAGAGCAAGGGGCGGGTTTTCGGAGACAAGAGCCTGTCCACCAACCTGAAAGGAGAGGTCGTGGTCGTGCCCGACGTCCGGGAAAGCGACCTCCTCCAGTACCCGGAGCAGGCGATCGAGGAGGGAATCGGAGCCATCGTGTCCGTCCCGATCGTCTTTACAGGCCGGGTCACGGGTGCCCTGCGCCTCTATCACTCGCAGGTCTGGAAACCGTCCGAGAGCGACCTCGACTCGCTCGCGGTCCTGGCAGAGGTCATCGGCCTGGCCATGGCCTACACGAACCTCAGCCAAGCCTGCTCGGACATCTGCAGCCTGCTCAACACGGCCGAGCTGCGCAGGGCGTGAACGCAGGATTTCCTCATGCGGTCACGCGGTCCAGGGCCTTCAGGATGGCGTCGTAAAAGGCGGGATCATTCACATGTGCCGGGACCTTCCGGACCGGGCACGCCCTTTTTCATGCCAGCCCGGCCCCGGGCCGGGCCGGCGTCTTAGTCCCCGCTGAACCGGTGGTCCCTGAGCCCGTGAAGGGAGAGATCCATCCCGTCTCCTGCGCGCAAAACCGCCGTGAGCATGCGCCCGCAAGCGGTTTTTGAACGCGTGGACCGAAAAAATCCTGAATCTCAACCACGAAGCCCGCAACGCACACGAAGAAAACAGCTTGAAATTGTAGTGAAATTTTGTTCTCTGCGAGGCCAGGGCGAGCAGGGACCCGCACCGATCTCGAGAAAGAGACAGGCCCTTTCGGGTGGACCTTACTGGACCGAAAGCCCCTCGTGCTCCAGCAACCACTCCTTGCGCCACAGGCCGCTTCCATACCCGACCAGGTAGCCGCGGGCCCCCACGACCCGGTGACAGGGGACGAGGATGGGCACGGGGTTCACGTTGCTGGCCTGGCCCACGGCCCGGGCTGCATGGGGCCGTTTGATGGCCTTGGCCACCTCCCCGTAGGTCATGATCTCGCCGTAGGGAATCTCCAGGAGCCTTCTCCACACCGCCTTCTGAAACGCGGTGCCGCTCACGGAAAGCGGGACCGCAAACGTGGTCCCGGTGCCCTGAAAGTAGTCGTCCAGCTGCTTGCGGCAGAGCTCGAGGCACACGGGCGGAGCCTTGCTGTCCTTCCGCCGACGCTCCACAAAGCGGATCGTCTGAATTCCCTCTATGATCCCAGTAATTTCGAGCCAGCCGATGGGGGATTTGTAGTACAGCCTGGACGACCCGTTTTCGGTCATGGTCCTTTCTCCTCCGGAAGGCGTTTGGCACGCAGTGTTTCTGTGTGCGGTTTATTAAGGCGCCTCAAACGGCTTTCCGCCGCGTGAACGCGACGAAAACTGGGCGGGAAACGGCTGGAAACGGCCTTGGTGTTTGATTTGTCCATCCTATTTACACTATATTACCCTGTTATGAAAAGAGATTTTTTCACTCAAACACCGTAAACGCCCGTCTGAAGAGGGCTTCAGCCGTTTTTTTCATCGAGAGCGGTCGCGCTCCAATACCCGGGGCAACCGCAGGAGGAGGATTGCATGCCGAATCGCACCATTGCCGTACTGGGGACCTTCGACTCCAAGGGAGAGGAGCACCGTTTTCTCAAAGAACGCATCGAAGCGAGGGGATTTCAAACGGTTACACTCCATGTGGGCACCGGGGGCCCCTCCCCCTTCCCCCCGGATCACGACCTCTTCAGTGAGGTGGTGGAAGCCCTTCCCGTGGCGGAGCGGGACCGGGACCGGTCCATTCAGGCCGTGCGCGAGGAGGGCCGAAGACGCCTCCGCACCCTGTACGAGCAGGGAGCGGTCCACGGCGCGATCTCGGCCGGCGGCGGCACGGGCACGCACCTTTCCACGGGCATCATGAGGGTCCTCCCCTTTGGCGTGCCCAAGGTCATGGTCTCCACCGTGGCCAGCCGCGACATGTCCTCGGTGGTGGGGACCCGGGACATCACCATGATGCACAGCGTGACCGACATCCTCGGGGTGAACAGCCTGCTCGGCCCCATCCTGGACGCGGCCGCCGGCGCGGTCTGCGGCATGGCCTCGCCTACCTGGGACCCTCCCAAGGGCCGGCCGCGCATCGGGCTCACCATGTTCGGGTTCATCACCCGCGCCGCCGAGGCGGCCAAGGAGCGGCTCGAGGCCCTGGGTTACGAGGTGGTCTCGTTTCACGCCAACGGAACCGGGGGCATGGCCATGGAGGAGCTGGCCGCGGAGGGGCGCTTTGACGGGCTCCTGGACCTCGCCACCCACGAGCTGGCCGACGAGCTCAAGGGCGGGTACTGCCGTGGCATCGGCCCCCAGCGGCTCGCCCCGGTCCCGGGCCGCACCGTCCCCCGGCTGGTGGTCCCTGGCGGGCTGGACTGCGCGGTCCTGGAGTTCACCCGGGACACGGTCCCGGCCGAGTACCGGGACCGGCCCATCTTTTTCTACGACTTCCGCTCGGCCGTGCGCCTGAGCCCCGAGGAGAGCCTGGTGATCGCGGACCAGGTCGTGGAAAAGCTCAATCTCCAGCCTCAAAACGTGCGCGTGCTCGTGCCCCGGGGCGGGTGGTCCGAGGCGGACGGCCCGGGCGCACCGCTCTACGCCCCGGAGATCAGCCAGACCCTGGTGGACCGGCTGCGCCGGGACCTGGACCCGGCCATTCCCATGGAGGAGTGCGCGGATCACATCAACGACCCGTCCTTTGCCGACCTCGCCGCCCGCACCCTGCACGCCATGCTCCAGGGGTAGGAGGGACGAAAGGCCGGTCCGAGGACCGGCCTTTCTTTTGGCGCCTTCCGGTGTATGTAAAGGCACCCCGCCCCGCTCAGACGAAGCGGGATGCTCGAATAAGCCCTTTTCCCGGGTTTACCCGGTCATGGCCACGAACTGCTTGATCTGCTTGCGCTGCACCAGGAGCAGGACCGAGTCCTTGTCGCCCACGGCCTGCTTCACGTCCTCGGCCGAGGTGACGGGCTCCTGGTCCACCTCCAGGATCACGTCCCCGCGCCGCAGCGAGGCCCGATCGGCCGGGCTTCCCGGCTCCACGTCCGTCACCAGGGCGCCCTGTTCCGCGTCCACGCCCAGCCTCTGGGCGATCTGCGGGGTCAGGTCCTGGAGCCGAAGCCCCCACTTGCCCTCGGTGTCCTCGGCCACGGAGGTCTTGACCTCGGGGCCCTCGGCCTCGAGCCTGCCCACCTCCAGGGTGAGCTCGCGCTCCTTGCCGTCCCGAAGGACCTTCACGGAGGCCTTCTCGCCCACGGGCGTGGCCGCGACCAGGGCCGGAAGATCGTGGCTCTGGTCCACGGCCTTGCCGTCAAAGGAGACGATCACGTCCCCCCGCTTCACACCCGCCTCCTCCGCCGGACTTCCGGAGATCACGTCGGCCACCAGGGCGCCCTTGCGCTCGTCCAGGTTCAGGGCCTTGGCCAGCGCCTCAGTAATAGGCTGAATGTGAACGCCCATGTAGCCCCGGGTCACCTCCCCGTGCTCCACGAGCTGCGGGATCAGGGCCTTGGCCGTGTTGATGGGAATGGCAAACCCGATGCCCTGTCCCTGCGCCACAATGGCCGTGTTGATCCCCACGACCTCGCCCTGCATGTTGAAGAGCGGGCCGCCCGAGTTGCCCGGGTTGATGGAGGCGTCCGTCTGAATGAAGTCGTCATACGGCCCGGCCCCGATCACGCGGTCCTTGGCGCTCACAATGCCCGAGGTGACCGTGTGGCCCAGTCCGAACGGGTTGCCGATGGCCATGACGTAGTCCCCGACCCGCAGCCGCTCCGAGTCGCCCATGGCTGCGCCGGGCAAATCGTCCTCGCCCTGGATTCGGAGCACGGCCAGGTCGGTCTTGGGATCCAGGCCCACGATCTCGGCCTCGATCTCACGGCCGCTGTCCAGGGTGACCATGACCTCCTGGGCCCCCTCCACCACGTGGTTGTTCGTCAGGATGTAGCCGTCCCTGCTGATGATGACCCCGGACCCGGCGCCCTGCACCCTGCGCTCGTAGGGCTGGAACCCGCCTCGGGGACCGAACCGCTCGAAAAAGTCCTCGAAGGGCCCGCCCCTGGGAAAGCCGGGCATCATCTGACCGGTCTTCTGGACCTTGGTCACGCGGATGTTCACCACCGAGGGCTTGAGCGCCTCGGCCAGGGGTGCCAGGGACACGCCCTTTTCCGGGCTTCCCTGCACGGCCGGAGCCGGAAGCTCGGGCACGACCGGGGTATCCGTGGCCGTAAACGCCGATCCTGCGAAAAGGCCGACGAGCAGCAGAACGCCGGCCGCCACCGGCAGCTTCCTCCCCCATCGCCTGTTTCCTGCAAGTATTCTGATTCTCTCAAACATGGGTTCCCTCCTTGCTCGAATGAATGCGTTTCGGGATGGTTTTTCTCATTCAACGCTGTGTCTTTAAGGGCAAAGGTAACGCAGGAACATGAAACCGGGATGAACCCTACATTAAAATTTTCTCATGCAGGGGAAAAAGAAGGATTGAAGGAGGAAAGGATTAGAGGATTCAAGGGGTAAGGGGTAAAGGGTAAGGGGTAGGAGAACAGGCGGGTTCCACCTTACTGGGCGGCATGCATTTCCACGGGCAGTCCCACCCGAAAGGTGCTGCCCTGGCCCGGCGTGCTCTCCACGGAGAGCTCCCCGCCGTGGGCGAGCGCAATGGACCGTGCAATGCTGAGCCCCAGGCCCGAGCCCCGCTCGGAAAGGACGGCCTCGGACCGGAAAAAGGGCTGAAAGATCTGCTCCTGCTCCTCCAGGGGGATGCCTGGCCCTGTGTCGGAGACCTCCATTACCACCCGGTCCCCTTCACGGGCCAGGGAGAGGCCCACCTGCCCTCCCGGACCGGTGTACTTGACCGCGTTGTCCACCAGGTTCACCAGGAGCCTCCTGAGCCGGTCCCGGTCCCCAATCACGGTCACCGGCTCCAGGCCGTCCATGCGAAGGTCCACGGAGCGCTCGTCCGCCAGGACCTTGAGCCGCCAGTACACCTCTTCCACCAGCTCGGCCAGGTCCACGGGCCGCCGGTCCATGCGGAGCGCGCCGGACTCGGCCCGGGCCAGGATCAGGAGGCCCTCCACGAGCCGGGCGATGCGCTCGATCTCCTCCAGGGCGCTCTTCAGGGTCTCCTGGTACTCCTCGGGCGTGCGCGAGGACCGGAGCGCCACCTCCAGCTCGCCCCGCAGGGCGGTGAGCGGGGTCTGAAGCTCGTGCGAGGCGTCCGCGCTGAACCGCCGCACCTGCTGAAACGCCGCGTCCAGCCGCGAGAGCATGCGGTTGAGGGTCTGGGCCAGCCGGTCCAGCTCATCCCCTGCGCCGGTCTCCTCCACGCGCTCGGCCAGGCGCTCCGCGCTGATCCGCTGGGCAGCCTCGACCATCCGGTCCACGGGCCGAAGCGCCCGCCGGGCCAGGACCCACCCGCCCAGGCCGGCCAGGACCAGGCCCACGGGAAAGAGCCCGGCCATGACCAGGAGAAACCGCGCGCGCGTCTCGGCCACGTTTCGAAGGGACGTGCCCACCCGGATCACCCGCACCGGCCGCCCCCCCCGCATCACGGGCGCGGTCAGGACCCGCACGGGATAGGCCTCCACCCCTTCCACGGTCTCGTAGGTGGGCCTGCCCTGCCGGGCGTTCTCCAGGGCCTCGCGGCTCAGGGGAAGCTCCCGGGCCTCCTTCGAACCCGCGCGTGTATCCTCGGACTCCCCGGGGTCCAGCATCTGGAAGTAGGGCTCCCACGGGGTCTGCCCGAAGAACCGCCGAAAGATCTCCTGGATGTCCGAAGGGAACATGGGGCTGGTCCGCGCCATCATGCGCTCGGACGTAGCCCGGGCCACGCTCTCGAGCGCATCGTCCACCCCGCGGAGCAGGCTGTAGGACAGGAGCCCGTAGGCCGCGCCCCCCAGCACCAGGAACGCGGCTGCCAGGAGGCTCATGGTCCACAGGGTCAGACGGGCTCGAACGGACCGAATCTGCAAAGGCTTCCCTCTCAGCTCCCTGCCCCGAGGCGCACTCGGGGCGGATTGGCCTCATTTCTCAAACGCAGGCCTTTCCCCTTCATCCTTCCGACTTCATCACGTACCCGGTCCCCCGGACCGTGTGGATCAGCTTGGGCTCCCGGCCCTTGTCGATCTTCTTTCGCAGGTAGTTCACGTACACGTCGATCACGTT
>Ga0272444_10001186_pt1 | contig 25552 bp, 20 predicted proteins | sample SSMForm13_FD_201033 | JGI IMG/M metagenome (GOLD analysis project Ga0272444, IMG submission 201033) | Marine sediment archaeal communities from Little Sippewissett salt marsh, Falmouth, MA, United States - SSM-Form-13 | ecosystem: Environmental > Aquatic > Marine > Wetlands > Sediment ...
TTGTCATGAGCGATTCAAGTGCGAGGCGAACGGAGCGCAGAAACCGGAGTGTACACAGCGTACATGAGGATTTCGAGCACCGCTCAACGAAGCAATTGCATCGCGGAATAAATAAATAGAGGTGCCCGTCAATCTTCGGAACCCACAGCACTGATCGACAAGTCATCAGCTGTCTGTACTGGACACATCAGCATGGATCAAACCGGGTTTGAGATCGGATCCTGCCCGGGAAGAGGTCATCGGGCAGTGAAGAAATGGGGAATGCTCTGGTAAACAGGGGAACTTTCACTCAGGAATAAAAAAAGCCTGCAAGGGATTTCCTTGCAGGCTTTTAACGGTCTTGTGGACGATAGTGTTCTGTCACTCTGCACCTTCAGCCTTGACGGTTATCGGCTCTCCCTTGATCCCGGCGTAGAACATGATGAGTTCCGCCGGTTCGCTGCCTTCATTTTGTCCGTAATGCCATTGATTGACAACCTCTACAATCGGGTCTCCTGCCTCCATATGCAGTACCGCTCCTTCCTGCGTTACAACGGACAGTTTTCCGTGCAGGAGAACTCCCGCGTTGATATACGGATGTGTGTGCAGGGGTAGCCTTACGCCGGGGGGAATCGAAATCCTGAGAATAGTCACTTCCGGTGAGCCTTTCGCGTAGTCCGGCAACGCCGTATCGTTCCAGCTCACGCCTGTTTTTTCCAGCACGTCTACCTTAACTGCAAGAGGTTCCCGTGCATACAGACTGCCTGAAAAAAGCAGGGAAAAACAGACGGTTAACACTATTTTTTTCATTGTCAGGCTCCGATGAACGATGTATCAGTGAAAGCAATTTTACCCGAACAGCAGAAGATAACAGTTTTCCGGAATCAGGACCGCGTGTCGCGAGACAGCCTTAAGGTCATTGCTCCGAATTGCTTACCGTCGGTACTCTTCGCAGTGCAGAAAAAAACATAGTCATCATCTTTCCTGCCGGAATAGTTGACATCCATAAATACGGGTTCTCCGGCAAAAGCGAAATTATCAGCCCGCACATCCGCAGAAACGACACGGTAGGAAGCTCCGTCGGCATCCGCAACTTTAGAGAGCAGTTTTCCGGCTGTCCTGCTGAGCGCGTGCATTAATATCGCAACCGGAATACAGGGATAAGAAATAAAATGCCCTTTACACTCTTCAGGCTTTAACGGCCCGAGCCTTGCCGATATTGAGTGGTTCGCGTAGTGAACATCATGAAGCGGCAACGCTGTTGTATAGGGATTGTTTGTCAGGTGCTGATCAAAATCCAGTTTTTTAGCCTTGAACAGCTTTTCAAAAAGCTGGTCGCTCATAATTCGATACCGCGTTTCCAGTTCATACAAAGGAACCTTGTCCTTTGTCAACAGCACTGCCGATACACTTCCATCCCGTTTATTGATATGCAGGGTACGCGCCACACCAGTAAACGATCCGTTAACAACGTTCTGGCCGTTGCCGACTTTCCGCAGAACCGCGCTCGAGGCTATATAGTAATGCTTTTTCTTGACAGGGTTGGATCGGGCAAGAGAACATGCTCCCAGCACCGCCAGGTGCCGGCCAACTTCAGCAGCTGCAATCGGTCCGGATTCATCACCCATTGGTTGTTCAGCAGTAAATTCCGCTTTTACCTCGTTATCTGAAACGCACAAATCATACAATGCATAATAGGGCGCCGTAACACCTACACTGCCGACAATTACTTCAACCATGAACTGCTTGTTTTAATTGTGTTCGCTAAGCAAGAAAACAACAGGTACTAAAGGGCACCTCTATTTATTTATTCCGCGATGCAATTGCTTCGTTGAGCGGTGCTCGCCATACGATATATTCATCAGATAACGGGGGTTCAGGGGGTAACTCTATTTCAGGGCTTTTTCGAAAGTGCACGTAACACTTCTCGATACCGACAACCTGTCCGGCATGACCTGTCCCGGAGCAACAGATACCAGAAGCACTATCCACTACAAGCGGCTCGTTACACTATTCATTTATCAGATAACAGGAGTTCAGGGGGTAACTCTATTCCAGGGCTTTTACTTCACTATACACGTCAACCTATCCGGCATAACCTGATCCGGAACAACCGGCACACCAATCATAAACTCCCGACCTTGTCGGGTTCTGATCGGAGTGACGTCCATCACCGCCACATCGACGGCATTTCACTAAGGGCATATTCTTGTTTTTTTTATAATATATTGAAGTTAACTCTAATAAAGAAAAAGAAATAGTAATCTTTTACGAAGAATTTCGTGCAAGTCGACCTGTCAGAACGTCCGACGGATTATTTTTTACATGAACGCTCCTTCCAGATCAGGTAGATACAGGGATAAATCAAGAGTTCCATCAGAAACGAAGTAAAAATACCACCTACCATGGGGGCGGCGATTCGTTTCATGACATCAGCGCCGGTTTCGTGCACACCGGCCCACATAATAGGCAGAAGCCCGAGGAAGAGTGCCGCGACCGTCATCATTTTCGGGCGAACCCGCTTGATCGCGCCCTCCATGACAGCCTGCGTTAGATCCGCCTTCGAGTTCAACTGATTGTTTTCTTTGAACCGTTTGTAGGAAAGGTCAAGGTAAAGCAGCATAATGACCCCCGTTTCCGCATCGACACCGGCAAGCGCAATGATGCCAACCCACACGGCGATACTGAGGTTGTAGTCCAGGATAAAAAGAATCCAGAAGGCTCCTACAAGAGAGAATGGTACCGCCAGTAAGACAATACCTGTCCGAATCCAGGAACGGGTGTTCATATACAGGAGCAGCACGATGATTAAAAGCGTCAACGGAATAACCATGAGCAGGCGCTGCTTCGCCCGCTCCATAAACTCAAACTGGCCGCTGATGGTATAGGTGTAGCCTATGGGAAAGAGTCCCGGCTCCTGAAGAGTGCTTTTGAGCTGGTCGACATAGCTTGCAATGTCCTGATCTGTTTCAAGGTCTACAAAGACCCAGGAAGTAAGCAGGCCGTTTTCGTCCTTAATCACTGCCGGACCTCGACTGGTTACTACATCGGCTATTTCCGAAAGAGGAATATGTTTATCTCCGGATACGGAAACCAGTGCACGTTTGATTTTTTCGGTAGTCGACCTGAAAGAGGACTGATAGCGAACGTTAACGGGATATCGCTCCCGACCGGCAATGATCGTCGTGACATTCTGGCCTCCGATGACACCTTCTATCAACCTGTTGGCCTTTTCCACGCTCAGCCCATACGCGGCAAGATTTTCCCTTTTCAGCCTGATATCGATGTAGTATCCCCCCTGAGAGCGCTCGGCAATGACGGATCGCGTCCCTTCGAGTTTCTGAACTTTTTGTTCAACCTGAACTGCTATTTTCTCGATCTCTTCAAGGTTATCCCCATAGACCTTGATCCCGACAGGTGTTCTTATCCCTGTCGTAAGCATATCAATGCGGGTCTTGATGGGAAATGTCCATGCATTGGTAGTGCCGGGCAGATTCACCGTCTTGTTCAAGTCATTGATAAACTCATTCCACTCACGCCTTTTCATCTCGGGCCAGACAACACGAAAGAGAGGTTTGAGTAAATCGGGCATCCATGTAGAGTACCAGCGCTGATGATAGCTGAGAGGCCACTCGTCCTGGGGATGGAGCTGAATGACGGTCTCCACCATCGAAAGCGGTGCCGGGTCGGTTGCTGTTCCGGCGCGACCGATTTTTCCGAAAACAGACTCGACTTCATCGAACTTTCCGATCAATTTGTTCTGCTGCTGAAGCCATTCCTTACCCTTTTCAATGGAAATTCCCGGAAGCGTAGTGGGCATATATAAAAGATCGCCCTCATTGAGCGGAGGCATGAACTCCTGGCCAAGTTTAGAGTATATAGGAACAACACTTAAAACAAGGGCGAGAGAGACCAGAAGAGCCCCGTTTCGATGTTTCAGAACAAACACCAGGACAGGAGTATAGATTCGGTGAAGCAATCGGGAAACCGGATGGGTTTCTTCTGAATGAATACTTCCCGCCCAGAAGAAGTTTACGGTCTTTGACAGCCAGCGGTTCCTGAGATCAACTTTCTTCGGTATACGCATCAGCCACTGAATGAGAACCGGAGCCAGCGTGATAGCCAGAACAGCTGCAAAAAACATGGAGAAATTCTTGGAAAAAGCCAATGGCTTGAATAATCGTCCTTCCTGTCCCTCAAGAGTAAAAACAGGCATAAACGACACAGCGATAACCAGGAGCGAAAAGAAGATCGGACGGGCAACTTCCTGAGAAGAGCGAAGCAGCACATCGAAAACGTCCCCTTTCTTCCCTTCAGCCTCCCATTTTTCAAGACCTTTATGACTGTTCTCCACAAGAATGATCGCAGCATCCACCATTGCGCCGATTGCAATGGCAATCCCTCCCAAAGACATAATATTGGAGGAAGCCCCTGAATAATACATGGGTATAAACGAAAGAATGATAGCGACAGGAAGCGTCACAAACGGTACCAGAGCCGAACGAAAATGGAAAAGGAAAATGAGCACGATGGCACCGACCACCAGCATTTCCTCGATCAGTTTTTTGCTTAACGTCTCGATAGAACGGCCGATAAGCCTTGAACGGTCATAGGTGATTTCAATACGGCTTCCTTCCGGGAGAGAGGGCTCCACACGCCGCAGCACCTCCTTGACCTGTTCGATGATCCGATAGGCATCGGAACCATAACGGGTAACGACGATAGCGGATGCTGCCTCACCCCTGCCGTTCAGATCCGTAGCACCTCGTCGAATTTCAGGGACAAGTCTGACGTTGGCTATATGCCTGATCTGGACCGGAGCGCCGTCCTCGCCGACGTCCACAGCGATATTTTCAATATCCTCCAGGCTCTCGAGGTACCCGAGACCCCGGATAAAGTACTCTCGCTCTGACTGCTCCAGAATCTTCCCGCCAACATCCCGGTTGGACTCTTTGACCTTCTGCATCACGTCCTGGATAGTCAGACCGTAATGCAGCAATGCGTTGGGGTTGATCTGGATCTGATATTGCTTGACATAGCCGCCCACACTTGCCACCTCGGCAACTCCGGGAACCGCTTCGAGCAGATAACGAAGCTTCCAGTCCTGAAAAGAACGCAGATCCTCGATGGAGTTCCGGCCACTCTCATCGACAATCGAGTACTGAAGAACCCAGCCCACTCCCGATGCATCGGGGCCCAGAACCGGGTTGGCCCCTTCAGGGAGCTGCTCCCGTATCTTGGCGAGATATTCGATTGTACGGGACCTTGCCCAATAGAGATCGGTGCCTTCTTCGAAAAGCACGTAGACAAAACTCAGCCCGAACATGGAATAACCACGTGCATCGGTAACTCTGGGAGCAGCCACCATGCTGGACACTATAGGATAGGTGATTTGATCCTCGATAAGGTCGGGGGCACGGCCTTTCCATTCGGTAAACACGATAACCTGGGGATCTGAAAGATCAGGAATCGCGTCGAGAGGAATGCGGTTCAGCGAGTAAATACCCCACCCGATTCCGAATATCGTCGCGAGGACAACAAAAACCGGTTGCCTGCTGCAGAAGGCAATAATTCTCTCAATCATGCCGGTTTACTCTACTGTTGATGGCCCGCACCTGTACCGCCCGTTTTTATCCGGGTTTCCGAATCGATTAAAAAGTGTCCGTTGGTCACAACGGATGCTCCCTCTTCAATTCCTGACCTGATCTCAAAATATCCTTCAGCTTCGTCACCAAGCTCAATCCTTCTGGCAACAAAACGACCGCTATCCGCGACGACATACACCATATTGTGATCCCCGTTGAAAAGAACGGCCTCACGCGGAACACTCAGGCGCCGGCCTAACGGAATCAGAATCCGGAACTGCACAAAAGTGTTTGCCTTCAGGTCAATACTTTTTCCGGATCTGACCAAAGCCCGCACAAGTCTGGTCTTCGGATCGACAAGTACCCCAATGGCCTCAATCACCCCCTGCTGCAGGACACGCCCCTTTTCATCGAGAATATCCACCTGTTGGCCGACCTTGACAGTTCCCACATCTCCCTGATTGATAAAAGCCTCAAAATACCCTCTCGCAATCCCGGAAGGCAGATGAAGACCCAGGTCCGGTTTACGCTCTTTTTTGATCAGCCCGATCCATTCCTGAGAAAGGCCCAGGAACTGAAGTTTCAGCTCTGCGGATCGAATGAGAGAGCTGTCACCAAGTTTCAACGCTTCGATATATTCATTTTGCGCCACCCAGAGTTCGGGATCATGGGCAACCTTTCCGTAAATGAGAAAAGACCGGGTGAGAGAACGAACTGCAACACTGTCAGTCCTGACTCCGATATTCTGGGTTCGCACGGGATCAATACGAACGCCTTCCGTATCCGTGCTTACCTGAGTATCATGAGCCGCGTGCTCATGTGAGGAATGATCCTCCTGGCCCGCACCCTCTTTGGCGACAGGAACAAGATCCATTCCACAGATAGGACATGATCCCGGATCGTCCATCCTGATCTGCGGATGCATCGGACACGTGTAGTGCGAAATATCCTCGCGGGGAACTGTTTTCTCACAGGCTATGATCCCGAAAGACAACAACAAAACGCCCAGCAGCATACAGCAATAATGAAACAGCCCGTTTGCTCTCATAAAGCATCTCCTGTGAACGAAAGTGCAGCAAGAGGTTTTCCGATCGCCATTTCAAGCTCGGCAATCTTTTTTTCATGCTCGAAATAATACTGGTGCATGAGAAGCTGGACCTGAAACAGATTCAGCTCATTGGTGATAACGTTCAGATAATCAACTTCATTTGCCTCATAGCTTCTTCTTGAAGAGACCAGGGCCGATTCAGATTCAGGAACAATGCGGGAACGATACAGCTCATACTGCTCTTTCAGTCGGGTAACCTCAAAGAAAAGCCGTTCTACCTGATAGATCGTCTCCTGCTCTGTCGATTCCTTGTCCTTTCTGGCCGCAGTAACCAGATACCGTGTTTGTTCTACTCGCTTACCTTGCTTGCGGGTAGTCCAGACAGGAATGTTTACGCTTACCCCCGCCGAGAAAAAATCTTCCCCGAAAACGGATCCTTCTATTGCATTACTGCGAAGACGATAGCCAATCGAAAAATCAAAGTCCGGCAACAGCTCTTTTTTCGACAACGCATGCTGGTACTCTGCTTCATTGATGATTTTATCAGCTCTGTTAAGCCAGTGTCTCGAATTTTGCGCGACTTTCCGAAGCTCCTCCAGCCCACCCGGAAGTCCGGTAAGTGCTGTTTTTGAAACAACTATTTTCAGAGGTGTTTTCCCGGGACGATGCAGCAGGGTGGTAATGCGCGACGCAAGTATGTCTTTCATTTTATCTTGCCGGATCAGCCGCTCACGCATTTTAGATAGTTCAACTTTTGTCTTGAGAACATCCTGCTGAGGCACCTCTCCAACGGCATACTTTGCTTCCAGGTTTTTTGTCAATGCCTGTAAACGACCTATCGTTTTCTGACTGATATCTACCGCTTTGAAGATGAAGGCGTAATCATAAAAAGACCCTTTAAATTTTGCCACGAGTTGATTGAGCGTTTCAAGATGCTCTTCGACTGCCTGAGCCTCTCTGGACTCGGCAATTTTTTTCTTCAGGCCCAACTTTCCGGGAAAAGGTATTCTTTGCCTCAGATAAATCTGCATTCCCGTCATGGGGGTACGGTGAAATGAAGGATTGTCAACAGGAATATTACTTACCTCAAAACTCAACCGGGGGTCATCCAAAGCCGAGGCTTGAGGAATAAAGGCATGTGCGGCATTGATTTTTGCAGCAAGGCTTTGCAGCTGAGAGTTATAGCGGAGCAACTCTTCAGTGAGACCGTCCAGATTCTTTTCGCTGTAGTCCCGTACTGACTGTTCAACTCCATAGAGAGCCGTATCCGGCGTCTTTTGCTCGCCCATAACAGGCCGTCCATAGACGACACAACACATAAGCAACACTACCGTGATACGTTCCTTCCGGAATATCACTTTCATCAATTTCTGTATCAACGATACCTCAACCCGATAATCATTACAACAATCACTTCCGTCCCTACCTTTCGAATCAACTCTCCTCATGGGCTACCCTGAAAGAAAATGTAACAATTGTTATAATGCAAAAAAAGAACGATTCGTTCACGCTGCTCAACAGAGTGACGGCAAGCGCCTCCGCTCATCAACACAGAAAGAATCAACAGCCCAATGGATCAACTGAACCTGCAAAACCTCTCTGTCTTGAAATTCTTGCTCTCTTCATCCTGAAATCCGGTCAGAACTACTCGTTTTTTTGTTACATTCGTGAAGTGATGAAATGGAGGTAACGTCTATACAGTGATAGCATAGAAGACATGAAAGAGACCATCTACAAGCAACTCGAAAAGGTTCGTGAGGCAAGCAGAAAACTCTGCACGCTGTCCGACAGCGATATAAACAGTCTGTTGAACGACATTGCGGACCGGATACCCGCAAACAGTCAAACCATTCTTGAGGCAAATCAGAAAGACCTCGACAGGATGGATCCGAATGATCCGAAATATGACAGGCTGCTGCTCAGCACATCCCGGCTCGAATCGATCGCGTCCGATATCCGTAACGTAGCCGAACTTCCGACACCGGTAGGCAGAATACTTGAAAAAAGAACGTTAGCGAACGGGCTTGCATTGAAAAAGACAACTGTTCCGCTCGGTGTTGTCGGCATTATCTACGAATCACGACCGAATGTCACCTTCGACGTTTTCGCCCTTTGTCTGAAATCAGGTAACGCGACGGTGCTGAAAGGCGGCAGCGACGCCATGTACTCCAACATGGCGATCGTGGATCTTATCCGCGAAGTACTTGTTCGTAACAACGTCAATCCTGACACGCTTTACCTGCTCCCCTCCGAGCGTGAAGCTGCAGGTATCATGCTCAACGCTGTAGGCTACATCGATGTCATCATTCCAAGAGGAAGCCAGCAGCTCATCGATTTCGCGCGAAAATCCTCATCAGTACCGGTGATAGAAACCGGAGCGGGCATTGTGCATACCTACTTTGACCTGAGCGGCGACCTTCAGATGGGTAGAGATATTGTCTTCAATGCAAAAACAAGAAGGCCAAGCGTTTGTAACGCGCTTGATACGCTCCTGATTCACAGGGAACGCCTTGGCAATCTTGCCTTTATCGCGGAACCGCTTGCAGAAAAAAAGGTTATCATATTCGCTGACAAAGACGCATACCCCGCCTTACTGGGCCGCTACCCTTCGGAACTTTTGCAGAAGGCTGAGGAAAAACATTTCGGCACTGAATTCCTCTCGCTGAAAATGTCAGTAAAAACCGTTGACAGCCTTGAGGATGCACTCAAACACATCGCCCGGTTCAGCTCCATGCACAGCGAAGCGGTTATCGCTTCAGATGCGACGGTAAAAGATGAATTTCTCAAGCGGGTCGATGCTGCTGTGGTCTATGCCAATACCTCTACAGCTTTCACCGATGGAGCTCAGTTCGGGCTCGGCGCGGAAATCGGCATTAGCACACAGAAACTCCACGCTCGCGGCCCCATGGCCCTGCAGGAGCTGACAAGCTACAAATGGGTTATCGAAGGCGACGGCCAGATAAGAGCGTGAATATGTTGTTGAAGTGTTGAGCTATCGAGTTGTTGAAGTGTTGAGTTGTTGAACTGTTGATGCCTTAAGGCGTTTTGCGAGATACAACACTTTTCCCTCTCGTCACTTGTCACTTTTTATTTGTTGTATGGAAAAGTCAACTACAGTAACCAGAATAGCATCAGTCGGCAGTTTTCAGATGGAAGTCTGCAAATGATTCTCTATCATTCCAACTCAACAGATCAACGTATCAACAAATCAACGGTTCTTTTAGATGCTTGAAGCACGCTCTCTCTACAAATCATTCACTCTTCCCGGCCGGAAAAGCCTGGACATTCTCCGGGGGATCGATCTCACGGTCGACGACGGTGAAATGGTAACCGTGGTTGGTGCTTCGGGAAGTGGCAAAACAACGCTGCTGAACATACTCGGGACACTCGATACTCCGGACAACGGCGAAATATCTTTCAACGGAGAACAGCTTTTCCGCGACAAACGCTATACCCTCTCACCAAAAACTCTCGCCGCATTCAGAAACAGAAAGATCGGCTTTGTCTTTCAGTTTCATCATCTGCTTTCCGATTTCTCCGCTGTTGAAAACGTAGCCATGTCCGAGTTCATCGCGACAGGAAAACTAAATCCGGCCAAAGAAAAAGCTTCGCAGCTACTGGAGAAACTCGGGCTTGGAAACAGGCTGGATCATCTCCCCGCCGAACTCTCAGGTGGCGAACAGCAGCGAGTGGCAATAGCACGTGCCCTGATGAATTCACCCATGTTGATTCTTGCTGACGAACCGAGTGGCAATCTTGACAGCAGAAACAGCGCGATACTCTATGATCTTATGGCCGGCCTCAGCAAGGAGCACCAGACCTCTTTTGTTATCGTGACCCATAATGAAGAATATGCCGCAACGGCGGACCGGTGCCTGCGTATGGAAGATGGAGTAATGCATCCCAATTAAGCAGTAAACAGCCCGGTAATTTTCGCCACCAGCCACTCTTGCGTATATTGGCATTTTAGTTTTTCAGGCTCTAACACTTCAGCCCCGAAACAGTTCATGCATACAGAAACAAGCACCCGCAAAATGGGCCCGATTGAACTGGACCCGTCTATACAGCCCTACCATGCATGGACATTTTTCTATGCGGCTTTTTTTTCTATCGGCATGATCACCTTTCTGTCCATCGGACAGACATATATTCTCAACATCCACCTCAACATCCCCGTTTCCGAACAAGGCGCAATCAGCGGAGACCTTGTTTTCTGGACAGAAATTGTAACGTTGCTTTTTTTTATTCCCGCAGGCATTCTCATGGACCGTATCGGCAGAAAACCGGTCTTCACTGCCGGCTTTCTGCTCATGGCTCTTACCTATGCCCTCTACCCTTTCGCCTCCTCAGTCAATGACTTGCTGTTATTTCGAATCATCTATGCATTCGCAATCGTGGCCATCGCGGGAGCACTGTCGACCATTCTCGTAGACTATCCTGCAGAACGTTCAAGAGGTAAAATGGTCGCCCTTATCGGGCTGCTCAACGGGCTCGGAATCGTTATCACAAACCAGTTTTTCGGCTCGCTTCCTGAAATTCTGACCAGCCGGGGGATCGGAAAAATCGAAGCCGGATTCATCACTCATCTGAGCATAGCCGCCCTGGCAACAATCACCGCAGTTGTCTGTTCCATAGGGCTCAAGAAAGGAACGCCGGTTAAACGTAACGAGCGCCCTCCGCTCAAGGAACTGTTCCAGAGCGGCTTCACGGCAACAAAAAACCCCAGGATTCTCCTCTCCTACTCCGCTGCATTCATCGCAAGAGGCGATCAGTCAATCAATGGCACCTTTCTGAGCCTCTGGGGCATTACGGCAGGTCTTGCCATGGGAATGGAGTCAGGCGAAGCATTCAGAAAGGGTACCACCATATTCATCATCACCCAGATCGCCGCCCTTCTCTGGGCTCCACTCATAGGGCCGGTCATCGACCGTATCAACCGGGTCAGTGCTCTCGCGCTCTGCATGTTTCTGGCCATGATCGGCAATCTTTCGGTGCTTCTTCTCGACAACCCTTTCGATCCGATCGGCTATCTGGTCTTTATCCTGCTCGGCATCGGCCAGATCAGCGTCTTTCTCGGGGCGCAGTCACTTATCGGCCAGGAAGCCCCTAAGGCAAAAAGAGGCTCTGTCCTCGGGGCATTCAATATCAGCGGCGCAATAGGCATTCTGATTATTGCAGCAACAGGAGGAAGGCTTTTTGACAGCATGAGCCCGAAAGCCCCCTTTGTGATTGTGGGCACCATCAATGCCCTGCTTGTATTTTACAGCCTCTATGTAAGAAAAATCTCTTCTGCTCAGAGGGAACCTCTGAGCAACCCGGAATGAACACATGACGATGAATACACTCACGCTCAAAACCCGATAGAACATCATGTCCTCACTGTATTTTATCGGTATAGCCGGAACAGCCATGGCGTCTGTTGCTGTAGCGCTTTCAAGGGCGGGACACCGGGTTGCGGGCTCCGACAGTGCCCTCTATCCGCCGATGAGCGACTATCTCAACAAACACCGGATTCCATGTCATACGGGTTTTGATCCGCTGAACATGCTCAGAGACGCACCGGACGTTATCGTCGTGGGCAATGCGATCAGCAGAGGAAACCCGGAGCTCGAGGCTGCGCTGAACGAACACATGAACCTTGTATCGATGCCGGAGATCGTTCGCCGGGAACTTATCGGGAAAAACAGATCGATCGTCATTACCGGCACTCACGGCAAAACAACAACAACCTCCCTCACCGCATGGCTGTTCGAGCATGCAGGCCTGACACCGGGGTTTCTGATCGGCGGCATCGCTGAAAATTTCAACGCCGGATGCAGGGCATCAGGCAAAAAAAAGGGCGGCTACTTCATAACAGAAGGTGATGAATACGATACCGCATATTTTGATAAAAGGAGCAAGTTTCTGCATTACCGCCCGGATATCGCGGTAATCAACAACATAGAATTCGACCATGCTGATATATTCAGTTCCCTTGACGATATCGTAAAATCCTTCAGGCAATTCATAGCGCTTATCCCTTCAAACGGTCTGCTGATTGTCAACGGCCATGATACAATCGCCTCGGAAATAAGCGGTCAGGCGTTCTGTAGGGTTGAGCGGTTCGGCATGTCCGAAGAGTTCGAGTGGTCGGTTTCCGATATCAATGTCAGCGAAACAGAAACCTCTTTCCAACTGGCTCATAAAGGAAGCATTGCAGGAACGATCCAGATCGACCAGTTCGGCACCCATACTATTCTCAACACCGTCGCTGCCGTTGCAACGGCGTCTCATGCAGGCATACCCTTTCCGGTTATTGCCGAAGGAGTCCTTACTTTCAAAAGGCCGAAAAGAAGAATGGAGATTGCCGGAGAATTCGATAACGGCATCACGCTCATCGACGATTTCGCGCACCACCCCACCGCTATCAGCGCAACCCTTTCGTCGTTACGTCAACGGTTCCCCGAAAGAAGAATACTGGCCTGCTTTGAACCCCGATCAAATACCAGCACAAGAAACATATTCCAGAAGGATCTGGAAAACAGCTTCAGCGATGCCGATATTGTTATTATCGGTAAGGTACATCGACCTGAACGATATGCAGAACATGAACGTCTCGACACACAAAAACTCTGTTCGTCTATAGCCGATTCAGGTAAAAAGGTATTTCAGTCCGGAAAAGATCCTGCCGGCTACCCAGAGGATATCGTGAGGTTTATTCACGATACTATCAGACCTAATGACCTTATTATCCTGTTGAGTAACGGCAGTTTCAACGGATTAAAAACAAGTTTAACTGAAAGTTTTCTTAAAAAAGGCTAAATATTTCAGTATAGTTATCTTATTTTCATGCACTGAACATGAATTTTTTTTGAATACAACAAACCTGAGAACGTTATCATGGGAAAAGTAAAAGTAGGTATAAACGGATTCGGACGTATAGGACGCCTGGTATTCCGTCAGGCTTTGAATAATGAAAAAATCGAACTGGTCGCGATTAATGACTTGTGTGATGCCAAGACACTGGCTCATCTTCTGAAATACGATTCAACGCACGGCATCTGTAATGCTGAAATAGCGGTCGAAGACAGTTCCCTGATTGTCAACGGAAATAAAATCATCATCTGTTCCGAAAAAGATCCTGCACAGCTTCCCTGGAAAGAACTGGGTGTTGATCTTGTCGTGGAATCAACCGGTATTTTCACAACCAGAGAGGGTGCGGCAAAGCACATCGCCGCCGGAGCGAAAAAAGTCATTATTTCAGCTCCTGCCAAAGATGACGTTGATGCCACGATCGTACTCGGTGTGAACGATGACAACATCACAGGCGATGAGGAAATCATCTCAAACGCAAGCTGCACGACAAACTGCCTTGCGCCTATGGCCAAAGTTCTCGAAGATAACTTCGGCATTGAAAAAGGGTATATGACCACCGTGCACGCCTTCACCAATGATCAGCGAATTCTCGATCTCCCTCATAAAGATCTGCGTCGTTCAAGAACTGCATCGTCCTCAATCATACCGACAAGCACAGGCGCGGCTAAAGCCATAGGACTTGTTATTCCTGAACTTATGGGCAAACTTGACGGAATGGCAATGCGCGTTCCTATACCTGACGGCTCTGTAACAGACCTTACTGTTATCCTGAAAAAGCCTACCACCAAAGAAGAAGTCAACGCCGCGATGCAGAAAGCAGCGGAAGGAAACATGAGAGGCGCTCTTGAGTATTGCACCGATCCCGTGGTATCAATCGATATCGTTGGCAACCCGCATTCCTGTATCCTCGATTCGCAGCTCACCATGGCGACAGGCAACATGGTAAAGGTAGTCGGCTGGTACGATAATGAGCTCGGTTACTCTTCAAGAGTTGTTGACCTGCTTGAAATCTTCGCACATTTCGTATGATCGGTCATTGATACAATGTGAACGCTACAAGAGGGTGAAGAATATCACCCTCTTTTTTATTTCTGAAAAATCTCAGGCAATCCCCTCAATCATCCGTAGTACGTTGCAGACATACCGGTCGGCACATGCCGCACTGTGTAATACTATTACACGGGGTGATCCGGCATCCATCAACGAAGAAAGTCAAAGGTAAACAGTCAAAAGTCAAAAAGAAGATTAAAAAAAAGCTCTGAATTTTTTGATGGTGCTTCACTTACCTCGAAATAAAGGCGATGGATTCCCGTGTAAGACCTGAAATAGATGCTTAGATTTCACGGGTCAGGCACGGAAATGACAGAAAAGGAAAAGTTTCCTGTCCTTGTTCGCACTTTTTTTCTTCCCTTGGTGAATTATTCTGATCACACCACATGAGCTCTTCGGCTGTTGAGATTTAGCATCTAATATGTTATACTAACTCATTACATACTGAGGCATTCCAAGCGCTGAACCGCACAACCTTTGACAGAGAAATCATGCCCAATTCTTCCCAACAAATGAAAGCCATTATCCTTTATGATACGCGCTCTGCAGGCGGATCGACTGACAGATTTGTCGATGCCCTCGGCAAAAGTCTGGCCGAAACCGGAGCGTATGTGGAAAAAGGAAAATGCAGGGCAACCGCTGACTACAGTTTTCTTCAGGACTTTGACGTTGTTATTATGGGAGCCCCAATTTACTACCTGCTGGTATCTTCCGAGTTACTCGGTTCTTTTTTTCAGAGTAACCTGAAAAAATATCTGAGAAGAAAAAAAATCGCTCTTTTTCTCACCTGCGGCAGTCCTGAACCTATGGCGACCATGATGTATCTTCCTCAGCTCAAGATACACATGGTTCGAAACAAAATCCTCGCCGAAAAGGTGTTTGCTCCCCAGGAACTTTCCAACATTCAGGCTATTGATGACTTTGTCAGCAACATAACGCAGTCATACAGATCCGCAGTACGAAACAGAAACAGCGAACTTGTGTGGAGTGAAGACGCTCAGGAGTTGCTTGCACAGATACCTTCCTTTTTCCGTAACAGAATCAAAATTGCCGCTGAAGAATATGCTGAAGAGATGGGATATGGAGAAATCACGCCCAGCGTGATCGATGAGGCAAAAGCTGAACTTGAATGATTGACTGATCAACAGAAAAAGCCCGGTTAACCGGGCTTTTTCTGTTGATGCTGCTGAATTGTCATCCAAATATATCCTTGGCTTTCTCAAAGAAACTTTTCTCATGATCGGTTTTTTCATCCGGAACAAGATGATCCGATTTCTTCATCTCTTTCAGAAGTTCCTTATCCCGATGGGAAAGCTCCTTCGGGACATAGACATTAACCCTGACAAGATGATCTCCCCTACCCGGTGACTTGAGATGACCGATCCCTTTACCGTTGATCCTCAGCATGGTATTCGGCTGGGTTCCCTGAGGAATGGTCAGCTTCAAGCGCCCATCAAGCGTCGGCACCTCTACTTTTGTCCCGAGAATCATATCAGGATAACTGACCGGAAGATTGTAGACAACGTCATCCCCCCGGCGAGCGAACAGCTTGTGCTGCATCTCTTCGATAACAACGATCAGATCCCCATTGCCTCCGCCCCTCGGACCGGCGTTGCCCTGTCCTCTCAACGTAAGATAGTTGCCTTCCTCTACCCCGGCAGGAATGTTGACCTTTACCGTCGTTTCACCCTGTTTGATGCCTTCCCCGTGGCAAGACGTACAACGATCTTTGACAACCTTGCCCTCACCGCCACAGGTCGGACAAGCAGTAATGTTGACAAACTGGCCGAACATCGTTTTTGAAGCCTGACGAACTTCCCCTGCCCCCTGACAGGTTGAACAGGTCTCGAGCTCACCGGTTTTTGATCCTGTACCCTGACAGACTTCACACGGTATCTGCTTTTTGATTTTAATCGTCTTTTCAACACCTTTCGAAATCTCTTCCAGAGAAAGTTTCAAACGAATTTTCAGGTCATTGCCCCGTATACCTGCCGATGACCTCGGCCGCCTGGATCCTCCTCCAAAAACATCTTCAAATCCGAACGGCGAACCACCGCCTGCCCGTGCATTCCCGCCGAACATGTCACTGAACGCGCTGAAAATATCGTTTATGTCACCCGCACCGGCACCATACGCACCGCCCTGCGAGGAAGCTGAGGATCCTACGCCTGCGTGCCCGAACTGATCATAACGCCGGCGCTTGTCTTCATTACTCAGAACCTCATAGGCCTCGTTCACCTCTTTAAAATGCTCTTCAGCCTCGCTGTTATCCGGATTTTTATCCGGATGGTACTTCATTGCAAGCTTACGGTAGGCTTTTTTAATATCATCTTTGGAAGCCGATCGGGATACCCCGAGCACTTCATAGTAATCTCTCTTCATCTCGTATCAACTATTTCTTGTAATAAATAATGCGGTCTTATTTAGCCACAACCACTTTCGTGTGGCGAAGAACCCTGTCACCCAGAACATAGCCGTCCTGAAACACTTCCACCACCGTTTCCGGCTCAGCGTCCGGAAAATCGACCTGCGTGATAGCTTCGTGGAGGTTAACATCCATCTTCTGTCCTAAAGCATCGATTCTGGTGACCCCTTTATCTTCAAGCCACCTGAGAAGATTTTTCTTTAACAGCTCAGCCCCGTCAACATAGGGACGGGCATCTTCTGTCTTTTCAAGTAGTTCGGGAGCATGCTCGACAATACGAACAACATCATCGACAAACGGAAGCAGCTCCCTGATGATAGTCTCCTGAGTGCGGCTGCCAGCCATCCGGGCTTCCCGCTCTTTTTGTCTGCGGAAATTTTCAAACTCAGCTGCCTTGCGCAACAACTCTTCACGCAATTTATCGGCCTGTGCTCTTGCGTCGATCAGCGCGTTTTCAAGCTCTTCGACCCTTGGATCGACAACTTCAGGCTCTCTGCCGGATTCTTCCTCTGCTCTCTTCTCTTTCTGTTCTGCTTTATGATGTGACGTCTTCTTTGTCATAATCCATTTACACTTGTTTTTATTTGAAATATACCGTCATAGTATGCATGCTATGATAATGAGTGCGACAATCTGTCAGCCATATAATTGACGAGCCTGACAACGCGCTCGTAATCCATTCTTTTCGGGCCGAGCACGCCAAGACTGCCTATGGTGTTGCCAACGTAGTAAGGTGTTGTCACCACGGTAAAGTCTTCTGCGGTAATAGCTCTGTTCTCCCTCCCTATAGAAATCCTTACATCCATTCCCGAAGAGGTCATCGGATTTTCCCTTCCCTCTTTTTCAAGAAGCTCAACCATGCGGTTTTTGTCCTCTATCATACACACGAGATCCCGAACTTTCTGCGGCTGATCAAATTCGGGCTGATTAACGATATGTTCAGCACCTGCTATGTAGAGCCGCTCAAGAACCGGTGTATCATCAAAAAGATTGTCTGCCGACCCGACAATCATGTTCAAAAGCGCCCGGTCCTTGTCACAGTCAGCCAGACGACGGCTGATGGAGTTTCGGATTTCGCGAAGCGTCAACCCTGAAAGCCTCTGGTTAAGCAGTTCGATAACGTTATCGATCTGCTGCCGGGAAACCTCGAGAGAGAGTTCCATGACAATGGTCCTGACAAAAAGCGACTGGATTGACAGAACAACCATGATCCTCGATGAGCTCAACACCACCAGATCAAGACGCTCGAACAATGCGTTTGAGAGCCTTGGAGAAATAACGACACTCAACTGCTGAGAGATACTTCCTAAAACTTTTGCAGCCGCCTGGAGAATATCCGCAGAATCTTTCGGATCGTAATTGAGCAACTGGAAGTCACGGTCTATCCTGTTTTTCTCCTCATCATCGATACCCTGCACCCTCATAATAAGATCTACATAGTATCGATAACCCTTGTCTGTCGGCACACGGCCTGCCGAGGTATGCGGTTGGCTGATATAGCCCGCATCCTCAAGGTCAGCCATGACATTTCTTATGGTTGCGTCGGACAGGCCAACATTATAATTCTTCGCGATATATCGTGAACCTACCGGTGATGCATTCATGACATAAGCCTGAATAATAATAGACAGTACCTGACGTTCACGCTCAGACAAATCATGAAACATCATTGTAATAATACGTGCTAACAGCTTTTGTTGAATTATGTATGATACCTGTTTAAAATTTGAAGCCAATTTATCAAAAAAAACAACCGGATACACCTATTAATTTCATCAGGGTCTCCTTAGCCGCATCTGTTTAAAATGGAATAAACCTAAAAAAGTGCGCTGGTTACGTATCTTCATACAGGCAAAGCCCCGGAAATAACGCGATCCAGACCCGCATAATCCTTCTGCACTTCTATGCCTTCATACCCTCCTTCGCGCATACTACCGGAAACAGTGGAAGCTCCGTCTGCATGCAACTCATAACAGAGTATTCCTCCGGCCCGAAGCAGATCTGAAGCACTTCGATTTATTGCATGATAAAAAGCAAAGCCATCAGAGGTCGTCAAGGCGATTTTCGGTTCGTACTCTTTCACCTCTTTCTGAAGCACGCTCCATTCACTTTCGGGGATATAGGGCGGATTTGAAACAATCAGATCGTACCTGCCGGCAAGTTTTTCAGAAAAACCCGGATGAAGAGCATCTGACTGTACAAACCGGATTCGTTCTGTCACACCGTGTTTTTCAGCATTCAAAGCGGCAATTTCAAGTGCTTCTACGGAAACATCAACAGCGGTTATTCGCGCATCAGGCACCTTGATGGCGAACAGAACGGCAAGACATCCGCTGCCCGTGCCTATATCGAGAATTTCCGGGCCGCTTTCGAGAGCAGGAGCCCCGTTCTGCCAACGTTCCAATGCATACTCAAACAGAAGCTCGGTTTCAGGCCGGGGGATCAAAACCCTTTCATCCACCGAAAACGAATAGCCGTAAAATATCTGCTCCCCGGTAATATATTGCAGCGGCCTGCCTTTGAGACGATCCCGGCAAAGAACACGAAATGCTTCAAGCTGGCGGTGCTCGACAGGACGATCGTAGTTCAGATACAGATCCATCCTGCTTTCCTGCAGAACATGGGCAAGAAGGATTTCGGCATGTAAACGGGCTTCGTCAATTTTTTTTTCTCTGAAATGCTCTTCAGTGACTTTGAGCAGATCAAGAGTCCGCCACTGTCGCGTATGTTCCGGCATAAAGTAACATCAAGGAGTATTTCGATGATCTGAAAAAGTAAGAGCCAGTTTCCCGGTCACCTGTCGTCTAAGGTAGAAAGCCTGAGTCCGGACAAAAGCACTGTGACAATAACGGCATACACTGCAAAGCTAAGCCATTGCTGTTTACGCAACCGGAATTTAAAAAAAATCGTTAGTTTCCTATGCTTTTATGACTGCCTAACCAGATGACACCATGAAAAAACTGTTCTGCACTGCACTGATGACCCTTATGTTTTGCAGCCTCTACCCGTTTACTGCATCAGCAAGGTTCACCGGAATTATTGATATGGACCTGACTATCCCCAACGGCAAATCCGGGGTAACCTATTTTTTTGGCTCTGACGAGCAGCGGATGGATATGACGACGCAACTGGATAAAATCCCGGAACCGCTGAAAACAACCGTAATCACTCGGGCATCAGACCCTGATAAGGCCACAATAATCAACCATAAAGCAGCCACCTACACAAAAGTCAATCTTAAAACCGCTGCAGAAAACGCGACACTTGTCGATTTCGATAACGACTACAGAATAGAAAAAGCGGGAAAAGCAACGATTAAAGGCTACAGTTGCCGGCATGTCAAGCTGTTCAGCGCCACAGACACCATAGAGATGTGGCTTACCAGGGATATTGGTGATTTTGAAACCTTCAGGCTGCTGCAGTCACAAAATCCGCGTCTTTCCAATACGGTTCTTGCCAAAAAGCTCTCCGATGAAGGACTGGACGGCTTTCCTGTCAGGATCATTCAGAAAAATGAAGCAGGCAAGCTTGTCATGGAAGTCATCTCGGTGAAACCGATGACCGTCAAACCGTCCGAGTTCAGCATCCCTCAGGGATATACCGAGATCGCCGACCCGCAGCAGCCGCTGAACCAGCAACAGAAACAGCACCTGAAAGACCTCATGGAAAAAATCAAAAATTTCAACGAGTAGGTTGTATATTCAGCTGCTGAAACATATTCCGAACCAATAAACCATTCCAATTCGTGGCAGATACAATCACTCCGAGAGAAGAAGACTACTCCCAGTGGTATATAGATCTTGTTCGCTCGGCAAAACTGGCCGATTATTCAGATGTGCGGGGCTGCATGGTAATCCGTCCCAACGGATACGCAATCTGGGAAAAAATGCAGGCTGCACTGGATGGCATGTTCAAAGCGACAGGCCATGTCAACGCATACTTTCCTCTGTTTATCCCTGAAAGTTATATTCAGAAAGAGGCTGACCATATTGAAGGTTTTGCGCCTGAATGCGCGGTTGTCACGCATGGAGGAGGTGAAGAACTGGCTGAAAAGCTGTATGTACGACCAACTTCTGAAACAGTTATCTGGGCATCCTACAAGAAATGGATCCAGTCATATCGCGATCTGCCGCTTTTGATCAACCAGTGGGCCAACGTGGTGCGCTGGGAAATGCGTACCCGGCTTTTCCTTCGCACCTCCGAATTTCTCTGGCAGGAAGGCCATACGGCACATGCCACACCGGAAGAAGCTCAGGAAGAGGTACTCCGCATGATCAACGTATACAAGACCTTTGCGGAAGAGTATATGGCAATGCCTGTCCTCATTGGAAGAAAAACTGAAAGCGAAAAATTTGCAGGTGCTGATGAAACATGGTGCATCGAAGCGATGATGCAGGACAAAAAGGCGCTCCAGGCAGGCACATCGCATAATCTCGGACAAAACTTCGCTAAAGCTTTCGACTGTCAGTTCCAGTCGAAAAAAGGAACTCTCGAGTATGTCTGGGCAACCAGCTGGGGTGTTTCAACACGCCTTATCGGTGCGCTTATCATGGCTCATTCAGATGATAGAGGGCTTGTCCTTCCGCCAAAACTTGCTTCACGACAGGTCGTTATTGTCCCTATCCTCCGAGGGGACAAACAGGCGGTAGCCGAAAAAGCCCATGCCCTGTCCAATGAGTTGAACAGTAATGGCATACATGCTTTCGTCGATGACAGCGAACAGAACTCTCCTGGCTGGAAATTCGCGGAATATGAGCTGCAGGGCATACCGGTCAGGCTGGAAATCGGGCCGAGAGATATCTCAAGCAACATCTGCATCGCCGCCCGCCGTGATACCGGGGAAAAACAGCAGATTGCACTGGACGACACCTTTGCCTCCTCAATCAGCTCACTGCTTGACGCGATACAACAGTCAATGTTCAAAAGTGCCCTCGACTTCAGGGAAGTCAACACCCGGGAAGTCTCATCATACGATGATTTCAAAAAGTGTATCGACAAAGGCTTTCTCATCGCTCACTGGGACGGGACAGAGGAAACAGAGGCGAAAATCAAGGAAGAAACCAAGGCAACTATCCGTCTCATTCCGGAAGATCCGGACTTCAGGAAAAAATACTCCATGGACGAACCAGGCATCTGCATAGTCAGCGGCAGCCCCTCGAAGGGAAAAGTGGTTTTTGCCAAGGCATATTAGGGGGATAGTGGGCAGTGACCAGTGACCATTGTGACGATTGTGACAAGTAACGAGGAAGCTACTGAAAAGAGACGCCCCGCAACACATTGCTGTATTTACGGGGCGTCTCTGTGATCACGCATCAAGTACGGATCACATCAACCTGCAGTCGTGCAATCCTTCAGTTCCTTTACTCTGATCCGAAATATTCCTCGAGGCCTTCGTTTGTCGGTTTCATGCTTTTATCCCCTTTGTTCCAGTTCGCAGGACAGACTTCACCAAACTGTTCGGTAAACTGGAGCGCTTCAACCATCCTCAGCACCTCATCCACATTACGGCCAAGCCCCAGGTCATTAACGACCTGATAACGGACAACGCCATCCTTGTCTATCAGAAAAAGCCCCCTGTAGGAAACGCCTTCTTTTTCTGCCAGAACATCATATGCCTTTGAAGCGACCTTGTTTATATCCGAAAGCAGTGTATACGTCACACCTTCTATGCCTCCCTGTTTCCGCGGTGTCTTCAACCATGCGAGATGAGAAAACTTTGAATCTACAGAACATGCGAGAACCTCTACATTTTTATGCCTGAACTCTTCCAGCCTGTCCTGAAAAGCATGTAACTCTGTCGGACAGACAAACGTAAAATCAAGTGGATAAAAAAACAGCACCACGTACTTACCGCGGAAATCCGACAGTTTACATGAATCCACAAATTTTCCGCCTTCCGCAACCGCCTCAAGATCAAATTCCGGTGCCTCACGGCCAACTAATACGCCCATTGCTCTCTCCCCTTTATTTTATAAATGATTTGAATAGATGAATTGAACTGTAAGTAAACAGGACTAATTTGGTCTTAATATACCATTCCTAAAGAAGTAAAGCAAGTACGTAAGAGGAAAATATTCACCTTTTGACCTGAGTTTAGCGATTGTTGAGCATGCTGTAGATGCAAGGCACAGGGAACGCCGCTGTAGTGGACTACAGCAAGTTCCCTGTAACGAAGCAGATGCAGCATGACCGACAATCCCATAGGGTTTCAACACATGCGATTTTTCTGCATTATGGTCGCACTACCCATCGGGTGAGATGTTCGCTGTAAGAAAATTCAGCATAACGCCTTATACAGTATAAAGTTGACACCATAAAGCATTTGTTGAAACGATCAACTCAGGTTTGACCTGTTTGATTTTCCTGATCCTTTCAATCTCACCATGAATATGTATATCTTGCTGTATAACAACTCGTTACTTTAACCCTCCTGCCATGCGTGCTTTTTTTGAGTTTGAGAAACACCACACAGATTATCAAACAGAAATCCTTGCGGGATTGACCACTTTTTTTACTGTCGCCTACATTATCGTCGTCAATCCGGCAATTCTTTCAGCCGCGGGTATTCCAAGAGAGGCATCCGTCATAGCGACGATCCTGACGGCGATTTTCGGAACCCTCCTGATGGGCCTCTACGCAAAACGACCCTTTGCCGTCGCCCCGTATATGGGCGAAAATGCCTTTATCGCCTATACCGTCGTTCAGGCCCTGGGCTATTCATGGCAGACAGCGCTTGCTTCGATATTTATCAGCGGAGTACTGTTCACCATTCTTACACTTTCGGGTCTCAGAGAGTGGCTTGCAAAAGCGGTTCCAAGTACACTGAAACACAGTTTTTCCGTTGGCATCGGTCTTTTTCTCGCTTTCATCGGCTTCAATGATATGGGACTGGTGGCTCTCGGCGTTCCCGGCGCTCCGGTGAAAATGGGAGATCTTTCCCATATCACCACCATGGTCAGTCTGGCGGGACTGCTTCTCATAACCGTCCTGCTTATCCTGAGGACCACGGGTGCTATCCTGATAGGCATTATTTTTACCACCGCACTCTTCATCGTGCTGAACATCATTCCATTTCCTGAGACACTTGTAAGCCTGCCTCCCTCACTAGCGCCTGTTTTTATGCAGATAGATTTTCAAGGGGCGATGACCTGGGGATTCATCGGGGTTATAACCAGTGTGCTCATCATGGACTTTGTCGATACTATGGGCACTCTCATCGGTCTTTCATCACGGGCAAATCTGCTTGATGAAGAAGAAAATCTACCGGAAATTGAAAAACCCATGCTTGTAGACGCTCTTTCGACTATAGCCGCGTCACTGTTCGGCACCACAACCGCAGGAGTCTATATCGAATCTGCCGCGGGGATAGAGCAGGGGGGAAAAACAGGATTGACGGCTGTTGTCGTTGCCGTTCTGTTTGCCTGCGCCCTGTTTTTTTCACCTCTTCTGACCATTGTGCCGCCTCAAGCCTACGGACCGGCTCTGGTCGTCGTGGGCATGTTCATGCTGCAGCCGGTAACCCGTTTTGATTTTGACGACTACAGTGAGCTTATGCCGGGCTTTCTCACCGTAGCGCTTATGATTTTCACATTCAACATCGGCATAGGCATTACTGCAGGTTTCATTGCCTATGTATCCATAAAGGTTCTGACAGGCAGGATTCGCGAAATATCGCCCGGAATGTGGATACTTGCCGTTCTTTCGCTGACATTTTACCTGTTTTATCCCTATCACTGACGAGACCCGACTACCATGAAAAGATCCGTATTGAGAATAGCGCAAACCGACTGCGTTCTGGCCAATTTCGAAGAGAACCTTGAGCGGCACGGAACGTTGATTGAAGATGCGATACAGGACAACGTCGATGTCATAGCATTTCCCGAACTCTCCCTGACCGGTTACAATGTTCAGGATGCCGCTCAGGATATCGCCCTGCACATCAAAGATCCTGCGCTTGATTCCCTGAGAGAATTGAGCAAAAAAATCACGATTATTTGCGGAGGGATCGAACTCAGCGACGATTACGGAGTCTACAATTCCGCGTTTCTGTTTGAGGATGGTCTGACACAGAGCGCACACAGGAAGATTTACCTGCCGACCTATGGAATGTTTGAAGAACTCCGATACTTTTCGGCAGGTCAGAAAGTTGAAGCGATCAATTCAAGAAGACTTGGCAAAATCGGCATCGCTATCTGCGAGGATTTATGGCATGTTTCGATACCCTATCTGCTTGCCAACCAGGGAGCCAAACTCCTGTTTGTGCTCATGTCCAGCCCTCTCCGCCTCACTCCCGGCGAAACACAGCCTGCTATTGTAACACAGTGGCAGCATATCATCAGTACCTACTCGTTCCTGTTCAGCACTCACGTCGCCTGCATCAACCGTGTAGGAAACGAGGATAGCTTTACCTACTGGGGAAACTCCTCCGTAGCCGGACCTGACGGATCATTCCTTGCTACGGCCCCTCTGTTCAATGAACACACTATGGATGTCACCATCGATCCGGACGCTGTCAAACAGGCTCGTCTGCTCTCTTCACATTTTCTTGACGAGGACCTGCGCCTGTTTTCCTCCGAACTCCGGGACATCATGCTCTGCAGATCGCCACAA
>Ga0272444_10001187_pt1 | contig 25548 bp, 18 predicted proteins | sample SSMForm13_FD_201033 | JGI IMG/M metagenome (GOLD analysis project Ga0272444, IMG submission 201033) | Marine sediment archaeal communities from Little Sippewissett salt marsh, Falmouth, MA, United States - SSM-Form-13 | ecosystem: Environmental > Aquatic > Marine > Wetlands > Sediment ...
AAGCATGAAATCGGGGCGATAGGTCAGCGTCGGCAGAAACTTTTCCATGCGCGTTCGCATTTCGGTCATGTCGCTGCCGGCGAAACCGAAATTGATGATTTCCACCGGGCCGATATCGCAGCTTTCGCCGATCAGGCGCAACAGGTAATCGGGGTAGGATTTTCCCGGCGGTGCTTCGGCGCCCGCGGTATGGGAATCGCCGAGACAGAGGATTTTCAAAGCGTCGGCCTGCGAAAAGTCGTTTTGTATTTCCCGCGAGCGGGTGAAGCGGTAATACTCGGCAATGCCCCGCCCCGAGATTTCGCCCAGAACGAAGGCGATCGCCAAGCCCAGCAACAAAGCGAGTGCGACAAAGACCAGGCGTTTCAGATTGAACTGACGCACAACTGCTTTTCGAACTTTTTGCTTCATGGAATCATCTCAACTGCCGGCGCAATGTTTGTGGCCGAATCCTATCATGCTTTGACGAAAAATGGGTGTGTCGGTGGTCATCGACGGGCAACAGGGGTATAACGTCGAAAGCGGAAAGGAGACGAATGATGAAACGGCGATTCGCTCTGCTGGCTGGTTTGTGCTTGTTGCTGATGGTTTACGCCGCGTGCGGGGGCGGCGGCGACGACGATGATCGTGACGAGCAGGCCGACGACGACGACTCGACACCGATCGACAATTCCGACGACGACGACAACAACGATGACAGCGCCGACGATGACGACGACGACTTTGATGAAAACGATTGCGGACTGTCGGAATACCTGGTCGGCGAATGGCAGGACGAAGAAAATGAAAATCTGACTTTGCTGATCTTGGGCAATTACCAGTATTACATCTACCCAACCAACGACAACCTGGCGATTTTGCACGAGGGGCAAGGCAGCGTCGACGACTGCACCTTCACCTTCGCCGACACCGGCGGTGAAGACGCCTGCGGCAACGACGGCGTATACAAATTCAACGTCTCGGCCTTCCAATTGAAGCTGCGTGTGGAAAACGACAACTGCAACGCCCGCGTCAACAAACTGGGCGACGCGAATTTCGAGCGGCTGTAAACTGTAATTCACATCAATAAGAGAACCGGGCGGACTTTCAGCTCAGCGACTTCCGCCGGCGGATGCGGGACAGGTCGTACTCGCGCGCGATCTCCGGGTGCTTCGGATCGAGCTGATGCGCCTTGCGCGCATAGCGTTCGTACATCGCCTGGTTGTTCTCGTTTTTTAATATCTTGGCCAAGAACAAATAGGCGATGGCGCACGACGGCGAGTTGTCGATCGCCTTGCGCAGGTATTCTTTCGCTTCTTCGGTGACGTAACGATCGCTGCGCGGACGCAGGTTGTAGTAGCACCAGCCGATCATCGCCAGGCTTTCGCCGCAATCGGCTTTGTGACTCAACGCCTGGCGCAACAGCGGCAACGCTTTTTCGTACTGGCCGGATTGGAAAAACTGCCGACCCAGATAAAGGTTGCGGTTGTACTCGGCATAATCGTCGACCTGCGGCGGCTGCTTCGTCGGTTCCGGCTGTCTCGCGCGGATCTCGGTCTGCTCCTCTTCGCTCAACGCGACCGGCAACTGCTCTTCGATTTTGTCGAAGCGCACCGCATGCAACACCAGCAAGGTGTAAATGAAATGGTACAGCTTGACCTGATCGATCTGCACCATCACTTCCAAATCATGCAGCTTGATGCCGCGGCGCAAATGCTCGATGACCATGCGCAATTTCTGATCGAGCAGCAATTTCCCGTAGACGACGTCGATCTCGCCGGTGGCCCGCAACACCTTGTTCTGTCGGCCTTTGGCGTCGAAAAAATGATTCAACCGATCCAGCGGGTAACTGTCCTGAATGCCGTCTTGAATCAGGCGCACGGTGGAAATGAACGGGCCGTTGCCGCTGTTGTAGCGGGACAAACCGGGGCGTAACAGAAACGTGCCGCTGCGCCATTGCCGGCGGCATGCGCCCAACAATTTACGGTAGCTTTGCTTTTCCAGATAAAGCTGCAACTCCTCCGGCGACAGCATTTCCAGGGCGATCAGGGCTTCGCCCAATTTCACTTTCTGATCCTGCTGATGCGCAATGGCCTGCTCCAACTGGTTGTTGCTGATTTTCCGGTCGACGACCAGCAAACGCCCGAGCGCGTCTTCGCGTATGTAATTGCTTTGTACGGTCAACGGGTCGCCGTGACGGAAAACAACACGCATCCGTTTGCGCTTGTCGTTGAGAATCAACTCGCCGCTGAAGCGCCGATGGTGAAGTTGATAAAGCAACTTGACGAAAGCCACGTCACCCAAATTGCCCTCCGTGGGCAACGGCTTGGCTTTTTTCGCTTGACCCAAATCGCTGCTGAACTCGCGGGCGAAAATCGGCACCGGCCGACTTGACGAATCCATCCATTGATCGATTTTCGTAAGCACGTCGGAAACGGAATAAGGCTTGCCGATCAACTCGTCGGCCTGGACGCGCTGAGCCAACTCTTCCACCAGTCGCGGATTCTTCGGCAGGTGAGTGATCAGAATAAATATCACTTTCTGTCCGGAAGGATGGCGCTTGACCAGATCGCACATTTCGATGCCGGAAAGACTGGCTACCTGATGATCGCAAACGACCAGGCTGGGCTCGAAGGCATAGAAAACCCCGAGCGCTTCACGACCGTCGTGCAGATATTTAACATCGTATCCGCGTCGTTCCAGAATGTTTTTGACTTCGCTCAACGCGGCGGCGCTTGCTCCCACCAGTAAGACTTTTTTGTCCATCGCTCCCCCGTTCGCATCGGCCTGCCGCGTTGAACCCGATGATGATTCGATAGGCCGACGATAAGCCGTGGTTTTCAATCAATTCCTTTGGCATCCAGCCTGTTGTCTTGCGGAACCGGAGGATCAGCCGCAAAGCGACGTCATCAGTCAATGCGAAACGGACGGTGGGGAGGGTAAAGCCGGGAGAAATTCGCACTTGCCGCCGGCAAAATGCCAGATCTCTGCTGTATACGAACTTCCGTCGGTTCCTTGTCTAGTTATATTTTCCAATAGGCAGGGAAACTTGTAAAGCGAAAAAAGGCCGGAAGACTCTTTTCTTTCCTTTGTCCTACTCCGTTATTGCCAATTAACCATAATGAGCGGCAAAATTAAGCAATCTTACAGGAAAAATTCGTCCGATCATTCCAAAGAACCTGGCCGTATGATCGAGAAAAACCAAAAATAATCATGTTCATGTTTGCATTATAAGCACCAAAAAATGAAACATTTCTTGACAAAATGACCTTCTCTTGGTAAGCAATGACCATTATTGACCATCATCAAGGGGCCGTATCCATGAGCAGCGAAGAACTTTATCTGACTTTGGAAGATGTCGCCGAGCGCCTGAAAATATCTGTCAGCACCGTTCGCCGCTGGGTAAAATCGGGCGAATTGAAGGCGTTTAAGGTCGGCAATCGTGGTCAATACCGCATCAACCAGGAAGATCTGGACGATTTCCTCGCCGAGCAGGAAGTCGAGCAAATCGAGCCCAACGGCGTCACGCTGCGACGCGGGCGCGACTGGAAACAGGCGGTCGAGTGGGCCAAGAAAAACACCAAGTACATCGTCGTCGGCGGCGGCGTGTTGTCCGGCCTGGGCAAAGGCATCGCCGCGGCCTCGATCGGCAAGCTGCTTTCCTCGCGCTTGAAGGTCGTGCCGATCAAGTGCGACGGCTATCTCAACACCGACCCCGGCACGATGAACCCCATCGAACACGGCGAGGTCTTCGTTCTCGACGACGGCGGCGAAGTCGATATGGACTTCGGGCACTACGAACGCTTCCTCGGCGTCACCTGCCGCTTCGAATGGAACCTGACGATGGGCAAGGTCTACAAAACCATCCTCGAACGCGAACGCGAAGGCGACTTCCTCGGCCACACCGTGCAGCTCATCCCCCACGTCACCGACGTAATCAAAGAATGGTTTTACGAAATCCCCGGCCGCGAAAAAGCCGACATCGGCCTGATCGAAATCGGCGGCACCGTCGGCGACATGGAAAACGAACTCTACATCGAAGCGGTGCGTCAACTGCAGCAGGAAATCGGCGAGGAAAACGCGCTGTTCGTTCACCTGACCTACGTGCCGATTCCGATGGGCGTCGACGAGCAGAAATCGAAACCGACGCAGCAATCGGTGAAGCTGCTCAACGAACGCGGCATTCACCCCGACGTGATCATCGGCCGCTGCAGTGAGAAGCTGACCGAGAAGATTAAACGCAAGATCGCCCTGTTCTGCAACATCGATCAGAAGGCGGTGGTCTCGGGGTTGGACGTCGATTCGGTCTACAAGATTCCGCTCGTCTTCGAAGAAGAAGGGCTGACCGAAATTCTACACAAGCGCCTGAGCATCTACTCCCCGCCCAACCTGGCAGAGTGGCGCCACCTCGTCGACCAACTGCTTTCCCTCCAAGGACCGCTGATTAAAGTCGCCATTTGCGGCAAATACACCGACCTGCACGACAGCTACGCCAGCGTCATCGAAGCGATCCGCCACAGCAGCGCGCACATCGACGGACAGGTCGAAATCGAATGGCTGGACACCGCCGAGTTGGAACGCACCAAGGGCGACCCCGGCGACTTTTTGACCGACATCGACGCGGTCATCGTCCCCGGCGGCTTCGGCACGCGCGGCATCGAAGGCAAGATCGAAGTCATTCGCCATTGCCGTGAAAATGGTGTACCTTTCCTCGGTTTGTGCTACGGTATGCAGCTAGCCGTGGTGGACTACGCCCGCCATGTGCTCGGCCTGGCAGGAGCCAACACCACCGAAGTGGCCGATGAAGGCGTCGAAGTGGCGCATCCGGTGGTTTGCATTTTGCCCGAGCAGATCGGCATTACGCAAAAGGGCGGGACGATGCGCCTGGGCGGCCACGACGTCATTCTCAAAGAGAAGACGCGGGCGCACGAGATCTACGGCAGCGGCAAAATCCGGGAGCGCTTCCGTCATCGTTACGAAGTGAACCCGGAGTACATCGAACAATTGGAGCAGGCGGGTCTGGTCTTTTCCGGCCACAACCCGACCGGCCAGATTATGCAGGTGATGGAACTGCCGGACCATCCGTACTTCATGGCCTGTCAGTTTCATCCGGAGTTGACGTCGAAGTTGGAAGCGCCGGCGCCGTTGTTCCGCGAACTGGTGCGCAGCGCCCTGGCGCGCAAACAGCAACGGGATTCCTAGGGGATACGATGCACAAAAGGAAAAAGGCGTTGTTGGTGCTGGCCGACGGCCGCGCCTTCGACGGTTGGTCGATCGGCGCCGAGGGCGAGGCCTTTGGCGAAGTCGTCTTTAATACCTCGCTGGCCGGCTACCAGGAAATCATTTCCGATCCGTCCTACGCCGGGCAGATCGTCACCATGACCTATCCGCTGATCGGCAACTACGGCATCAATCCGGAAGACGAGGAAGCGCGCCGCGTCTTTCTGGATGGATTCGTCGTGCGCGAAGCCTGCCGCGCGCCCAGCAACTGGCGCGAGAAAACGACCCTCGACGGTTACCTCCGCGACAACGGCATCGTCGGCATCGAAGGCGTCGACACCCGCGCGCTGACCAAGCACATCCGCGAAGAGGGTGCACAGATCGGCGTCATCTCGACGACCGACAAAAACAAGAAATCGCTGGCCGAAAAAGCGGCCGCCTACCCCACCCTGCACGGGCGCGACCTGGTCGCCGGCGTCACCTGCGCCAAGCCCTACACCTGGCAGCAGGGCACCTGGGATCTGCAAACGGGCTACCGCAAAAAAAGCGGGCGCGCAGGCTACCGCGTGGTCGCCTACGATTACGGCATCAAGCACAACATCCTGCGCAACCTGGTGCAGGCCGGCTGCAAGGTAGAAGTCGTCCCGGCCGACACGCCCGCCGAACAGGTGCTGGCGAAAAAGCCCGACGGCGTATTTCTCAGCAACGGCCCGGGCGACCCGGCGGCGGTGACCTACGCGATCGCCGAAACGAAAAAGCTGCTGGGCAAAGTGCCGATCTTCGGCATCTGCCTCGGTCACCAGTTGCTCTGTCTCGCGCTGGGCGGTACGACGTACAAACTCAAGTACGGCCATCACGGCGGCAACCAACCGGTGATGGACCTGACCACGCGCAAGGTGGAGATCACCGCGCAGAACCACGGCTTCGCCGTCGACGTCGACTCGATGGGCGGCGACGTGCAACTGACGCACATCAACCTCAACGACCAGACGGTCGAGGGGATGGCGCATAAAAAGCTGCCGGTTTTTTCCGTGCAGTATCACCCGGAGGCGTCGCCGGGACCGCACGACGCGTCGTACTTGTTCGAACGTTTCGTGCAACTAATGAGGGACAACAAATAAAGCGACATCGCCCGAATCGCATCGCCTGACGGCAACGCCGGGGCGACGGTTCGGCGCGCATGCGCCAAACGAGGGAATCGCCTTTGCCGCAACGAACCGACATTGAAACGATTCTGATTCTGGGCAGCGGGCCGATCGTCATCGGCCAGGCTTGCGAGTTCGACTACTCCGGCACCCAGTCGTGCCGCGTGCTCAAGTCGATGGGCTACCGCATCGTGCTGGTCAACTCGAATCCGGCTACGATCATGACCGACCCGGAGATGGCCGACCGCACCTACGTCGAGCCGTTGTCGCCCGACGTGGTCGCGCAGATCGTCGAGCGCGAAAAGCCCGACGTGATTCTGCCGACGATGGGCGGGCAGACGAGCCTCAACCTCGCTTTCGAACTGCACCGTCGCGGCGTGCTCGAAGCGCACGACGTCGAATTGATCGGCGCGAAAGTGGAAGCGATCGAAAAAGCCGAAAGCCGCGAACTGTTCGAAGCCGCGATGCGTCGCGTCGGCCTCGACGTGCCCCGCGGAAGTTTCGTGCGCACCGTCGACGAAGCGATGGCGCTGCTGGAAGAAATCGACTTCCCGATCATCCTCCGACCCGCCTTCACCCTCGGCGGCACCGGCGGCGGCGTCGCTTTCCGCAAAAGCGAATACCGCGCCAAGGTCAGCAAGGCTCTCGCGCTTTCGCCGGTGCACGAAGTGCTGGTCGAAGAATCGGTCATCGGCTGGAAAGAATACGAACTCGAAGTGATGCGCGACTGCAAAGACAACTTCGTCGTCATCTGCTCGATCGAAAACCTCGACCCGATGGGCGTGCACACCGGCGATTCGATCACCGTCGCCCCGGCGCAGACGCTGACCGACAAGGAATACCAGATCATGCGCGACGCCGCCCGCAAGGTGATCACCGAGATCGGCGTCGAAACCGGCGGCTCGAACGTGCAGTTCGCCGTCAACCCCGCCGACGGCCGCATGGTCGTGATCGAAATGAACCCGCGCGTCTCGCGCAGTTCGGCGCTGGCCTCGAAGGCCACCGGTTTTCCCATCGCCAAAATCGCCGCGATGCTCGCAGTCGGCCTGACCCTCGATGAGATCCCCAACGACATCACCAAGAAAACGCCGGCCTGTTTCGAGCCGTCGATCGACTACGTGGTTACGAAAATTCCGCGGTGGGATTTCGAAAAGTTCCCCGACTCCGAAGACGTGCTCGGCGTGCAGATGAAATCGGTCGGCGAAGCGATGGCCATCGGCCGCACCTTCCCCGAGTCGCTGCAAAAGGCTTTCCGCTCGCTCGAGCAAGCACACTACGGTCTCGGCGCCGAGGGCAAAGATTACATCGACGTCACCGACCCGCAGGCCGACGTCAAGCAAGTGAAAAAAGTCATTCGCAAGCGCCTGAAAAAGCCGCACCCGAACAACCCGTTTTTCATCAAATACGGTTTGCAGCTCGGCATGAAAACCCGCGAGCTGGCGCGCATCACCGGCATCGATCCCTGGTTCATCGACGAGATCGCCAAAATCGCCGCGATGGAAACCGACCTGCGCGGGCGCGACCTGCAGCAGCTTTCGCGCGACCAACTGCGCGAAGCCAAGCGCTGCGGCTTTTCCGATCGCCAACTGGCTTTCCTGTTCGACACGTCGGAAGAAGAAGTGCGCCAACGCCGCAAGCGGCTGCGTCTGGAAGCGGTGTTCAAAACCGTCGATACCTGCGCCGCCGAATTCGCCGCGGAAACACCGTACTACTATTCGACCTACGAGCAGGAAAACGAAGCGCTGCCGAGCAAAAACAAAAAGATCATCATCCTCGGCGGCGGGCCCAACCGCATCGGCCAGGGCATCGAGTTCGACTACTGCTGCGTGCACGGCGTCTTCGCGCTCAAAGAGTTGGGCTACGAAGTTCAGATGATCAACTGCAACCCGGAAACGGTGAGCACCGACTACGACATCACCGACCGCCTGTTCTTCGAGCCGCTGACCTTCGAAGACGTGATCCGCATCGTCAAAAACGAAAAACCTCACGGCGTCATCGTGCAGTTCGGCGGGCAGACGCCGTTGAAGTTGGCGATCCCGCTCGAACGCGCCGGCGTGCGCATCCTGGGCACCTCGCCCGACAGCATCGACCTCGCCGAAGACCGCAAGCGTTTCGGCGCGCTGCTCAACCGCCTGGCGATTCCGCACCCGCAATACGGCACCGCCTTTTCCGCCGCCGAAGCCCGCGAGGTCGCCCGCGGCATCGGCTACCCGGTGCTGGTTCGACCGAGTTACGTGCTCGGCGGCCGCGCGATGAAAATCGTCTACGACGATCGCTCGCTCAACGAATACATGCGCGAAGCGGTCGACGTGTCGCCCGAGCATCCGGTGTTGATCGACAAGTTCCTCGAAGACGCCTTCGAGTTCGACGTCGACGCCATCTACGACGGCAAGCGGTTGCTGATCGGCGGCGTTATGCAACACATCGAGGAAGCCGGCATTCACAGCGGCGACAGCGCCTGCGTGCTGCCGCCTTACCTGATCACGCCCGAGCAGCTCGAACGCATCGAAAGCTACACGCATCTGCTGGCCCGCGCACTCAAGGTCAAGGGCCTGCTCAACATTCAGTTCGCCATGCGCGACAACGTGATGTACGTGCTCGAGGTCAACCCGCGTGCCTCGCGCACCGTGCCTTTCGTCAGCAAGGCGATCGGCCTGCCGTTGGCCAAGGTCGCCGCCAAGGTGATGGCCGGGAAATCGCTCAAGGAGTTGGGCCTGACGCAAAAGCGCGTTCCGCAGCACATTTCGGTGAAAGAGGCGGTGCTGCCGTTCAACAAGTTTGCCGAATCCAAGGCGGTGCTCGGGCCGGAGATGAAATCGACCGGCGAAGTGATGGGCGTGTCGCACAGCTTCGGCAACGCTTTCGCCAAGTCGCAGATCAGCGCCGGCGGCGAGTTGCCGACCGGGGGCACGGTGTTCATGTCGGTCAACGACAACGACAAATTCCGCGTCATTCCGATCGCACGCGATTTCGTCGAGCTTGGCTTCTCGCTGGTCGGCACCGAAGGCACCTGCCGTTCGCTCAACGCCTGCGGCATCGCCTGCCGGCCGGTGCACAAGGTCGGCAAAGGCGGGCCCACGTCGCTCGACTTGATCCGCAAAGGCAAAATTCAATTGATCGTCAACACGCCGTTGGGCAAAATCTCGCGCAGCCACGAATACGAAATCGGCCGCGTCGCCATCGCCCACGGCGTGCCGTACATCACCACCCTGTCCGGCGCTTCGGCGGCGGTGCGTGCGATCATGGCGATTCTCAACAACCGCCTGACCGTGCGCAGCCTACAGGAATATCACGGGCAGTCGTAAGCCCGCGAATATTTGTGCTTGCCCCGATTGAGCCTTATTCATTAACAGGTTAAAACAGTGACGCCGCGTTCACGTGCCGGAAAAGAGGTTGAGATGAAATCGCGTCGTTGGTTGTTGCCGCTGTTGTTGATCGTCGCCTTCTCGGTGACCTTGTCCGTCTCCTGCGCCTACCGCCAGGATCTGCTCGATCAAACGCCGCCCTACCAGGCCGCGGCCGCCGGACCGGTCGACGGTGCGCCGGCGCATGCCGATACGCTGGAAGTCGGCGCGGCTCGCACGGTGATCACGCCGACCGATTCGCTGCCGCTGGGCGGCTACGGCGTTTACTTCTGGTCGATGGACAACACGCGCCTTTCGCAAGACGCGCACGATCCGCTCTACGCCACCGCCGTTTTCCTGCTGACCGGCGACGACGCGCTCGTGCTGATTCAAACCGATCTCGTCGGCCTCGTCCGCGCCGATATGGAAGTCATCCGCGATGAAGTCGCTGCCAAGCTGGGCATCGACCGCGACCGCGTCATCGTTACCTCGACCCACACGCACCACAGCCCGGACACCGTCGGCCTTTGGGGCACGGTAATTCCCGCGCGTACCGGCCGCAGCGAAAAATACATGAATAGGGTCAAGCACCGGGCAATCAAAGCGGCGGTGCAGGCTTTTCGCGCGCGACGCCCGGCGAGTTTGCATATGGCCGTCGGCGAAGAACATGAGTTGCATTGGAACGAACGCATTCAAACCGACCCCGACGCCTCGCTCGATTCGATTTTGACCGCCGTAAAAGCGGTCGACGAAAACGGCAAGGTAGTCGCCACCATCACCAATTGGGCTTGCCACCCGACGGCAGTCGGCGCCGACAACCTGCACCCCTCGGCCGATTGGGTCGGCTATTTCTATCAGTCGATGAGCCAGGCGATGCCCGGCGTGCACATGTACCTCAACGGTTCGATCGGCGCGGCGATTCAACCTTCCGAGCCCTGGCGCAACGAGCACATGCACACCGACAAACAAAGTTTCGCCTGGGCCGAGCAGATCGGCACCCGGCTGGCCGAAAAAACCGTCGGCCTGCTGAGTCAGACGCAGCCGGTCGCATTCGAGCACATCGAAGTACGCAGCAACGCGGCGACGGTTTACATGGAAAACAAACTTTTCCGCTTCGCCAAGGTGATGGGCGTGCTCGGCATGGATCTGCCGGAAAGTAACGAGGCATATCATTCGCCGGTCACCGCGGTGAAATTGGGCGACCTGCGCATCGGCACGATGCCCGGCGAAGTCGCGCCGCACCTGGGCATGCAGATCCGCGAGTCGCTGGGTGGCCAATCGCAACTGCTGATCGGTCTCTCGCAAGATTACCTCGGCTACATCATCGACGAGCAGCAATTCGACGACTCGCGCTACGCCTACGAAAGGATGTTGTGCGCCAGTCCGGAGTTGGGTCGCGAGATGGTCGCGGCGCACCGGGCCATCGCTTTTAACTGACTCACCACCCCCCTTGTCACCGAATGCCGCCGCCCTTGAGCGGCAAGTTACTCCGTGCTACCTTCTTGCGGATTATTGAGGCTGGATGGTTTTTGATAACCAAGGAGTAGTTGCATGACCGCATTCAAACTCGGCGGCCGCCTTCTATTGATTGTTTCTTTATTGACGCTGTTGCTTTCGCTCGGCGCTTGCGTGGAAATTGAAACGGATCCCGACCCGCCTTATCCGGTGAAGGAACGCGATTACAGCTACCCGGAGCCGGCAGATCCCGACCCGGCTTGGGATCACCCGGAAGATTTTCCCAACGTCCGCATTACGACGCCGAAAGACGGCGAGGTGTTCACCGCCGGCGCGGTGACCGTAACCGGTCTCTATTCCGGTCCGGAACTGGCTTCGTTTAAAATCAACAGCCGTCCGGTAACCGTCGGCGCGAACGGGGCCTTCAGCACGACGATCAACGTCGAAACCGCCAACCCGGTGGTGCCGATCATGGCCACCGCGACCACCGCCGAAGACGAACTGATTTCGTCCGACCTGGTAACCGTGTTCGTCGGCGTCGCCAAAACGCTGGATGACACGGCGACCAACGGCTTGATCGCCGACCTGGAAAACCGCGGTCTGGCCGCCGTCGGTGAAATTCTGTCCGAACTGCTCGACGACACCGACATCACCAACATTCTCGGCAAGCGCGTCGCGGCGGAAAAACTCGAAGTCCTTACCATCGACCGCGCTTACCTGGGCAACCTGGAAATCGGTCTCGCCGGACAAGACGAAGGACTGGCGATCGACCTGCTGGCCAACGGTGTTGAAATCGACCTCACCCTGCTCGGCTTTATCACGCTGAACATCGACATCAACGGGCTGGTGATGGATCTGCTCGCCGAGTTGGAATTCGACGAAGAAAACAACATTTCGCTCAATGTGCTCGACGGCAACTTCGGCATCGCCGAGTTCGTCATCGACTCGGCGTTGGTACCCGGCCTCGTCAACGACTTGATCGAATTGCTCGCGCCGCTGCTGTACGACCTGTTCCTGGAAGACCTGCTGGTCGATGAAATCAACAACCTGCTGGCCGGGTTGAATCTCAGCTTCCCGTTGGGCGACTTCGAACTGGAAGTGATTCCCAGCGGCTTCGTCACCACCGACCGCAACGTCGGCATCGGCATCGACACCCGCGTGACGCTGGCCGAAGCCGATCCGGATTTCGATCAGGAAGCGTTCCCGACGGTCTTTTCCGATCCGCCGTTCTTCGGCGAGCTGACGCCGGACACCGAGCGGCCTTACGGCATCGGCCTGGCACTTAACGACGACCTGCTCAACCAGCTTTTCTACGCCGTCTCCGCTTCGGGCCTGCTCAACTTCGACTTCTCCGACCCGATTCTCAACGCGCGGTTGTTCCAGGTGATCTTCTGGTCCTTCGAGGGCATCGACCCCGACATGCCGATCGTGTTGGAATTCGGGCCGTCGGTTGCTCCGGTGGTCGTCGGCGACGAAGACGGCATGAAGCTGGTGCTGCCCGCCTACACCGGCCGCACCATCGTCGACCGCGGCGTGCGCGGTCCGTGGGAAGCGATGACCTTCGCCGTCGACGTCGAGGCTCCGCTCGACGTTGTCGTCAACGCCGACAGTTCGCTGTCGCTGCTGCTCGGCGAACTCGACGTGCAGGTCCGCATCGTGCATAACCCTGTCGGTCAGAAAAACGTCGAGAACATTCACCGCGTCTTCGACGAGCTGCTCGACGTGCTGCTGCCCGAGTTGCTGACCAACCTGGAAAACTTGACGCTGACGATTCCGGAAATTTCCGGCCTGACCCTGACCGTTCCCGACATGACCGCCATCGGCGACAACTACGATTACCTGGGCGTGTTCGTCAATCTCAGCTACTGATCACGCAGCAAAACTAAAGCTTTCCGGGGCCCGTCGCATTGCCGGCGGGCCTTTTCATATCGCCGATCAATACGATCTCAATTAATTTTTCCAAGTTTTTTTACTTATGTTTTGTGTTTTTCCCATCGATGTAGTATGAAAATCATATTCGAGCATCAATGTTATCAGTAAGCACCAACCCTTGAGAAAGAGAGGTCTTTCCATGGAATTTGTGATTATCCTTATCTACCTTGCCGTGATTGCGGTGATGATCGCTTCATGGTGGGTCATTTTCACCAAGGCCGGCCAGCCCGGCTGGGCGATCCTTATTCCGATCTACAACATCATCGTGATGTTGAAGGTCGTCAATAAGCCGATCTGGTGGTTGGTCTTGTTGCTGATACCCCTCGTCAACTTCATCATCATGATCATTCTGATGGTGGAGTTGGCCAAGGTATTCGGTAAAAGCGGCGGCTTCGCGGTCGGCCTGATCCTGCTCGGCATTATCTTCCTGCCGATGCTGGCCTTCGGCGACGCGCAATACCAGGGCGCTGCGGCAGCTTAGTTACGCTGAATTCGATTGAATTCGTTATGACGCCTGCTCTCCTGCGGGGGAGCGGGCGTTTTCATTTAATAAGGTAAACGACCGTCGCGCGGTCGCGGCGCAGGGGCCCGCCGAAAGTTTGTTCGATCCAAGCTTCCAGCAAAGGTCGCACGTTTTCCGGCGCGTCGTAGGGGTGCCAGACGACATAGTGCACGCCCAGGTCGCGCAACTCGGCACGGCACTGTTCGGCGTCAACCATGGCCAGGGCGATCACGTCGGGCGGGAACGAATTGAGCGGAGTCAGCGAAGGCGCCTGCGCCAACACCGCCGGCGGCAACCCCTCGGGCCGGTCCGGCAGCGGCTGGCCGACCAGCACCGAATGCCGATGCACCGTCTGGTAATACAGGTACCGCGCGTTGATGCGCACGTCGGCGTGCACCGGCAACTCCAGCACCGCCCCCTCGCCGGCTTCGTGCAACGCCCCATAGGCGTCGGGCACCGCGGTTGCGACCGCCGGGTGCGGCGTCAGGAAAAACGACATGGTCAGCGCCAGCAGCACAGCGATGGCGGTCAACTTGCCTTCCTCGCGCAAACCGCGCTGTTCCAGAAATTCGGCCGCGCCGCGCAACGCCCAAGCCGCCGACACCGCCAGGCACAGATGCGCCATGATGATAAAGCGATAAGGCCAGCGTGCCCGCTCCATCCCTGGCAGCATCGCCAGCAGCCGATAGGGGCCGGGATTGCCGGTGTCGCCGCCGAGCACGTGCAGGCTCGGCCCCAGCGAAAACACAAACAGCACCACCGCCGCCATCCACCAGAAAAACGTCTGCTTGCGATGACGAACCAAACCGATCAGGCCGACGATCAACAAAAAGTACGGTACGGTGTCGGGGTAGTCACGCGCGAGGTAAAACGGTTCGAGCAAATCGAGTTGCGCGCCCGGCGTCGTCCAACCACCCGCCGGTTGTGCGGCATCGACGTGCCCGGCCAAGGCGACCGCCAGCGGCGACAACGCCAACGCGGCGGCCAATACGCCCCCGCCGATCGTCCACAACGGCGCTTTGCTTTTGTCGTCGACCGTCGCCCACACCGCCGCCAGCACGGCGAAGACGAACGCCGCCATGCCGTAGTAGGCGTTCCACAACGCAGCCAGCACAAGCGCCATCGCCACGAAAAGTCCGTGCCGCCACGACGGCGCATCGCCCGCGCGCACCACCGCCCACGCGGCCAGCGGCAGCACGAACACGCCGGCCAGTTCGACGTTGCCGTAACCGGCTTCGGAAAGCACGAAGGTGCCGACGCCGAAGGCCAGCGCCGGAGGCAGCGCCGCGCCGTGATCGCCGACGACCACGCGTAAAAACAGGTAGGCGAACAGCACGTTCAAAAACAGCGCGACGATCAGCGCCAGGTTGGCCGCCGTACCCGGCCCCAGGCTTAGCGTTATCGGCGACATGATCAGCGGCAGCAGTGCGTTGCCTAGGTGCGGCCACAGATCAACCCCGGCCGGATCGACCAGCAGCGAAAAGTCACCCAGCGAAAGCTGCGGGTTCACCATCGCCGCCGGCACCGCCCACATCAGCCACAAGCTGTTCCAGACGTCGCTCTCCGGCCCGCCCACCGCTGCGGTGTTCAGGTAGTACACCGCGGGCAGCGAGAACAAAGCCGCCGACGCGCACAGCAGCACCAGGGTGACGATCACATTTCGCATCATTTCTCCATAAGGGGCGCTGTCAATTTAGCCGCCGGGCCGAAAGCGCGTCAAGCAGATCCCTTGTCGGCCGTCGGCGTCAATGTTATGGATAAATCTTCGCAACAAAAGAAACGGAGCTTGTCATGAAAAAATTGCTGTTGCCCGCCTTGGTCCTGCTGCTGGTTCTCTCGGCCTGCTCCTACATGCAAAAGGAAGTGGTGCCGGAAGGTTTGTACACCGCGCCGCAGATGACGGCGGCCGATTTGCAAAAGGCAAGCCACGTGGAAGTCAGCCGCTACGGCTTCCGGCTGCTGACCATTCCGATCAGCATGCCCGATCCGAACGCGATGATCGCCGACGCGATCCGCACGCAGGAAGGCCAAGGCATCACCAACCTCGAGGTGGAATTTTCCGAGTTCAACATCATCCTTTTTCAGATTCCGAAAATCCGTATCATCGGCGACATCGTCAAATGAGGATCACGATGATGCGTAAATTTGCCGGACTCTGTTTGATCGCCGTGTTGCTGGTCGCCGGCTGCTCGTACATTCAAAAGCAGGCGGTGCCGATGCACACTTACACCGCCACCGACATCGCCGCCGAAGGGCGCAGCGTCGGCGCAACGGTCAGCGAAACGCGCTATGGTTTTCGGGTGCTGACCATTCCGATCAGCATCCCCGAACCGGTGGACATGGCCGAAACCCTGGTCGCCCGACACGACGCCGCCGGCCTGACCGATCTCGAAGTGGAAATGAGCGAATTGTTCGCCCCCTGGCAGATCGGCCTGCCGACCGACCTGGGAAATTTGATCGGCCTGATCGTCCAGGTGCCGAAAATTACGGTCAAGGGGCGGCTGGTAAAATAAAAAAGTTGAGAAAATACTTGAAATGGCCGATAAAATTTGGTAGCGATATTTAAGGACCAGTGTGATCTGTCGGAGGAACTTCCATGAAGAAAATAGCTTTGCTCTGTGTCGTCGCTTTGATGTTTGCTTTGGTGACCGCCGCCGTAGCGCAGGATGCCTCGCAAACCATCAATATTTTGATCTCCAAACTGATCAAAAACTACGCGATGAAAACCAACTGGGGCAACGTTTATTTCAACGTGCGTGACCTGCACAAGCTGGTCGACGCGGCGGCCAAGCTGCGTCCGATCGACCTGGGCACGTTCGTCACCGATCAGAACCAGTTGGTGCAACTCAAAGCGCTGGGCTACGACAAAGGCGTGGTCACGTTCAACGTGATGCCCCTCGGCCTAGCCGAATAAAACAGGCAAACCTGAACGAACATGCGGGGCGGGTCTGTGATCCGCCCTTTGTATTTAAATCCACGAACAATCATTCCACTCAAAAGCAAGATGTTGCCGCATGTTGACCAAAAACAGCCGCCGCGGTCTGGACGAAATCAGCCGAATACGCTAGCTTGAGTCGCCATCAAAGGAGAAAGCGACTTGCGAATTATCAGCCTGGCCAGCGGCAGCAAAGGAAACGCCTATCTCGTGCAGGCGGGCGAGACGACCGTGCTGGTCGACGCCGGTCTGTCGGGCCGCGAAATCGAGCGCCGCGTACAACAAGCCGGACTGCTCATGTCCGATATCGAGTTGATTCTGCTCACCCACGAACACGCCGATCACCTGCGCAGCGCCGCGATTTTATCCAAGCGTTTCGACCTGCCCGTCTACGGCACCGAGGGCACGCTGGGCACGCCCTGCGGACGCATCAAAGCGGTCGCCGAAGCCACCCCGCGGGTCGAGCCGATGGCCGCCGGCGACACGCTGACCGCCGGCTCGCTGACGATCACCTCGTTTTCCGTCAGCCACGACGCCGCCGACCCGGTCGGCTACGTCTTCACCGCCAACGGCCACAAAGCCGCGCTGGCCTGCGATATCGGCCAGGCGACGCGGCTGGTCGTGCAACGGCTGCATGGCGTCAACGCGCTGATTCTGGAAAGCAACCACTGCCCGACGATGCTCAGCGACGGACCCTACCCCTATTGGCTGAAGCGGCGCATCGCCGGCGCGCAAGGACACCTGAGCAACGACGACGCGGGGTTGCTGCTGCGCGACGTTTTTCACGACGATCTGCGCTACCTTCTGCTGGCGCACCTTTCCGAGGTCAACAATTCGCCGCAGGCGGCCTTCGCCTGCATGCAGCAGGTATTGACCGACCTGAGCGCCGAGATCGACTTGCGCGTCGGTCAGCAGCATCGCATCGGCAACTGGATCGATTTGGACGAGGAGACGGTATGATTCCACGGTATTCGCGGGAGAAGATGGCCGCCATTTGGAGCGACGAAAACCGCTACGCCACCTGGCTGCAGGTGGAAATCGCCGCGTTGGAAGCGATGGCCGAGCAGGGCCTGGTGCCACGCGACGCGGTCGAGCAGGTCAAGGCCAAGGCGAAGTTCGACCCCAAGCGCATCGAGGAAATCGAACAGACCACGCGCCACGACGTCATCGCCTTTTTGACCAACATCGCCGAACACGTCGGCCCGGCCGCACGCTACGTGCACATGGGCATGACCAGCTCCGACGTGCTCGACACCGCCTACAACCTGCAAATGCTGCAGGCCGGCGAAATGTTGCTGGAAGACCTCGACCAGTTGCTCGCCGTGCTCAAGCGCCGCGCCTTCGAGCACAAAGACACCGTGCAGATCGGCCGCAGCCACGGGATCCACGCTGAGCCGATCACCTTCGGCCTCAAGCTGGCCATCTGGTACGACGAAACCAAACGCAACCGCGCCCGACTCGAAGCGGCGCTGGAAGGCGTACGCGTGGGCAAGATCAGCGGCGCCGTCGGCACCTTCGCCCACCTGCCCCCCGCCGTCGAAGAACAGGCGCTGGCCTCGCTGGGCCTGGAGCCCGCGCCGGCGTCGAGCCAGATCGTGCAACGCGACCGCCACGCCGGATACTTCACCGCGCTGGCGATTCTCGGCGGCACGATCGAAAAGATCGCGCTCGAAGTCCGCCACCTGCAGCGGACGGAAGTTTACGAAGCGGAGGAATTTTTCCACAAAGGACAAAAAGGCAGCTCGGCGATGCCGCACAAGCGCAACCCGGTGCTGTCGGAAAACGTCAGCGGCCTGGCGCGCCTGCTTCGCTCCTACGCCGTGGCCGCGCTGGAAAACCAGCCGTTGTGGCACGAACGCGACATCAGCCACAGCTCGGTCGAGCGCGTCATCGGCCCCGACGCCACCATCGTCGCCGACTTCGCCCTCGGACGCATCACCGGCCTGCTCGACAAGCTGCTGGTCTACCCCGAACGCATGCAGAAAAACCTGGAGATCACCGGCGGCCTGTTCGCCAGCCAGACGCTGCTGCTCGCGCTGGCCCGCGCCGGCGTCTCGCGCGAGGACGCCTATCGCATCGTGCAGCGCAACGCGATGCAGGTCTGGGAGCAAGGCGCCGACTTCCTGGGAACCCTGCTGGCCGACGAGGAATTGACCAAGCTCGTCGACGAAAAAACGATCCGCGAGGCGCTCGACGTAAAAGCGCACCTGCGCCACATCGACCACATTTTCCAGCGCGTTTTCGGCGAATAACGGCGGCGGAAAATCCTTATCCTTCCTTGACTTCCCCGCCCTCGTCCATTAGAAAGAACAAACTTCCAATCCGGAATCGACTAGGGGGATTTGATGTCCGAAGCCATCGCTGAGAAAAAACATCCGCGCGGATTGTACCTGCTGTTCGGCGTGGAGATGTGGGAACGCTTCAGTTACTACGGCATGCGCTCGCTGCTGGTGTTGTACATGACCAAAGAGCTGTTGTTCTCGACCGAGACCTCGGGGACGATTTACGGCTGGTACACCGGCTTGGTTTACTTCACCCCACTGATCGGCGGCTACATCGCCGACCGTTACCTGGGCGCGCGCAAATGCATTCTCATCGGCGGCATCCTGATGGCGTTGGGTCACTTCACGATGGCCTTTACCCCGCTGCCGTTTTTCTTTACGGCGCTGGTGCTGCTGATTCTCGGCAACGGCTTTTTCAAACCGAACATCTCGACCACCGTCGGCAAGCTCTACCACGAGAACGATCCGCGGCGCGACAGCGGCTTCACCATTTTCTACATGGGCATCAACCTCGGCGCGATGTTCTCGCCGCTGGTCTGCGGTACGCTGGGCGAGAAAATCGGCTGGCATTACGGCTTCGCCGCCGCAGGCGTCGGCATGGTTCTGGGTCTGCTGATGTACCTCTGGGGCGGAAAAAAGTACCTCGGCGACGCCGGTTTGCATCCGGACAACAAACCCAGCGACGATCCGGAACACCTGCGCGAACCGCTGACCCTCCAGGAAAAACACCGCATGGTGGTCATCTTCGTGCTGGCCTTTTTCGTCATCTTCTTCTGGGCCGCCTTCGAGCAGGCGGGCAGTTCGATGACGCTGTTCGCCGAGCACTCGACCGATCGCTTCATCAGTTTCCTCAACTGGGAATTCCCGACGAGTTGGTTCCAGGCGGTCAACCCGTTCCTCATCCTCGTGCTGGCGCCGCTGTTCGCAAACATGTGGGGACGGCTGGCCCGCGCCGACAAAGACCCGTCGATTCCGCTCAAGTTCGTCTTCGGCCTCAGCCTGCTGGCCATCGGCTTCGTCGTGCTGGCTTTCGCCGGCGGCCTCGTCGACGCCGACCCGAACACGCGCGTCAACCTGCTCTGGCTGCTGGGCGCTTACTTTTTGCACACCACGGGCGAGCTGTGCCTGTCGCCGGTCGGCCTCTCGGCGGTGACCAAGCTCTCGCCGGCGCGCTTCGCCTCGCTGATGATGGGCACCTGGTTCGCGGCCAACTTCTTCGCCAATCTCGTCGGCGGCCTGTTCGCCGGCAACTACGACCAGATGACCAAGAGCAGCTTCTTTTTGATCCCGGCCGCCACCGCCGGCGGCTCCGCGCTGATCTTGCTCGTCCTGGTCAAGAAGCTGAAAAAGTGGATGCACGGCGTGCATTAGGCGAAATGTTACAAACGATGATCGACCAACTCGCGTAAAGCCTTTTTTCGCTCGACGCTGCGCATTTTGACCAACGCCTGCCAGTCGGCTTCATCGACGACGCGGTCGAACAGTTCGCGCTGCGCGGCAGTAAACGACCGCACCGGCACCAACCAGCGCAACTTGGCTTCCTGCTCGTTTGCGGCCAGATCGTCGGCAAAGTGCGGATTGAACAAATACCCCGCCAGTCGCTGCACTACTTCCCCGGTCTCATCCACATCCTCGCCATAGAGTTTGCGACGATTCTCGGCCTGCAGTTGAGCGCGGCGTTGGTCGCGACGCCTCAGCCATTCCGCCCGCTCGGGCGACAGCAACGCATCGCTCGATGAATCGTCTTCCGGCTTGCCCTGAGGCGGGGAAAGGTCCGGCGTTTCGCCCGGCCGGACCGTTGACCCGCCGCCATATGTATTTTCTTCTTGATTCTCTTTTAATATCTGGGAAATCGATTTCATCCCTTCTTTCGCAACTTTAGCGGATTTGCCGGATCGTCGCTTCAACTTTTGGTGAACGGGCAGACCCGTTTGATGATCCGGCGGCTTGCGTTGACCATGGGGCAACCCGTTCTGCCGATCCGGCACGCTGCCCGGTTGATCCGCCGCGTTACAATTGAACTGGCTCGGGTGATATTTAAAACGAGCCAAGCGCAATACATAAGGTTCGTGCTGGTTTTTCGGTTTCCGCACCACAGCCAGCATCCCCATCGTTTCCAGACCGGCGAACGCCCGGCGAATGCGCTGCGGATCGGCGCTCAAGCGCTCGGCCAGCGTCGCCGCCGTGCCTCGCCAGACGCCGCGCTCGTCACGTTTGGCGAAACGAGCGGTGCGACAGCAGTCCAACCACAGCGTCAGCCAGACCGGCAAGGTCAGACCGCGTTGCATTTCCGGTCGCGCCAGGTGTTCGGTTATTCCGTAGGATAGAGGCGCCCAAGCCTCGCCGGTGGTCGCTTGACCGTGCATGACTTCCTCCTTTTCCGATGGCGGGGTTGTTGCCGAGAGGCTGCGGGCGATGATTGCCAAGGGGGATTCATCGAAACATCTTCGACTGCCTCTCACCCTTCGCGAAATGTCCGGGGTATAGAAACGAAAAACATAGCGTGTTCGGGACTTAGAATCTCTACCGGAACAGATTGGCGGCGATGATCTTCAGGCCGTACCAGATGGTCAGGGCTTCGCGGCGGGGGTGGCGCAGCAGGCGGACGAAGCGCTGCCAGACGAATCGCGGGCGCAGGTGGAAGCGCAGGATCGTGCGCTTGAGGATGCGGCGCATTTCGTCGTCGGTGAAGTTCGATTCGAACAGCAGGAACTCGCTGGTGGCGAAGTAGTCTTCCCAGCGGGTGTGGCGCAGCTTGCCGTCGGCGTCGAGCTGGTCGTACAGCCGGCTGCCGGGCAGCGGTTTGTAGACGTTGAAGGTGGCCAGGTCGGGGTTGATGGCGAAAGCGAAACGCAGCGTCTTGTCGATGTCGTTCTGCGTTTCCCAGGGGAAGCCGATGATGAAGTTGGCCTTGCACTCGATGCCCAGCTTCTTGGTGGCGGCGACGATGCGGCGGGCCTGATCGAGCGTCAGGCGTTTGTCGATTTTCTCCAGCGACTGCTCGCTGCCCGACTCGATGCCGTAGGTGACGTGGTAGCAGCCGGCGCGCTTCATCAAGCGCAGGTCGCTTTCGTCGATGGTGTCGACGCGCGAGAAGCAATTCCAGGTGACGTCGAGCTGTTCGGCCAGGATGGTTTCGCACAGCTCACCCATGCGCTTGCGGTTCAGCGTCGGCCCTTCGTCTTCGAAGCGGAAATCGGTGATGCCCCAGCGGTCGCGGCATTCGCGCATTTCGGCGGTGACCCGCTCGGGCTTGCGATAGCGGATCGTGTCTTTGAACACCGACTTCGAACAGAACGTGCAATGGAACGGGCACCCGCGCGAGAACAGAATGCCGGTCGACGGCAAGCGGAAGAAGTTGCCCGGGTCGGGAATGTATTTCGTTACCGGCAACAGATCGCGGGCCGGGAACGGCAGCGCGTCGAGGTCGTCGGTCAGCGGACGCGGCGGGCCCATCGGCAAGTCGTCGCCGTCGCGGATCATCAGCCCGGCGATACCGCTCAACGATTGCCCGGCCTCCAGTCGATCGGCGACTTCGGTAATCGTCTGCTCGCCCTCGCCGACGGCCAGCAGGTCGAACACGGGAAATTCGCGCATCGTGCGTTCGGGCAAGGCCGAAGCATGAAAGCCGCCGAGCAGCACCGGCGCGTCGGGGAGCCGAGCCTTGATGGACGCGGCGATCTCGGCAGCGCGGGCGACGTTGGTCGTATAGCTGGAAATGCCGACCAGATCGGGTTGGAAGTCTTGCAGCGTCCGCGAAAGATAGGGTTCGATACCGCCGTAGAAATCCAGGTCGAGAATATACGGCTGGTGGCCGCGCTCGCGCACATACGCCGCCAGGTAGCACAGCGAGAGCGGAATCTCCTTACCCGGCAGATTCAGCAGCGTGCCGATTACGTTCGGCGTCTGGATGATCAGAATGCGCATCGCGCTCCGTTTCTTCGGCGTTCGATTCGGCCTGATTATAGAGGAAAAAGATGACTGTGCCGAACGAGGATCGACGTTTCACTTGACGGATCGGATTGTTTGACTCAACATTCATTTCCCGGTGGCGAAACACGGTTCGAATCTCCCACCGGACAATGACCGACAACGGCGACCGAACCTCGCAGGAAAACCATGGCGCGCGTATTTTTTGCTCAGGCCAGCACCTTCGTCCCGGAGGTGGAAAAGACTCAGCCGCTGGGATTGATGTATCTGGCCGCGTTTTTGCGGGAACACGGCGGTCACGAAAGCCGCATCGTCGATATGAAACTGGGCATGCGTAAGGTCGCCGACGTATTGGCCGAATACCAAAACTTCCGCACCGACCTGGTCGGCATCAGCACGATCACCTATGACGCGCCGGTGGCGCACGAGATCGCCGCGCAGATCAAGCGGGTCAATCCGCAAGCCAAGATCTTTATCGGCGGCGCGCATCCGACCGCTTACGGCGCCGACGTCATCGAGGATCCGAACATCGACTTCGTCGTGCTCAGCGAAGGCGAGCAGACCACGCTGGAGTTGATCGAAGCGTTGCAAAACGGCGGTGATCCGTTACAGGTTCCGGGTTTGATTTTGCGCCGCGACGGCGAGGTCGTGCATACCGAACAGCGGCAATACATTATGGATCTGGATTCGCTGCCCTTCCCCGCCTGGGATCTGATTCCCGTCGAGCGCTACTTCAACATGCCGCGGATGGGCATCATTTACGCGCGCAAAGAATACATGACGATTCTGACCTCGCGCGGCTGCCCCTACAATTGCGCCTACTGCCACAAGACGCTGGGCAAGATTTACCGTGCGCGGTCGGCGGCCAACGTGTTGGCGGAGATGCAGACTCTTTACGATGATTACGGCATCCGCGAACTCGTCTTCATGGATGACATGTTCAACTTGCATCCCGAACGCGTGCGCGACATCGCCCAGGGCATCATCGACAGCAAGATGGACATCAAACTGCACTTTCCCAACGGTTTCCGCGGCGACATCATGGACATCGAACTGGTCAAGTTGCTGCAACGGGCGGGCATGTACCGTTGCATGTATGCGATTGAAACGGCTTCACCTCGGTTGCAAGAGCTCATTCATAAAAGGGTAAATTTCGAAAAGACCAACCGCATCATCAAGCAGACGGCCGACCTGGGCGTGATGGTGCACGGTGTGTTCATGCTCGGTCTACCCACCGAGACCGAACCCGAAGCACGCGCGACGGTTGACTACGTTCTTAACTCCGATTTCACGACCATCGCCGTTTTCCGCACGGTGCCGTTTAAAAATTCCGGCTTGGTGGAGTTGGCCAAAGCCGACGGCATCGACATCGAAGATGACCTGGGCAAGTACGAGTTTCATAAAACCGATGTCAACCTCAGTCGCACGCCCGGCAAGCTGCTGACCACGCTCAAGCGTCGGGCCTACCGCCGGTTTTATTTGAATCCGCGACGGCTATGGCGCATCCTGCGCCTGTTGCCCAACAAACGCGAGTTGCTGCCGTCGTTGTTCATGCAATTCGTAAAAAAGGCGCTTATCTGGTAACCCTTATCGTCGTCGAATAAATTCTGAGATCTCAAAAAGTTGCCTTTCCGAACGTAGACCGATGAAGCTATCTCCATGACAATAAAACTATTTTGGCGGTCATTTTTTCAATCGGCGCTTGCAGAATGGGGTGAAATAATCCTATACTTCCTCGCTCATTGAGTCGTCGGTCAGTATGTTTGGAGGGCACATGAAAACGGCTCGGATTCTCTTTGTTCTTTTTCTGGCGCTGATGATGTGCGTTGCGGTCGCCTGCGGCGACGACGATGATGACGATGACAACGACAACGACGACGCCACCCCCGACGACGACGACACCGGCGACGACGACACCGTCATCGACGATGATGACGACGATGATGACGACGACACCCCTGTTCCGCCTTCGTTCCAAGTCGGCGCGGCGCGAGTCGATATTTCCCCGTCCTGGTCGGTGAAATTGGGCGGCTATGGACTGGTGTTTATCTCCGAAGACTGGTGTCGCTGGTCCGACGGTATTCAAGATCCGATCTACGCCACCGCCCTGGCCTTCGATGACGGCGAACACGAACCGGTGATTTTAATCAACCTCGACACCGTCGGCATCATCACCACCGACGTCGTGGTCATTCAACAATTGATCGCCGACGAACTCGGCGTCGGACCGGAACGGGTGATCGTCGTCGCTTCGCACAACCACGCCTCGCCCGACACCATCGGCATCTGGGGCGTGCTGCTGCCGCCGATCACCGGCCGCGACGAAGACTTCATGAACCTGCTGATCTCCGGCGCTTACGAAGCCGGCGTCGCCGCTTATGAAAATCGCCGCCCGGCCGTCGCCGCGGTCGCCAAAGGGCAGGAACCCCGTTTCCATTTCAACTCGCAGGACATGGTCGACCCCCTCGCGGCGCTCGATTCGACGATGACCGTGCTCTCGTTCACCGAACCCGGCGGCGAACCGATCGCCACGTTGATGAACTGGGGCTGCCACCCGATGGTCATGCCGCCCGACAACACAAAGATTTCTTCCGACTTCGTCGGCCCATACTACCATTTCATGGACGAGGAGGTCGGCGGCGTCAACATGTTCGTCAACGGCAACCTCGGCGCGGCGGTCCACCCGTACTACACGCTTGAAGACCGCATTCTGGAAGGCAAGGCCGACACGATCATGATGGGCCGCGGCCTGGCCGACACGGCGCAGTTGCTGCTGGGAGAGACCGTCGAGGTCACCGACACCGAACTGCGATTGAAGACGCAC
>Ga0272444_10001188_pt1 | contig 25546 bp, 21 predicted proteins | sample SSMForm13_FD_201033 | JGI IMG/M metagenome (GOLD analysis project Ga0272444, IMG submission 201033) | Marine sediment archaeal communities from Little Sippewissett salt marsh, Falmouth, MA, United States - SSM-Form-13 | ecosystem: Environmental > Aquatic > Marine > Wetlands > Sediment ...
GGAACGCTATTATCGTTCTAGTGTAGAAACGGTCAGGCACACCGTTTCCATAACGAGACAAATATCACCCCTATACATATAATGCTCGAATAAATATCATGCCGGGAAGGATGAATTACCAAGAGTTAAGAGCAGACTTGACCCCCTATGCTTTCCTGACCTCGAAGAGGACGCATAAGAGAATATACACACCGGATAATCCCAGTATGAGGAGCCAGGCGGGAACCGTTGTCACGTCAACAAGAGTAATTTTGCCGTAATCACCCCAAGTCAAGACCGTTCGTTTCATGAGCGGGTAGGCTTCGGCGTAAGCGGCGGCACCGAGAATCATACCGGCTATACCGGGAATAACGTCCCATCGCCCCTCGCCGAGTGCACCGGCCGCCGTACCGGGGCAGTACCCGAGAATTGCCCATCCGATACCGAAGAGGACCCCGCCCAAGATGTTTGCACCGAGCACCGTTGATTTGACGCTGAGCGTGACGAGCCCCGCCCCTGCCAGTGCGTAGATACCCACCATGCCGACGATAATTGCGGAAAACATGAATTTAAAGATGGTAAAGTCCTGAAGGCGCATGGCCCCGACCTGTTTTTCGTATCGTACTACATGGGCCTTCTGCATCAGGAAACCGAAAAGAACGCCCGTTACCAGACCATAGATAAGACCCGCCATGATCATGCCCCCTTCCCGTAGAGACTGCGTGCAACAATGACACCGACACCAAAAAAGATAATGAGTGACACAAAACCACTGACCGACATCTGAGCCAGACCGCTCAGTCCGTGCCCACTCGGTCACCCGCCGGCCAGCCGAGCACCGAAAAGCGCAAAGACGCCGCCCACAAACGCGTAGAGAGATCGCCGGACAATGCCCGGTCCGAAGCGTTTCTTCCACATGGGAGGAACGAGGGTCACTGCAAAATTCCGGGAATGCAGCGCCGACACAAAGGAGCCGATGATAATTCCCACGACAAACATCATCTGCCAGTCAATCTTGATTCCGGTCTTGACAAAATAGTCCATTGCCGACACGCGTTCCGGTGCGGCCGACTGCTCGATCAGTCCCGCCACACGGACGTACGTTGTCGATGCGCCGAAATACTGCCCCGCCACGAGGACGGACAAACAGAGCACGGCACCCGCCAGGGCTCCCGCGACATACGGTGACCACGGTTTCTTACCCATACTCCTCATTGTATTTCCTCCTTCGATATCATGTGCCGTAACGGAATAAAATTCCCTGCCCACTTCAATCTTTCACACTATTATACCAACGACAAACCTTTCCTTCAACATCGGATCAAGAGTCAAGAGCAGACTTGACCCCTTGGCGGCTTTGGCTTTTCTTTTCCTTTCTTCTTTTCATATGCTGTGATATTTTTCAGTTGTTATTCTGTGTGGTCGGCCAAGCACTGCTGTCGGCAGCTAATCACGGCGACAGTCATAGAGGGCTCAACGAAGCAACAGGAACGCCTCTGTTCGGATACGGGACGGGGGTGTGCGTACCTTGCGCCGAAAGAAGAATGACAATGAACGAGAATCACCAGTGTCGTCACGACGGCATGTATCGGATTACCCACTGGTATGACACGGTATTTAAAGGGAAGTTTTCCGTTACCGTGCTGATTTCTATTCTCAGTATTGCCACAGTTATCACCGGATACCTGTATTACCGGAACGAGGCATCCGACATCCGCCGGTCTCGGCATCATGATCTCAAAGCAATCGCAGAGTTGAAGATCGACCAGTTGGTGACATGGCGTCACGAACGTATCTCCAACGCCGAGGTTATTTCACAGAGGGCCTTTTTTATAGAGAGAGTTGAAAGCTGGCTTGCCGATCCCGCGAACACGGAACTGCGGGAGGACATCAAGAACGACCTGACGGTGCCCCGCGCGGCCTATCAATACGAATCGATTCACCTTGCCTCTTCGAAGGGTGAATTACTCCTTTCCGTCGGCACCGATCTGGACCGATTCGGAACGGCGACATCCGCAAACATCCGAGAAGCCCTTCGACGGGAGATGCTGACAACGACAGATTTTTATTACTGTGAAATGGGGAAAACCATTCACTATGACGTCATCGTTCCCCTGATCAACGGCAAAAACGCAATCGTGGCAGCCCTTGTTTTCCGCGTCACACCGCACCAGTATCTTTTCCCGTTCATTCAGTCCTGGCCGACACCCAGCGCCACGTCGGAAACGGTGATCGTCAGGCGGGATGGCGACCACGTCCTCTTTCTGAACGAATTGCGTCACCGTGACGACACCGCCCTGAAACTGCGGATTCCCCTGACAGAAAAGGACGTTCCCGCTGTGGCAGCCGTCCTGGGCCACCGCGGTGCCTGGAAAGGGCGTGACTACCGCGGTGAAGAGGTCCTGGCGGAGATCGTGGCCGTCCCGGACACGCCCTGGTATATGATCGCCAAGGTGGACGCGCGGGAGATGTTCCAGGAACTTCAGTCGCGGATTGCATACATCAGTCTCTTGATCCTTCTGATTGTTATTGTCATTATCGCGGGTGCCTCATCGTTGTATACCTACGGACAGAGAAATATCTACCGGCGATTATGGCAATCCCTGGAGGAATTCAAAACCACCCTGTACAGCATCGGTGATGGGGTAATTACGACGGACACACAGGGCATCGTTCAGTTTATGAATCCCGTCGCCACGGCACTCACTGGGTGGACCGAATCCGAGGCCCGCGGGAAAAGACTGGACAGTGTGTTCACCATCATCGATGAAGAAACCCGCAATACCGTGGACAATCCCGTCTCGAGGGCCCTTGCTGAAGGAGATACCGTTGGGTTCGCCGGCCGCACCCTGCTCATGACCAGAGACGGGCGTGAGATCCCCGTCGCCGACAGCGCCGCCCTCATCATTGACGAAAAAGGCGTGACCGTTGGTGTCGTCGTGGTCTTCCGGGACCAGACCGATGAACGGGAGGCACAACGGGCACAGGAACGGTTGATCGAAAAAGAAATGACCTTCAGGGCGCTGGTCAATCAGGCCCCCGAAGCTCTGTTTCTGCATGCCCTGGACGGCCGCATCGTCGATGTCAACGAGGCATCAGTCGACCGGTATGGATACACGCGGGAGGAACTTTTGCAGATGACCGCCGGTGATATCGATCCGGATTATACGGTCCGTGAGAACAGCGGCGCCTTCTGGGAGAAACTGAAAGAACGGAAGCAACTCCGTTTCGACGGGAGACACCGACGCAAAGACGGATCCGTCTTCCCGGTACGCGTCAGTGTCTCGGCCGTGGAAATCGAGGGGGAACGGCGCATTATCGCCATGGCCGAGGACATTACCGACAGCATGCGGGCGGAGGCGGCACTCAGAGAGAGCGAGGAACGGTTCAAGAAACTCTCCCAGCTCACATTTGAGGGAATACTCATCCACAACAACGGCGTGGTCGTCGATGTGAACGAGTCCCTGACAGAGATGGTCGGGTATTCGAAAAACGAGCTCGTGGGAAAGAACATTATTCAGCTCTGTGTGCCGCCGGAGTACCACGCAGCAATCAGGGAAAACATCGTCAAACGAAGCGCCAAGCCCTATGAAGCTATGGGCAGACGCAAGGATGGAAGCCTTTTCCCCATCGAACTCGAATCGAGGGACGTTACGGCGGGCGGCGAAGGTTTCCGTGTTACGGCCATCAGGGATATCACTGAGCGGAAGGAGTCTCAAGCCGCGCTGAGAACAAGCGAGGAAAAATATCGGCGACTTTTCGAGCGATCGTCGGATCCCTGCCTGATTCTCGACGGATATCGTTTCATCGAGGCGAATGATGCGGTCGTCGCGGCTTTCGGATATGAAAAAAAATCCGAATTAATTGGTAAAACTCCGTGGGACGTGTCACCGGCCGAGCAACCCGACGGAGGGAAATCCGACGACAAGGCACGGGCGATCATAGACGCCACCCGGGAGCGGGGGCAAAACCGTTTTGAATGGGTCCATCTCGACAGCGCAGGGGACAGCGTCTATTTCGACGTTGCGTTGACGTATCTTCCGGAAGCGGGAGAAAGGCGGATTTACACCGTCATGAGAGATATCTCCGAACAGAAAAAGGCGGAAGCGGCCCTGAAGGAAAGCGAGGAGCGCTTCCGGCAGGTTTATGAACACATGGCTGTCGGCGTGGCCCGCGTGTCTCTCGACTTTCGTATCGAAAGCGCAAATGATCCATACTGTACCATGCTGGGATACCGTGAAGATGAACTCATCGGCAAGCACCTCAGGGACATCACCCATCCGGATGTTGTCGAAGAAAATCTTCTGAAGCAGGCCCAGCTCGCGGCGGGGGAGATCGATCATTACCGGATGGTAAAGCAGTTCATTCACAAGCAAGGACACATCATTCACGGCATTCTCGATGCGAATCTCGCTCGCGACAACGCCGGAAAACCCCTCTGTTTCTTCGGAAGCGTCCTGGACATAACCGACCGCATAAGAATGGACGAACAGATCAAGAAGGACCTGAGAGAAAAAGAGGTGCTGCTGCGGGAATTGTACCACCGCACGAAAAACAACATGCAGGTCATTTCATCGATGCTCCGCATGCGGTCGCGATCGATTGATGACGAAGACACGCAAGTCGCCCTGCAGGAAATCAACAATCAGATCATGTCCATGGCGATGGTGCACGAAAAGCTCTACGAATCTGATGATCTGTCGTCTCTCAATCTGAAGACATACTGTGCCGATTTGATCAACCTGATTCGGCAGAGTTATCTCCTGGGTTCCCGTATCAGCGTGAGTTTCGACGCCGTCGATGTGCCCGTGCATATAGACACGGCCATTCCCATCGGGCTGGCCCTCAACGAACTCATACTGAACGCCATCAAACATGCCTTCCCGGAGGATCGAACCGGAGAGATACATGTGGAGCTTGCCCGCCGCGATGAGCAGGCATTCACACTGACGGTATCGGACAACGGTTCGGGTTTCTCGGACGGATTCGATGTAAAGCGGGACGGTAAGCTGGGCCTCTCGACAATCATCGGCCTCCTCGAGAGGCAGCTCAAGGGGGTGGTGACGTTCAATAGTTCACAGAGAGGCCTTGAGTGCCGCATCACCATCCAGGAAAAAAAACGAGGGGTCAAGTCTGCTCTTGACTCTTGAGAATGTGCGCCGTGATTTCTTCAATTTTCGTGCGGAAAGCTGTGTCTTTTTGCATCCGTTCCTCGACCCGCTCAATAACACTACTCACAGCGCTATACGTCTTCAAACGGTATGCCTCACCGATGTCGATCAAACGATCACCTCGAAGTTTTCGTGTCAGATAAATGGCAGCATTTCTGGGTTCGTTCTCATGTCCCCGCCGACTATTGTACAGGCTTTGCATGAATATTGAATAATAATCACAAACCGCCTTTCTGATATCGTCACCTGAAGGCGTCAGGAAACGTGTTTCGGGAATTTCTTGATTGACCTCTTGTTCCGGCAATCCTGCTTTTATCCGTTCGATAAAAGAATCGTTACCGAGAATTGCCGGCATTTGCTTTTGTTCAAGCATGTCAGCAAATTCTTTCCCATCGGCTCTCGCAACAAACTTTGCATAGGCTTCTTGACCCTTCGACCTCTTTTGTGAAAAAAGGGACAATACAAAATCCCGATAAACCCAATCCCATTCATGAGAATTCGATATATACCCGTGGTGACTGCTCCAGCGATAACGATCGAGAGATGTGACAATACCCGCACGGAGAGGATTACGGTGAATGTATCGAACTAATTCCAAAAGATAGCTGTCAGCATCAACGACTATCGACTTGTACCTTCCTCGGAAGAGCGGACCATCTGTTTTATGGTGCCTATTGAAGTTTTGTGTATAAACTCCACTGATGTGCCGCATGGCACGGGAGAGATTTGCTTCCGGTGTTTGAACCAGCAGATGATAGTGATTGGACATCAAGCAATATGCCGCAATATTGACTTTCCATAATTCCGCGGATTCTTTCAGTATGTTGATAAAAGTAGAGTAATCACGATTATCGTAAAATACAGGGATACCGCCTCTTCCCCGGTTCATCACATGGTACCATGCAAAGGGAAACTGTATTCTCAGTGGTCGCGCCATAGAAAATGCATACTTCAGAGATCACTAAGAGTCAAGAGCAGACTTGACCCCTTTGCAGGGCAGGGATGTCTTTTCTGCGAGGAGTTCGGCAATCAATGTAATATAATCCGGGTGGCGCGCGTCGTCGATGATAACAGAGGAACCGTTTTTTTTGACCACACGGCAGACCCAGTAGACATAATTGACGGGGAGCGAGAGTCCTTTCAGTTTTGTCGACCTTTTTTCCCGTGCCAGTTGAATCCGGTCGATATCATCAAATCGAAGGCTATACCGATCGGCAAGTGGCCGACCGGCGAATTCGATCGTCTCTTTCTCCACATCAACGGTAATCCGTTTCCGTGATATTTCCACCAACACACCGAATCCCACGCAATAAACACTCAGACAGACAAGGGCCGCCAGAATAACGACGTTGAAATCACCTCCGGCGTGACTGCGCCAGTGCAAGAAAGCGCTCATCGCCAATGCTGTGCCGATGGCGCAGAGGATGAGGCATCGCAGATAACCCGCCCTGCCCGGTCCCAGGACGAGGAGATTCGCCTCGTTTCTTTCGATACGTGTCTCGTTCATATTTTTCTCGCATGTTCCGTCAGATCAATCCGTGGTGAGCAATCGTACAGAAAGAGCGTCCAAAAAGCAAGGCGCGACGGGGCCGTTGTGATGAACGGGAAACGGCTATTATGATGACTGCAGTCGTTCCATAATAGTAACATCGAAGGGCTTGCTCGCCTCGCCGAAATACAACGTCTGGTGGGGAAAGGGGATCTCAACATCCTGGGCATCGAAGGCGATCTTCACCCGTCGCAGGAACTCCCGGCCCACATACCACTGCTGTATGGGTTTTGTCTTGATGCGGCCCTTGATGACGACGGCGGAATCATCCAGTTTATCGACACCGAATATTTCGGGGGATTCCAGTATCTGTGGTCCATATTCCGGATCGTTTCTCAAATCGTCGGCCACCTGCCGCAATATGCCGATGACACGATCGGTTTCTTCCCTGTATGCAACACCGATATCGAAAACGTAGGCGGACCAGTCGCGTGTCATGTTACTCAGTGTGGAAACACTCCCGTTCGGAAAAACATGCACCGTCCCGGACAGGTCACGGAGTACGATGGTCCGAAAGTTGACTTCCTCAACAAGACCACCCGTACCGTTCACAATTGCCACGTCGCCGACACGAATCTGGTTTTCCAGGATAAAGAAAAACCCGGAAATGACGTCACGCACCAGGTTTTGCGCACCGAACCCAACGGCAAGACCAACGATACCGGCGCTTGCCAGAATGGGACCGATGTTGATTCCCGCCTCGCGGAGGATCATCATCAACGCTGTCACCCACACGACGATGCCCACGGCCTTGCGGAGAAGACCGGAAACAGTGCCAAGCCGTTTTTCCACCTCCTCGGGATGCTCCGCCGATGCCATTTCGCGTTTTTCGAGGCGGCTGACGAACCCCTTTATCAAACGCCGTGCCAGGGACCGCACAAAAAACGCGATAATGAGAATCACCAGTACGCGCAAAGACCGCCGAATAATTACATCAAGGGCAATGTCGATGGAAGAAATGAAATTCATGAAATCCGTCATAATGTCCATGATACAATCTCCTTAACAATACCGTTGCAAAGTCATTTCAACCGTATTCATCGTAATAGCGCACACAGTGCGTGCCCCCGAGTAGCGACCATGATAGTGGTAATGAACCGCGCTGCAAGAGTCAAAAGCAGACCTGACCCCCTAGAAGCCGACCCAGGCGGTGATGTCTGTCACGGGGTCCCGTAACGTCCTGAGAGCGTTCGCAGGATAGTCGTTATCAGGGTAGCCCATAGCAATCGCGATGACATTTTCTTTGTTGTCGGGAATGTCCGCATACTCCCGCAAAGGGGCCGCATACAGCACGCCCTGGGCTTGGATGCACGTTGCCACGCCGTATTCCATCGCGGCGAGGCAGAGGGATTGTGCAACGCACCCGATATCGAAGAGCGTCGATTGCCGAGTAAGCATCCTGTCGTAACTGATGACAACAGCCACGGGCGCCTCGAAATAACGAAGTCCCCTCTTGACCCACTCTATCCGTTTGTCCTTGTCGTTACGGGCGATATCCATGAGGCGAAAGATTTCCTTTCCTACTTCCACCTGCCGTCGACGGTAATCGCTGCCTTCCGGGTATTTGGGGACTTCGTGTCCTGGAGCGGGAGGAACACCGTTCTCAAAGAGCATCACATTTTCCGCGCCGATCTTCCTGAGAGGCTCTCCCGTGATGATGGTGAACTCCCACGGTTGTATGTTCTCCGACGACGGCGCCCGAACGGCGGCCGCCAGGATTTTCTCGATCGTTTCCCGGGGAACCGGATCCGGCAGGAAGCCCCTGATACTTCGTCTCTCATTCAATGCTTCGATAATTGTCATGCGCCACCTTCTCTTCAACTGTTGTTTGGGCAAAAAGAATACCCTTTTTACGCCGAGCATGCAACAAGAGACCAGTCACACTGACGATATCGCCTGTGTCAGATACGTCATATCTGCCAAGGAAAGTGGAATGATCGTTTCCAACGAGGTAAAAAGCATGTACACTGCAAAATACGGAAGGAATGACCGGCGATACAAGATTCGCATTCGGCACAGATGGCGTGTGGTGAACCAGTTGATGTCACCATGTTACACAAAAACGGTGGACATGATGTCAACTGGATTGGATTCAGTACCTGGTCCTGACACGAGGGACCTTGGCTCGGCGACCATCAGAGGATAATTCAGGGGAAACCTCGCAAACAAACGAAAGGGATTCACAATGACGGACAAAAAAGACACCATCAACGAACGGACGAAAAAAACGGCCCAGGAACTCTTCGGCGAAGGCATCACCGAACGGCCACCATACTATCTGTGGCATGAGTTCGACAGAAAACTGGCCGGCGATTTCTCGCGCTTCATCACAGGAAACCTTTATTCACGGACGGTTCTCACGCGGCGGGAACGTCAGATGGTCGCCTGCGCCATGCTCGCCGCCCTCCGCGCCGGCGGTGAATTGAAACTTCACATTCACGCCGCACTGAACGTGGGATGCGACCCCTATAAACTGGCAGAGATATTCTTTCAAGCGGCCACCTACGCCGGTATGCCCGCCGTCAACGAGGCCTTGACTGTATACAAGGAGGTACTGGTGGAGCGCAATGAATGGCCGATATATAACAGGGAAACCGCACAGACACCCCTCGACAATAACGAGGAAGAGAAGAATACAATGCGCCGATAATGTCAGATCGAAGTCTTTCCTCCAGTATATTAATAAGGGTACAGAACTTGCAGAACGTTATATTGCACGTTGTTTAACGATGCGTGAGAGCCACGCTTCAAGGAGGAAAGTCAAATGACGGAATACGATTATTGGCAGATATTCCCCCGTATGCCGAGAGAAGTCGAGATTGGAGATATCACTCCTCGAGACGGATTCCAGCACGAGGAGAAATTCATATCGACGGCGGCAAAGATTTATTATGCCGAGGAGATGATACTCGCGGGTTGCCGAAACGTGGAGATCACCAATCTCGGAAGTCCCCGTGGTATCCCCCAGTTTCGTGATGCCGAGGAGGTGCTTACCTATTTCCGTGGAGAGCGGTTTCAGAAGCGCTGCGAGAGGGCGGGCATCGACCCGACGGATATTACCTTCACAGCGGTAACGATCAGGGAAAGCGCCGTGGATCGCGCCATTGAACTGAAAGGGCGGGGCATCGGTCCCGACCGCCTGCTCATGATGGTCTCAACGGACGAGGAACACCATTTTGCCAACTCGGGAACGACACTGCCTGAGTATTGGGCGGAAGCGGAACGGTGCATCAAGAAGTGCACCGACGCCGGCATGAAAATGTGCGGGACCGTCAGCACAATCTGGGGCAGTCCGATCAGCGGTGCCACAGACTTGAAGGACGCCGTCGAATTTACAAAGCGATGGCTCGAAATCGGAGCCTATGACATTGAGCATGCCGACCATGACGGATCAGCATCGGCACAGGAAGTGTATCGTTATTTCGCCATGATACTCGATGAGATACCTCATCCCGAAGTGCACATCGCACATTTCCACGAAACGAAACGCGTCGCCTCGGCATCCGTGCTGGCGTCACTCCAGGCGGGCATTACACGATACGAGGGCACGCTTGGCGGTCTCGGCGGACAGCCGGCCAACTTCCTCGACGATACTCCGGTCCGCGGAACGGGAGAATACTATTACACGGACCCGCGCTACGTGGGTTTGCTCTGCATCGAAGATCTCATCGTCATGGTCGATGAACTGAATATCGATCATGGATACGACGTCGACCGAGTGCTGAGAATCGGCAGCCTCATGGAAAAAACCGTCGGCCGTCGATTACGATCAGAAGCGGTCATCAACGGACGGACACAGCGGGACGGTCACCGCGAGTTTGCTCGTCCCGGACTGAAACCGAAGAAGGAAAAACGCGGTGAATCCCCGGGCCAGGTGTGGCCGAGCAACTGGGAGCCACGGGCGGTATTGCCTGATAATTACCGTTGATGGTGAGCCATATCTATTGCTATGTGGAATTGATTCGGAAACAATGCCGGCCGCGCGTGACTTCACACGTCACTTGTGAAAGATATTGTACTGTTTGATCTTGTTGTACAGTGTCGCCAGCGAGATACCCAGTTCGTCGGCGGCCATGCGTTTCCCGATGACCGAGTTGTCGTGGCGACCGAGCGCCTCAACGATCGTTTCTCTCTCGGACAGCTTCACCGCATCGGACAGTTGTGTTGCATTATGAATCAGGTTTTTAATGACGGGCAAATTATCGGCAACGATCGTATGCCCGTCACAGATGCTCGCGGAAAACTCTATGATATTAATTAGTTCACGGATGTTGCCGGGATACATGTAGGACATAAGGACATCCATGGCATCACGTGAGATGGATAACGAGCGGTTGTGCCGACGTTCGAACTTCCGGAGAAAGTGATCGATCAGTTCCGGTATATCTTCACGCCGCTCCCGAAGCGGGGGCACGGAAATGGGCACGACGTTGAGCCGGTAATACAAGTCTTCCCTGAATTCTTTCTCAACGATCATTCTTTCGATATTACGGTTCGTTGCAGAGATGACACGGACGTTAACTTTTTTCGGTTTTGTTCCGCCGATCTTGATGAACTGCCCCGTTTCGAGCACGCGAAGTACTTTTGACTGCAGTTCCAGTTCCATATCACCGATTTCGTCGAGGAAAAGGGTCCCGTTGTCGGCAATCTCGAAGAGCCCGAGTTTCCCTCCTTTCCGGGCCCCTGTCAATGACCCTTCCTCATAACCGAAAAGCTCGCTTGAAAGCAGTGTCGGCGACAGGGCGGCACAATTAATCGCGACAAAAGGATTGTCATGACGGGCACTTTCTCGATGAATGGCATGAGCGAATAGTTCTTTTCCCGTACCGCTTTCCCCCTGGATAAGAACGGCACCGTCGCTCGTGCGAATGCGCCTGATCACCTCCTTGACTTTTTCTAGCGCAATGCTTTTCCCGATGATGTCGTCCAGTCCATAGACGGAACGGTGAATCTCCCGCACTTTCGATGAGTAAAGCTGTATCTTCTTACTGAGTTCGATGACTTCCGTCACATCGCGGGTGATGGAAATAGCACCGATGACGTTGCCTTCGACGATTATGGGATGGACATCCGCAATGTACTCGACGTTGCTTACTTTTCGCCGAATTCCCCGATACGGCCGTCCTTCCCTGAGAACGATGGGCAGTTTGGACCCCTTGCGAACATCACCGACCTTTTTGTTATAAATATCATCCCATTCCAGCCCTGTCATTCTCAGATATGTCTCGTTGGCGTATCGCGCAACGCCGTTCTGGTCGGCTATCAGGATACCGTCATTGACAGAGTTGAGGATAAGAGAGAAAAGGGGGTGCTCGTAAAGCCGTCTCAAATCGCCCCGGCATATATCGATGAATGCATCCTCGTGATCGGACAGGGTGATTTCTCCCGCAGGTCTTCCGTCTATTTTTCCCTTGTCTGTTGTCATGACATGATTTCTCGATTTCTAGAAAGATTCTAGAAAAAAGGATGCCCTTCTGTCAATAAACGTTTTCATTCACCCTCCGGAAGCGGCGAAACACTATAAATACAACCTCCTCAGGGTGTAACTGCCGGTGACCAGCAATGGTACAGTCATTGCAACGTGTTACTGATATGAACCTATGTCTTCGTAGATAAATGCGATCATACTCTGTTCACGGAAACAAGACAACAGAAGAAGAACTGGTCCGAAGTGACATGTCGCCTCACAGAAAGGAGTATCTTCATAGTGAATGAGTTACGGAAGCCCCGCGGGGCACTGAAAGGTCTCAGAGTAATCGACTTGACCCGCGTATTAGCCGGACCGTTCTGCACGATGTTGCTGGCCGATCTCGGTGCCGACGTCATAAAGATCGAAGTGCCGGGAACAGGCGACGACACGAGAACTTATCCTCCCTTTATCGATAGCGAAAGCGCATACTTTATGAACCTCAATCGAAACAAACGGAGCGTGACGCTGAATCTAAAGGAAGAGGAAGGAAAGAATATATTCCTCGACCTTGTCAGAAAGTCCGACGTGGTCGTTGAAAATTTCAGGCCGGGCACCATGGAAAAACTGGGTCTCGGCCCGGATGTACTGGAAGAAGTGAACCCTCAGATTGTCTACGCGGCTATTTCGGGTTTCGGCCATTTCGGTCCCTACCGGGATCTTCCCGGCTATGACATCATCGGGCAGGCCATGGGGGGTATTATGAGCGTCACGGGATGGCCCGGAGGTCCGCCGACGCGGACGGGCACCGCCATTGCCGATATTCTGGGAGGTCTCTGCGCAACCATCGGGATTCTGAGTTCACTGATGGCACGAAAGACAATCGGGTGCGGACAGCAGGTGGATGTATCTCTTGTCGATTCCGTCGTGTCCGCCATGGAAACCATTATTCAGATATATCTCGTCGAAGGCAGGGAACCGCAGCGCGTGGGAAACAGGTATGAATTTATTTATCCCTACGATTCGTTCCCCGCGAAGAACGGGTGGGTGGTCATCGGGATCGGTAACGACAAGCTGTGGCGTAAATTCTGCAGCGCTATCGACAGGGACGATCTGCTGGAAGAGCGCAAGTACTCGGCAAATGTGGACCGTGTGAAATATCATGACGAAGTCAAGGACATCGTTCAATCCTGGACATCCCAACAGAACGTGCACGGCATCGTAAAATTTCTTTCGGATAATAATATACCCTGTGCCCCAATTTACAGTGTGAGCGATATCGTGCAAGACGAACATATCGCAAAGGCGCGGGGCATGATCGTCGATGTTGACCATCCCGTGGTGGGAAACATGAAGGTCGTCGGTCTTCCCATTAAGCTTTCAAAAACCCCGGCCGCGGTGGAAAAGCCGGCCCCTCTGCTCGGGCAGCATACTGAAGAGGTTCTCCAGGAAGTACTGAACTATTCGCAGGACAAGATCTCGGAATTCAAAGGGGAAGGGCTTTTCTGATGCTGCAGGAACATTATCACAACCATGACAGCAACCGTATCCCAGCGATTAGAAACACGTGAAAAGCGGTACGGAAATCGTTTCAACAGGCAAAACCCTGTCGCACCATGCAGACAGATCTTTTTAACGCTTTTATACAAAACGCACTGTGACATTACGGCGTGAGTCATACAGGAGGAAGTGATGTCCAACTCGCAGGAACAGACACGGGTAACAATAAAAGAATATTTCTCTGATAGAGGGCTCCTTCAATGGATTGTCCTTGTGCTGGGCGTTGCCATGGCCTTTTTCCATCTCTATTTTGCGACCATCGGCTTCATCACTGAAATTACTTTTCGATCGGGTCATCTGATGTTTGCATCGATACTGATATTTCTCCTCTACCCGGCAAGTAAGACGAACAAGGTGATCCGTAGTATCGACTGGATACTTATCGCCATATCCATCGTCTTCGGTTTCTACATTATCCACGAATATGCCAACATGGCGTATCGTGCCGGAGCTCCTATTCCCATTGATGTGATCATGGGTGTTTTCTCGGTAATCATTGTCCTTGAAATAACACGGCGAACGCTGGGGTGGCCTCTGGTCATCATCGGAGGATTAGCCGTCATCTATTGTTTCGTCGGGGGGTATCTGCCGGGTATTCTGGGGCATCGCGGTTTTGATTTCGACCGAGTGTTTACCCAGATGTACACGACGCTGGAAGGCGTTTACGGACTGCCTCTCGGCGTTATCGTCAAGTACGTCTACTTTTTTATTCTTTTTGCAGGATTTCTCGATGCGACGGGCGCCGGTAACTGGTTCATCAATTTCTCCTATGCACTGACCGGACGCGCCCGGAGCGGTCCCGCCCTTGCCGCCGTTTTGTCGAGTGGCTTTATGGGTTCCGTTTCGGGAAGCGCCGTGGCGAATACCGTGGCAACGGGGTCCTTTACAATCCCCCTCATGAAGAGAGTCGGATACAAGCCGGAGGTTGCCGGGGCCATTGAGGCGGCCGCGTCGACGGGTGGGCAGATGATGCCCCCCATTATGGGAGCCGGTGCCTTTATCGTCGCTGAGTGGACGGGTATTCCCTATCGCCATATCGTTATCGTATCGATCATACCCGCCATACTCTACTTCGCGGCGGTGGCCAGCTTTGTTTACGTCCGTGCCATCAAAATGGGGATAGAACCCCCGGATCCCTCCAAGCTTCCCCGGCTAAAAGAAGAATTCCTGAAAGGACTCCATTACCTCGTGGCCATTCTCGTCCTTGCCTACCTGATCGTCATGGGGTTCAGCCCGACCTATTCCGTCTGTCTCGCCATCGGGGCGCTCATTGTGGTAAGCTTTTTCAAGAAGGAATCGCGACTGACAGTCCCCCTCGTTATCGAGGCGATGGTTGACGCAGCCAAAAAATGCATTCCCGTCTCCGCGGCGTGCGCGGCGGCGGGAATCGTCGTCGGTGCCGTCGGATTAACGGGTCTGGGGCTGAAATTTTCCGCGATGGTCATTTCCGTTGCCGGCGGGTTCTGGGTGACCGCAGTGTTGCTCGTCATGTGCGCGTCCATATTTCTCGGTATGGGACTTCCTGTGACGGCGGCCTATGTCGTTCTCGCCGTTCTGGCCGTCCCCGGCTTGTCGGAACTCGGCATGGAGCCTCTGGTCGCCCATTTGATTGTTTTCTGGTACAGCCAGCTGTCCAACCTGACACCACCGGTCTGTCTCGCCGCATACGCCGCCGCAGGTATCGCAGAAGCGAAACCCATGCAGACGGGGTTCTTTGCCCTCGCCCTGGCGAAAGGGCTTATCATTATACCGTTTCTTTTCGTTTACACACCGCTGCTGCTCACGGAAGGCGTGTGGCCCGGTATACTGACGGGCGTTACTGCCCTGGCCGGCCTGTTCAGCATCACATTCTTTCTGGAGGGGCATATCCTGAAACCGCTGTCGATAACCGGCCGGATGGTAACGCTCGTTGCCGCGATCGCCTGTTTCTGGCCGTCAACGATTGTTGCAATCGCGGGACTGATTCTCATCGTCGGATTTTTTGTGTCTCAATTCTTGTCTTCTCGCAGTAAAGGGACAGTTGCGACATTATGATTTTTGACTCACTGTTTCAAAAAATAGCCAGAAGGATGGAAAGGAGGTGACCGCCAAAGGAGAAGGGATGCCCTTGAGTCGCTCAAGGGGGAAAGAGAATGTATTCATCAGCGGCGGAGCGTTTACACAGACTATCGCCGCAATAAGAAAAGCGAGGAGTGATATTATGAAAAACAACTGGAAAAATCTCGTAGTTGTAGCCTTTGTCGCAGTATTCGTTGCCGCTATGGCGCTGACCCCCAATGAGGGTCATGCGAAAAAATGGCGCCTCAGTATCGCAACGGGTGGGACTGGTGGAAGCTACTATCCCATGGGCGGAGGAGTCGGCGAATTACTGCGTCAGAAAGTGGATATGATCGATTCGGCAACGGCTGAAGTCACGGCAGGGTCCGTGGAAAACGTTCAACTCGTTAACCGCGGAAAGGCCGACCTGGGCCTCGTCTGCTGGATCGGCCCGCGCGGCGCGGGACTGACCGAGAAGATCCCCAACGTGAGAACTCTTTTCTTCATCCACGGCAGTACCGGACACTGGGCGGTCGGCAAGAAAAGCGGCATCAAAACCTTTGAAGACATGAAGGGTAAGGTCGTCGCTCTCGACGCCCCGGGCAGCGCCGGACTGGTGGCCTGTGAACTGGTTTTCAAATTGTTCGGCATTGACACCAACAAGGACATCAAGGCCCAACGAATCACACAGGGCAAGGGTGTGGATGGTTTCAAGGACGGCAGAATCGACGTTGTCTACGGAGACGTGGGATATCCCAATTCCTCGTTCATGGACCTGTGCACGGTGCGTGACGTCACAATCCTGAGTTTCCCGCCGGAAGTACTGAAGAAGATATCCGACGCCTATCCCTCACTCCCCGAGGAAGTGATCCCCGGAGGGACGTACAACGGGAATCCTGATGATGTTCATACGTTCACGGAAGCCGGACCTATGGTCTGCCGTGCCGATCTGCCCGAAGATCTTGTGTATGAGATAGTCAAAACCATTGCTGAAAATCAGGCTTGGCTGGCGAAGAACGTTCATGCGGGTATTGCCCGGTGGAAATTCGATCCTTCCGTGGCAAAGCTTGCACCGCTCCATCCCGGTGCTGAAAAATACTATAAGGAAAAAGGTCTCCTGTAAGAACACACCGTCCTCAATGTCCATCGAGCAGCGAAGTCCCGGTCGCACGACCACCGGGACTTCGCCCCTTTCAGGGGGGACTGCGAGCCACCCGCGGAAGTCACACCGTATCGAGCAGGCTGTCCGCAACGCTGAATCGAGGTATAAACAATGAAACCGAATATAGGATTTATCGGTTTGGGAACGATGGGAGCGGGCATGGCCCGTAATATACACAAGGCCGGGTTTCCTCTGTATGTCTATGATATCGATCAGGCATCCGTAGACCGTCTGGTCGCCGACGGCATAAAGTCGGTCAGCTCTTATGAGGAAATGGCCGCGCAATGCGACTGGATCATTCTTTCTCTCCCCAATACGGCGATCGTTGAAAACGTACTCTGGTCCGATGACGGCCTGTGTCGTCATTTATCACCGGGACAGATCGTCATCGATTGCGGGACAACGCATCCCCTTGCGACGGTCGGCTATCATGACCGTTTCAAGGAACGGGACATCAAATTTCTCGATGCACCGGTCTCCGGCATGGAGAAGCGAGCAAATGAAGGAACGCTGACCACCATGGTCGGCGGCGACAAAGAAACCTACGACTGGGTGAAACCTGTCTTTGACAGTATGAGCTCGACGGTCGTGTATATGGGTGGACCCGGCACGGGGCAGATGGCAAAAGTCATCAACAATGTTTTCTTCAACGTTTCCTGCGCCACCGTTGCAGAACTTCTCCCCTTTGCCTCAAAAATGGGTCTCGACCCTGAAAAAGTTGTCGAGGTCGCCGGAACGGGAACCGGGTCAAGCTACGCCCTGAATTTCTTCGGGCCGCTGATCCTTGAAAGGAAATTCGATCAGGGCTACCCCATGAAAAGCGCTTATAAGGATATGTCATCCATTATTGACATGATGAATCAGCACCGTCTGCCCATCCCGGTGACAATGGCGGCCGTTGCGACCTATCAAACGGCACTCAACAAGGGCTTCGGTGACGAAAGCAAGGCGGCCATGGTGAAGGTATGGGAAGAAGTTTTCGATATTGAGGTAAAGAAACAGAAGTAATAATCACACACATGAAGACGCGCCATTGCACGTCGCTGCGGATCGCGTCACCAGACGTCGTACAACTGCCTGTATCGAGGGATATTGACCGTTTACCGACAGGGTGAAAGCATTTCCTAAGACTGTGCCAGCGCTTTGATGATCTCGCCGGCAAATTCGTTGTCCGGCAGTGCCCCCACGATTGCCCCTGTCTCATTCACTACGGTGTGCGGAACACCGGTGACATTATACTTCACCGCAAGATAGGGATATTCGGCGCTGTCCACCATGTCCGCCGTAATCATATCGCTGGCCATGGCAAATCGATGGACGGTGCGCACGGCACCGGGACAGTAGGGTCAGGTGGTAGAGATGAGCACTTGCAAATGGACGGGCCGGTCGATCCGCGTTAATTCCCTGACCACATCGTCGGCAAGCCCGTGGCGGCGCCTGCCCACATCGAGAATGTCTTGAACCAGTACGGTGAACTCATATCCGCTTGGAACACCGTAGAACCGGATACCATAATCTTTTTCGCCAAGAACCAGCGTCGCGGGGATCTTGTCTACACCGTACGATGCGGCCCGGTCCGCGTCGGCGACAAAATCATGGTACTGAAAAGAGATGTTTTCCGATAAGCCGGCCACGTCTTCAAGCATGGACCGTGCGGCATCACAGTAGCGGCAGTCGTTTTCCTGTCCGAACATGACGAGTGTGACGTCATGATCCAGACCGGCGAACATGGTCGCCAGCTTCTCCCTGTCTTTTTCTTTCAGAACACCCATCACATGCCTCCCTGCTGGACAAAAGCGTTGCCGAAAGAATCCCCGATATGAAGCTTCTCAAATTTCATACAGAATGTCCAACGAGAAAGACTGCCGGCCGATTTTACCGGTACGATTTCCTGTGACGGAAAGACAGCGGTTGACAAATATGCAATAGTTGCATAAGAGGATCATGGGAGTCTGTATGCTGAAAAATATTTTTGAGAGGATCGAAGGGTTTTTTGACAAGCTGTCCCTTCCGTGGTTCCTGGTTTTTCTCGTTCTTCTCTCAGGCCTTTTCTTCGCCGGGATATTCCGTCTCCTCTACAAGGAACGTCACAGCCTCTGCGAGCTGTGTCCCGACGCACCGCCCGCACTCTATGACAGCCTCGTCACCGACATCACCTATGAGTTGCTGCTGACGGCCGGTGCCTTCGTCATTGTTTTTATTCTCATCGTTGTCCTCATGACCTACTATTTCGCCTACTCACGCGGTCATAAACGGATAACGCAGCTGCAACAATATACGGAAAATATCCTTTACAATATAAACCGCGGCGTCATCGGCATCGACAGCGACGGCATGGTGATCATGATCAATCGCGAAGGTAAACGTATCCTCGGACAGGACACGGGTGAACTCGAGGGACACCATTTTATGGAATGCATCAAACCGCGTGAGCCCGTGAGTTCATTTCTGCTAGATGCCCTGAAGAGCGGCCGGGAATACCGCGATCACGACATGACCTACGAGAACGCCCGCGGCGACACCTTTCCCATGCGGGTAGACACCTTTGCCCTCAGAAAAGAAAACGGTGACATCGTCGGGGTGGTTCTCCTCGCCAAAGATTTAACGGGAGAAAAAATTGACGAAGAGCGGATGAGGCGGGCGGATCGCCTGTCCGTGGTGGCACGCCTGGGCCAGCGCATGGCGCACGAGATCCGGAATCCCCTGAGCGCCATGGACATCAATCTCCAGTTGTTGATAGAAGCCGTTGAACGGCCCGGTAACGCGCTACCCGGCGACAAAATACTTCAATACGCGCAGGTCGTCTATACGGAACTGAGACGACTTGATGAACTCCTGGAGAATTTCTTCAACTTCTCCCGCCCGACAAAGCAACACATCGAACGGGTTAATATCAATGTCATTCTCGGGGACATCGTTCAGCTCCTGGACCCTGAGGCGCGCGAACAGGGAGTGGACATTAACTTCTCCCCGGGTGCCGAGCAGGCAACTCTGGAGGCGGACAAAAACAAACTCAAGCAGGCCTTCCTCAACGTCATTCTCAACGGTATTCAGGCACAGCCATCGGGGGGCACGATCCGCATCGAAACCATGCAGGAGGAAAACGAGCCCGCCATGATCCGCGTAGAGATTCTCGATTCGGGAGGCGGTATCCCCCTGGAGAACATGGACAATATCTTCGACATTTATTTTACCACGAAGAAAGGCGGCAGCGGTCTCGGACTGAGCATTGCCCATCAGATCATTCATGAACACGGGGGAACGATCGACGCCGTCAGCTGGCTGGGTGACGGATCGCTGTTCAGCATACGCCTGCCTCTGGAGGAAAACGGCCGTTACGCCGGCGACAAAAACCAAACGATGTCAGGGGACGATCATGGGGAAAACACACATACTCATCGTCGATGATGAAATTAATATCCGCACGGGCTTGAAGGACGCGCTTGAGAGCGAAGGGCACCACCTGGATACGGCGAAGAGCGCGGAAGAGGCCCTGGAGAAGTGCATAACCGCCGTGTATGACATCATTGTAACCGATCTCGTCATGGACGGCATGGACGGTATCGAACTGACAAAACAGATCAAGCGCCGCTATCCCGCGACGGAGGTCATTATTCTGACGGCCTATGGAACCATAGAAACGGCGGTCAACGCTTTGAAAGAAGGCGCTTTCGATTACATGACCAAGCCCGTGGAGATCAAACGCTTTCGATCCTATATCGCAAAAATTATCGACCGGCAACGCCTGATCAGGGAAAACCGGGAACTGAAAAAGGAATTGACCCGGCAGAACCAGTTCGAAAACATCCTCGGGCGCAATGACCGTATCCATGAGATCATGCGCATCGTGGAGCAGGCCGCACCCAGTGACGCCACCGTTCTCATCGAAGGCGAAAGCGGAACGGGGAAGGAACTTTTCGCCCGTGCCATGCACCGGCTCAGCACGCGCAGCACGGAACCGTTCATTACCATGAACTGCGGGGCCCTGCCCACGTCACTCTTCGAAAACGAACTGTTCGGCCACGAGAAGGGCGCCTTCACGAATGCCCATTCCCGTCACCAGGGATGTTTTGAACGCGCCCATGGAGGTACCGTGTTTCTCGATGAAATCGCTGAAATGCCCCTGCTGAGCCAGGTGGACCTGTTGCGGATTCTCGAAGAAGGACAGCTCCGCCGTCTCGGCGGGACGGAGGAACTCACCGTGGACGTGCGGGTCATTGCCGCAACCAACAAAGATCTGGCCGCGCTGTGCCGGGAAGGCGCCTTTCGCCAAGATCTTTTCTTTCGTTTGAACATCATACACATAACGCTCCCGCCTCTTCGTGCTCGCCGGGACGACATACCCCTCCTTGCGCAGGCGTTTCTCGATCAATACTGCCGGAAATACAAGAGAAAAAAGATCCTGTCACCGGAGGCTCACAATGTACTCTGCCGCTACGAATGGCCCGGCAATGTCCGCGAATTGAGAAACGAGATCGAGAGTGCGATCCTCCTGACGCCCGGCGAAACGATTTATCCGGAAGATCTTCACGATGAACTCCGCTCGGCCGCGGCGTCCGATATCAGCTTCAGCGTCTCCGTGGGACATTCCCTGAAAGAGGTTGAGAAGAAACTCATTCTGGAAACATTGAAAAGCACGGGCGGTCGGCGCGAGAAGGCCGCCCAGACACTCGGTATCAGCCTGAGAAAGCTGCATTACCGTCTCCGCGAATACGGCATGTGAGTATCCCTGCAAATAATGCAGGGGACTTTTGTCTGTAAGTTATTGAAAATCAACAGGCGGCCATCCCTTACCGGACCATACGAATATTTTACACGGCAAAATATGCATTAAATGCACTGTTTCGCCTCGCCACGGCGGTGTTTTGCGGTTGTGCAGCATGCCATCGTCGGCTAACACATTGATTTAAGAGCTAAAAATTGTTATGGCATGAAGAATGCAGAAAGCGGGGCGCCATTACTATTCGCATAACGAATGAGCGGAAAAAATGATCGCCGGCGATCACAATGAAAGAGAGAGCAGCACCATGAACCTGGCACGACTTATCACGGAAGATCACATTATCATGGATCTTCAGTCAACGGAGAGTTCCGATTGCATCGTCGAGATGACACGCGCCCTTGACAAAACTGTGGTGAACGACCGGACCGAGCTGATCAGCTCTATCCTTGGACGTGAACAGCTTGCGCCGACGGGTATCGAGAACGGCATCGCCATACCGCATACAAAAACGGACGCCGTCAGGAAACCCGCCCTCGTCATCGGCCGGTCACGGAAGGGCGTCGAGTTTCATGCGAACGACGGAAAACCTTCCCATCTCATCTTTTTACTCCTCCTTCCCGCGCGGAAGAAGGGCCTGCTCTTTTCCCTGATGAGCGGTATTATCAAATGCGTCAGAGACGCAGAAAAACGGGAGCGTCTTTTTGATACCGACGACGTGCAGACATTCATGGAGCACCTGGGCGCAACCCGGTTATTCCACATCAGTTCTTTGCTTGAACAGGAACGAACTCAACAGAACGTCCCCGCCTGAAAAAAAACCACAATTTTTGAGGAAACAGTCCCATGCAGGAGATTTCAGAAAACAACGGGTCGTCATGCGACACCGTCTGTAAAAGCGAAAAATTACGAATACGGTTTTCCGACGAGACGAAGCTTTTGTGCCTTGCTTTTCTGGTCGGTGTCATCGGCGGATACGGGGCTATTTTTTTTCGGTCCATGATCTTCGGCACCCAGTACGTGGCCATGGTGCATCTCCGAAACCTGCTGGGATTCATGGGACCTTACGCCATTGTCATCATCCCCGCCATCGGGGGGCTCATCGTCGGGTTGATCACCACCTACTTCGCCTCGGAGGCAAAGGGACATGGTGTGCCGGAAGTGATGGGGGCCGTTCTCATGAACGAGGGGCGGATTCGTCCGAGCGTCTCCATCGCGAAAATCCTCGCCTCCGCCCTCTGTATTGGAACGGGCGGTTCCGCTGGGCGGGAAGGACCCATCGTGCAGATCGGCGCCGCCTTCGCCTCGACAGTGGCACAGTGGCTGAAGCTCCCGCCGTCCATGATCAAGAACCTGGTTGCGGCCGGAGCCGCCGCCGGTATCTCCGCCACCTTTAATGCGCCTCTGGGCGGTGTCATCTTCGGCCTGGAAGTTATTCTCGGCGAGTACCGCGCTCTCAACTTCGGCACGCTGGTCATGTCGTCGGTGACGGCCGCCATCATCGCGCGGGTCCACCTGGGCGATATTCACGACTTTCGACTGCCCTCGTTTCACCTTGTCAGTCCGGTGGAAATGATTTTCTATGCCGTCCTCGGCCTGCTCGCCGCCGGCATTGCCGTTGCCTTTATTAAACTGCTGTATGATACGGAAGACATCTTTGATCGATTCACCGCCATCCCGCGGTGGGTCAAGCCCGCCATCGGCGGTCTCGGTGTGGGAGGCATCGCCATCTTCGTTCCCCAGGTGATGGGTGTCGGATACGACGTAATGGCCGAGGCCATCATGGGTAAATACAGCCTTTACTTTCTCTTCGCCCTTGTGGGCGTTAAACTACTTTCCACGTGTCTCACCCTGGGTTCCGGCGGGTCGGGGGGTATTTTCTCACCCTCCCTGTTCATGGGTGCCATGCTGGGTGCGGGGATGGGGACGCTGGTCCACGCCTGGTTTCCCTCTGTCACGGCATCACCGGGGGCCTACGCGATCGTGGGCATGGGGGCCGTCTTCGCCGCCGGTTCACGGGCGCCTTTTACCTCCGTCCTGATCCTCTTTGAATTGACCGACACGTATGAGATCATCCTGCCGCTCATGATCGCCGTGGTCGTCGCCACCTACGTGGCCGCCTGGCTCAAGACGGATACGCTTTATACGGAGAAACTCAGCCGGCGGGGTATCAATGTCTTCATCCTGAAGGAGAAGAACCGGCTCGACGAAGTCCGCGTCTCGGAAATCATGGGCTCAAACGGGGAGATCGTTTCGCACCGTCTTCAGTTCTCGCAGGTGCTGAAAATGATCGGGACAACCACCCGCAACTGTTTCATTGCCGTCGATGACAGGGGCAATCTGAAGGGCATGGTGTCCTTTAAGGACCTGCGCGACGCCATTTTTCACCGTGACGCCGACGACTACCTCATCGTCGACGATATCGCCACGAATCACGTGGCCACTCTCACGCCCTGCGAAACCATCAACGACGCCATGCGGAAATTCAGGATGAACGACCTGGACATCCTGCCCGTGGTGGATAAAGAGCATTCCCGGAAGGTAGTGGGGTCGATCTCCCGAAAAGATGTTCTCTCCCTCTACGAGGACATTGAACTGAATGCGCGGGGCAAGTGCATCCTCTAGCAGCCGGTTAAACCAGACCCTTTTTCAGGAGATAATCGTAGGCGCTCAGGGCGGCCTTCGCGCCTTCTCCGGCGGCGATGACTATTTGCTTATGGGGAACGGTGGTCGCGTCCCCCGCGGCGAAGAGACCGCCTATACTCGTCCGGCAGGCGCAGTCGATAATGATCTCACCCTGATCGTTCAGTTCTACCAGATCAAGGACAAAACCCGTATTGGACACCAGGCCGATCTCGATGAAGATTCCCGCCGCGTCGAGACGCTGCTCCTCGCCGGTTTCCCGGTTTTTCACCCTGACTGCCTCGACCGTATCGGCACCGTCAATGGCAACGATCTGGTGATTATCGAGAAACGTTACCTCTCCAGCTGCACGGACGCGATCCATTAGGACGGGGTCTGCGTTCCACCCCTCCTGAAAATTGACTAGTGTCACGGAGGCATTGACTCTGACGAGATCGAAGGCCGTCGTAAAGGCGGAGTTTCCACCGCCGGCGACGACAACGGCCTTGTCTCTGAAAAAAGGCGCGTCACAGGTAGCGCAGTAGGCGACCCCGTGCCCGGTCAGTTCACGTTCCCCGGGGATATTGAGGGCACGGTGACGTTTACCCGTGGCAACAATGACCGTTCGACTTTTGTATGTCAGACCGGCATCAGTTTCCACGAGAAAGAGATGCTGTGCCCGCGTGATACCCGTGACACCGGCACCGCTCTTCACGGGCAGGGTGAAAGAGTTGACGTGATCCTGAAACATGGTGACGAGATCCTTCCCGTTCACCGACTGAAAGCCCAGCCAGTTTTCCACCGCCGAGGTTTCGCTGACCTGCCCGCCGAAACTCTTGGCAATGATGGCGCAGTCAAGCGCCTTGCGGGCGCAATACACGGCCGCACTCATGGCCGCCGGCCCGCCACCGAGGATCAGACAATCATAGACGGTTTCACGAGACGGATCCGAGGTTTCGGCCAGAAAACTTTCATCCAGGGAAAATTCCAGGTTATTCATAGCGCCTCCTCCCTGCGGAAAACAGGGCACGCGTCACTTACTGTGATGCCTGCCCTGTCCGCCTGGTTAATGCAATGGTTCGGGATTCCGTATCGATATTCAGCTTGAAATCACGGAGAAAACTCATGCCGAGCAACCCGTCACACCGGTCGAAGAGGACTCCCGTGGGGGCAATGGCGGCGATAACGTTTGTCTTCTCCGCGGAGCCCAGGCGCAGTGTCTCGATGATAAGGGGCTCCGCCTGGACCGAACCCGAGGCAGTGAGCATCGTCACCGTTGCCGCATCTGTTTTCCGCGTCCATCCCAGACGGCGGGCGAGGACGGTGTTCACCACGACGA
>Ga0272444_10001191_pt1 | contig 25538 bp, 23 predicted proteins | sample SSMForm13_FD_201033 | JGI IMG/M metagenome (GOLD analysis project Ga0272444, IMG submission 201033) | Marine sediment archaeal communities from Little Sippewissett salt marsh, Falmouth, MA, United States - SSM-Form-13 | ecosystem: Environmental > Aquatic > Marine > Wetlands > Sediment ...
CCCCCCCCCCGGAGTCAGTAGCATTGTAATCAGAATGGGTATCTTGGCCTATCAGCAATGATGGGCTAGGACAGAAACAATGGGTTGCTAATGCCTCGAAGTGGTTGGCACTGAGACTGCGCGGCAAAGCCAAAGATTGGGATGCTAGGGATCGGATGTCGTGAACCAGCAGACCCAAAGGAAGGAGAGTGTCATGTCGAAAGGTCTATATGGAATTGCCAGCATCGCGTTACTTGTGACGTTCATGTTGTGGGCACTTGCTGGAATGGAACGGTCCGCATCTGCTGCGGAGCCGGTGAGCTCTGAGGCCGCCCGACTGGTTCTTGGCGGAACGTGCAGCAAATACTCCTGCTACAGGCTATGCGGATCGAGCGGCTGCATAAACGGTGCCTGTGGAGACAATGACGAGGGTGAATGGTGTGGTAGTGGCAGCGGAACCGGAGACGCGTGGGAATGCCTGCACGGTTACGGCACGAGCACGAGTTGCCAAACAGGCGACAATACCACGAACTGTTCGGCAAAGCAGTGCCACTGCCAGGGAAAGAACAACTGCACACTTGACAGCACTGGGTCAAGCTACACCGGGCACGATGAATGTAACGATAACTGACCGGCAGGAGTCAGCAGGACAAGAACCTGTGCAGGGGCGTCGGCAGAGCCCCTTGCGAGATGGGTGACCCGATGGGGAATCGTTTGCCTAGAATTGGCCTTGGATTACTGTTAATGGTGGCAATGATTGCTGGGGTCATTGCAGCCCATCCGCTGATCTCGGCAATGATGGCACAATCGGCTGTTTATTGGGTGGGGGAAGGCGACCTGCGGGTGTCCAACTCGGCCATCTTCTTGGGTAGTGCTGGCGCGGACACGGTTCTTCCCTTCGTCGTTCCCGTACGGAATTGTGGCTGTAAGCCACTGACCATCGAGAAGCTTAGAACTGATTGCGGGTGCTTGGCGGTTGGGGAGGATCTACCGGTTAAACTGCAGCCAGGTGTCGGCAAAAAACTCCGTTTCCGCCTGCACGTCACTGAGAATATGCGCGGGCACATCACCAAGAAGATATCGGTCTCAACTGACGAGACAGATGCCGCTCCCGTAAACGTGGATGTCTCTGTCTTGGTCGTGCCGGAATTCAAACTCGTGGCGATTCCAGCGACGATAGACTTGGGTGTTGTCACAAGAGAGCTTCCTGACCCCAAGACGGTCACGATTGTCTCCCCCTTTCCGGAAGAACTTCTGGTGTCGTCCGTGTCCACCACAGACCACAGGGTCATGGTCAAGGACATCAGCCCCGGTCCCAAACCCTATACTCGACAACTTAGCGTCGAGTTGTCGGCAGAACTGGAACCAGGTCCGCACAGATCACTGGTTACTGTGCAGACGAACACTGGCAAGGTCACTATCCCGGTTGTCGGCATCAAGGCCGGTCTCCTCCTGACCCAACCAAGGTCCATAGTATTCGGGCCGCCTTCGGGCCGAAAAGGCACTTCGGCACGAGTGTTTTTGAGCAGTGCTGATGGAAGCAGCTTCCGGATAGTGCGAGCAGACACCAACGGGTCGTGTGTTTCCGTAACCAGCGATTTGCCCTCGCCATCACGTTCCGTCCACGAGCTTCAGGTTACACTTGCCCATGGCGCGGATTGGCGAAGCCAAGCAGGCAAGCAAGTCGTTCTCATCGAGACTGATTCATTGGGTACGGCATTGTTAACTTGCCATTACCCGGCACTTCTCGAAACCGCTGCTGTTGACTCCGCGCCGCCTTCACGACTTCGAGACACGCTGGACACCATTGGGGTGCGCCTGCAATAGTTCAGCTTACGATGAAGGAAAACAGAATGCTTGGAAGCCGCCAACGTCCCTTGCTGACACTAATGATGTTTACTATAGAGTTTGTCGCGGCAAGTGCTCCCGCCATGGCGCAGACGAACGACCAGACAATAGCTCTGCTCCAGCATGTCCGGAAGGGCTACGAAGCACATTCAGCCCGCACCGGCCAGATGCACATAAAGGGCACGGTGTTCCTAAAACAAGGCCCTGCGGAACAGGGAACAACCATACCTCGGGCGAAGGAAATCCCAGAAAGAGAACTGGCTTTTGAGTTCCACCGGAAGGATAACCTGTTGCGTTACGAGCAGCAGCACGATTTCGAAGAGGGCTCAGTTGTCTATGCACTTAACGATGGCGAGCGACTCCTCAGCTACGCACCTAATGCAGTAGATATCTATCCGCTGTCTGAAGGCAGCTTCAGATGGAGTCTGATGACATCATATCTTGGCGAGTCGCTCATGTTCGATCAGCGTCAAGGCTACGAAGATGTCGGCCGTGCCATGGCATCGCTGGTTAAGGAAATCCAGTCACCTTCTGAGCAGAGAAGAATCACTTCTGTTACGGTGGACACGCAAGAGGGGCTCTACAGGATAAGACTCGACTGGCCCAACGGCGTAGATACGTACTGGATCGACAGTAACAAGGGCTACAACCTCGTTAGGAGAGAAAAGCAGTACAAGACCCCATCGTGGTCTCTCCAACGGACGGAGACGCATGAGTACGCCCTGGATGAGACGGGCGCATGGGTCCAGATGGCAAGCGAGATAAAGGGCGTGGAGAACGGTGTTGCCTTCGCAAGAAGGCTGCGAGTCGAATCTATCAGAGCGGGAGATCTGCAGCTTCCTGACGAGATATTTGACGCGGCAAGCCTTAGTATCCCATCAACCACCTATATTGAGGACCATCATTTCTCTCCGCCTCTTGTTCTTAGGCCTAAGACGATAGGGGACATGAGCATGGTCAGTCTGGCAGAGCTTCTGGAGCATGACCTTAGTCCCGAGGAGTCGGCAACCGTGACGCAGAATGGATCGGTTGTGGTGAAGACTGTTGGGAAGCCAGAGGGATCACCGGGCACCAAGGTCAAGGCATACTCACAAGTGTGGGTATTCACAATAGTGGCATGCGTATCATGTCTGTTGGCTCTGCTTATCGCGGTTGCTTGGTGTCGCCACAAGAAGAGCGTGACCCCATGACCGCCCTAATCGTCGCGTTGGCCATTACAGCCATGGTGGCGACTCCGTCAAGCGCCTTGGCTCAAAACAGCCAGTCCGATGGTAAGTGTCTTGACCTTGGCCTCGACTCGATTGTGTTCGGTTCCTCCCACTTCCCTGACAATTCGAGGTGTGGGGCAAGATCTGTGTGCGCAGTCCTCCACGACCTCGGGGAGCCTATAGACTACGAAACAGTTCTTCGAGAAATGCCCCCAGGCATTTATGGCAGCACTATGGATCAGATAGATCAGTATATTCGCGACAGAGATGGAGTCTCTTCTTTTCCGGTCAAGTGCAGTGCCCGACAGCTATGGAAGACACTTCGTGGATCTGAAAGACGCATGGCCATAGCGAATGTGTCAAGCCACTGGGTCGTGGCCAGATCAGCGAAGGCTGATCGACTTGAGATTCTGGACTATCCCCACAGGTACTTCATCCCCCTCGGAGTGTTCGAGCGACACTTCGACGGGCACGCCATTCTGGTGGGAGAGATCGGATCGCCCTTTTCCAGAATACCTCTTGCAGCGAAGGTCATGGGAGGACTCGGACTTTTTGCGCTGGCGGCGACAGCGCTAACTGTCTGGCAAAGACTTAGCAGACGTAGCCGTCGCGTCCAGTAGGCTCTGGCTCAAACACAATGGTCCTCCAACGCCGATTCCTTCCCTCTGTTCTAGTCCAGGATGGATGTGCGATCAAACGGGTCTTGCACGTACCCATACAGAGATGTATCTTGCCGCGACGGCCGGTGCCGTAGTGCTGACAATCAGCCCTTTGGCGGCGAACTGGGTGATTCGCGCGTATAGTGACAGGTCTTCGCGGACATTGCCGCGTTCGAGAAGTTCATGCAGTCCGACCAACTGGCCCGACTTGTCGAAAGCAGGCAATCCTGTTAAGCAGATAGGCGTCGGTGGGAATACTCTTGAAAGATGGCTTTGAGCCTACTGGACATGTCGTTTGACGAGATTACCTCTGCCGTTGTTGCGGCAGGGCACCCACGATACCGCGCCGACCAGATTGCCGACTGGGTTTACCGCAAATCCATCACAGACCCTGCCCGAATGAGCAACCTCCCTAGAACCCTCACAGGTGGATTCGACATTCTCACCTCACAGGTCGCGAAGCGCCGAACCAGCAAGGACGGGACAACTAAGTTGCTGCTGACACTCGCCGACGGCAGCCACGTTGAGACCGTCCTGATACCTGACCGGCGGCGCAAGACTGCTTGCCTGTCCACCCAGGTCGGCTGCGCCATGGGATGCACTTTCTGCGCCTCGGGGCTCGGAGGGCTGAGGCGAAACTGCACCTGCGGAGAAATACTCCAACAAATACTGCATCTTCAGCACGCCTGCGGGACGAAGGTTACCAACGTGGTCTTTATGGGCATGGGCGAGCCGTTGGCCAATTTCAATCAGACCGTCAAAGCTTTGCGCGCCCTGACCGATCCCAAGCTGTTTGGAATCTCCGCGAGGAAGATCACCGTCTCGACCATAGGGATTCCAGACAAGATCCGCCGGCTTGCCAAGCTTCGCGAGCCGTTCACACTGGCAATATCCCTGCACGCGCCGAACGATCAACTCCGCGCGAAGCTTATACCAATGGCTTCGTCGGTTCCGATACGCCGGATTATCTCGGCGGCAAGGCAGTTCTACGAGAGCAGGCACAGAGAGATCACATTGGAGTATCTCCTGCTGGGCGGGATCAATGACGATCCCGGCTACGCCGATCAACTTGCAGAAATCAGCGACTCCCTGCGATGCAACGTCAACCTTATCCCCTACAATCCCGTCCCGGAATTGCCCTACGACAGACCCACAGACCTGGCGATTGAGTCCTTCGCCGAAAGACTCAGCAAGAGAGGCGTTAACGCCAACATCCGACGACCTCGCGGACAGGATGTCGCGGCCGCCTGCGGGCAACTTACAAGGCAAAGTCGAAGAGACGACCTATCGGATCAGCCTTGACTAAACGCGCCTCCCGCTCAGTCCCGCAAAACCAGCCGCAGTATCTTATCACTGCCACATTGGCTCTCAGAGCGATCCACCGCACGGACCCGCTCGCCCACGTCCGCGATGTCAAACTTGGGCATGCCTTCGGCACCGACAGGCGCGGGATCAGGAGACACGAATGCAATGAGCTCGTCGGCAAAGGACCCCTCGACAAAAGAAGCAAGCACCTTAGGCCCTCCCTCAACGAGCAGGTTCATCCACCCTCGTTTCCCCATCTGGTCAAGTAGATCCGGCAAGCTAACCAGTCCGTTGTCTCCGGATAGGATCTCAACCAGATCAACTCCCTTCTGATGGAGCCTGTTCGCCTTGTGTGCTTTCCTCGCCGGCGTACCAACGGTCGTCGCCACTATCACCTGCGAGACGGCCGGCGTATTGGTCAGTTGGCACTGGACGGGAATCCGAAGGTCCGAATCGAGCACGATCCTGACCGGTTGGGCTCCTCCCCCGCTTCGGTTGGTTAAAAGGGGATCGTCCGCAAGGACCGTACCTATCCCAACCAATATGCCATCGACCTGCGCTCGGATCTCGTGGACCCGCCGCCTTGACTGCGGGCAGGATATCCACCTACCCGCCGAAGGTGGAAGAGCAAGGAAACCGTCGGAGGTCTGTGCCCACTTGCAGATGACCCAAGGTCGGAGAGTTTTCCGCAGCTTTCGATATGGGGCAAGAATCTTCTCAGCCTGTCTCCGGCAGATGCCCAAATTCACTTTTATCCCTGCCTCGACCAACTGCCTGATTCCTTTCCCGGAAACGTGATCGTCCGGGTCCGCCATGGCAACAACGACCCGACTGATCCCAGCCGCTATTATCGCGTCGGTACACGGCGGGGTTTTTCCATAGTGACAGCATGGCTCGAGCGTGACGTACACTGTGGCGCCACGCACATCGAGCCCTGCGCGCTCAGCGGCCCTCAAAGCTTCGATTTCGCCATGTCGTCCGCCGTAGATCCTGTGAAAACCACGGGAAAGCTCCTGTCCGTCCCGAACAATGAGCGCACCCACCATCGGATTTGGCTCGACACTTCCCTTTCCCGATTGAGCAAGTTTGAGCGCCGCGGTCATGAAGCGCTCGTCAACGCTGTTGTGTTCAGCCTCGTTCATTTTCGCGACTATGCCGCGCCCATGAAGACATATCTAGCCAGCCTCACAGTTTCATTATGGCGGGCATAACTAAGATGCACCAGTGGCATCCGCAAACGGGATGCTGGGAAAAACAGACTCAACAGTCGGCTAATGAGAAGGTTCCGGCCTGACCCTAGCCAGAACCCGAAATGCCCACTGCACGCTGGAAATGGGGAACTTCTGCGGGGCGAACTGCTCGTTGATCGCCGTAAGATTAACGCTCTGACCCTGTCGCCTATAGATTTTGCAGGTGACGCCTATCTGGCTCTGTAACTGCAAAACGGCGGGCTTGCCGTCTTCGGCTGGTGCCGAGGGGCTAAGCACTACCAAGTCACCGTTCGATATCTCCGGTGTCATCGACTCACCATCGACCCGCACCGCAAATGCGTCCGGCCATCTCCTCTTGATCGGCTCGCAGGAGACAAATTCCACCGGACCTGCATCTTCTGAGTCTCTGACAGTGACGACCTGCACCGTGGAGGGAGGCGAGGCCTCAGTCCCGGCCGTGTGCCCTTGCCTGGTATCGCCTTCCGTCTTGCCTGCGTAACGTTCTATGAGTTCGGCCATCCTGGTAACGCCTTCCTCGCCGTCCTTTGCCGACCAGAACACCGGCACCCCGGCGGCAGTCCGCCCAAGCACGGGTATCCAGGCGGCGTGCCTTTCGCCTTTGGCTTTGCCGATGCGGGCCGGTTTCCGGGGTTCGTCGCTTTTGCGGACGACCGGGTCTGCAAACCGCAACTCCATGGCCTGGCTCAAAAGGTCGAGGAAGGCGGCCAGCGCTGGGGCAGCGTCAGGCTTGTCTTTCATCAACTGAGCGGCCCGCAACACCAGCGGGTGCTGCGACGGAACGGATGCGCCGATCGGCTCGACTCCGGTTATCAGCCAGCGAAGATCCACCTCAGCAAGATCGGCAATCGCAACCAGGATGTCGGCAGAGGGAACGCGGCCGGATTCGTAATAGTCGTAGGTGCTTGGGGACAAACCCAGCTTCTTCGCAAATGCGGATTTGCCCCTCGCGCCACAGGCCTTCTCGCGGAGACGCGATATTCGGGCACAAATCTCCTTTTTCTGCGATTCTCTCAAGGGAAAATTTCGCGTTTGCGAAAAAAGGTCTTGACAGTTACATGCTGAGGCAATATATGTGCAGTGTAGGATTGGCAAGTCTATTCTAGTGCTCCACTTGGCAGGAGCAAGCGGAAAATGTCGGCAAACAGGCCCTCTGAGGCGAAAGAGTTGCGGAAAATTTTGGACGCCATGCTGGTTACAGTCAGTTGGCAGGAACAACTCGTCTATCAGGCATTGGATACAGTGCGATCCCCCACCAGCCAAGACCGAGATCGGCAAGTTGGGCGTCGGACAGGTCGGCGCAAAGACAAACACAAGTAAACCATCGCCTCTCTTCAGGCGAAGTATGTAATGCATCAATGGACCGGCGGGTCAGGGCGGCCAGCCGAAAGGCTGGTCGCCCCCGGTCCTTCGAATTCAATTGTCGACCAGCCTCCTATTATGATCTTCCCTCTATGCTCGGTTAACTTGCGGTCATATTCTGCCGAAACAGCCATAGTGAACCATGCAGGCACATAGCCCCGAGAATGCCCAAGCCGAAGTGACTGCCGATGAGCGCCGCAGAATGGCGCGCGCTTCGGTCGCTTACCCCATCGCACTGCTTGATAATCGCGGGCGAGTCCTGGCGCGAGGAAGAACCACCGATATCTCGCAGAATGGTCTGTTTGCAGTGGTCGTCCCCACGAGAGGACACCATATCTCGAGTAATGTGGTCTTAGAGGTCACCGTCCCGAGAACACGTTCGCATCGCCCTGGCAGACAATCTGGAAGAAAGATCACCTATCTCGCCGAGATCGTTCGCCAAGAGCCACTCGGACAGATGATCGGCCTGGCCTTAGAATTCGTCGAGAAACTCGCGACGTCTCGCTAGCAAATCAGTTCCAGGCCGATCGCCCCTTCCTTCTTCGAACTGGCAGTGCCGCCGCGCTTACCGCGCCCAAGAGAACCAGACACCCCGGCTCGGGAACCACGTTGTCAAATGCCCCGTTCATGTCCAGGTACATCATGTCGTTCGTATCGTCGCCATCGAGGCTGAAGTCGAAGTGCACCTGCTCGAAGTACCCGTACTGACCGGTCCAAAGCCTTTCCAGGTAACCGCTGGTGAGAGGGTCGCAACTGAAGACCCCGTCGATGTCCGGATGGATGTCCAGAAGAAGTAAGTAGATATCTGTCCACACCAGGTCCACGCCCTCTGCAGTAGGGACAACCAGGCGGTCGGCAAAGATTACCGGGGCAGGCGTTGTCCCTCCGACCCCGCATATCTGCTCGTACCAGAGGATCTCGTCTTCCAGGCTACCGTCTCCGCTTTCGTCCAGACCGGCCGACAGCGCAAATGCCGTCGAAACGATGTTCATCTGCGCGCCGGTATCTGTCAGCCATGTGCCCGCAACGGATTGCGATCCGTGGCCAAGGGTCACTTCCATGAAGGGGATCGGAGCGTAAACTGGCATAAGTGCGCCGGGCTCTTGCGGTGGCGCCGGCCAGTCCACCAGTTGCTGCGGGATGCTGTAGCGATGCCCATTGCCTTCCGGGAGCGCCTCGGGAAAGTGGACTTCCATCAGGCCGGCGTCTTCCATCGGTCTGAGGTCCATCGAAGTTGTCCGATCCACCATCGCGGGCATTCCGACGATCCCATCGAAACCGCACAGCATCGTCTCGTGCGACATCATACGAAGGTCCTCAAGCACGTATGGCAAGCCGTCGGTGTCGGCGAAGCGGAAGCTGTAAACTGCGGAAACGTCGAACTCGATCGTTCCGGATACTCCTTGCTCGTAGAACGACCCCTCGACCTGGTAGCCTGAATCGGCAAGATCCGCGTAGGCATCCGCCTGCGCTAGAATGCTCTGTGAGCCCGTGTCCAGAAGGTAGGTATTGAAAAACTCCGGGCCAAGGCTTTGCTCCGGGTCCGGGATATATACTTCAACAGCTACTCTGGGCTGATCAAGGGCAATTCCTGTGGACGGACCCAAGTCAATATGCTGTGCGGCGACTGAAGCCTGGGGACAGAAAAGCGCGCATAGAGCCGATACCGAAAGAAGGCGATTAAGCGATAACATCGTAATGTTCTCCGAGCTAGGAACGAGGCCTCCTCAAGCTCCTTGATTATACCCCAACAGGGCTTGCCCGCCTAGCCTAAACCTACTTTGCCGCACCGGCTCTACGGCAACGCCAACACACCCTCGCCGCACATTGTGTTGCTCTTAAGGCGTTCGATTTGCTAGCTTGGGGTTCTAAGCCCCAAGCGCGGAGTTGAGATGAACGAGGTCATCAGGCCGTTCAACATCATGGCCAAGCCGGTCTGCGGCGTGTGCAACCTGGACTGCGCATACTGCTATTACACGTCCAAGCCGAGAGAGCTCTACCCGGACACCGACGAATTTAAGATGTCCGATGAAGTCCTGGAATCCTACACGCAGCAGTACCTGACGGCCCAGCCTACGCACTGCGAGTTCGGCTGGCAGGGAGGCGAGCCAACACTGGCAGGGCTTGATTTCTACCGCAAGGCTTTGGACCTCCAGAGGCAGTACGCAACCGAAGGACAGGTTGTAACAAATGCCCTACAAACGAACGGAACGCTGATCGACGAGGCATGGTGCGAATTGCTCGCCGCCAATCGTTTCCTCGTCGGAATCAGCATCGACGGACCCGCGCAGTGGCATGACGCGTTCCGAAGAGACCGCGAGGGAAAGGGCACATTCCACCGCGTCTGGAAGTCGCTGGAACTTATGCAGGCGGCAGGAGTAGAGTTTAACGTACTCGTGACACTGAACAGTGCCAACGCACCGCACGCGGGGGACATCTATCGTTACTTCGCCAACCGCGGCGTGCGATACCTGCAGTTCATCCCGATACTCGAGAGGACCCCGGACGGCGAACCCGCCGAGTTCAGTTGCACCGGTGAGCAGTTCGGTCGCTTCATGCTGGACGTGTTCGAGATCTGGGCGAGCAGGGATGTCGGGAGGGTCTCAGAAAGGTTCATTGACAATTGCATCCACCAACTACTGTTCGGTAAGGCGTCGATGTGCTGCTACGCTCAGAGCTGCGCCAACGCGCACGTGCTGGAATTCAACGGAGACCTATACGCTTGCGACCACTTTGTCTTCAAGCAGTGGAAGGTCGGCAACATTATGGACCGCACTCTGGAGGACCTCGTGCGGGATGAGCTGATAGACCAATTCGCCGCCCTGAAGACAGAGCTGCCTTCCGCCTGCCGGGACTGCAAGTACCTCGAGTTCTGCAACGGCGGATGCCCGAAGCACCATCGACCGATCGGTACCGATCCGGACAGGGTCAACCACTTCTGCGACGGATATAAAATGTTCTTCAAGCGAGCGCTTCCGGAACTTAGGCGAATTGCCGATTACCTCGCCCGGGACCAGCTTCCCCCACCGAAGGTCCCTCCCGCGCAGCCGGAATTCGCCCTGGATGCCAAGCCCGCTTCCCGCAACAGGCCAAAGCGGAACGATCCGTGCCCGTGCGGGTCCGGAAGGAAATTCAAGAACTGCTGTGGCCGGGGAAACTAGGCCAAGACGGCATCACTTGCCAGTTGCAGGCTGCGCCTGTGGCAACGGAGGGATTGTTAGCTGGTCTCCGGGCCGAAGCGCGGATGCATCTAGCCGGGGATTCGCCTTGGCTATCAGCGACCAGTGCCTACCATGTCCATAGCACTTCTTGGAAACTGCCCATAGTCCGGTGTCACCTTCCTGAACCACATAGACCTTCGGCGAACAGCCATGGGAGCCGTCGACTTTACATCCCACGAACCATGCCAACGACGCCACCAGGATCGCAGCGAGGCCAATTGTGCGTATATCTCCCAGTTTCTAACCTCCACGGTAGATGCAGCGGGACTTCTCCGATTCCCATACAGTGACGGCATCGAGTCCCGGAAGGCTCGCGGAAAGACGGTCCCAGATATGTCTGGCGATGTGCTCGGCGGTGCTGTTAGCCAAACCGGGAACATCGTTCAGCATTCGGTGGTCAAGCTCGTGGATGACCGGACCGGCCAGCTTGTCAATTTCTCCGAAATCCATCACCCAGCCGGTTTTCTCGTCCACAGCTCCGCTGACGTGCAAGTCCACGCGGTAGCCATGCCCGTGCGTGCGCCGGCACTTGTGCCCTTCGGGCGCGTTGGGAAGATTGTGGGCCGCCTCGAAGTAGAACGTTCTGACGATCTCCGCTTTCATCTCCAGCTATACTCCTCTTTCCCGATCCGGCCAGATGATTCTATGGAGTTGCACACCAAGCCTCACGGGCAGTCTTTTTGCCACTATCCACTCTGCTAGTTCGGAGGCAGCAAGTCTTCCGTGAACCGCGGAGAAAGTGACAGAGCACCTTCGGACAAGTTCGTGCTCACGGACGGCCCGGCAGGCGAAGTTGTAATCCCCTCTATCGGCAACAACGAACTTCACTTCGTCTCTATCTGTCAGAAGCGAGGCATTGGTCCACAGGTTGTGCTCGCTCTGACCGCTGGAGGGACACTTGAAATCCACTATCCTGACGACTCTTTGATCGAGCTTGGAGATATCGATCGATCCGTTGGTCTCCAGGAGCGTCTCGTATCCTGCCTCTGCCAGCGCGCCCAGCAGTCTCGGCGTGCCCGGTTGGGTAAGCGGTTCTCCACCGGTGACCTCGACAAGCGGGCAATCAAAGGCCGACACTCGCGCCAGCACGTCGTCGATGCTCATCGTGTCTCCACCGGTCCAGGCGTACTGTGTGTCGCACCACTGGCATCTCAGGTTACAGCCCGCCAGCCTGACGAACGCGCAAAGCCTGCCCGCGCGGGTTCCTTCGCCCTGGATACTCAAAAATATCTCGCTTACTTTGAGCGTCATGCACATAGGAAGTATTCTAGCTGCACCTGCCCGAAAGCGTAAGCGGCGCATCGGGCCGGTTGGAAACGCACATGAGCAACAAGCCCCTCAAGGCAATACTGTTACTTGCTGCCGCGCTGCGTGTCGCGCTGCTCGTGGCGGCGTGGAACTGTCCCGATCAGCTTGCCACGCCTGACTCTGCCGGTTATATCGAGCTTTCCGAGACTCTCCTGGATCGAGGCGCGTTCGTCCGCAACGAGTTGCCGGAGATATTCCGCACACCGGGCTATCCGGTGCTTCTGGCGGCTGGCGCTCCCTTTGGCGAGTCAGGCTGGCGCGTAACGACGCTATTCCAGATCTTCGTGGACGTACTCCTGGTGTACTTGACGTTCCTGCTCGGGTCGCTCATCTGCGACAGGCAGACAGGAATGTGGGCGGCGGCGCTGCAGGCCGTTGCCGCTACGGCGCTCGCCGCGAGCCTAAGGACCTTGTCGGACGGGGTCTTCGCTTTCCTGATGACGCTCTCAGTGCTTCTGTTGGCCCACCACTTCCGCTTCAGCCAGTGGTGGTCACTCCTTTCTGCGGCGGGAGTGGCGGCCGCTTCGTGCTACGTCAGACCGGTAGGGATAATGTTTTGCGCAGTCGTGGTAGTCGTACTGTTGCCACGCAAGGGCCACTTCCGAAGAGCCGGCGCTTTCGCGGGAGTCGTCCTGCTTGTCCTGGCCCCTTGGGTAATCCGCAACAAGGTAACTGCCGACTATACCGGCTTTTCCAGCTTCGCCGGTGACAGTTTGTACCTCTTCGCAGCGCCACAGGTCATTGCCGAAACCAGCGACATGACCGCCCAGGAAGCGCGACAAAAGGCCCGTTTTGAAGACAATTACGCCCAGGAGCTGTCGCTCGGAGAGCGAACGAGCGGACAGGGCGCGCGTCAGCGGCGCACAGCGGTGATGCGAACAATGGCCGACAACCCCGGCGCGTACATACGGATACACCTTACCGGATGCGGCAGCTTCTTCCTTCCCGCTGCGGGGGATGTGCTGGAAATCGCCGGAGTCACGACCGGCCAAAAGGGAACACTTGACGTGCTGCACGAGGAGGGATTCTCGGCGGCTCTGAGACACTATTTCGGCGGGAAGACATGGGCGATCTGGCTATGCGGGCCGATGCTTGCCATCCTGGTGGCGAAGTATATGCTTGCAGTGGAATGCCTTTGCCGTCGCCTGAGTGCGGGAATGGGCGCATCGGCATGGCTGATGGTCCTGGTGTTTGTGGTCTTCGCTCTATCTGGTGGCCCGGCGAGCACACCTCGCTTTCGCGTGCCTGTCGAGCCGATACTGAGCGTGGCTGCTGCTGCCGGCATAGTGACCATCACAGATCGCCTCAAACGTCGGAAGGAAAAGAGGTCCGGCATTGCCTAAGGTTCCTTCTCCTTCCGCCAGCCCATCAGCATGGCGAAGTGCTTCTGACCGAACACGCGCGGCCTCCAGAAGTCGTCTATGACCACCGTCATAGTGTTGACCGCCAGCACGGCCATATACGCGGGAATTGGCGTATCGATATAGAGTTTGCCCAGCATGGCCAACGCCCCTCCGCAGGCAGCAAATATAACCTGCCCGCCGACGGTGACGGGCCTGGATGTCGTCTCCGCCGCCAACAGAAACGCAGCCAGGAAAATCTCCCCGGTCAGCAACTGGTAGGCGACATACATCAGCCAGGCGTCGCTACCCTCGGCCTTGATAACTGAAGGGAACCATCTCGCCACGCTAGTGCCGTGAGGTCCGGACAAACAGACTGGGGCAATCGCCGCCACACACGCAGCCGCCGCGATAAAAACCAGAGGCAACTGTAACCTGACGTAGTTTCGATAGACCAAGTAAAGCCCGGAAACGACTATAACGATTATGCAGGTTTCCCCGATTCCCCCCGGCCTGGCGCCGTAGATCATCTCGTTGATTGGTGGAAGCTTCAGCATCGCTAAAGTTCCCGAATCCAAGGTGCCCGGATTCCTGATGGTCAGCCCGCTGAATTCGGGGTCCCGCCGGTTCGTGACGTACTTGAGCGTCACTTCAGGCCTGCGGACCAGCAGAGCGTCCGCACCGGGTGAAGCCTGAGAGTCTCTCCAGGTTTTGAAGCGATCCTGGTAACCTGCGGACCTGATATCGCCAACGAGAAGACGTCCTTGGGCAAGGATCGGCCCGCTTCCAGGGTGATTGGGTGCGGGAGTAGTCAACTGGGTGGAGAACAGAACTGCCACCGCCAATCTGCCCACCAGTGCCGGCTGCCATATGAAGTGCCCCACTCCTCCGAAGACTCCCTTTCCCACGATTATGGCGAAGGCGGCGCCGACGACCGGAACATAAAAAGGAACGTATGCGGGGAGTGTAAGTGCCAGAAGTAGCCCGACGAGATATGCGTGAGATCGCCCCAATAAGGCGGGCGTTTTGGTAACGTAGTAATAAAGCCTTTCTATGAGTGCGCAACTGGCGATGGATACCGCCGCGACCAGTCCGGCGCGCCACCCGAACAGAAGCAGCCCCGCAGCAAGCGGTCCACACCCGGCAGCGAAGGTCACCAGGAACACCCCTCTGGCGCCTTCAGGCGCGTGAAGAAACGGAGATTCGAAGGCGGCGAACCTTGCCGCTTGCCCCGGTTTGGTATCCGGTTGATCCGGCGCGTCCTGTAACGGATCTTGCGTCATCGCTGGCTGGGGTTCCTGTCAGTTGCCTTCGTAAAGAGGCATTGCCTGCTTGATGCTCGTCACCGCACGCTTGAGTTGCCTGACCCTCTCGGAAAGAGGCAGCCGGGCCGGGCAGACATAACTACACACTCCGCATTCAACGCAGGCTGTTGCCACCAGCTTGCGAGCCCGGCGCAAGTCGCTTAGCTCAAACGCATCGTTCAGTGCGGCCACATTTAGTCGTGCCGGACAGTGGTCCGTGCACCAGGAACAACGGATGCACGGGCTGGCGGGCACGGGAACCGATGCCTCCAGCGCAAGCACGGAGTCCGTCGCCGGACCGACCACCGCTTCCGGGCTGCAACGAATGCCTACCATCGGGCCGTTTTGTACAACGGGCTGGGTGTCCTGCCCGACCAGCTCCAGGCAGTTCACACCGAACGGAACGAAGAAATTGCCCGTCCTACTCGAGCGGGGACCCGATACTGTCACAACTCGTCCGGTTGGCATGGTTTGACCGACCACACATCTGTAAACAGCGGAACAGGTTGCCGGATCCACAACCGCCACGCCAACGTCCATAACCGACCCGCCCGGAGGTCTTTCTCTGCGGGTCAGAACCTTTACCAGCATCGCATCTGCGCCGGTGGGGTACTTGTGCGGGAGCGCTACCGGCGCGATGTTGTGTGCGTCTGCCTGCTGGACGATACTGCTGTAGTCGTCTGTCCTGCGTCGATCAACGGCTATGGCAAGGGCTTTGGCCTCCATTGCCCGCCCGAGGATTGCAAGCCCGCTGATCACTTCCTCTGCGCAGTCAACCAGAAGGCGGTGGCTTGCCGTCACAAATGGCTGGCCCTCCATGGCATTGGCGATCAACGTGCGGCAGCACTTGGACCTGGCGCGATCTATCCAGCCAGAAAGGGCCTCCACCGGTCGGCGGCAGGTCGTCAGCCCCCCATCCTTGATGCGCCGGCGAAGCTCTACCGCACTAGCCGCCCGCCAGTCCAGGCCAAGTTGTTCGGCAGGGGCAGGGCCAGACTTCCCGTCGGGAGCGATCTCAATTGCAGGCATGGTCTCGAAGGCATCGGCGACAGCCAATTGAGCCGTCGTCATGGATATCACCTTGCCTGAAACCGAGGCGAAGATGTCCACTGATCGCGAACCGGATGAAACGGCTATCCTCTGTCCGGCAAGAACCCGTTCGCCCGGTTCGACGACCGTCTCTGCCGCCCTGTCGCCACAAGGCGATAGCGGAACGCGCACCAAATCGACGGGCCGGTATGGTTCTATCGCCCGGCTGATGGTTGCGTGCTTCTCATCCGGAAGGTCAATCCCGCCAACAAAGCTGCCGTAGCGATCGAAGAGCATCGGATAATCTTAGTCAATCCCCGCCTGTCAATCCATTGGCTCGCGTGGCTTGTCAGGCTTGCTTTCTCCGGCGAGCCTTCTCGAGCTTGGTTGCCGATGGCGCCTTGATACCCTTGTTCAGCGCTCGATCTATCTGCCTGACCGCCTGACGGAGGCGCTGCTCGTTCTCGACCAGCGCGACTCGCACGAACCCCTCCCCGTTCTCCCCGAAAGCCCTTCCGGGCGATAGGCAGACTTCCGCTTCTTCCACAAGACGCAGCGCGAAGTCGATGCTGCCCTGCCCGGCAAGGTGACTATCGCGAACCTTGGCCCAGACGAACATGCTCGCCCTGGGGCTTTCGACCTGCCATCCCGCTTTGCGCAACCCGTCTACGACGACGTCCCGCCGCTTCTGATAGGCCTGCGCCTGAATCGTGGCGTCCTGGTCGCACTGCCTCATGGCGATAATGCTGGCAACCTGTATCGGGGTGAAGATACCGTAGTCGTAGTAACCCTTTATCGTTGCCAGTGCGCGGATCATTTCCGAATTACCGACGCAAAAACCCACGCGCCACCCGGCCATGTTGTAGGGCTTCGACATCGTCAGAAACTCCACGCCCACATCCTTGGCGCCAGGCGCCTGAAGGAACGAAGGCGCCTCGTATCCGTCGAAGCAAGTCCTTCCGTACGCGAAGTCGTGAATCACCATGATTCCTTCGCGTTTGGCCAGACCGACAACTGACCTGAAGAAATCCACCCCCCCGACCGTCATCGCGGTCGGGTTGTGCGGAAAGTTCAGTATAAGCACCTTCGGCTTGGGGTAGAGATGCTCGACTACATACCGGACGCGTGCAAGGAACTCATCATCTGCGCCCAAGGGCACGTTGATGACGTTCGCCCCGGCCAGGGCGACCGAGTAAACGTGGATCGGGAAGTAGGGATCGCCGACGACTGCGGTATCTCCGGGACCGAGTAGGGCAAGGCAAAGGTGTGAGAATCCTTCCTTGGAGCCTATGGTGACGATAACTTCCTTCTCGTGGTCCAGCTTCACGCCATAGAGCTTGTCATAAAGCTTGGCGACCTCGAGGCGTAGATTCGCCACGCCGATCGACTGGCTGTACCCGTGGCTGCGCGGATCATTCGCCGCCTCGCACAACTTATCTATCACCGGCTGGGGGGGCGCGTCGTGAGGGTTGCCCATCCCCAGATCGATGACATCCACTCCCTCACGCCTCTTCTGGTCACGCAGCGCATTGATCCTGGCGAAGAGGTAAGCGGGCAGCCGCCTTATCCGAAGCGAAACGTCTATATCCCAATTATCTGTCACGGTTGGCCTATCTGCACTTGGCCCGACGGACGGGCGTTTGACTGCTGAATAAGCGGGTTCACCCACTGAATATCGGCATCGCCGATTATCCCCTGGAGGAATCTATCTTTGGCGAGGCGTAGCTTGCCTCGCTTGACTGCCTGTGTCACCTCATCGGCGACATCCTCGATGGCGACATTAGTCGGGGGTGTAACCTGGTCGCAGAACAGCAGGTGATAGGACGTACCGGCCTGGACTGGCCCGGCGATCTGCCCCTTCCGAGTCATGGCCCAAGCCTCCTTGTGCAGCGCCCTGGGCAGGAGCTTCGCAGTGGCGCTGACAGGAGGAAGCAACCCGCCGTTGGCCGCGGACGCGTGCTTTGATACCTTCCTCGCCAATTGTGCGAAGTCCGCACCCGCCTTGAGTTGCCTCAGCGCGTTTTCGGCATCGGCGAGGCTCGCGAACTGGATGTGGCGGACGGCGACCTTCCTGCCATACCGGTCCGCGAAGGCCTGCTGCATCTCCTCGTCGGTGACCTCGATCTCAGCGGAGAGTATTTTCGTCAACTGGGCGTGCATTCGCATTGAGATGCGCCATTGCTCTTGGGATATGCCTTCGCGCGCCATCAGTTGCCCCAGTAGCGCTTCGCGGTCGGTGGCGTCGGCCACCTGGGGGAACATCCTTTTCAGCGTAGCCTGGTGCTCGGACTCCGTATCGGTTTCGGTAACGGTAATGGAGCGCTCGGTGGCCTCTTGGTCAACAAGTTCCCATGCGACGATGTTGTGGGCCATCTTCCGACCACCGGCAAGAACGAGCAGATCGTGCAGGCGATCCATATAAACGGCCTTGCCGTTAACTAAGGCCATAACCTCCCTCTGCCGCTCCGTCGGCTCCGCCTGCAAAGCAGGCTGAGGCTGGTCGTCCGCCAGCACGGTCGGAGCCTCCGCGGCGGGATCCGGTCTGCGACCAATGGCCTTTAGGTGCATCGTTTCGCACCCGGACGCGATCAAGACTATCACGAAAGCGGATATCCACCGCATATCTGACTCCAGTTTGTGGGTTCCGAGGGTAAGCGCGGATAAGGGTATAGCAACAGTTGGGCGGCGTCAATGCAGTCGGGTATGGGCAGGGAGGCCGCTAGAGCGCACCTATTCCGTTCGTAGCGCCGCGACCTCCGGGTTATGAGGACGTCGATCGTCGGTTCGTCGGCTTTCTGCGACATTGCCGTAACCTCTTGCGGCGCAGGGGGCACAAGATCGGCGACAAAGCCAAGGGGAATCTTGGTTTTCTTGCACTCATTTCACCCCGTTGCACCCCATTGCGTACCATTGCGCGTATATACGCGCGCAACGCGCGCCGTCAGCCGGCGGATTTGAGGCGTCTACTCCTCCCAAAAGAGTAGTTACTCTCGATGTTTTCCGGCCGGAACGCGGCTGGTGGCGGCGACGGCCGTTGGGGTTGCTCGTCGGGCGTCCTTTTGCCCCTACAAGTTCCGTCCCAACTCGCCGGAGAACCGCTCTCCGAGCCGCTTTGCGCGCTTTTCCGGTCGGTTGCGCGCTTCCGCGACCGCTTGCGCGGTTGCTTGGGTTCTGTCGCAGCCAGTGCAAAAGGGGGCACGAAGAGGGTCTGATACTGGTCCGCTCGCCCTGGCATGCCCGTGTCAGGCTGGACCAGTGGGTGCCGGTCCACGAGATAACACACCGAAAGCTCGTTCCAGCAAAGGATCTTCTATCTCATCTGCCGGTGGAATTCGAGCCGGTCACTTGCCTCGCACTTGCCGAGGCGGACCCGCTCTAGTCGGCGGCGCCCCACGCTGGAAGAAGGCCATCCCCGGCGCGCCGGGATTGCCGCCCTACTGGCTGTGCGCTCAGGATAAGCCAGGGCCGTCAGGCATGGTGGGTTAACCGGCCCGCGCCCGCCTCACGCAAGCAGAGCAAGTGTTTGCATGACCATCAGACTGTGATACTGTGTTCAGAAGGGACTCAGACAATCGTGCGCATGAGACTATCCGGGCCCTCCGCTTAGAAGGAGCAACTGATGGGTGGAGCTTATAGGCCACTAGTAAGATTGATGCAAGGGGAGCCAAGAAGTATGCCAGGCTGCTTGATTATGCTCGTAATAGGAGTGGTGCTCGTGCTTGTCATCATTCCCCTGAGTAACCTATGGGGGCTCCTGTGTGGAATGGTTGCGGTTCGTTGGCCTGAAACAGCAACCATGGGCATTCTCTCCTGTGTGGTGATGTTTCCTGTCACCTTCATCTGGGTCGGAAGAAGGCCACTTGGTTCGAAGTTGCGCATACTGCCAACCGTTTTGATGGCCTTACTGACAGCATATTGGATGGGCGGTTTCATGTTTTCCCACTATTGCGGCCATAAAAATCAGGAGATCAGCCTGACGTGGGACTCCCCGTCGCTGCAGTTTCCACTCTTCGAGTTGGAGGCAATCGCCATTGGTGCGGATGACGAGATCTATTGCATTTCGAAGAACTACTCCAGACTGCAAGTCTTCGACCAGAATGGACATTTCCGCCGAAGTTGGTTGGTTCCAATCTGGCGCGGAACATCTTTCCGCATGCTGATGGAAGAGGGGAGACGGGTTCGAATCTCGACCCGTTATCAAGACACAGTGTACGACGCTGCAGGACGCTTGCTATCGCGTGAGAAGAAGGAGGGGGCCCTTGACAACGAAGCAGACTGGGGTCCCCAGCAGACGGCGGTCAGCGACTCTAAGGGAAATACATATTCCATAGGAGGCGGTCTGTTCTCGTCGGGTAGGGTATCCAAGACATCACCCGATGGGACGACCTCAGCTCTTCTTACGAACACCTTTTGGCAGTGGCTCGCGCTGCCAGGATGCTTCTATACGTGGCTGTTCGGAGGACTCGCAGGCATCATTGCGTTTGTTTCCTCAAAGATACTGTGACGCCAGTGGCGTGGTTGGATGGCTGCGACCTTCTATGAGTGAGGATCCAGTGTCAATAGGAATTCTGCAGCAGCCTCTTCGACCGGAACGTCTTGCGGTTCATCCTTCTATCGCGGGTCGCGGTCGTGGATCAGGAAGCGTTTCTCGGCAAGGATGCCCTCAGGATCGGTCAGGTTCCTGGCCTGCTGGAGCATCCATCTCTCGTTGGGATAGGGATCGATCCCGCCGATCTAGACACGCCGGCTGGCAAGGTCGATCACGAACAATACCAGGAACCGCTTCAGGCCCAGCGGCGTCCAGGCCTCCACGGTGAAGAAGTCGCAGGCGGCCATGCTCTCCCAGTGGGATCGGATGAAGGTCCGCCACGACGTCTTCTCTTCCGGGCCGGGATCATCCAGCAGGCCGAGGTCCTTCATGGCCCGGCGAACGGTCTGCCAATGCACGTCGTATCCGAGCCCCTTGATCTCGCCGTATATCCGCCCGTATCCCCAGGATGGATTCTCATTGGCCATGCGAAGGACGAGGTCGCGGATCATCCGCTGTTTGGTCGGGGCGGGCCCGGGCTTGCCGCGGCGGTCCGAGCTGTCATACTTGCGCGCAATGAGCTGCCGATGCCAGCGCAAGATTGTGTCCGGCGAGAACAGCGTGCCGAACTGCTCCAGCAGCCTGCGGCCGATGATCTTGCCCTTGGTTCCCAGGCGACGTTTCTGTTCAATGGTGAGTAGGATGCGTTTGCGGCCAAGCTTCTCCCGCAGAATGCGGTTCTCTTCCCTGAGATAAGCTATCACCTCCTGCTGCTGCCGGTTCATCCAGCAGGCAATGGCCACGAGAAGAAACGTTCGTGGTTTACAGGTCATGGGCGGAGATGATAGGGACCGCCAATGCCCCATTCAAGAGTGGAGGTCGGGTCGGGATGGAAGCTCTGGCCCTGCCGACTGCAAATGGTGTCTGACGGGCCACTTCCCACGGGTCACGCCATGGCCTGGCCGTGTGAGGGTGCGGCCGACGTCCCCAGAATTCAGAGATCGGAGCTTGACAGATCCGGATTCTGTGTTATGATAACTTCGTCAGGTTTGCATCCAGGAGGTGCATGGCTTCTCGTGGGTTGTCCGGGGATCCAGCTCATTTTCGCTCGCCTCCCGTCGTTCGCCGAGCAATTCATGTATAGCTGCACACGGCGCCGGGCAGGGATCAGCTCAGCCCAAGCCGACAATGCTCACAAAGGAGAAGAAAATGGTTCGCGTTCCCTGGGGATTCACCTTGGGCGTTCTGGTAGTCGCTTCACTCTCTCTGCCTGCCGGTGCGATAGATGGCTACTGGCAAGGTACTCCCGGCGTGCCCGGGGATTGGGCTAATCCGGATAACTGGACCAGCGGCATTCCTGCCGACATTGCATACGTCAATAACGGCGGAATCGCACAGGTGCTATCTGGTACCCCCTCAGTCGATGAACTTCACTTGGGAGAGGCCGTCTCCGATAGTGGTACGGTCCAGGTTGTTGAAGGGACACTCGAAGCAGGCCCAATCATCGTCGGCGTCTCGGGCACTGGGCTGCTCACGCAGACGGGAGGGACAGTTCACGACGGATCAGGGAGTTCAGACGGCGGAGCTGTCATAGGGATGAACGTCGGGTCTCACGGGACATACGAACTGAGCGACGGCGAGCTCAACCTGGATGGCTTGGTCGTCGGGGACCATGGGACAGGACATTTCATTCAGTCCGGCGGGATCGTTGACAACTACAGCGGCCTCACTATCGGCAAGGAACAGGAGGGGGCAGGGACCTATACGATCTCGGGCGGGCAGCTTGAAACAGACGATCTGTACGTAAGACATGGCATGCTGAACATAACCGGAGCAGACGCCGAGATCCGACTTAGTGGTGGCTCGCTCACCTTCCGCAGAGACGCCAGTTTCAGTGCGGTACCTGGCAGTACCATCTCCATACGATACGGCAGCATGTTTAACTACAGCGAAGACCCGACCAATCTTGTCGGCCTTAACAACCTGACGCTCAAGATCAACAACAGCGTCAACAACACTCGGACGTTCTGGGCCGAGGTCGGAGGAAAGGACCTCGGTGCCGTTTCCGCCGGATTCCTGAGCAACTTTGCCTTGGACAAACTCGAGATCGGCCATGACGGTGATCCTGACGGTAGCAAGCTGACCCTTTCCGACTCTCGTGACAACCAGCCCGGTTGGGAGGGCGCTGAAGCGCTCTATGTTGGCGAGCTTTTGATGGCAGCGGGCAGCTACCTGGACCTCAACGGCCTGAACCTCTATTACGCCAGCAGCACAATCGGCCCGGGCGCCAGCATAGATCTCAACGGCGGAAGCCTCGTGCAGATCCCCGAGCCGGGGGTAACGTGCATGCTGACGCTCTGCGGGCTGGCGTTGCTCAGGCGCAGACGTATGGCTTGACCGGCCAGACATGCAAAGCAGGACGCTGTCGGGTAACATGCCCTCCATGAGGCCATTCCGCACACGCCACCTGATGCTAGGCGCCCTGATCGCAGTCATGACGGTGGTCTGCTATCTCCCTGCGATCCGCGCGGGGGCGGTCTGGGATGACGACAAGCTCGTTCTGGACAACGACGTCGTCAGGTCCGCCAACGGCCTATATCGGATCTGGGTCGCCGGGGAATTCCCGGACTACTACCCCGTTACCTGGAGCGCGTTCTGGCTGCAGTGGCGGATCTGGGGCGACTGGCCGGGCGGCTATCACGCCGTCAACGTCCTCTTGCACGCCGGAAGCGCGGCCCTGCTCTGGCTGGTCCTACGGCGGCTCGCGCTACCGGGAGCTTGGCTGGCGGCGATGGTCTGGGCCGTCCACCCGGTAAACGTAGCCTCGGTGGCATGGATCAGTGAACTGAAGAACACGCTGTCGATGCTCTTGTGTCTTACAGCAGCACTGCTGTACTTGCGAGCCGAGGACAAGTGGCGATGGCAGACGTACGCGGCAAGCGTGGCGGCGTTTGCTCTGGCGCTGCTGTCTAAGGCATCAGTGGTTACCGTTCCAGTGCTGCTGCTGGCCTGCGCCTGGTGGCGGCGCGGCAGGATCACGAAGAACAACCTTCTGCGAGCGGCCCCGCTGTTCGCCATGGCGGGGATCATGGGTGTGGTCGCAGTGTGGTTCCAGACGAACAAAGCCATCGGCGCGGAGTCCGTCCCGACTGAAGCCGCCGCGACGCGCCTGGCGATCGCAGGCAAGGCAGTCTGGTTCTACGTCTACAAGGCGTTGGTCCCGCTCAGGCTGACCATGATCTACCCGCGCTGGGAGGTGGACGGTGGCTCGCCGGTTGCGCACCTGCCCTGGCTGGCCGCGGTTGCGGCGGCAGTCGTATTCTGGGCGTTCCGCAAGAGCTGGGGGCGGGGCTTCCTCCTGGCGGCGGGCTGCTTCCTGGCAGCGATCCTGCCGGTGCTAGGCGTGTTCCCAATGTACTATCACATCTTCTCCTACGTCGCAGATCACTGGCAGTACATTGCTATCGCCCCGGTCATCGCCTTGGCCGTCTGCGGCGCGGCCAAGCTCAGCGAGGCGGGGCCGGCTTGGGTCAAGCGCCTTGCGTCTGTTGCCGCGGTGGTGGTGGTTGCCCTTCTCGGCGTGCTCACCTGGCGCCAGACGCTCATCTACGAAAGCGAGGAGACGCTCTGGCACGACACGCTCGAGAAGAATCCGGACGCCTGGATCGCGCACTACAATCTGGGTACCAGCGCGCTGTTCCGGGGCGAGCGTGTCAAAGGCGTCGAGCACCTCAGAGAGTCGGTCAGGATCTGGCCTGACTACTACAAGGCCCAGAGTAATCTTGCCGTTGCACTCACCGACCTGGGCCGTCCCGACCAGGCCCTGGAGCATCACGACGAAGCGATCCGTCTGCAGCCTCGCGTGCCTGTGTCCCACTACAACAAGGCGTCGGCCCTGGTCCGCTTGGGAAGGCTTGACGAAGCCCTGGGATGCTACCGAGTAGCCATCGCAATCACCCCCAACTATGCCGAAGCCCACAATGCCGCCGGCACAGTCCTATATAACCAAGGACATTTCGACGATGCAGCCGCGTACTTCCTCGAGGCCGTGCGCCTGGCGCCGGATAACGCCGAGCACCATCTGAACCTTGGCAACTCGCGGGCGAAGCTCAAGATGTTCCCTGAGGCCGAGAGCAGCTACCAGCGGGCACTGGCTATCAGGCCGGACTACCCGTTCGCTCACAATAATCTCGGACAGGTGTTGGCGACTGCAGGGAAGTTCGGCGAGGCGATTGCCCACTACGAACGGGCCCTCCAACTGAATCCAGACTACCAGGAGGCGCGTCGTAACCTCCAGGCCGCGACAGAGGCCAAGCGAGCCGCACCCAACTAGCGGGAGCCGACTTTGTCAGCGACTTCTAGCAACGACAACCTGGTATCCATAATCGTCCCCACTTGCATGGAGGCCGAGAATCTCCGGCCGCTGGTTCGGGGGATCGCCGCGGCGATGTCCGCAGTAGCCTGCAAGTACGAAGTGATCGTAGTTGATGATAACAGCCCGGATGCTACGAAAGAAGTCATGTCGGGGATTGCAGCGGACGGGTTTCCGGTGAAGCTCATCACAAGGTCGGGCAAGCGCGGGCTGTCTTCTGCGGTGCTGTTAGGCTTCAGCCGTGCCGACGGCGACCCGTTGGTCTGCATGGATGCTGACCTGAGCCACCGTCCGGAAGACTTGCCGGCGCTGCTGGCCGCCTTCGATGATCCGAACGTGCAGTTCGCCATCGGCAGCAGGCATTTGCCCGACAGCAGCATATCTGCCGACTGGCCGAGCGTCCGGCGATGGGGCAGCGCCATCGCTACGTGCCTGGCAAGGAGGCTGGCTAAGGTGAGCGACCCCTTGTCCGGATTCTTCGCCGTCAGGCGAGATGCCCTGGCGGAGGTCGTCGCTGAGCTGAGACCCACAAGCTGCAAGTTGGCCCTCGAACTGCTCGTGCGCGGCCGTCTGTGTCAAGTGCGAGAAGTGCCCATTGCCTTCGAGCGGAGAAGGAGCGGGGCAAGCAAGCTCAGCGCCGCCGAGTGTGTTCGGTTCCTCCTTCATCTGTTGCGTCTGGCGCTGCGGCGGGGGCCATCTGATGGCCCACGTCTCGGCGCGGATTCGACCACCAGCGAGTCCCAGACGGATGCCGACCTGGCCGGACGGGCGTCCGTAGCTCGGATGCTCCGCTTCGTGCGCTCGCTGCCGGGCGGCGAGAACGCGACTATAGATCACATGTGCGAG
>Ga0272444_10001193_pt1 | contig 25528 bp, 24 predicted proteins | sample SSMForm13_FD_201033 | JGI IMG/M metagenome (GOLD analysis project Ga0272444, IMG submission 201033) | Marine sediment archaeal communities from Little Sippewissett salt marsh, Falmouth, MA, United States - SSM-Form-13 | ecosystem: Environmental > Aquatic > Marine > Wetlands > Sediment ...
CCAACGTGGCCAACACGCTGATGACGGTGATCATCGGCGGTGCGGTGCTGGCGCTGGGCTACGGCCTGCTGCCGCTGATCGGCGCGTACGTGGCCGCCAAGGCGCTGACGCTGTTGCTGGCGCGGCGCATGCTGGCGCTGTGCGAAGTGCGCACGGCGGTCGGCTTCAACGCCGAGTTGATGAAGCACATGCTCGGCGGCGCCTGGCCGTTTTTCGTGACCACGATGTTTGTCATTTTGTACGCGCGGCTCGACATCGTTATGCTTTCGTTTTTTCGCGGCGAGGCCGAGGTCGGGTATTACAACGCCGCCTACAAGTTGATGGAAGGCATGGGTTTGCTTGCGGCCAGTTTTGTCACCGCCGTCTACCCGGTACTGGCGCGGCTTTTCGTCGATCAGCCCGATCAACTGTGGCACGTTTACCGTCGCGCCTTGCGCTACCTCCTGGCCTTCGTGTTGCCGGCGGCGGCGGGGCTGACCGTGGTCGCGCCCGATCTGGTGCCGGCGCTGTTCGGCGAGGGCTTTGCTCCGGCGGCGGTCGCGTTGATGATTCTGGTCTGGGGTCAGATGCTCGACGGACTCAATCCGCTGCTGGCGCAGACCTTGCGTGCCACCGACCGCGAACGCACTGTGGCCTGGATCACGGGCGTCGGCGCAGGCTTTAACCTGACGGCGAACCTGATTTTGATTCCGCCTTTCGGTTTGTACGGCGCGGCGGCGGCGACGGTGGCGAGTTTCGCGCTGGTCTATGCGATCAACAGTCGCGTGCTGACCAAGGCGCTCGGACCGGTGAAGATCGGCGTTCCGTTGGTGCGGACGCTGCTGGCGACCGGCGTGATGGCGCTGGCGTTATGGTTGCTCAGCCGCTACGCGCTGACGACGATGTCAATGGGTTGGCGCGCAGGTCTGTTGGTCGCGGCGGGCACGATGATGTATCCGCCGTTGGCCGTCGTCTTCGAAGTTCTCGACAAAGACGACCGCGCGTTTCTCGGCGGCTTGCTGAAAACGAAACTCAAGCGCAAAGGGGCGGCGTCATGAAAGTGTTGATGATCGACAACTCCCCGCGCATGGGCGGCAGCGTACACAGTGCGGCGCTGCTTTTGTCGGGATTGGCGGCGAGCGGCGTCGAGGTGACGCTGGTGGCTTCGCGACCCGATCTGTTTGCGCCGCGTCTCGACGAGCGCGTCCGCGTGACGATGATTGAATGGGATGGTTTCGCCGATGTGTTCGCCCCGTCGCACGGCCTCTATGGCGGTTTGCCGGTGGTCGGGCAGCCGCTGGCGCTACGTCGTTTCGCCAAGCGCCTGACGCCGGAAATTCAAACGGTGCTCGAAACCGACACGCCCGATCTGGTGCATCTGAACAACCTCAATCTGCCGCAGGTTCCGGTGGCCGAAGCGACGACAGCGGCGGACATCCCTTACGCGGTGCACTGCCGGATGATTCGGTCGTTCAGTCGCCGCGAAGCGAAGCTGGCTGCGCAAGCCGGGCGGGTGCTGTGCGTCAGCCGGGCGGTGCGCGACGAGTTGCAACAGCAGATGTCGTTGTCGCCGCGGCAACTGGCGGTGGTGCCCAACGGCATCGATCCGGAGCCTTTTGCCGGCGACAAAGACGAAGCCGCGCGTGCGGAATTGGGTGTGCCGCTCGATGTGCCGGTGGCGGTGATGCTCGGCCGGTTGGCGCAATGGAAAGGCCACCACGTTGCCATCGCCGCCTGGCGAATGGTGCGGCGGCAACTGCCGGAAGCGGTGCTGGCGATCGTCGGCGCGGGCGAAACCGAGTACCTCGAACAGTGCAAAGCGCTGGCCGGGCGACTCGACTTGGCCGAGGCCGTGCGCTTTATCGGGCATCGCGATAACGTGCCCCGCGTGCTGCAGGCGGCCGACCTGGTCGTGCATGCGTCCTGCTACGACGATCCCAGCCGCGGTACCATCGAAGCCTTCGGCCGCGTGGTCATCGAGGCGATGGCCGCGGGACTGCCGGTGGTTGCCACCGCCGCGGGCGGCGTGCCCGAGATCGTCGTCGACGGCGTCACCGGCAAACTGGTGCGCCCCGGCGATCCGGACGCCCTGGCCGAAGCGATGCAGTTTTACCTGGAAGATCCGGACGCCGCCTTCGAAGCTGGATTGGAAGGTCGTCGCCGCGTCAAGCAGGAATTCCTCGTCGAGCACATGGTCCGCGCCACAATCACCCAGTACGAGCAGATCCTCGCCGAGAGCCGGTAGGTTTCTCGGTTCATTGTCCTTATTAATTCGTCATTCGCAAATACAAAAGTATCTTGACAGGATAACTTCACTGCAGGATGATAACTTATCGATCGATTGGATTGGGAGTCGGTCATGGTGGAAAGCAGTAAATATGACGTCCGCAGATTTCCAGTTCTAAGATTTTCAGAAATAAAAATATCATCAAATGAATTGCAAAACATTTTTTAATTGAACGGTACGGAGGATTAGTAAAATGAAAATTTTTAGCCAAGTACAGAAATTGGTGTGCGTGTTTTTTACTCTACTTCTAGCTTGCCTGTTCGCCTTTAGCTTCAGTTGTGATCTTGATAATCTTAATGGTGACGACGACAATGGGCAAAGCGATGACGATGACAATTCAGACGATGACGAACTTGATGCCTGGGGAGATGACGACGAAGAGACGAAATTCTATTGCGGCGACGGCAACGAAACGGATGATGACACCTTTGATGATGATATATGCGACGACGATAGCTACTACGACGACGACAGCTACTGCGACGATGACGGGTACGACGACGATAGCGCCGGCGATGACGATGATATCACCGATGACGACGACGATGACGCAACTCCGCCGGATCTGGAGTGTCCCGACTACACAACCCCAACGGTGCTTTACCTTTCAGCCGACGACTCGAACTCCCAGGCTGCGCCGGTCGTTGCCCGAGCGGTTATCGAACAAGGTGGGATCGTGCCGGCCGATCGCATCCGGACCTATGAATTCACCAACTACTACGACATCCGTTATACCCCGCCGGCCGATAAACGAATCAACGTTGTCGCCCAAATGCGCTTGCGTGAAGATGCGGAGTACGAACACGAATATATCCTTCAGTTGGTCGCCCAAGCTCATCGCGTACGCTTTTCCGACGAACGCCCTTTGAACATCGTGTTTTGCGTCGACGTTTCAGGCTCGATGTCCGGCACGTCAATTCAACTGGCTAAAAAAGTGGCCAATGTCATCGCCGGCAAGCTGAAAAACGGCGATATCGTCTCGATTGTCGCCTGGAACCATCAGACGCATATCATTTTGGAAAGTTACGCCGTCGAGGGACCTTGTGATCCCTTCTTGCTGGAGAAAATTGCCAGTCTTTATGCATCGGGCTCGACCAATCTCCACGACGGGCTCGTGGCGGCTTATGAAATTGCCGGCAAACACGATTCGCCCTGGCGACTCAGCCGAGTTGTGCTCATCAGCGATGGCGGCCTCAATACCGGAATCACGGACTTGGAAATCATCGCTCAGCATGCGGACGACTCCGAAGAAGAGGGCATCTATCTGGTGGGAGTCGGCGTGGGTGATCCCGTCTATTACTATTTCGATGAGGTTATGGACCAGGTCACCGATGCGGGCAAAGGCGCCTACCTGTTCGTTGATAATCTGGAAGAAGCCGAACGGCAATTCGGTTGGGGTTTCGTGCGCAATATGGACATCGCAGCTCTCGACGTTCAATTGGAGTTGACGATGCCCTATTACCTGATCATGCACCGGTTTTACGGAGAGGAATACTCGCCTGTACCGGAGGAAGTGGAGCCGCAGCACCTTGGCCCCAATGACGCCATGGTTTTCCATCAATATGTGGTGGCCTGTGAGCCGGGCTTGATGGACACCGGCGACGTTATCTCCGTAACGGCCAATTATATCGACCCCTTCACCTACGAACGCAAAAGTGACACTCACACCGATACGATTGACGAACTGTTGCAGGCAAACGCCGACCAACTGCTCAAGGGTGATGCGATTGTGACTTACGCGGAGGCGCTCAAGCAGATCGACTCGCTGGTCTACACGAATCCGGCAATGGCGTTACAGGTTTGTCAGGAAGCCGACAGCAAGGTGCGCGCGGCCGCCGAGCTGCTGCAAGATCAGGAGTTGATTGATATCCATCACTTGTTGGAGCGCTATGAGCAAACCCTGCAACATTATATCGACTGATCGCTGCACAACGGCTTGAGATTTCTACTTAGTGGTCTTTGGCCGAAGCGATTCGGTTTTATCTGGAAGATCCCGACGCCGCTTTGCCGAAAGGTGATCGTTGAAACCTACCGCGGGAACGCGTCGATGATGCGGCTGAGTTCGCGCATGAAATCGGGGTTATTGCGCAGGCGTGCAAAGTCGTCGTGTTTGCGCACCGACAGCAGCAGCTTGAGCGCGCGTTCGGTATGGATCTCACCGAGGGCGCGCAGTTGGCGCAGGCAGGGCTTGTTGTCCATCAGCAGCCCGTAACAGCGGGCGGCCATGAAACGGCTGTCTGGATCGCGCGGGCGCAGCGCCGCGCTGCGGGCGAAGTTGTAAGCGGCATCGCGGTAAAGCTTGTCTTTGTAATACTGTTTGCCTTGATCGAACAACGTTTGCGTCAATGGCGTCATGTCGAAAGCACGATGCGGCGGCGGCACCCGGCCGACCAGAATCACCGGGCGCGAAACAGAAAAACCCGGCGCGGGATCGGCCCCGTGCAAACACCCGACGATAGCGAAGCGCATGCCGTCCGGCGTCCAGTAGGTAGTGGTAACGTCGACCGGTTGCTCGGCGCGGGCGGTGGTGCCGAGCGGGATCGCGGCCAGGCGCGATGCTCCGGCGGCGTTATGCAGCATGTAGGTGACGGTCAAATGCGCCAGGCGGAACCCGAAGGATGAGCGTACGTCACGGTCGGCATCGTGGGTAATGTGCGAGTAGACCGCGGCAGTGCCGGCAGGTGAAACGGCGGCGCGAATGCCGGGTTGGGTGAAACGATCGGTTAGCGCCGGCGGAGGGACGGGGTTGGCGTCGCCTTGTTCGATTTCGTATTCATAATCTTCCAGCAACCGGACCGGCGTGAATTCCTGTACAACCATGCCATCGGCCGTGCGGTAGATCATGAGCTGCTCCAGCCCCGTCTGCCGGTCGAAACGACCGACCAGTGCCTCCGAGCCGTCGGGCGTAAAGCCATAAAACCGGGCGAAGCCGCCGCGGTCGCGCTCCGGTTCGGCGGCCAGCAGCAAGGCAGGCAACATTAAAGCCAGAACAAGCAGCAACGTTTTGCGCATAGAATCCTCCCGTCGCTATCATAACCGGCGCCGCCGTGTGTTTCCAAACCGGTTGTTTTTAAACTATTGGATGTGTATATAACATAAGCAGTTGTTTATACGGAGCAAGTGATGTCAAATCGGATGCTGTTGTTCGGAACATGTTTCTTTTTTCTGGCGTCGTTGACCGTTTTTTTAGCTTGCGGTGAGGGGCGCAACCCCGAACCCAGCTTGGTGACGGGCGATCCTTGCCTTTGCTCGTTTCAGTGCGAGCTGCACGGGACTCAAGCATATTATGACTGCATTGAGGATTTTGTCAGCGACGGTCACGAATGCAACGACCTGGCCGAAGCCTTTTGCGACAGCAAAGGCGCGCCGATCGGTGTGGTCATGTGCCAGACCGATTGCCCCAGTTGCAACGACGTGTGCGCGTTGGATTTTACGCAATAATCCGCGGTGCACGCCGGCATCGGCTGTGCTAATCTCGCAGCTATGAACTCGGACGGTTTAGCTGTGCTGTTGATTCCTGCGGTGGACGTGTGCCATTACCAGGCCGCGGCGACGGGTCGGCAAGCGCCGCGCATGCCCGCCGCTCTGGGTTGGATGATCGACCATCTGCACGCTTACGCCGCGCGGGCGACGATCGGTTTTTTCGGCGAAACGGCGGCCCGGCATCCCGAATTGGCGCAGGCGGCGGAAGCGGCCGGTTGCGAGGCGGCGGCGATGACCTACGACGCCGTCGATCCCTGGGCTTTGCCGCCGGGAGCGTTGCGCGATCAGATTGAAGCGACCATCGCTACGCTCGACCAGGCAGGCGTGCACCGTCCGACAACGTTTTTACCGCCTTTTTCCGGCAACGTAGCGCTGACTCCGGCGCAGGAATCGGCCTTGCGTGAGGCGGGCGTGTTACGCGTCGGCGGATGTCGCTGCGAGCGACTGGCCTGCCTGCCGTTGAGCGAAGCCTTCGGCAGACCGTTGACCGGCGTCTGGATGCGTCTGCTGCCGGTCGGCGCGATCCACCGGGCGTTGGCAAAAAAAACCGGCGCTTGTTGCGTCACGCCGATGGATGTCGATCCCGGTGCCCGCGGCGTCGGTTGGGGACGAGCGCGCGCGATGCATAAGTTTTCGCACTTGTTGCGGCGCGGATTCGTCACCATGCGTGAGTGGGAGCAGTCCTAGGTTTATTCCAACAGCAGACGGCGCAGATTATCGGCGCGCTTGCGCAGTTCGCGCATCAGTTCGTAAGCGGCCTGCATACTGCTGTCGCTGGCTTCGGAAACCTTGAAGATTTCGTCGGCAACCAGCCCGAAGCCGCGGCCTTTGGTGCCGGCCTTGGCCGCTTCGATGGTGGCGTTGAGCGACAGGTGCGACAGCATGTCGTTGGTGCGGTCGAGGTCGCTCATCAAGTCGCGGATCAGATCGGAGATGTCGATCAACAGATCGGCGACCTCGGCGATCAACCGGTGATCCATAATTTGCGCCAGATCTTGGTGGGGCAGACGGGCCTGCAGCGAAGCCAGCCACAACTCGGTCACCTTGGCCGAAACGATGTCCAGATCTTCGGTCGCCTCGGTTTTGGCCTGCTCGATCAGCGCCGCGTCTTCGGTGACCGTCAGCAGCGCGTCCAGCCCCAGTGCGATCAGCGGCTCGACACGGTCGTAGGTGTCCAACCCGCCGAAGCGCGAGCTGACGATGCCGAGCGCGTCGACATTGGTGTCGCAAACGCCGAGGATCTGCACGTCTTCCAGATTGACCAGGTGATCGAGAATGCGGAGCGCGCCTTCGCCGCCGCCGAGGATGCCAATGCGGATCATCCGTGTTCCCTCTGTCGGTTAGTGCTGCCGAGTTTGCGGGTCTAGCCTACCGTGAAGGCGGCGTTGCGGACAAGCCGGGCTATTTGTCTTCGGCCAGCCGCGCAACCGAAGCGACCTTGTGGCCCTCGCCCAGGTCGAACAAGCGCACGCCCTGGGTGTTGCGGCCGATGCTGCGGATGTCTTTCACGTGCATTCGGATGATCTTGCCCAGGTTGGTGATCATGATCACGTCGTCTTCGTCGGCGACCTGCAGCATGCCGACCACGTTGCCGTTGCGCTCGCTGGCCTTGATCGTGATGATCCCCTGGCCGCCGCGCTTTTGAGTGCGGTATTCCTCTTCCGAGGTGCGCTTGCCGTAGCCCTTTTCGCAAACGGTAAGCAGCGATGCGCCGGGAACGATGACTTCCATCGAAACCACTTCATCGTCGGGCGCCAGGGTGATGCCGCGCACGCCGCGGGCGCTGCGACCCATCTTGCGTACGTCGGTTTCTTTGAAGCGAATGGCCTTGCCCTTCTGGGTGGCCATCATGATTTCCTGCTGTCCGTCGGTCAACTTGACGCCGATCACCTCGTCGTCGTCGTCGATGCTCAGCGCGATGATGCCGGTCGAGCGCGGGTTGGAGTAAGCCATCAGATCGGTACGCTTGACTACGCCGCAACGGGTGCCGAAGACGATGTATTTGCCTTCTTCGAAGTTGCGTACATTGAGAATCGCCGCGACCTTTTCGCCTGATTTCTGAAGTTGAATCAGGTTGATGATCGCCTTGCCGCGGCTGGCGCGCCCGGCCTGCGGAATCTGGTAGACCTTCAGCCAATAGACGCGGCCGGCGTCGGTGAAGACCATAATGTAGTCGTGCGTGCTGGCAATGAACACCTCCTCGACGAAGTCTTCCTGCTTGGTTTCCATGCCGATCTTGCCTTTGCCGCCGCGATGCTGTGCGCGGTAAAGGCTGAGCGCGTTGCGCTTGATGTAGCCGGTGTTGGAAACGGTGACGACCATGTCTTCTTCGACGATCAGGTCTTCGACCGAGAGGTCGTCGGTGTCGTCGACGATTTCAGTGCGGCGCCCGTCGCCGTACTTCTTTTTCACTTCGGCCAGTTCGTCTTTGACGATCTGCATCAGCAACCGCTCGTTGGCCAGAATCTCTTCCAACCGGGCGATCAGCTTGATCAACTCGTTGTACTCTTCGACAATCTTGTCGCGTTCGAGGCCGGTCAGCTTTTGCAGGCGCATATCGAGAATCGCCTGCGCCTGGCGCTCGGACAGTTCAAATTGCTTCATCAAGCCGGTGCGCGCTTCGTCGACGGTGCGGCTTTTGCGGATCAGCTTGATCACTTCGTCGAGATTGTCCAGCGCGATTTTCAAGCCTTCCAAGATGTGCGCGCGTTCTTCGGCTTTGGCCAGCTCGTAACGGGTGCGCCGGGTGACGACCTCGCGGCGGAAACCGAGGAATTCGTCGAGAATCTGCCGCAGAGTCAGGATGCGGGGCTGTCCGTTGACCAACGTCAGCAGGATGATGCCGAAGGTGATCTGGCAGTTGGTGTTTTTATAAAGTTGGTTGACGGTGACCGCGCTGGGCGCGTCCTTTTTCAGGTCGAGGACGATGCGCACGCCGTCTTTGTCGGATTCGTCGCGCAGGTCGGAAACGCCGTCGATCTTTTTGTTGCGCACCTGGTTGGCGATTTCCTCGACCAGCCGCGCCTTGTTCGTCTGGTAAGGCACCTCGGTGATGACGATGCTTTCGCGGTCGTTGCGCTTGTTGGTTTCGGTGGTGATGCGCGCGCGAATGGTCATTTTACCGCGGCCGGTGTTGTAGGCGTCGATCACGCCCTGGCGGCCGTAAATGAATCCGCCGGTGGGGAAGTCGGGGGCGGGGATGTAGCGCATCAGGTCTTTGGTTTCCAGATCCGGATTGTCGACCAACTCGACCAGCGCGTCGACGATTTCGCCGAGGTTGTGCGGCGGGATCTTGGTCGCCATGCCGACGGCGATACCTTCGGCGCCGTTGACCAGCAGATTCGGAATGCGCGACGGCAGCACCAGCGGTTCGGTGGTCGAGTCGTCGTAGTTGGGAACCCAGTCGACGGTGTCTTTTTCGATGTCGGCCAGCAATTCGGCGGCGAAACGATCCATCCGCACTTCCGTATAACGGTAAGCGGCGGGCGGGTCGCCGTCGAGCGAGCCGAAGTTGCCCTGGCCGTCGACCAGCGTGTAACGCATCGAGAAATCCTGCGCCATGCGCACGATGGTGTCGTAGATCGCCGCGTCGCCGTGCGGGTGGTATTTACCCATGACGTCACCGACGATGCGCGCCGATTTGCGGTAAGCCCGGCCGGGCACGTTGCCGGTGTCGTGCATCGTGTACAGAATCCGGCGGTGGACCGGTTTGAGGCCGTCGCGGATGTCGGGCAGGGCGCGTCCCACGATCACGCTCATCGCGTAATCGAGGTAGGATTTTCGCATTTCGTCTTCAATGTTAACTGGTATTTTCTGCTCGATGAACATACTTAAAATATCCTTCACCAACGGTGGTTATGCCGACGCCCGGTAAGCGTCGAAGGAATATAGCAAAAATGGGGTTAAAGGTCAAGGAAAAAGCACAAGATGTGGTCGCAAAAAGTTGTCTGATTTCAAGATGTTGTGCTTTGCCGGGCGACTCAGGCCCAGGGTTTGAGAATAATCTTGCCCATGCTGACGCGGCTTTCGATTTCATCGTGCGCGGCGGCGGCTTCGCTCAGCGGAAAAACGGCGTGAATCGGCAGCCGGGCGCGGCCCTCGCGCAGGGCGGCAAACAGCTCTTGCCAGCCCTGCAGGTGGCGTTGCGGGTCGTGCTGAATCGAGGCCAGCAGGTGGTAGAGCGTCACCGTCGGCGCGTCGGGGAACTTGCGCATCATCGCGGCCAGCAGCAGCTTGGTGTTGGGCATGCCGGCGGCGATGCCGAACCAGACGATATGCCCCAGCGGCGCGAGCATGGCGAAGTCGTCGGCGATCGTCTGGCCCATCAGCGAGTTGTAGATGACCTCGGCCCCGCGCCCGCCGGTCAATTCGCGCACGCGGGCGGGCACGTCGCTTTCGGCGCGGTAGTTAATCGTGTGGTCCGCGCCCAACTCGCGCGCCCGGGCGGCTTTTTCTTCCGAGCCGACCAGCGCGATCACGGTGGCCCCGCGATCTTTGGCCAGGCCGTTGACCAGGCTGCCGACCGACCCGGCCGCCGCGTAGTTGACCACCGTCTGCCCCGGCGCGGGCGGCGCGACGGTGTGCGTCAGGTGGTAGGCGGTCATCCCCGACACGGGCAGCCCGGCGGCGAGGTCGACGTCGATGTCGTCGGGCAGCGGTACGGCGGCAAGCGCGGGGGCGATCACGTATTGCGCGTAAGCGCCGGCGAAGCTGACGGCGACCACGCGTTGCCCGGCCTGCAGGTGCGTCACCCCTTCGCCGAGCGCGTCGATCGTTCCGGCCGCGTCGGTGCCGAGCACGATCGGCAGCTTAGGCAGCGGGTAATAGGTGCCGCGCCGGGTGAGCACGTCGGCGAAGTTGATGCCCGCCGCTTCGACCTTGATCCGCACCTGCCCCGGCCCCGGCTCGGGAACGGGCAGATCGATCGTTTGCAGCACCTCGACGCCGCCGTGCTCTTTGATGCGAATCGCTTTCATTGCCTCACCTCGTTGATGTTGCGTAAAAAAAATTACTTCAAATAATAGTTTGACGCTGCTCGTCGTCCTTTTCTATACTGTAACCGATTTGGAACCGGTTGGTGAACCGGACATCGGAGGAGGCGATCATGCGACGTTTTTTTGTGCTTTTCGCTTTGCTTGCCGTGTTGGTTTTTTACGTATTCTCCTGCCAGAACGATGACGATGACGACAACGACGATAACGACAATAACGATACGTCAGACGAAGCCTATGCTGATTGTATTCCCGAACTACCCGGCAATGTTGATCGAGATATTTTGGTAGAAATACTGGACGCCTATTTCGGCACATGGATCAACAACGAAGACAACCAGCGCATTATCACCTGCCGCCCCGCCGGAGATTGGGGAGTGCCGAACTATATGGAAAATGCTCCTTGTATTTATTCCTGGACGGTACCGGTCTGGGTTGAATTTTCCGAAAACGGCGAAAAATACCTCGGCGAGATCTTTGAAGAAGAGCCAGTATTGGTCGATGGTGGGTATGGCTGTTTAGGATTCGAGACCGAGGAAGGGCATGTCGGCGGTGTTCGCAGCTACAACGACGAAGGCGAAATGCGGATTTTCTTCGGCGGCATGGCGCCCGGCGACATGTGGGTTCGGCCCTGAACATTGAGCGTTTTCCGCCCTAAAGTCTAACATCTTCCTCCCCCTTCACAGCCCCGGCTGAATCGGCCATAATCGCGCCCGTGAAACCAATCTTCGCGGGAGGCGAACATGAAACGCTGGTGGTTGATGGCGCTGGTTCTGACGATGGCTTTGTCGATGGCCCTCGCGCTCGGTTGCGGCGACGACGATGACGATGACGACGACGACAACGCGCCTGACGATGACGACGATGATGACGACGACACGGCCGACGACGACGTCGGCGGTCTGTGCGGCGACGAAACGCTGAACAAATACGCGGCGCATTGCGCGGATTACGACGATCCCTGCGCGGCGACCGACGTGACTATTTTCAAACACGACGAAGATCCCAACTACGGCACGACGGGACTGATGGCGGGCGAGTTGGAGTCGGCGATGTTCAAGTTGACCCAGCCGTTCCACGTCAAGACAATCAAGCTCTACTTCGAAGGCGAGGGCACGGCGCGGATTCACGTGCACGCCGACCTGCTCGGCTCGATCCCCAACGTGCTGCCCTGGGACGACGAGTACGAGCCGGTCGAGTTTATGGATCCGGTGGAAGTCGAGGTCGAAGAAGACGGCTGGGTTGAAATCGACGTAGCCGACAAAGACCTGATGTTTCTGCCCGGCACCAAGTTCTGGATCACCTACGAGCACCTGGACGACGGCGGCTACCCGCGGCTGGTGATGAGCCACAAGCCCAACACCGACCTGTCCGAGCGGCTGTACGATGAAAGCTGGGCCGATGCCAACTACCCGTTCAAATGGTATTACCCCGGCTACTATTACATGATCACGCTGGAAGGCACGCAGTTCTGCGAGTACACCGGCGATCTGTGGTTCTCCGACGTGACCGAAGCCGCGGGCATCGACGTCACCGGCCAGCACCGCACCGGCTGGGCCGACCTCGACGGCGACGGCCACGAAGATATGATCTTGACCAACCTCGACGTCACCAACCACCCGGCGAACATCATTTACTATAAGAACGACGGCGACGGCACCTTCACCCTGTCTTCGACTGCCGCGGGGCTCGACGCCGAAGCGGCCACCTCGATGTCGTTGATGGTCGACTACGACAACGACGGCGACCTCGACGTGGTGGCGATCAAAGCGCACCTGTTCCCGACCGGCGACGACGACGACACCACCGACGACGACACCGCCGACGACGATACCGTCGATGACGACACGATCGACGACGATGACGCGACGCCGCCCGACGCCGAAGCCGACGACGACGTGCTCGGCGAGTACAGCGTCATTTTCGTCAACGACGGCAGCGGCAACTTCACCGTCGACGAAGATTCGGGGCTGGCCGTGCTGGGCAACCTCTCCTCGGCGTCCTTCGGCGACTACGACGGCGACGGCTACCTCGATCTCTACATCGGCGCCTGGCTGAAGGAGTATCCCTATCCGCCGTCCGACGAGGACTACCTGTTCCACAACGAGGGCGACGGCACCTTCACCGACGTCTCGGAAGCCAGCGGCATCCGCGCCCCGGTCCCATCGCCCAGCTACGGCGTCACCTGGGTCGATTACGACGACGACGGCGACTACGATATCTTCGTCTCCAATTACGGACGCAGTTACAACTTCCTGTTCGAGAACGTCGGCGGCGGCAGCTTCGTCAACGTGGCCAACGCGACCACCCTCGAAGCGCCGTTGTCGCACTGCCCGGGCAACACCTTCGGCGCCGACTTCGGCGACCTGAACAACGACGGCTACTTCGACGCGCTGCTGTCGAACATCGCGCACCCGCGCTACCAACCCGACAGCGGCCCGACGAGCCTGGCGATCAACCAGGGTCCGCCCAATTTCGAATACGAGCTGCAAAACGACGAACTGGGCTACCACCCCGATGAGGGCGACGTCGACCCGAGCTTCATCGACTTCAACAACGACGGCCGCCTCGATATTTACATGTCCAGCCTTTACAGCGATCACTACAGCCGGCTCTACGAGCAGCAGGCCGACGGCACGCTGCTGGACGTCACCTGGCTGGCCGGCGTCGAAACTCACGACTGCACCGGCAACGCCTGGGCCGATTACGATCTCGACGGCGACCTCGATCTGCTGTCGGCCTATCGCAGCCCCGGCGGCGGCGCGCTGCTGTTCCGCAACGACATCGGCAACGCCAACAACTGGATTCAGATCAAGCTGATCGGCGATGACTGCAACCGCGACGCCATCGGCGCGAAGGTTACCGTCACGGCGGGCGATCTCGTGCAGGTGCGTTACGTGCAGGGACCGCGCAGTCACTTCGGCGCGCAGCCGACGCATTGGGCGCACTTCGGCCTCGGGCAGGAAGGCGCGGTGGACAGCATCGAAGTACGCTGGCCGGGCGGCGACACCGAGCAGTGGACCGGCGCGGACATCAACAGTTTCGTCGTGCTGACCGAGGGCGATCCGTCGATCGGCAGCCTGTAAGCTCGGGCGGCGCGGGTAAAATCTTGTTTGCCTGACCGCTCAACCGTGGTAAAAAGAGTTAAACCGATACATTTGAGGTAGACGTATGGGCAAAAAGACGGCGAAAAGCGTCGCCCAGCGCAAAGCGCGCAAGGCGATGAAAAAGCGGGCGAAGGAAAAGCAGCGTAACAAAGTCAAGGCCGGCGCGGCCATGAGTGAAAACGCGGTACAGCACAAGATGCTCAGCGAATTCGGCAACGTGCAGAATTTTGTGCGCAATATTCTACACTTAGCGGAGTTGCTGAAAACCGACGAAGACCTCAAAACCCTGCGTTTTGACGCCGATAAGGCATACGAAGGCCTCGACCTCGCCGCCGATCGCGAACCGTTGGCCGACATCTACGAAAAAGTCGACGACCTGCCGGCCTACGATGAGCAATACGAAGATTTCTGGCGCGACAAACGCCGTGATATTTTGGAAGACCTGGTCACCGACGAATTCGTCGAAAACTGCGAAAAGCTGTTCAACAAATTGATGGTTACCAAGAAGGGCTTTAAAAAAGATTACCGCGCCGTGATGGCCGGCAAGCTGCTGGTGCAGAGTCACACCGTGGCCTTGTCGCGCAACGAGGCGCCGTTGGAAGACAACAATCTATGGGAACTGGTGCTGCTGGCGACGCTAAAAGAAAATCCGCGCGAGTTACCGGAACCGGCGCCGGAGGCCGATGAGGGATCGGCACCGGAGGCCGAAGAAGCCGAACAACCTGCGGAGTCGGACGAAACGCCGACGGAAGAAAAAGCGGACGAAACCGAGTAAAACAGCAACCCGGATTTCGTAACTTTGACGTTATCGCCCCGGGCGGTTATGCTACCGACTCGCGTTTGCCGCCATGGGGATTGGTCGAGGCAGATTGAACGGGGGAAGATATTGCCCAAACAAGTTTTTTTAGCGCTTCCCGAACAAGTGCAGGATGCAATTCTGCTGTCCGCGGCCAAGGTGGTCGACGAAAAGGGTTTTCGGATGACGACCCTGGACGACGTGGCCGAGGCAGCCGGCATCAAGCCGGAGACGATGGAACACTATTTTGAAAGCAAGAACGATCTATTCGCCTCGGTGCTGGGTCGCGCGATTCAATATTTCAATGAAGTGTACATCGACATCGGCGCCGAATCGGTTCCCTTTTGGAATCGGGTGGAAAAATTGTTCGCCAGTTCCGTGACCAAAGTCCGGCCCCTGGGCGCCTACCTCAGCATTTACCTGAACATCGGCGGCTCGGGTTTGCCCGAATTGGCACAGGCGACTTTTGATCGCATCGAGGGCCGCGCGGCTTTGTTTTTCCAGAATCTGGTACTGGCCGGTGTACAGGAAGGGGTGGTGCGTGACGACATCGACGTCGCCGCCATGGCCAATCATTTTCAGGAAGTAACGCGGATTTTAATTTCCCGCCGGGCGCATCCGTTGTACCGCGCCCGTTCGAAAGCCTACTTTGCCGAAATACACCTGACCGACGATGGCGACGTGCAGTTGGTGCGTCGCATGATCGCGTTTTTAAAGACGGTTTACGGAAAGTAGCGCGGTCACGTCACATATCGTCGAGTAAATCTTTCAATTCGTGACACGACATGCGTAGTCCGCCTTTGCAGGCGCGTCCGTACAACTCGGCGGCTTTTTTCACGTTTTTTTCAACGCCGTGTCCATTGCGATACAAACCGGCCAGCACGGCGCAGGCTTCAAACGCATTGCGACCGCAGAGCCTTTCGTAAATTGCCACCGCTTCGTCAACGTTCCGCTTGGTGCCGGTACCGTTCATGTAAGCACTGGCCAACTCCATGCAACTGGCGATTTGGCCTTTGACGCAGTCTTCCTCGTACGTTTCGAAAAGTATTTTCTTGTCGTCGCGGTTGACGAAATTCGAATACACGATGAAAAAGATGATCGGCACCGCGAGTGGAACCATCAACTTCCACAGTTTCACGAGGTGATGCTCCTTTCGGCCTGCGTAGGGTTATTGCGGTCGTTGCCCCTGCATCGCCTCGGGCTCGCCGGGCAGCGATTCCACGTAAACGCTTTGCGACGGGAAGGCGAAAGACAAACCCATTTCCTGCATGGCGCGCATAATCTTCAGCAACAACTGCTGACGCGCTTCCAGGTACTCGCCCCAGTTGGTGGTGACGGTGAAGCAATAAATAAAAATGTCGAGGCTCGACGGTCCGAAGGTGTCGAAGTTGACCAAGAAGAAATCGTTGAGGATGTTTTCGTCCTCGCGCAGAAGCGTGCGGATCTTCTCCACCGCCGCCTGCATCTGGTCGGCCGTGGTGTCATAGGTGAGGCCGACGGACATTTTGATCCGCCGCTTTTTCATCTTCGACCAGTTGTTGATGCTGCCGGTGGTGAACTGCGCGTTGGGCACGGTGATCAAACTGTTGGCGAAGGTGCGAACGCGCGTCGTGCGCAACGAGACGTCTTCGACGGTGCCTTCGATGCCGCCCATCTCGATCCAGTCACCGACCAGAAACGGCCGGTCGAGGAAAATGACGATTGAGCCGAACAGGTTGGCCACCGTGTCTTTCGACGCCAGCGCAACCGCCGCGCCGCCGATGCCCAAGCCGGCCAGCAGGCTGCTGACCGAGTAGCCCAGGTTCTGCAACACGAGCACCGCGCCGATCAGAATCAAAAAGACCTTGCCGGTGCGGCGCACGATCGGCACGAGTTGATCGTCCAACCGCGAGTCGCTGGCAGAGGCTTTTTCCTGCCAGACGAGGCAGGCGCCGTCGAGCAGACGCGTACCGAACCAAATGATCAACACGGCGATCGCGCCGTTCATCGCGGCGGCGGCGAAACGCTTGAAGTTGACCGGCTCGACCGGCAGTTCGATGATCAGCGTTGCCACGTAGATCGCGCCGGCGATGATCGCCCAACCCAGTGGTTTTTCCAGCGCGGTGACCAGTACGTCATCGATAGCGTATTTACTGTCCTTGGCTTTTTTCGAAACCTTCTTTAAGGCAAAGTCGGCGATCTTTTTTAAAATAAAACCGGCGAGAATCGCCACCAACGCGCCGAGGTATTGGTACAGCGCAATATCCATGATTTCTACGGAAAAAGCCTTGGTGATTCCTTGCAGCACCTGGTCCATGAAGAACAATCCTTTCCGGCTGAAATGAATTGGAGTCTGCTGTACTACCTACCCGAAAGGCGGCGATCGGGCAAGGGCGGCGCGGGAGGCGACGCGAAAATGAAGTAATTTTTGAGGTTGTCGTTAAATTTTCGAGGGTCGATTTCGGAAACATTCAAAAAAGTGATCAGTAAGCCGACTCAGTCATTCAGTTTTTATTTCAATGTGTTATGCTCTGCGCACCAATTATTTGTTTGTAGCTGGCATACCGATTGCACAATACGGGCACAACTTTGCACGACGCGGATTGTTCAAACGACAGGAGGGTGTGATGAGGGTTTTATCTCCGCTTTTGCTGGTGTTTTTTCTTTGTTTATCCTGCAGTTTGATTCTGGTTGCCTGCGATGATGACGACGACGATGATGACGACGACGACGGTATCGATTGCGAGCAACTCTACGAAGACTCGCTGGTCAACCAGTGCATGGATTACAGCACCTTCGAGTTCCACGGTTGTTCGCCGGAAGAAGATCTGACCGATCCCGAATGCTTCCTTGATTGCATTGCCGAACTCGAAGACGGCGAACTGCTTTGCTTCAACGCCGAGCAATGCTCCACCGATTGCTCCACCGACGACGCCACCGGCTGCGAAAACGCCTACTACGGCATGACCAACCAGGAATGTCTCAGCTACCAGGAATTTTTCTTGCAAGCTTGCGACCTGCGCGTGGAATCATCGTACCGCGCCTGCGTGAGTAATTGTTACGAAAACGAACCGGATTGCGATTCGTTCGACGCTTGTGTGCTCGGCTGCGACGGATAAATATTTCGTGCGGCTGTGAGGGAGGGTTTAATGTTTGGATCAATAAAATGGCTGTTTTTATTGACGGCGGCGTTGACGTTGCTCGTCGCCGGAGCCTGCGCGCCGGTCACCTACCACCGCTATCAGCCGGCGCACCCGATCGGACAGGGCGAATGGAAAGTTACCGCCTCGGCGGAAACGGGCCGCGATATGATTATGCCCGCCGAAACGGCATTACATACCGAAATGGAAAGCGAGTTGTGGGATTACCGTTTCGAAAACGATGAGGACTTGCAATTGGCCGACGTGTTCGTCGACATAGTCGAAGTCATCGCCTTTTCGCCGATGCTCATGCTCGGCTCGATGTTTGGCTTGCCGGAATATGGGCTCGACGTCGGTTACGGCGTCACCGATTCGTTTGACATGTACCTGGGCGTCACCGGTTCGGGCTACGTGCACGGCAACGGCAAGGTGCGGCTGGCCAGCTTCGGCGAACACGGCGCGTTGTCGCTGGCGCCGGGTGCGGGCTTTTTGCTTTTCGATTCCGGCCCCTTCGACGGCGAGGAAAACAACCTGGAATACAAAGACAGCTACAGCGGCAGCGTGATCACCGCCGAATTGCCGCTGCTGATCGGTTGGCAGTTTGAAAAGCTGTCGCCGTACTTCGCGCTGCACACGTCATATCACCGCGTGAACATCGAATACCGGCGCGAAATCAGCGAACTCGATCCGGATTTCGACGCCACCATCGACTTCGCCTACGATGTGCTTAACGTCGGTCTGACCGCGGGCTTGCAGATCAAGCTCGGGCATTTTCTGCTGACGCCGGAAATTCTGGCGCTGTACGCCGTGCCGATGCAGGATGACGTGGTGCCGGTCGTTTTTCTTTCGCCGGGCATTGCCATCGGCGCGCAGTGGTAAGGAGCGTTCATGGGGGGCAAGTACGATCCGCGTAAGCCGCGGCGCAATCCGGAAATCGGCGAGTTGCTGCGCCAGGTCAAACGGCTGCATCGTCAATTGCAAGCCGAGACCGATCACGCTGCGCGCAAAGGCATCGCCCGCATGCTCGTCGAAGTGCTGGAAATGCTTGCCGCCGAGCCGGAGTTTCTGACCGACCTGCGCTCCGGTGCGCAAGGCGACGCCGGCGCGTTTTTCTTCCGCGACAGTTACACCGTTGATCCGTCGCCGTTGTCGGACCAAAGCCCGTTCGCCGACACAAAGACAGGGCAGTGTTTTATCTACGCCGCCGGTAAGGTTTCCCCGCTATTCGATATAAAGGATCTGCCGCATTTTCAAGACGCCTACACGCCGGTGCGGGCGGTCTATTGGGTATGGATTTTGGAAAAAGTCTACGCCACCGCCAACGAAACGACGATGCATGTCGCCGACGAAAGCGTGTTTAAAAATGCTTCCGGCGGAAAAGAACAATCGTTTCCGCCAAATGGCCCGACCTGGTTGGTGTTGGCCGATCCGCGGGGGTTCCGGAACGGCAAGTGCGTCGAGCTGGTGGCGCATTATCGCCGCGAAGCCGCCGCGCGCAAGCGTGCCGACAAACTGGCGGCGGAGTTGAACATCCGCTTCGTCGTCGCCAGAGAGTTAAGCCGTATCGACACTCACTAAATTTACGCAACGGGCGTACCCTTGGCCGCCGGATACCTGGCGTTAATTCATGCGGCCGAGTTCTTGCTCGTCTGCGGCTTGCAGCGGTTCGCCGACGGGAATCAGGTAGCCGAGCAGTTCACTTTTTCCCAGTGACAACAAATCGCGTACGCCTTCTTCGAAAAATTGACCAATAGCCACCGATGCCAGGCCGAGCGCTGTTGCCGCCAGTTGCAGGTTTTGCGCGGCGTGACCCATTTCCATGTGAATAAATCGTTTGCCGTTGTCGCCGTACTTCCCGTCGACGTTATCGCAATGCGCGGTAAAAATGACGACAGCCGGCGCATCGCTCAATGCGCTTTGCCCGAGACCGACGTCGGCCAGTTTGACGCGCAAATCCTCATCGGCGACGCGTTCCAGTTGATGTTTTTCCGAATCGTAACGAAACAGACCGCTCGCCATAGCGACGTGCAGTTGCAAAGGATAAACCTCGCCCGCCGAAGGGGCCGTGCGACGACCGTTTTCAGTCGCTCCCTGCGCACTCCAGAGTAATGTGGCGAGTTCGTTAGCCGTCAATTCTCGACCGATCAACCGCCGCACCGAACGACGCTGGTTGAGCAAAAGGGTCAGGCCGTTTTCCAGCGGATCTGGCTGCGGCAGCGGAATAATTTTCGGATTCATCGCGGACCTCGTTTTCTGCATGAGTTCGCGTTTCAATTTTTATCGACAGCAACAGAGTCGTTGCTTGCGCAACGTTTTGAACATGCAACGTTCTTTGCTGATCTCCACAGGCCGAAATATCAAACAAAAGCCAAGTACAAGGTGCTACCGATTACCGAAAAGTCAAGCATCGGCAACAAGGTCGGCCCACCGATTTACGTTATGCTGTGCGCACGGATCACGGCCGTTGTCAGCGCCTGCGCATCCGGGTACAGTCGAGATCCCGCTAACCGGATGAGAGGTTGATCATGTCCACGCGGAAGCGAGCCAAAAGCAAGAAGTGGAGCAGGGCGCAGGAGCGCGAGTATGTCGGCGCATTGATCGAGCGGATCGTGCGCGAGTACCCGCGGCGGCAGCCGACCAGCGAGCAGGAGCGCGAAGCGCAGCAGTTGATGCGCGCGGAGTTCGAAAACATCGGTCTGGCCGTCGACGAGCACGCCTTCGAGTTCAACGACAACCTGTACAAAAACATTGCGCTGCATTTCGGTCTGGGCACGTTGGGCACGGTGGTTTCGGGCATCGCGCCGTTGGCCGGGCTGGCGTTGCACGGGCTGGCCGCGTCATCGTATTGGGCCGACTCAACCCGTCGCGGCTACGTGCTGCGCCGGCTGTTTCCCTTCAAGCCGTCGCAGAACATTCTGGCGACGATTCCCGCCGAGGGCGAACCGGATCTGCGTCTGGTGTTCATGGCGCACATCGACGCCGCTTTCACCGGTTGGCTGTTTCAGCCGGAAACGGTCAAACGATTCAGCGGCGACCTGCCGCCACGGCTGAAGTTCATCAAACGTTCGATGGCCTTCGCCACGCAAACGCAGGCGGCACTGGCCGGATTCGATTTGCTACGCGTGTTTCTCGGGCCTTTGACCTGGCCGCTGCGACCGCTGGAGGCCGCGCTGACGATTCCCGCCGCGTTGGCTTTTGCGCTCAACATGGAAGTCGTGTTGCGCAACGAGATCGTCCCCGGCGCGAATGACGATCTTTCCGGTGTCGCCGCGCTGCCGATTCTGGCGCAGCGCCTTGCGTCGAAGAAACCGAAAAACGTCGAGCTGGTTTTCGCCGTCACCGGTTGCGAGGAAGCCAGCCTCGGCGGAGGCGACGCGTTGGCTCGCGATATGGAAGGCGTGTGGGACAAAGACCGCACGGTGGTAATCGGCCTCGACGGCTTGGCGCAGGGCGACCTGTTTTTCATGGAGGTCGAGGGCGAAGTGGTGCAGACGCCGATTCCCGCCTGGTTGGGCGACACCTGTCGCGAGGTGTCGGCATCCGAGCCGCGCTTCGCCGGCGTCGAAGGATTCGAGATTCCGGTCGGCGGTACCGACGTGGCCGCCTGGCTGGCCCGCGGTTGGGAAGGGGTCTGCCTGGGTTGTGTCGACCCCGAATTGGGCGCGCCGCGCGACTATCACGTGCCGACGGACGTGCCGGAGAACCTCGACGTCGAGGACATCATGTTGGCCATCGACTATGCCGAGAAATTGGCCGAGGCGGTTATCGCTCGGAAATCATAAGGAAAAACACTACATCATTTATCCGTTTTTCCCGCCTGCACCACAAGATGTAGGCCGATCATTCCAAGCCTTCTATTTAATTGATTAACCCTTGACACAACGCAGCGTTTTTTCTATGTTCTGCGCTCTTGTGTTGTATTTTTCCGGCCCAATCGTCCCGGAGCCGGTTTCTTGCGCGTATAGATTGCGAGAAAGGAGACCCATGAAGCGGACGTTTCAACCAAGCAACATCAAGCGGTTGCGCAAACACGGCTTTCGCGCCCGCATGGCGACCAAAGCCGGTCGCCAGGTGCTTAAACGCCGCCGCGCCAAAGGGCGCAAAAAGTTGGCGGCTACGGTTCCCAGCAAATAGCGGAGACGGCGGGCGACGCGGCGGACACTGACCAAGCAGGATCGTGTGCGGCGCCGGGGGCATTATGCCTACATTATGCGCACCGGCCGCCGCTTCCGGACCAACAACCTGGTGCTGGTCGAAGCTCCTTCGAAAACCGGCCGGCCCCGGGTGGGCATCACCGTCAGCCGAAAAGTGGGCAAAGCCGTTCAACGCAACCGCGTCAAGCGCTTGTTGCGCGAATACTTTCGCCTCAACCGAGAACGTTTCGCCCCGTCAACCGATCTGGTCGTGATCGTGCGTCCCGGCCGGATCGTCAAGCGGTTGGCTGACCTGGAAACGGATTTCGCCGCCTATTTCGCCGCCCGCCAAGGCAATAACCATCGCGTCGACCGTCACTCGAGATGAGGGTCCGGTCATGGCCGAACAAGAGCGTGAGCCCGGTTTGCTCGCCAGGGCGTTGATGAAATTGGTGCGCGGGTATCAAGTGGCGCTCAGCCCCTACCTCGGCGGCAACTGCCGTTTTACCCCGACCTGTTCCAACTACGCGCTGGAAGCCTTTCGCCGGCATTCTGTCCTCCGAGCTCTCGCCCTTACGGTTTGGCGCATCCTGCGCTGCAATCCTTTTGGAGGCAGCGGCTACGACCCCGTTCCGCCGACGCGGAAGGAAGGACAAGATGGATCGTAACTTCATCATCGCCATGGTGCTCATGGTGATCGTTTTGTTTGCCTGGCAGGCGCTGTTCGCCCCCAAACCGCCGCCGGCGGATGAGATGTCGCCCACCGGCGAAACCCCGGCCGCTTCGCCCACCGCCACGCCGACCCCGACGGCGACGCCGACCACGCCGGAGCAGATGGCGACGCCGCCCACCGCGCCGCCGACGCTCGCGCCGGAAGCCCCGGCCGTTGAAGGTGAGCAGGGCGAAGAATCCGCCCAGACCGAATCCACTGCCCCGGCGCCGATTACGCAAGCCGAGCAGAGTATCGCCGGTCCGCTGCTGCGCGGGATGGTCGCCAATGTCGACGGCGGCAGTATCCTGAGTTGGAAACTGACCGCGTACAACCTGACGACGAAAGACAAAGATCAGCCCGAAGATCAGCGCGAAAAGGTTAACCTTGCGCCCTACCAGCGCGTGTTGCCGCCGAAAGATAAAAAGGCTGTGCCGATCACCTACGAAGATCAACCGCAGTTGATCTGCGCGCTGCATAACATGCAGGGACTCAACGGCGAGAACACCTGGCGGATGGTCGAGCAAGCGCCCGATCACGTCACGCTGCAGCGGCAGGCGGGTCTGCTGACCGTTACCAAAACGATACGCTTTCATCCGCAGGGATCCGAGCCCGATGGTCATCCGTATAACGTCGACATCGTGATGGACATCGCCAACGCCAGCGGCCAGGCGGTGCAGGTGCAACCGTTCTGCGCGGTCTACGAGCAGGTGGTGCCCGACACCTCCAGCTTCTTCCACCGCGACTACAACCAGATGATGCAGGTCAATTACGTCGACAACAGCCTTGAAGCTACGCACATCGCCAAGGTGGCGCCCGAAGACATTCCCGACGGGCCGACGTTCTGGACCGGCTTCGCCGACAACTACTTCGCCTCGCTGGTCGGCCCCGATCAAGACAGCCTCGGCGTAGCCAAAGCGCGCGCCGAACTCAACACCGTCGGCGACAACGTGCTCGAAGCGCGGCTGATCGCCGAAACGATCGACCTGGGTGCCGGGCAGAGCAAGCAGGTCACCTTCAAAGCCTACCTCGGGCCGAAGCAGCGCGAATACCTCGCTTCCGGCGACAACGGACCGAAGTACCACTTCGATCGCTCCATCGACTTCGGCTGGTTCGACGTCATTGCCCGGTGGCTGATGCTGGCGCTGATCTGGCTGTACAAAATCATCGGCAACTACGGCGTAGCGATCATTGTTCTGACCATTGTGATCAAGCTGGCCATGTTCCCGCTGCAACACAAGAGTTTTAAATCGATGCGGCAGATGCAAACGTTGCAGCCGGAGATCGCCAAGCTCAAAGAGCAATACAAAGACAACAAAGAGAAAATGAACCAGGAGATGATGGCGTTGTACCGCAAGCACAACGTCAACCCGGCCGGCGGCTGTCTGCCGATGCTGGTCCAACTGCCGATCTTCATCGCCTTCTACCGCGCCCTGGGTTACGCCATCGAACTGCGCCACACGCCCTTCATGTGGTGGCTGCAGGATCTCTCGGCGCAGGATCCGTACTACATCACGCCGATTCTGATGGGCGCTTCGATGTTGCTGTCGCAGCGGATGACGCCGACGGCAGGGGATCCGACGCAGGCGAAAATGATGCAGTTGATGCCGATCATCTTTACCTTCCTGTTCCTCACGTTCCCCGCCGGATTGGTGCTGTACTGGCTGACCAACAACATTTTGTCGATTATCCAGCAGGTCATCACCAACCGGATTCTGGGCGCGAAGGAAAAACAGACGATTCAGCCCGTGACGGGCGGAGGGAAATAAGACGATGAGTGAAAACAACAAAAACGGCGAATTCGAAGGCAAGAATCTGGAAGAAGCTGTCGCCGCTGCGGCTGACGAATACGGCGTTTCGCCGGATGATCTGGATGTCGAAGTGGTTAAAGAGCCCGGCTCGCTGGGCAGCCTGTTCGGGCGGCGTACGGTGATCACCGCCGCGCTGAAAACCGGCAACGGTTTCGATCCGGTGGAGGCGCTGACGCGAATCGTTACCGTCATCATGCCGGAAGCGTCGGTGACGGCCGCTGAAAACGAAGACCAATTGTTGCTGGAAATCGTCGGCGACGGCAGCGGCATTTTCATCGGCCGCAAAGGCGAGACGCTTGACGCCCTCCAGTTCCTGCTGATGCGCATGGCGCAGAAACAAGGCTGGCAAGGCAAACGGTTGGTGGTCGAGTCGGAAAAATACCGCGAGCGCCGCGCCGTTTCGCTGCGCGAAAAAGCGCAAAAGCTGGCCGACCGGGCCAAAACCGAACATCGCCCACAAAGCACCGAACTGCTCAGCGCCGCCGATCGCCATACCGTACACACCGCGGTCAAGGACGTTCCGGGCGTGATCAGCAAAAGCTTCGGCCAGGGCGATCTCAAACGCGTGCGCATCATGACTGAAGACGATCAATCGCGCGGCGGTCGTGGTCGCGGTGGTTCACGCGGCGGACGTGGCGGCTCGCGCGGCAACCGCAGCGGCAATCGCAGCGGCAATCGCGGCGGCAACTACAACGGACCGCCTCGGTTCGAAGACTAGTTCAACAACGCCACAATTGACCGCGCCCCGTTGTTGGGCTACACCGGTCAAACCATGACTTCCTTCAGCACGCGATTTACCCACCGGGGGCCGACGGTGTTGCTTGGCGCGTTGATCGCCGGTTACATCGGTGCGGTCGGGCGCTACCTGGTCGGCGCGCATCAAGCCTTTTACACGTTCTACGACCTGGCCATTTACGACCAGCTTTTCTGGAACACGCTGCACGGTCGCTTTTTCATCACCAGCCTCGACGCGATTCACTTTTCGTTGGGCATTCACTTCTCGCCGATCATGCTGATCTACCTGCCGCTCTACGCGATCCGCCCTTCGCCGACAACGCTGCTGGTTGCCCGCACAATGCTGCTGGCGCTGAGCGCGATCCCGATTTTTTTGCT
>Ga0272444_10001194_pt1 | contig 25516 bp, 23 predicted proteins | sample SSMForm13_FD_201033 | JGI IMG/M metagenome (GOLD analysis project Ga0272444, IMG submission 201033) | Marine sediment archaeal communities from Little Sippewissett salt marsh, Falmouth, MA, United States - SSM-Form-13 | ecosystem: Environmental > Aquatic > Marine > Wetlands > Sediment ...
GCTGGTGCCTGAACAAGACTGTCGTTCTCCGGTCCATCCATGAGGAGATGGAGCGGCGGGACTTCCGCCAAGGCAGCCGGCTTGCCTGAAGCAAGCGCCGGCCGGCGCTCTTGTTTCCCACCCCGGGAGAGCAAGAAGAATTGGCGCGCCTGGCGGTCCGTGCTATGATTGGTCAAAAGGATCCTTTCCCGGCCCGAAGCCTCGGGCCCATTCCCAAATGGAACACAAGGATCGGCCTGAAGAAGGAGGATAATCCATGAGGCGTTGTTGTATTGCAATCGCTATGCTGGTCTTCTTTTGGGCGTCAGTCGCCGACGCTCAGCAAAACGCAAAGGTGGAATTTCTTTGTGATAACGATCCTGCGCTGGCTGCCATGACGAGCGATCTTTTGCAGGCGCGCCAGGACGTTCTTAGAGGCAAATCGGCTCTGGCGGCGTTCTCCGCCCGAGCGCCCCACGCCGTTCGCACGGGCCGGCTGCAGTGCCTGATCGGGACGACCGGCGTGAGCGAGGAGTTGCTCGAAGCCTGCCGGGAAGCCAAGATCGACGTGATGGATGCAGTCACGGCCTTTGGATTGAACAGCCTGATTGTCCAGTGCAGTGATCCGAGACAGTTGGATTCGCTCGCCCGGCGTTCAGACGTCCGGGTGATTACGCCCGAGCCGCTGGCTCGAACCCGGGCCGGTCTTGCCACCAGCCAGGCGTACACCTCCGTCCATGCTGATCAGGCGTTTGCCGACTTCGGCGTTGATGGAAGCGGCGTGCGCGTCGGGGTGCTCAGCGACAGTTTTTTCGACACGCGCAGCGGCACCGTCATCATCGGATTCCTGGCCGGTTGTCTCGATCAAACTTCGGGCGATCTTCCCGCTTCCATTCGAATCATTGACCCTGGTCCCGGATTCGACACGATCGACGAAGGAAACGGCATGGCGCAATTGATTTACGATCTCGCGCCGGGCTGTGAGATCTCCTTCGGTTCGGCATTCACCGACTATCTGTCGTTCGCCGAGAACATTATTGCGCTGGCCACCGACTCGCTCGCGCCCGCTGACGTTCTTGTCGACGACGTGATCTACTTCGGCGAGCCAATGTATCAGGATGGACCGATCGCCATCGCGGCCCGTACGGCGGCCACGGTCCACGGCGTTCCCTACTTCTCCAGCGCGGGCAATGAAGGAGACGACGGTCATGAAGCCGCTTTTGTGGACGTGAATTCGGGCGCGGACGATACAGACTTTCCCGCCAGTGGCAACGATCTTCACGACTTCGGCACGGCGAAAGGACTCGCTTCAGACACGCATCTCGAGATATCCGTTCCTTCCGGGGGGTATCTTTACGCCATTTTGCACTGGACCGAACCCTACGGCGGAGGATTGGCGGCCGGACCCGGCGCCGCGGTGGACCTCGATCTGTATTTGGTCGACGATACGAGCCTCCCGCTGACCGATCCGGGCAACGTGGTGACCGGTTCGGTGAGTACCCAGGGCACTTCCGCCGCAACCCCGGGCGGCGATCCTTACGAGTTGCTTCAGTATTTTAACCTGTCGGGCAGCGCCGAAACTGTTTATGTCGTGGTCGACCACTATGGGGGTCGGGAAACCGACTTGGATCTGAACCTCGTGCTTATCGTCGATGGTACGATTGTGGACTCGCAACTCGTTGGCGATCGCACGATCTACGGCCATGCGGCCGCCGAGAATGTGATCGCGGTTGCGGCCAATCGGTACGATCAAAACACGGTGGAATCGTTCTCCTCGCTCGGCGGGGATCTTCCCTTCTGGTTTTCCGACGACGGCAACACGCGCTACGCAACGGCGCAAACACGGTTTAAGCCGGAGATCACCGCGCCGGACGGCACCGACACGACCTTCTTCGGCAGCGGCGATTTTGACAGTACGGGGTACCCGAACTTTTTCGGCACATCGGCGGCGGCTCCGCACGCGGCGGCGGTCGCGGCGCTGATGCTCGATGCGAACTCCGGCCTGACGCCGGCGCAGATTTACAGCACGATGCGATCCACCGCGGACGACATCGAGACGGCGGGCGAGGATTTTCTCTCCGGCAGCGGCATCGTCAACGCCCGCAACGCGGTCGATGCGGCCCGGTCCGTCGGCGTCACGGGCCTGGATTTCTGGTCGTATCGGTGAAGGGGGAGGCCCTGGATTCGGTTCTTATTAAAATCTGTAAATCCTGTCGGCGGTCTCGATAGGAGCCAGAAAAAAGAGGGCGGGAGAGAGTGCCGGGGGCTCCGACAATCTCTCCCCTAAAGGAACTCGCTTCGAAGTGGAGGGGTTTGTGTTGTCTTGTATCGGTTCTGTTTTCTGTGACTTACACAGGCACCGAGTCGGCCGGAAAATGCGTGGCAATGGGGGTCTTCCTTGGGGACTCGAGGGAAGGTTCCGGCCACTCGGCACCTGAGGTTTTGCTTTATAAGGTTCTCCCTTCGGTGAATCGCTTATCTGTCTTTCAATACGATTCTCATCCGCGGAAGGTTACCGTTTTTTTGTTTTTTTCACGGGGTGCAGGAGCCCTGCCGGTTAAAATTGGAGAAGAGGCGGCTGCAACTCGGCCTCGATAAACTTCACCGAACGCACTCCCTCGATCTCTTCCAGCCGCCGCACCAGCATCTTCGAGGCAAGCAAGGGGATTTTCTCCAGCCGCTGGATGGAACCGGGCAGTTCCTCCCAGACCGTCGAGCGAAACTGAAGGCGACAGTAGGTCCGGCTGCGAGAATCAACCTGGAAGGGACCGATGGTCGCCCTCAGGCCGCTGGCCAGGCGCCGTCGAACCTGGTCGACGACCACTTCGATTCGGTTCCAGCGCTGAACTCCTTCACAAAGCGACTCCAGAGACTGAAAATCCTCTAAAAGAAAATGCGGCGTTTGATGAAGCAGCCGGGGAACGTCCGCCCGAGGCAGAAGACCCAGGGTGACGCGATCGATTCCCTTTGGTCTTCCCCCCAGCCGCCCCAGAACCATCATGAGCGTCGCACCGCCTTCGCCTCGCGTAGCGTCTGCCAGAGCCGTCAAGCGACTGCGGATTTCCGCTCCGGCAACGACCAGAAAGCACTGATCGCCGCTGTAAAGCGTGGCCAAGGTGAAATGACCGGCTTCGCTCTCGAGCCAAGGCCAGATGTCTCTCAGAACACCGGCCTGGAGAACCTGGCGCCCCAGCCACCAATGGTGACGGGAGGGCATCTCGATCGACAGCTCGGCGGGCAGAACCTCCTCCACGGCGCGCTGCACCGTCCAGGCAAGGGGAACACTGAACACCCGACATTCCTCCTGGATTAAGCCGAGCGGACCAAGCGTCAGGTCCGGCTCCGGCTCGAGGGAATCGACCGAAGGCTTCAGAGCAAGGTCGAAAAGAAGCGGCTGAAGATCGGCCTCGGGACCGCTCGGGGAAGCGCTGTCCTGCGCCAGTGTGATTCTCTCGAGAATCTGCAGCCGCCGCTGGGAGATCGTCTGGTCTTCCGCCAAGGGGTCCAGCGCCCCGTGCAAGGCCAACTGGCGTAATACGCGCCGGTTTACCAGGCGCCGACTTGTGCGGTCCAGAAGATCGTCAATATCCCGAAAAGGTTGTTTCTTCCGCTTCTCGATCAGGTGCAAGCTGGTGACCGGGCCAATGTTTTCCACGAAGGACAAGCCCAGGCGCACGGCCTCCCGTTCCACGCTACAGCGGCTTTCGCTCCGATTGACGTCCGGCGGCAGAAGCCGCTTCCCCCGGTTCTTCAGGAAAAGCCGAACCGCCGGGACTTCTTTGCCGGGTTGAGGCGAAACGTCCAGAACCTCGCAGGCAAACTGCAGCGGCCGTTCTTCGGCCAGCGCCGCCAGCTGCACCAGATTCTTGGCCCATTCCGCGATCTGCGGCCGGGAACACAAGTAGCGCGGAATCAAAGACACGTACTGTGTGGCCAAATACGTTACATCCGGATTGTCCAGCGAAGTCACGATTTCTTGAACGATTTGTTCCGTCGAGGGCAGGGTCGGTGCGCCGGCCAGAATCTTTCGAGCGAGACCAGCTGCCACCCCTTCCGGCAAATCCAACACTCGCTCGAAGAGAGGCTGCATTTGATCGCGAAAGAGAAACAGTCCGGCGGCGGCGGCGAGAACCTCGGCAAGCGCTTTTCGCCCTTGTTCCATCGTGGCGGGTTTGTCCGAGGCGCGCCGGGCATGTTTGTGAAGGCGAAACGCGCGCTTGACGGCCCGTAAAAAACCGGTTCGGTCATGCCGCTCCAATTCGAGCAACGCCAAGGTGGCCATCAGATCATTCCAGGACCGAGGCGCCATTGCCCGAAACGCCAGCCAAATCGTGGAGCGGCCATGCCGGGGATATAAAAGATGAAGGATTTCTCGAATCGAAGCGACCGTCGCCTCGCTCAATCCATCGCCCGCCGGTTCCAGGGGCGGCCCCGCCTGGCGATCCTGCAAGTTCCACAGCCGGGTGCGATTCACGTCGGGAAGCAATTCGAAAACCAGCGCCGGCAGTTCTGAAACGCTTTCGACCGGGAAGCCCAACGTGCATCCGGGCAGATCCGGATCCACGGGGCGGGCGCAGGGAAGCTCCCCATCAATCGGACGGGACAGCAGCACGCTCCAACGCACGGTCGGCGTGGTAACCGCGCCGCATCGCCGCAGGTATCCCAAGGCTTCGGGATGACCTTCCACGCGCTTCTCGGCGGCGAGCGCTCGAACCGTTTGGGCGGAAGGCAACTGAACGCGCGGAATCGTGCCCAAACCCTCCCTGCCGAAAAGTTCCGAGAGAATCTTCAGGATCTCTTTTTGAAATCCGTCCGGAATATGAAGCGGAATCGGACTGCGCAGGTGACGCAAATCGTCCGCATCGAACGCCACCCGTTGTTCGGTCGGATCGAACGGGGTCAATCGCATCAAATGCGCCGTCAGGAGAGTTCGCGTGAGCCGATCGGGCAGCGTGACGAGCTGCGGATGCGACAAGCGGTCGTACAATTCACACAGGGCGAGAAACAGGTTGGTCTTCCCCTGTTGCTGAAGCGCCGAGAATTCCTCATACAATCGCTTTTTGACATAGGCGACGCGATCCGGCCACCGCTTTTCGGCCGCCGCCTGGATACGATCCCAGAGGTACGTTTCCGGATTAAACCCCCGGCCCAACTGAATCACCGGGAACTGCAAGCGTCCGGGATTCCAGCCCGTGTACTCGATTTGATCGAGCAGTCGCCGGGTGTTTTCCAGCGCCGTCGGTGCGTGGGCGAAAGCCACCTCGACGGATGCCGCCGGCCGCAACGCAACCGATCGGAACAGCTCTTCCGACAAGGCTGGAAGCGCGACCGGGCTTTCCGTCCCACCCTCGTGTTCCAGACTCTTGAGCCGCATTTGCCGGCCAAGAAGGTATAAGGCGCCGTCGCGGGGATCGGCAAACGAGGCCACCGGAACCGCCACGGGCGCCAAGCCCGTGCGAGCGGCAAGATCGAGCGTGGCCTGCGAAGCGTCCGGCGAGAGTCGGAGATAGAACAGCGCCTTGGGGAAACATTGAAAGACCGTATTGAGTTGGCCGGTCCAGCGATTCACCCGTTCGGCAGCGGGCAGCGTCGCCGGGCCGACCGCTTGGGGCCCTTCGACAAGACAAGCCAATCCCGCACCGGAAACGATCGAGCGCCGGGCAAGCGCCTCCAGGCCGCCGGCCTGGTAATCGCCACCGGCGATAAACGAGTAAATCGACAGAAGCTCATGATAGCCCGCAGCATTGAGAACCAACAGAATGATCGGAAACATTCGGCCGGGATCGATAAAGAGCTCCAGGGCGTACAACAACCGCATCTTTTCGCTGGAGACCAGCGCCCCCAAGTCCGGCACGGCGGCCAGCGTCTCGCGGTCGACTACCCCGGCGGCTTGATAGCCCAGCCGATAGGCGTGTTCCAAGAGCATTTTGGGAGGATAGATGCCCAGCGGCGCGCTGTGATGGGAACGCACCAGCAGCGGGATTGTCCGCATCCCTTCAGCCAAGATGCCCCCCTCCGGCTCACAGGTTTGCTCGATTATGACAGGAACCCAATCGAGGACTATTTCAAGGTAGTTCGTTTTTCACAGGCTGGCAAGCGTTTTTTAACACGTTTTTTGAAGCGCGAGGTCGTGGAAAATCCTCAAGGGCCGAAGGATTTCGTTGCGACAAGCGGCGGAATCGAGTGGAGAATGGATGGAAAAAGCACGAACGCTCGGAGTCTTTCTGTCTTGAGCAGGGTGCTTAGGCCTTTTCCTCGCCCCAGAGGAGGGCTTCTTCCGCGGCGTTCAGACCGGGAGCAGGAGCATCCGAGGGAGAGGGATGAAGCCCGAGCGCCGAGTTCAAGGCGTTCTTCGACGAATTGCCCGGCCGGCTCTTGGCCGCATCGCCTCCCTTCGTCAATCGGAGGCGGGTTTTAGTGTACTTCGAAGAACGCTTCATAACCATCTTACCGATTCTTGATCCAAGCCAGCCGTCTTCATCCCATCCGGGGCCGGGTTCCGCCCACTCCCCGCCGGGATCACCAGTTCTCGGCCTCACTACACACGAGCAGCTCGGCGTCAATCTGATCCTGGTCCAGCCAATAGGCTTCCAGCAGGGCGTTGTAGGCCAGCTTGCAGATCTCGCGAGGAATGCCCTTGCCCAACCGATGCAGTTGCTCAAAAGTATCCGAGCGGAAGAGGTCCGGGCGTCCCCCGGCGACAAGCACCCGGAACTTCAACATTTGCTCCGCTTCCAGGGCCGACAACGGGCGCAGGATTGTTTTCAGAGCGATGCGCCCCCGAAGGGAGTTATAGGAGCGATGGCTCAGGCGATGGAGAAACCGCTCCTCGGCGAAGAGAATCAGGGTCAGGAGTTTCTCATCCGGGGTTTCGAGATTCGACAACGTGCGAATCATGTGCAGCGCGTCCGATGAAAGGAAGTGCGCTTCATCGACCAACAACACGATTCGACGCTTGCGATTGTGTTCTTCCATGATCCGCTGATGGAGGACGGCCAGGAGTTCGTGAACCTTGTTGCTATGGGTTTCCTCTTCCAGTTCGGAGAGGATCTCGCGCAGCAGGGCGGTTTTCGTCATGCCGGGCGTACACAAAATCACGAGCGGCAAGAACGCCTCGGCATCGAGCTGTTTCAGCAACAGCTGGGACAAGAGTGTTTTGCCCGTACCACTGGGACCGCACACCAGGCCGATCGCGCGGTGATCCGCGGCGCAGACCTGCATGCGAAAGAAAGCTCGTTCGTGCTGATCGGTCCGGTAGAAGAAATCCGGATTGACCGTGTCGACGAACGGATTTTTCGCCAGGTTAAATCGCGCCAGGATTTCCCCCGTTCGGCCGCCGGCGGCTTCCGGCTCGCTGACCACCGGCTTAGGCCGTTGGATCCGGCGCATGGCGTCGTCGAACTCCTGGAGCATTTTTTCCATTGGAAAGAGATGGCTCACAGTGTTACCTCCTCCTTTGTAGCGCCGGCGGGCGCCAGCGTGTTGTCCCTTGGACTTTTCCCTTCCCGCTCGGCCGGCGGTACGCCCACCGATTCGGTAAAACGGGCCCAAGCATCCCAAAGACGGCCCAATGAAGATCGATATTTCCGCGCTTGAAGCAGCCGGCGTTCCAGCGTATCGGCCAGCAACCGGATGCCTTTCGAAACGCGCGAGTTGGGTTCCGACAACAGAAACGGCGTTCGTTTTTCCGTCGCGCGCGTTACCGCCTGGTCTTTCACCAAGTGTCCCATGTATTCAAGATCGAAATCCAGAAAGCGCCGCACACAACTCGAAAGCCGCGCAAACAAGTTCTCCGCCTGGCGCACCCCGCGCACCATGTTGGCCATCAATCCGAAACGATCCACGCCGCCCTCGGTCTCCGCCAACAGGGCCTTGATGAGTCCATAGGCGTCGGTAATGGCCGTCAAGTCCGGGGTGACCATAACCAGGCTCAGGTCCGTCCCCCGAAGAAAGTCGGTCACCTGCCCCGATATTCCCGGCGCAGTGTCGACAACGAGAACGTCCACGCATTGTTCGAGCTTTTCCAACTCCGAAATGAGATAGAACCGCCGGTGTCGGGGCAGATTGGCTAACTGGCAAATTCCCGACCCGCCGGCCACCAGCCCCAGGCCTTCCGGTCCTTCGGTGATGACGTCGGCGATGCCGGCCGTGCCGTGGGTCACGTCGTAGAGAGTGCGGCTGGGAGTGATCCCGGACAAGATGTGCAGATTGGCTGTGCCCAGGTCGGCGTCGAACAAGACCACGCGGTATCCCCGCTTGTGGAGTTCCAGCGACAAGTTCAGCGCGACGTTGCTCTTCCCTACTCCCCCCTTGCCGGAAGTCACTCCGATGACCTTGCCCAGCCGCGGCGGTTCCTTTTTCTCCTGCGAACGGCGCTGCACCTGCAACAGACTGCGGATTTCCTCACTGGACAAGGCCTTGGCGCTCGTCCAGTGCTGAATGCAGCGAAAGACGTCCACGGCTTCCGGCAAAAACAGCGATTGGTCCGCTCGATAGACCTTCGCCGGCAACAGGTCGGCGAAAACCCGCTCATAGTATTGGATCGAGCTTTGTTCGAGGCCGGTCAGCGCGGCCACTTCGCTCATGTCATAACAGGGGCGAGGATTTTTCATGGCGGCGACTAAGCGCTTTGGCCTCCCAGAGCTTGGGGATTCCGCCCTTTTTGAGATTTAATGGCACGGCGGACCGTGCCCAACAGTTCATCGACGTCGAAAGGTTTCTTCAAGCAGGCAAAGGCCCCGGCTTGCGTCGCCGCTTTGAACTCCCGGTCGTGAGCCAACCCGCTGACAACGATCACCGGCATCCGAGGCTTGGTTTTTCTCAGCGTCGGCAATACTTCCATCCCCTCTTTGCGCGGCATCCGCAGGTCCAGCAGCGTAACATCATAATCCCGTCGAGCGGTTTTTTCCAGTCCATCGAGACCGTCGACGGCAACGTCCACTTCATAACCCTCCTGCTCGAGCGATTCGGTCATCACCGCTTGCAATGCCTCTTCATCATCAATAATCAAAACCGAGCCGACGGCGGACTTCATTGGCGTCGGAACGGCGCTCAGTCCCTGCTGCAACCGGGACACGAGTTGGCGCGTGTCCGACAGGCCGCTCAGCGGCAGCATGATTCGGAAGGTCGTTCCAACGCCGGGCTCGCTCGAAACGCTGATTTGCCCCCGATGCCCCTCGATGATCGAGTGACAAATGGCCAGCCCCAGCCCCGTTCCTTCGCCTTCCTTTTTCGTCGTATAGAAGGGATCGAAGATCGCGGGAAGCTCCTTGGCCGGAATGCCCACGCCCGTGTCGGCAAACTCAATCAGCAGGTTTTCCCGCGCCGGGTCCATCTGAAGCCGAACGGTCAGGATTCCACCGCCCTTCATGGCCTGCACGGCGTTGATCATCAAATTCAGAAAAACCTGCTCCAACTGCTTGGAATCGGAATGCACCAGGGGAAGGTCCGGCTGAAATTCCTTCCGGACTTCTATTCCGGCGATCTTGATTCGGTTTTCCAGAACACCGAGCGCATGTTCAAGCACTGATTTAACAATCGTCGATTCGATTTTCGGTTCAGCCGGTCGTGCAAATCCCATCAAATCGCTGATGATTTTCGAAATCCGGTTGGACTGGTCAACGATCGATTCAAGTCCCTTGCAATCCTTCTTGTCGGTCACTCGCCGAAGCATCAACTGGGCTTGGGCGGAAATGGCCGCCAGCGGGTTGTTAATCTCATGCGCCGCGCCCGCCGCCAGGCGTCCGACCGAGGCAAGGCGCTCCGCCTGGTACAGACGGGATTGCGCCTCCTGGCCTTTGCGCGCCATGCGGGCCAGGTCATCCGCCTGCTGCTCGATCGCTTCGAAGAGAAACACCCGCTCCAGCGCCAGCACGGCCGCCCGGGCATACTGCCGAAGCAGATCCACCGTGTCTTCGGCCGCTTGCTCCACAGGCTCCTGCTCCACCAAAAGTTGTCCCAGGGTGATGCCGCTGGCCTCCAACGGCAGCACGACAAGATTGGCACTTTGAAGCGCCTGGGTAATCTCCGCGGCGATCGTTAATCCGTCGCCTAACCGCAAAACCGCTTGTTCAATCAGCGAGAATTGCTCCCGAGGCTTCAGCCCGGCCAACTCTTCCGCCTTGTCCCGCTCCAGGGGAAGAACAACCTTTTCCAGCGTTCCTTTCGGGCCCAACTTAAGCCGCCCCTCGATAATCCCCTCCCGCTGCAACAGCAAAAAGCCCATCGACCGGCGATTGGGAATGGCCTCGGCGAGCGTTTCAACCACTCGTTCGAGCGCCCCGCCCAAGGTAATCGCCGCGGGGAGTTCCGATTGCAGCCGGCAAATGGCCTCCAGGATTGAATGCTGGCGTTCGATGCGACGGGTTTTCGCCACAAGATTCATATGGAGCCGGGACAATTCCTGGTTTGCCTTGGTTACGGCGGAGACGTACAAATCCGGCGTACACCCTTCGAAATTGAAGAATTCCGATATTTCTTCCAGCCGCTTAAGGGTTTCGGCGGCAATGCCGGCCAGTTCTTCGGATGATAGTCCGGTAGCGTCCTCCAATTTCTCGGGATCCAAATCGGGGATGGGGCACCCGCTGTCTCCAAGGCGCTGAATGTGGCAGAGGTTATTGGCGCATTTGACGATGAAGGCCAATTGTTCTTTTGAATGGTTCCCAAAGTGGGGCAGCGGCTGATGGTGCAGCCAAACCGCCTCAGTAAGATTGCCGGGGAAACTCCAATGATCCAGAAGAAACTTGCCCAGCCGGGTATGCCCCAGCCCGAGGCGCTCCTCCTCCACTTCAAGAAGGGATTGATGCGTGTTTTGAGCCTCCTGCACCACTTCCTCGTACCGAGCCGCGTCCCAGGATGAGAAAACCAATTTCCCGACGTCGTGGAGCAGGCCGGCGATAAAAGCTTCCTGCGGTTGAGGATAGGCAAAACGGTGAGCAAGCAGCTCGCTTGCGATAGCGCTCGCGCCGCTATGACGCCAGAAATCCTTCAGGTCAAAAGCCTGTTTTTTCTCGATTTTGAATGTATCGACAACGACGATCGACAGTGCAACGCTGCGAATAAGATCCAAGCCGAGCAGGGTCGTGGCGCGATGCACCGAGCTGACTTGGCGGGGCAGTCCAAAAGCCGCTGAATTCGCGATCCGAAGAATCCGGCTGCAAAGCGCCTGATCCGATTCAATCAATCGGCTGATTTCACGGATGTTGCAGTCTTCGACGCTCACCGCTTGGATCAATTTAACAGCAACGGGCGGAAGAGAAGGCAGCTGCTCGAGTCCCTCAATGAAATGTTTCAGGTCTCTTGATTCCATCACTTATGGGACTCTCCTTACACTCGATCTTAAGGAGGGTTATTTAAGATTTGAATTTCCAACGTGTAACACCAAAGATATATTTAAACCCCAGGGAGCTTCTTGTCAAGAAGAAAATGCCGGGGATTTCACACCCCCTTCAGACCGCGGTCTCAAAACCCGCTTGACATGGATCGGGGGCTGTGATATATCTACATTCCGTTTTTTGCAAGAGAAGATGTAACATTCTAATAAAAAAGAAGTTACGTCTATTCGCAATCCCTTCCGACTGATGTTGGGAAACGGGAGAAGCCGAAGATGAAGCAAGCCCTTCTTGTGATTAAGATCGGGATCATCGCCTTGGTGGCCAGCGTCGTGCTACGGCTTGCGGGGTATCATAATGCGAATCCGATTCCGCCTGTTGGAACCACGCCCGGAGCGATTCACCGGCTTGCCGATACGATCTTTCTGTTGGGCATCGCCCTCAGCCTGGTGGAAATCCACCGGGTTCTCGGGCGGGGCAAAGAGCCTGTGAAACCGAAACAGGACGAGACAAAGGAGTAGAGAATAAAATGAAATCCGGAATTCATCCCGAGTATATTCAGTCGAAAGTTTCCTGCGCTTGCGGGAATACCTTCGAGACCCGCTCGACGAAGTCCGAGATCCGGGTGGATCTCTGCTCGAGCTGTCATCCCTTTTTCACCGGCAAACAGCGGTTTATCGACACCGCCGGCCGCGTGGAACGCTTCAAGAAGAAATACAACCTGAAATAGGTTTGACCCGTCGATTGAAACCAGAAATGAAAAGCCTCCCCGAGTGAATCTCGAGGAGGCTTTTTATTCGATTCAGATTATCCCTGATTCAGACTTTCCTGATTCGGCTCCACCCTCTCACTCGGCGCTATCCTGATCCTGTCGCGTCTTCACCGACCGCCACATTTGTCCCAGCGTCAATCCCTCGTGGTGCAAACTTATCAGTCCCAAAATAAGAATGGGGATCACCTGCACAAACCACAGCACGATCGCAAACGCTTTGGCTTCGGATTTGTCGACGGCGAAACAGATGACCAGCGTCAATTCGCTGGCTAATTGGAACGGCCCCAGATACCCCGGCGCCTGCGGCACCATCACGGCGAAGGCCAGCAGCGACATGAGAATCATAGTTCCAAAAAGGGATACCTCCAGTTCAAACGCCCGGATGGTGCAATACTCCGAAAGCAAAATCGTGAACCACACGACAGCGGTCCAAGCCAAAGCGCGCAGGGCGGTTTGAACACTGGCGAACGCGCCCAACCCATTGACAAACGAATCGAAGGAATGAACCAGACGGTGTTGAATCGACTCCGGCAGCCAGCGCGTGACGCGTTCCAGAAGCGAGTGAAAGGGCTTTGGAATTCGAACCATCACGGTCAATAAGGCCGTGAAGCCGCAACATCCGAAGCCCATGATCCAACCGAGAAACTTCATCCGGTTGAACAGATCGGCGTTCTCCGCCAGCGCTTCCGCTGGAAAGGGAGAAACGATCAGCAGAAGCGCAAAGGCAAAGATCACGGCAAAGAGGTCAAACACCCGCTCGACGATGACCGTGGCGAAGGCCTCGGAGAACCGGATCGGCTCGGCGCGGCCCAACATATAGGCGCGGAGGAACTCTCCCGCGCGGGCCGGGAGCACACTGTTGCCGAAGAATCCGATGGTCAACGTGTGGTAAAGTCTTGACAGTGCGATCGTCAGGTGCTCAGCACCCAAGAACACCCGCCAGCGAAAGGCACGGGACAGCAAACTACCCCAAATCGACACCGCCCCGGCGATCAACCACAGGACGTGCGTTTGCCTGATAGCTTCCCAGGTTTCCCGAAAGTGGATGTCTTTTAGAAACAGATACAGGGCGGCGACCGTAACAAGCAGCCCCAACCGAGTCACCCAGACTTTGTGCTTATTGCCCATAAACGCGCGCGACCTCCTCATAGACTTCCAGCAACGAGATGCCGTGTTCGCGGGCAATGCGTCGACAGTCCTCGTATTCCGGGGCGACGCGGGTGCGCGAGCGAGTGCGGCCCTGCTTCACGCGGACCGGCCCCCACCGGGTTTCGACCGTTTCGTGCTTGCGCCCGACGCAATGGCGGGCACACTTGTAAGAACGAACTCCCAAACTGGTGGTCTCCTCCAAAAACGTCTGCCGAATCCCCGGTTCGCACGGAAGCGGACTCAGCGCCGTGACGACAACCGCCGGCCGGTTTTTCTTACCATAGACCGGCGTCAGGTAAACATCCAGCGCGCCGGCTTCGAACAGCCGTTCCATCAAATACCCATACACTTCGGGATTCATATCGTCGATGTTTGTCTCCACGACCGAGATCCATTCGGCGTGATTCGACTCCTGCCGGCCCAGGAGCACCCGCACGAGATTGGGGCGTCCGGCGACCTTTCGAGTGCCCGCCCCATAGCCGGTCCGCTCGACGCTCACCCGGGGCGGCAACCCCGGCCCCTCGACCAGAGTGCGCAATAACGCCGCGCCGGTCGGTGTCACCAGTTCCTGGCGAATCCCGGTCGGCTCAATGGGAAAATCCCCCAAAATCTCGACCGAAGCGGGACAGGGCACGGGCAGCGTGCCGTGAGCGCTTTCGATCGTTCCCGTTCCAACGCTGACCGATTCGCCGTAGAAACGTTCGATTCCCAGCTGGTGAATCGCCAAGAGACATCCGACAACGTCCACCACCGCGTCCAGCGCGCCCACCTCATGAAAAACGACTGCGTCGGGAGATTTCCCGTGAATTTTTCCCTCCGCTTCAGCGATTCGCCGAAAGACCTCGCCGGCTTGCTCGACCACGACCGCAGGCAACCGGCCCCGACCGACAAGCGCCAGAACATCGGACAACCGGCGGTGTGGATGCCGCTCTTCTTCAACCTGGACCGTGATTTTTCGACAGGAGATTCCCTGCTGGATGGATTTCTCGACCGTGAGCTGGAATCCGGGCAATTGAAGACTGCCCAACTGGCGCGTGACGTCTTCCGGGTCCGCCCCTAAGTCAAACAGTGCGCCCAGAAGCATGTCGCCGCTGATCCCCGAAAACAAGTCGAGCAGGGCAATTCGTCCCAAGGTCACTGAATATCGTCCCCAAAGCCCTTCTCGTCCGTTCCATTCGGGCCGATGCTGCGGACCGAAACGAACAGCGGCTGGCTCTCTCCCCCGGGCTGGATTAACTCGTACACGATCGGCCATCCCCACGGATCGTCGAGCGGCAGTTGCCGCACCCCATAAGGATCGGCATCCTCGGAAGACGCGCCGACTCGATGCAAGACCGACAAACCGCCGCCTTGGGGATCGGGATAGGCGCCGTTGGCCTCCTTATAGCGATCGAGCGCCCCGCGATATTTCTTGATGATAATCGGCAGTGAATCAGTCAACGGATCGAGCGCTAACCCGCTCTCCCGGCCGGACAATCCTTCCCGAAACGCTGACAATTCCCCCAACATGGAGGCCGAGATCGGCGGTGCGGGCATGCTTTGCGCCGAAATCACCACCTGTTTCGGCTGCCAGAAATCCCATCCTTCCCAGGTTGCCTTCAACGATTCGTCCGCGGGCGCTTTGGTCAGGGTCTTCTGGGTCCCCAAGGCGATCACCAGGGTCTGCCCCGGCTCCACGAGCGCTCCCGACGGGGTGCCCCGAACCCGGACGTCCGTCGCCTTGCCTTCCAGGACGGTCAACCGAAACTGCTCGCCCGGTACGCTTCGAAAATGCAGCAGGGATTGATTCAAGACCGCATGGCAGTCGCCGATATCCAAATCCACCCGTTCTTGAATCCCTCCCGCCAGAACTCCGGGGCGAATGTCCAGCCAGAGATCGCCTTTTTCCAACTGCATCTCCAGCTGATACATGGACAGATGCTCGGCATGGTTCAACCGGTCGATGCGCAGCTGGGAGCCGCCCGTCAATCCTCCCTGAACAACGTCGTTCATCGAAAAGCGAAGGCGGGAGTTGCGCGCCGTGGAAAGAACTTGGTTGTTTCGAAAATCAAGTCCCGCCTCGAGCTGGACCGCTTGGACCATGCCCACGTCTTGAACAAAGGCGAAGTTACTGACCTTGACGATCTTGCCCTGGATCGGTTTTTCAACTTGATTGGGAAGCATCATTCCGCCTTCGACAATCGCCGAGGGAAGAATCAGGCGGTTTTCCTCGATCAGCTTCCGGATGTAGGCCTGGGTATCGCTTTCAGGGGGAACGTATTTATCGTTTTTCTCGATCCGTTCGACCTGTCCATCGTCCCAGAATCCGACGTACCCGCCGAAGACTTCGATTTCGATGAAGTTGGAATCTTCGATGTCTTTCCAGATCTGTTTTTCTTCGTGAACGATGCAGTCGATCGAGGTGCCATCCTTGAAAAAAATCGTATCGGCCCATCCGGCGCCCAGTCCGGCGATCCCGATGCCCAGAGCCAATCCTGTAATGATCCAGCGTTTCATGATGATCGACCTCCCGTTCGAGCCGGCGCTTTTCGCCGCTTGTCTCCCTGATGCATCAACCAGGCCGCGTACCCGGCACCGAAACCATTGTCAATATTTACCACGACGACTCCGGCGCTGCAACTATTGAGCATTCCCAGCAGGGCCGCAATGCCTCCGAAGCTGGCTCCATAGCCGACGCTGGTGGGCACCGCGATCACCGGCACGTCCACCAGCCCGCTGACGACACTGGCCAGCGCGCCCTCCATCCCCGCCACGACAACAATCACCGAAGCCTGCTCCAGCAAAGGCGTTTCGTGCAAAAGCCGGTGAATGCCGGCGACGCCGACGTCGTACAATTCTTCCACGCGCCCGCCGAGCGTGCGAGCGGTCACGACCGCCTCTTCGGCCACGGGAATGTCCGAGGTGCCGGCGGAAACGACCAGAATCAGGCCTCCCTTCGGCCGGCGCGAGCGGCGCTGAAAGACCAAGACCCGGCTTCGCTCATAATAGCGGGCTTTGGGATGTTCTTCCTGCACGGCCTCGGCCACCTCGGGCGGACACCGGGTCGCCAGAACCTCCCCCCCTTGTTCAATCATGCGCCGGATAATGGCCCGCGTATGCTCGGGGCGCTTGCCTTGACAATACACGACTTCGGGAAAACCCCGTCGCAACGCCCGATGCCGATCGATTCGGGAGAATCCCAAGTCCTCGAAGGGAAGCCGGCGAAGCTGCTCCACCGCCTCCGGGACGCTCATTTGGCCGTCCTGCACCGCTTTCAGCAGGCGCTCGATTTGCTTTCGGTCCATCTGGCCTCCATTCTGTCTCGGGCCGTAAGGATTGCCGTCTCAATGCCATCGCTAGAATACAGAATTCGCCTGTCCATGGCAAGCGCGGCGTTTTTTACAAGGTCGGCGGCCCCGGAAGAGTCTTAAGCATGGCCGGGAAACGGCCATGGCACCCGGCGAGCCGTGAGCGCTCGGAAATTCCTCTCCCTTTGAGGGGAGAGGCGACAAAGGCCCGCTGGGTGAGGGTGGTTATTTCGAAGCATCTATCCTGTGCTGTCCTCAACTTGGATGAGGCCCCCCAGTCTTCAATCCCGATCATGATCGGGATTGAAGACTGCCACACTCTCCTTTCGCACAACTGAAGTGGCTGGAAATCGTTGACGCCTCGAAGGCTTTCTGATAATGCTCGCAACGCAAGCAGCGCCAACAGGAAAGGATGGCCGATCGTGCGTGCCGCCTCGGCCTTAGCGGTTTTAGTTTTAACATCCTTCGGATCGATCCCCTCCGGCGAGGCTCAACCGGCTGACGCGCCGGGAGCGGCTACCGGGAGCTTTCGAGTTTCGAAAACCGATTTTCGGGCATTCACATGGGGAGCGCCCCCCACCGAAGTGCTCGAGCGCGAGGACGCTTCTCCGTTGGAAGATCGGCAAAACGGCCTCAAAACATTAGTATTTGAGGGAGCGTTTCGGGGCTATCCCTGCCGGATTCGCTATCAGTTTGTCGACGACCGGCTGGCCGCCGGCTCCTGCGTCATTAAGGGCAATGCCCTGCCGCAAGACGTTCTCCGATGTTTTGAAGATGTCTCCGCCTACTTAACCGATCAGTACGGTCCCCCGCTCAAGGATGAAGTTCTTTGGTCCAGTGCCGAGCGTCGAGCACGTGTGCCGAACCTCAAAGATGCTCTCTGGTTCGGGTACGCCCGGCGGCAAGCGCGATGGGAGCGTCCGCCGACGTGGGTGACGCTGGTGCTGGACAGTCCCGGCGGGCCGGCCAATGTGACCCTTTCGATTACGTACGAAAGTCTATTGCTCAAGCCGCTGGCCGATCACGTCCGGAGCCGAGCCCGACACTAATTAACCGCTCCGGAGCAAGGGATGCCGCGCGGCATGGATTCTGCTATACTGCCTGCGGAATCGCGCCGGTTGATATGCAAATCGAGGGAGGTTGTATGATGCCCGAAGTCCGGATTCCGAAGGAACTCCAGCCTCAGTACGAACGCATTGTCGAAGTGCTTTACGAGGGAGATGAGAAGCAGGCCCTTAAGGCGGCAATCGAGCAGTTCATCCACCATCAACTGAAGCGGCTTCCCTCCGGGCAAAAGTTCGAACACCTGATGGAAAAACGAATGAAGATCGAAACGGACAAGGAAGGATACTCCGAGAAGGAGATCTCTTCGGCGTTCGATAAAATCAAGGAGCGGAAGAAACGGCTGCAAGGCTTCAATTTTGGAGACACGAAAAAAGAATAAGTCTCCGCAGCGCGTATCCTGACCGCCCGCGCGCGCACTCTGGCGGAGCGCCGCAAGAACCTTCGCCTCCCGCCTTACGCGCGAGGGGTGACACCGAGGCCGGGCCCGTCGGGCAAAATGATTTTCCCGTTTTCCAACCTTAATCCCTGATAAGGATCTTCCGCGATCAACACATGGCCGTCCAGGTCGGCGTAATCGACCAGCGGCGTTAAATGCGCGGCGGCGGTGTTGGCTACCGAGCATTCGATCATGGACCCGATCATGACCTTCAGGCCATGCGCCCGGGCGGTGTGAATCATCTTGAGGCCTTCGTACAAGCCGCCGCTTTTCATCAGTTTGATGTTGATGCCGTCGCACTGCCCTACCAGGGCGGGAATGTCGCTCGAAACGCGACAGCTTTCATCCAGGATAATGGGCAGTCGCGTGTGCCGATAAAGCCAGCGCATGCCTTCAACGTTTTTCGCCGGCATCGGCTGCTCGACAAACTCCACGCCCAGCTCCGCCATCGCGTCGATCTTGTACAGCGCTTCTTGAGGCGACCAAACCGCGTTGGCATCCACCCAGATTCTTTTCGGCGTGATTTCCCGAATGGCTCTCAGCTGTTCGAGGTCATTCGGCTGTCCCATCTTGATCTTCAGCACCGGGTAAGGCTCGGCGGCTCTGACCTTGCGCAACATTTCCTCGGTCTCCGCCAAGCCAATGGTAAACGAGGACACGCACGTGCGCCGCGGGTCCAAGCCCCAGAGTTGATAAAGGGGAATCCCGAGACGCTTGCCCAAGCGATCATAAAGGGCCATGTCAATGGCCGCTTTCGCCGCCGTGTGCCCGCCGAGCAGTTCGTCCATTTTTCGATGGGACGCTTCAATCGCGAAAGGATCTTCCTCCACAGCCTCCAGGAGAAGGGGCAAAACCGTTTCCACTGTCTCCCGGCACTCTCCATAGTAAGTCGAGGGAGCGGCCTCGCCGATTCCTTCATCGATCTCGACAAAGGTGTTGAATTTCTCGGTTGACGTTCCGCGAGAGATCCCAAACGGATCCACCAGAGCCAAACGCTTTGTCTCCACGTGTGTTTTCATTGAACTTCGTTCTCCCTTTGTACCAAGTATGGATGTTCCCCAGGCCGCTCGTTTGTCCAAATCTAGATATCGCTTGAGTGACCTTCCGAGAAACGACTAGAATCTGAACGACATCAATGCCAAAAGTTCCTTGAAGCCGGTCAAATAGTCCTCTTGTCGAAAGACGATCCGGCGGCCCGATTTCCGCTTGACCCCCGGCACACGCAGGCAAATGTCCGCCTGGTGGGAATGCGGGAAATTGATTTCGAACCGGTAAGGCGAACGCAGCCGAAGCGGCTTCGGCCACCGGGACGCTTCGAGCGTCTCCTGAACCGCCGCACGGATCTTCTCCCGGGCCGCCTCGGGATGATCGGTCACGGCGCTGTACCGGGTAATGCCTTCCTTGACGATCACCGATCGAATCTTCGGGTCCAACGCCTGAACCTCGCGTTGCAACATCTGGTCGCCGCTAACGAGAACCAGCGGGACACCATAGGCCCCGGCGACCAATCCGTTAATCAACGTTTCCCCGGCTTCGATTCCATTAATGCATATTGTATCGATGCCGCGCTCACTGTACGTGTGATCCATCACGGCTCCTGCCGTGCCGCGCCGGGCGTGGTAGCCGATAAACATCGCGGCATCGAAGCGCTTGGAGATTCCCTGCATCATCGACAACGGCTTAAAAGTGCCCGTCACCAGCCTTGCGCGCCGGTCCAGGCGATCCGGTATCATGTTGTCCATCGTGTCATGGGAGTCGTTAACCCAAACCTCCCGGGCACCGGCGTCAAAAGCGCCGGCGACGGCCGCATTAGCCTCCTCGATCATGATTTGCCGGGCCCAAGCGTAATCCTGCCGGTCGGCATTCCGTTGCGACTCCGAGACAATACCTGCGACGCCCTCCATGTCCACCGATATGAAAACTCTCACCAACTTATTTCCTTTCAAGGTATTAGATCAACAAGAATGCAGAAAGTATCTTAAACGAGCGGGGTAACCTTTGACAAGGGAAATCCTTTTGAAACGGCCCCCTCCTTCCTTCGCCCCGCGGCTCGCGATCGTATTCAGGAGCTGGCGCCGGAGCCTCCTCTCCTTGCGGTTTCAAGCCTGCGGTGGCATACTTGCCCGATAAGGAGTGAGAAAGTAGATGCCTCATTGGCGAATGGATCGGCTCCTTAGTCTGATGTAAGCGAGGTCGCTGTCCTCGATGGAAAAAAAAGGATTTAAGTGTGAGAAAGAACTGCTCGGCGACGCTTTAATCGTTCGGATTGAGGGAGAAATCAACTGTACTTTTTCTTGCGAGTTTTCCGAAGCCCTCTCTGAGATTTGGAGTGGCATGGATCAGAAAATTATCATACTGGACATGGAAAAAGTGTCTTACATCGACAGTTCCGGAATGGGCGCGCTGGTGGCCGAGCACCGCCGCGTTTTGAATGCGCAACGCCAACTGCGGCTCTGCAATCTTGAAGCCAATGTCCAGAAAGTCCTTCGGCTGGCGTTTCTGGACCGGATTTTTAATATTTATCCCAATCAGGAAGAGGCGCTCAAGGCCGATTCGTAGAGCCTCGGAGGCGAGGATCGAAATCCGATCGGCTCTTTCTGCTTCGCTTGAAAGCGGGCCAAAGAACGAGCGTCAGGTTGTCCTTGATGGCCGTGATGGAAGAACCCTTCAGCCGACGAGACCTGCTTCTTTACGGCTGCGTCGCCGTCGGGACCTGGATTGCCGCTCAGGCGATGCTCTTCTACCAGTCGCTCGATGAGGTCTATCGCGACTCGAGAGCACCGGCGGCGGCGGTCATCCAACCCGGTTGGGGCGCTCAACAGATCGGCGAATACCTGGCGACCACCGGGCTCGTGCCATCCTCCTGGCACTTTCTGACCGCAACATGGGAAGAGAGAAGCCTCCACCGGCTTCAAGCCGGAGAGTACGATGCGACGCGCCCGTTGTCCCCTCGCGACTGGGCTCACACGTTGCGCTCCGGGCGGCGACTCCGCCACCGTGTTACGTTTCCGGAGGGATGGACCTCCCGGCAAATGGCCAATCAGTTGGAACGTCGCGGATTAGTGTCGGCACGCGCCTTTCTGCGGGCGATCACCCAGCCCGAACTTCTGGCCGCCGCCGGCGTTCCCTCCGGACAGGGGGAAGGATATCTATTTCCCGAAACCTATACCTTCGAAAAGCCGGTCTCGGCCACGGGAGCGGCCCGAGTCTTACTCGCCGAATTCTCCCGTCAAGCGACGGAGTTGAGCGTTGACCGGCCCGAACAGGTGATCCTTGCCTCCATTATCGAGAAAGAAGCCCGAAACGCCGAAGATATGAAGAAAGTCTCCACCGTATTTCAAAACCGGCTGAGGAAGGGGTGGCCGCTGGAGTCCGATGCCACGGTCGTGTACGCCCTCCAATCGGCCGGACGGCTTACGACTCCGCTCGACACGGCATTTCCCTCCGCCTATAATACCTATGCGCATCCGGGGCTTCCTCCCGGCGCGATTTGTAATCCGGGCCGAACAGCGCTGGAAGCCGCCGTGCGGCCGGCAACCGGAGAGTGGCTCTTTTTCCTATCGGATCCAGAGGGAAATTTTCACTTCTCTCGATCGCATCGACAACACGTTCTCATCAAGCGGCAGCTGCGCCGGGAGTCGTCGACAGCCGAATGAACCGCGCATGAATCCACCGGCCTGCTAAAGCCCGTGCCTTGGTGCATGCGTTAGTTTTTGGAGAGGTAACCATGGATACGCTTACATTCCAGGGCCGGGTGCGGCCAGCCGATATCGTGTTTCTCGACGCCAACCTGGAGGCTTATGAAGGCGTGGCCATCATTCGCACGAACGACCGAAGGGCAGGCCTGGTGGAATTCTGGGTCGCTCCCGATTTTTTGAACGATTTTCGCCGGATTATCGAGGACTTGTCCACGGAGATCGACATCGACCTCGACCTAAACGATTGAGGTGCCGCCAGCGATTTGTTTTTGGCCGAATTCCCGGAGCCGCGGGCGATACCGGCCGACGCCTTACATGACGCGGCGTCCCAAGGGGAGGAATAAAGATGAAATCCATTGTCTGGGCAGTCTTGATCCTGGCGTTTGGGCTGGGTTGCGGCCCGCAGTACCAAATTGTCAGCCGGGAGGCAGGCGGCATAAGCCGGCTCGGCCCGCCGAGTGCACAGGAGCCGGTGAAATCCTGGGAATATTGGGCGATCGAAGCCCGCCCGGCGCTCAAACGCTCTGTGCCGAGGGAGGTTTGCCGGGAGTTTACCGCGTTTGACCTGTCAATCGAGAACCGGGGGAATCGGCAACAAGAATTCAACCTCAACCAGTTTGCCTTGCTGAATTCCAGCGGAGTGCAGCGTTCACCCGTTCCTGCAAATGAGGTGATTCAGAGGGTGCGCTCCGAAAACATTCCGGACACTCGCCTCTCGCTCGGATTCGGATATGGGGGACATCGGTATTCTCGCCGCCACCGCCATTCGCGCCACCGATTCGATCCGTGGTATCCCTTTGTCTCGGTCAGTCACACCGAAAGATTTCCCCCTTCCTCGGATCGAAACGTCGTCTTTCGAGGCGCGCTGACCGGCGGCCCCATCGTTCCGGGCGCGGCCAAGCGGGGCCGGCTCTACTTCCAGCGCGTGGAGGAATACCCGGGCAACCGTCTGGATCTGGTTTTCCTGGTGGATGGAAAAATCCGGCTGGTCTTTCCCTACGAGGTTATCGAGCAACCTTAGCCGCCCGAGTTCTGGAATCGCCCCAGGATGCTCTCCAATCGAGCGTAAAGATCCCAGGCCTCGCCGAGGAGATTTCGATCGTTCTCGTTGAAATCTTCGCTCTCGGTGCGAAGCTGAATCAAGGCGCGTTGGATTTCCTGCATTGGCAGTTCGATCTCGTAGCGCACGGTCCGGGCCGTTTCCCGCATCGAGTCCAGCTCTTGGGTTCGGCCTTGTTCCCGCTTGAGTTCGTGAATCTTCAAGGCGGAAATGACCCGAACTTTCAACTCGACCACGTCGAACGGCTTGGTAATATAGTCCACGGCCCCGGCCTTGAGCCCCTCAATGATCTTCTTCTTCTGGCGCAAGGCCGACACGACGATGATCGGCACTTCCTTCGTTTTCTCGTGCTGCAGCAGCCGGGAAATCCACTCCAAGCCGTCGCCGTCGGGCAGAACCAGGTCGGCCAGAATCAGGTCGGGCAGGCGTTGTCCGATCATTTGATCGGCTTGCGCCCAGCGATCGGCCTGCGACACTTCGTGGCCTTCCGCGTCGAGCGTCGCTGCAATCAGCTGACGCACCTCCGAGTCATCGTCCAAAACGAGAATTCGCGCCACCGGTCTTACCCCCTACCTTGTGTTAGACGTCCAGACTCTTGATTTTTTCCAGTTGCTTGAGAATCAATTGAATTCGAATGCATTGGTCGTACATGCTTTTGCGAATCGCCATCCAGTCCGGATTGGGCTCGTCGACGGTCTTGAAGATTTGTTTCGAGCAGCGTGTGAATTGAATCAGCGGCTGGTTCATTTCCCGGGCGATTCGGCTGAGCGCCTTTTTGAATTCTTCCAGTTCCAGACTGCGCCGGTGTTCCTTTTCCAGACGGCGATGGCGCAGCGCGGCCGATACGCGGGCAATCAGCTCGGCGTTTACAAAGGGCTTGGTGATATAGTCGCTGGCGCCGAGTTCGAACGCCTTGACGACGTCGGTGGTTTTGTCCAAAGCCGTGACCATAATGATCGGCAGATTTTTGAAAGCCGCCGTCTGGCGAATCTTCTTCAGCAAATCAAAGCCGCTAATGCCGGGCATCATGACGTCCAGAACCACCAGGTCGTAGGGGTCCTTGTTCAGTTCGGCCCAACCCCGCTCACCGTTGGGAGCGCCCTGAACGTCATACCCCTGACGCATCAGAAACATGCTCATCATTTCCCGCGTGTCCATTTCGTCGTCAACGACCAAAATGCGTTCGCCCACGGCTTCCGCTCCTTAAAACAACGTTCCGTCTCGCAAATCTCGACAGACTACCGTATCAAAGACGGCGATAGTCTGTCTAGCCCGATTCGCGGACGCCCCGGCGTCCCGGGGCGCTTTGTTTGATCAGGGCCGAGACGGCCTTGAAGGCGGGATGCCCGGCCGTCTTCAGCCACTCGAAAAGGATCATTTCGGCGCTGACCAAAATCGCTCCGGCCTGTTTCATGCGGTCGAGCGCGAGGCGGCGGTCCTCGCCGTGGCGCGATCCCACGGCATCGGCGACGACCGCCGCCTGCAATCCTGCGCCCAGCGCTCCCAGCACGGTTTGCAGAACGCAAACATGCGCCTCGATTCCGCAGACGACAAGGCACCGTCGCTGCGATTTTTCAATCGCCTCGACCAACGCCGGTTCACCCAGGCACCCAAAGGCCAGCTTCTCGTACGCGGGCGCGCAATCCCCCTGGAGCGCTCTCAGCAAGGCCACGGTCGGCCCCAGTCCTCGGGGATACTGCTCGCTGACAAGCACCGGGACGCCGAGGGATCGAGCCCCTTGAAGCACCAGGGAACACCGGTCGCGGACTTCTTCCTTGTTCGCAATATGCGGCCACAGCTTCTCCTGAACGTCCACAACCAGAAGAAGGCTGTCTTCGGAATCGATTGAAAGAATCGACACGGGCAAGCCTCCTCAGCGATCGGATTCGGCGGATGTCCCGCCAGAGGATTGCGATCTAGGCAGCGCCGTTCAACACGCGGCGGTAAAGCGCGAGCATCTGGTCGAGCATCCCCTCGGCGGTAAAATGCTCGGCGATCCGCTCCCGTCCCCCTTCACCCAACTTACGGCGAAGGACACCGTCGAGCAGAATCCGGTTGATGGCTTCAGCCAACGCGCCGGCGTCTCGGGGAGGCACGATCAGCCCCGTCTCGCCGTGGCGGTTGGCAAAGGGAACCCCCGTCGGAAGATCGGTGCTCACGACCGGCTTGCCGCAACTCATCGCCTCCAGTTGCGCCACGCCCAGCGTTTCGTTGTTCGATATCGAAGGCAGCACGAAGACGTCGCAGGCGTGATAGTAAGCCGCCAGATCTTCATTGGTCACGTACCCGGTGAAATGCACTTTGTCGCCCAGGCCACTGCGAAGCGCCAGATGGGTGAGCCGGCCGTACAAGTTGCCTTGGCCGACGATCACCAGCGTTCCATTGATTTTCCCGCTGGCTTCCAGTAAGTATTCCAGACCCTTATAACCGACGAGCCGACCGACGAAGAGCACCAACGGCGTTCCATGTTTCTCGCGGAGCTCCTGCGCACGCCGCTCGACGGCGGCGGTTCGCTCGAAGCGTCGGCGATCGACACCCAGGTGAATGACTTCCACCTTATGCCGATATTTTTGAAGATAGGGCGAAGCCTCGATCATCCGGGGCGACGTGGCAACGATCCGATCGGTCTTGTCCAAGAAGCGAAGCAAGAACGGCTGAAAAAATTTCAGCAACGTCTTCTGCCGGATGATGTCGCTGTGCCAGGTCACGACAAAACGGCATTGGGGCCGGGTGAGAAGCG
>Ga0272444_10001195_pt1 | contig 25513 bp, 14 predicted proteins | sample SSMForm13_FD_201033 | JGI IMG/M metagenome (GOLD analysis project Ga0272444, IMG submission 201033) | Marine sediment archaeal communities from Little Sippewissett salt marsh, Falmouth, MA, United States - SSM-Form-13 | ecosystem: Environmental > Aquatic > Marine > Wetlands > Sediment ...
GCGAGGATCTGCGACATGGCGAACACCAGGAGCGCAAGCGAGAGCGTGACGTTCAGGTCGCGCGTCGGCGAGTCCAGGTACGGGACAACCGACAGCCAGTTGGCGACAAGCACAAACAGGAACAACGTGGAGATGAACGGGAACATCTCCCGCGCCAGCCGCGCGGAGGAGAAGCTTGATGTCAGCTGTCCCTGCAGAAGGTCCATCAGCGCCTCAAGCGCCGCCTGGACACGGGTGGGCTTCGCTTCGACGTCCTGGCGCAGCCCGCGGCGCAGGAGAAGCGCCAACGCGACCAGAAACACCATCACCACCCACGACATGATGAGCGTCATGTAGTCAAAGCGAACCGTCAGGCTCCCGATGTCGATCGCGGCGACCGGCTTCTCCCCAAGGCGGGTCAGGGTTTGCCCGAGCTGCGCGAAGATCTCTTGGAGCACGCGACGGACCTCCTTGTCTGGCGGCGCACGGCGGCGTGAAGCACCAGTTGTATGAACAGCAGGGCACCACAGGCCGCAAGCAACGGAGCATGCCCGAGAAGCGAAACCAGCGCAAGTCCCACGCCGACGAGCAGCAACCGCCCGACGCTCGATGTCACCGCCGCGAGCCGTGCCGCGCGCGCCGAGTCGAGGCCGAGCGCCGAGCGGCCCGAGGCGCAGAGAAGAGCAAGGTTCAGAAGCGCAAGCGCGATGCCGGCGGCGACCCCCGCGGCGGTCAACGGACGGCCGATGCCCGCGGCAACAGCGGCACCGAGAAGGCAGACCCCAGCCGAGAAGGGGACCCTGAGGGTTCGAGCAACGGCGAGGACACCGGCGTCATCCATCGGCTCTTGCAGCACGCGGAGGGCGGACTAGATCGTCCGGAGCTGCTGACCCTTCTCGTCGATCAGCTTGTCGATCTTCTCGGAGAACTCGTGGACGGCGTCGTCGGTCTTGCCGCGGTAGCGACGATGATCGTCCTCGGAGATGTCGCCGTCCTCCTTCATGCGATCGAGCTTGTCGTTGGCGTCGCGACGTACGTTGCGCAGTGCAACCTTTGCCTCTTCCCCGCGCCCCTTGATGATCTTGGTGAGCTCGCGGCGTCGCTCCTCGGAGAGCTTGGGGATCTTGATGCGGATGATCTTCCCGTCGTTGGCCGGGTTGAGCCCCAGATCCGCTGCCAGAAGTGCTTTCTCGAACGCCTCCATCTGGGTCTTGTCGAACGGCTGCACCACCAGCAGGTTGGCATCCGGAGCTGCGATCGTCGCCAGCTGCCGCAGCGGGGTCGGCGCGCCGTAGTAGTCGACGACCACGTCTTCGACCATTGCCGGATGGGCCCGTCCGGTCTGCACCTTCGCCAGTCCGGACTTGAGCACCTCGACGCTGCGCTCCATGTGATCGCGCATTTCGCGGAGAACCTGCTCGGGCATAGAGAACACCTCTTTCTCGCGCATTGTAGATGGGCACGGACAACCCGTCAACAGCGCTTGCCGGAGAAGCGACCGTCTCCCGCCCTCTCGGACGCTGGGGGCCGCCTTGGACCGGCAATGGACCGCGCTTCCAGGAGCCTTTGTTTTCCTATCCGTGAGTTTCCTTCTACACTCGCACGCGAAGGAGGCGATGAAGATGCGCATCTGTCGATCTATCGCGGTCGCGATCGGACTTGCAATGCTCCTCTGCGGGACGGCCGTAGCTGTCTCCCTGCAGTTCAACGGGCAGCTCACCGCCGGAGCCGGCACCTGCCGGCAGGTCTCCTCGTCGCAGATCGCTTGCGAAATCCCCGCCGGTTCCTCGGGCACGCTGACGCTGACCGCCACGGTGTCTCCCCCCGGAAACCCCGTCTCCATCACCGGCACAGGGCTTCCGCCGTGGGTGAGCTTCCAGCCCGCCTCCGGCGTGGGCTCTGTGTCCACGGGGGCAACCATCGCTCCGCCGGCGTCGGCCGCCGGGCAGAGCGCATCGATGGTGTTCGCCGCGACAACGGTCTACGGGCTCCACGTCGACCTCTACGTGGACCTCACCGTGACAAGCGGCGGTGGCCCTCCACCGAACGGTGGCATATCAGAAGGCGTGCCCTACCCCGGGACCACGGATGAGGAGGGCGGCTTCGTCGTACCGCTCGGCGGCCCGGGGGAGACGGTGAACGGCACCCTCACTGAGTGCACCGTCTTCCCTCTACCCGAGACCGACTTCGTCGTCTTCCGGGACGCCGGTCGGTTCGTGTTCCGCGTTCCCGGCTACTCCGACACCGTGGTCGATCAGTTCGGCACGTTCGTGGTGCCGTTTGTGAACATCACCGTCCACGATGTGGGCACTGTATGCATGACTCCGGCCGGGAAGCCCGATCTCAAGTTCCTTCCTGGGTTTCCCAGCCTGGAGTGCGGCCCCGCCCATCCCGACACCTGCCCGTGCATGATGGAGCCGGCGACCGAAGCCTGCGGATCGACCCCCTGCCCGGTGTCAGTGAGCGGGAGGATCGGCAACCCGCGGGACCCGGAGGCGAACCCCGGGGAGGTTCTTGTGGCTCCCCCGCCGACCGCCGCCCTCGTTGTCGTCGAAGGGGACGCGACCACCGTCTATCCACTGCAGCTCCAGCCGCTCGACTCCGATGACAGCCTGTGGCTGCAGGTGTGGACGTTTGGAGCAACGGTCGTTCACACGTTCTCCGGCCGCGAACCCGCGCTGTTCCGGGTGGTCATCGATCCGGAGAACCTTGTTGCCGAAGAGGACGAAGAGAACAACCGGGACGAAGCCCAATGCGGCTCCGCGGGCCGGCTCGAAGACGCCTACGAGATCCGCGCCGAAAGCGGCGTGCTCGACCCGCCGGGCGATCCGGCGCCGAATGTCCTCTGGACCGTCGGGCTGAACCGGGAGCTTTGCGTTTACGCGGAGCCGATCGCCGCAGATGGAGACGGCGCGGCCGACGACGGGGCCGGAGGGTACCCGGGAACCACGACCGAAGACGCGCAAGGGGACGCAAGGAAGCGGATCGTCGCGGCCGCCGACGGGGAGGCGGGCGGGTTCACGACGGTGGCGTTGCTGCCGTGCCCGAGCTGTGTCTGCTACGAGTGGGACTTCGACGGCGACGGGGCGATCGACGCCCAAGGGAAGCGGGCGACCCACACCTACACGGCCAACGGGGTCTACACCGTCCTCCTGCGGGTGAGCGCCCCGGGCGAGGAGCCGCGCGAAGACACCCAGGACGTCAAGGTCACGGACCGTCCCGTGATCGAGCCACTGGTGTGGGGCTACGAGGACACCTTCATCGCTGGGATCTCGGTCCCGAATCCGTGCACCGCCACAGTCCTCGCCAACAGCAACGCCATCGAACGCGTCGAGTTCACGATGAACGGGGTGACCACCGTCCGCCCGCCGAGCGATCCGGTGGCCGTCTACGACATGGGGGCACTGCTGCCGTACCCGGCGACGAACACCCTGACCGTCATCGCCTACGGGACGAAGCCCGACGGCTCGCCGGTGAGCTCCGACCCACAGACGGACGTCGTACCGATCGCCCCAGTGCCCGGCTGGCTGGTCTGGGCGCTGAACCTGGTGAGCGGATCGCCCCTCACGGCGAAGCGTGGCACCCCTCCCCGCGCCGTGACCTACGAGACATCGTTTGAGTTTCCCAGCCCGCCGATCAAGACATCGTTTGAGATTCCAAGCTACATTCCGCTGCTCGACGGCACCTATGAGATGAACGCCGGGACGACGTTCGAGCTGGCGGTCACCAGCCTGCCGGGTCACCCTATCACCTCGAGCTTCGAGGCCGGCGCCGCGTTCACCAAGGGCGGCGGCGACTGGACGTTCGGCATCGAGGGCAAGGTCTCGGTCTCGGCAACGGCGCGAATCGGCCCGCCGCTCCGCCTCGAAGGCGGAAGCCTGTCGGCGTCGATCGAGGGGTCGGCCTCCAAGGACTTCGACCTGACCGACGTGTTCCCCTCGCTCAAGGCGGCGGAGCGGATCCCGCTTGTGGGAAGCGCCGTATCGTATCTGGCGAGCCGCGCCGAGATCGGCCTTGGACTCTCCGTCGGCCTGTCGGGCACCACCGAGTTCACCTCCGCCGATCCCGGGCCGGGCAGCTGCGTCGAGGGGTTCGACTGCAACGGAACGCTCTCTGTGTACGGAGGCGGGCGGTTGAGCCTAACGGTGGACCTCGAGGTGGTGAGCGCCACCGCCTACGGCAGCTCGCAGCTCACGGCCACGTTCGTCGCCCCCGGAGACGATCTCGGGTTCGTGGACTTCGACTCGCTCGTCCTCTCCGGCTCGTTCGGCGTTTCGGTCACCGCCCACCTGTGGCTTGTTGACGTGACCAAGGAGTACTCGGTGCCGTTCTCCTGCCGCATCGCCTCTCCGGACGAGGGGGCCGCTCCCGAGGAGACCGGTCCGTGGACGATCGCGGAGCGGCCGTACGTAAGACCGGGATACGATCGCTACGACGGCGGCGTCACCACCGACGCGGAGTTTCGCACGCGCACACTGCTGCTCGTGGCCGACGCGTTCCCGTGGGCGGCGCCGTCGCTCGCCGCGACCGCCGATTCGGCGTTCATGGTGTGGACAACAGACGATCCGAGCGTCCCGTTCCCGCGCGGGCGGGAGATCGCGGGCTCGATCGGCGCCGGCCTGGCGACGATGGGGGCACCGCTGCGGTTGACGGACAACGATCTGCCCGACGCGCAGGTCGCGATCCACCTCGCAACCGGCGACACGCCGTGCGCGATATGGGTGCAGCACGCGGATCCGCCGCTGGGGGCGCTCACCCTGGACGACCTTACGCCTGAGCTCATGGCGCCGCTCGAGATCGTCTACGCGGTGTTCGACCGCGCGGCAAGCCGGTGGGGAGATCCGCTGCGACTGACCAACAACGGGATCGCTGAGCACACGCCGGCGCTCGTGCCGGGCATCGACGGGGTGGCCGGGGCCGTCTGGGTCGGCAACGAGGCCGGCGAGATCCTCGCGGGACCGAGGGCCGACACCCCAGACATCCTCTACTACGCGCCGTGGACCGGATCCGGCTTCGGGTCCGTCGAACCGCTGCGGGCGCCGGCTCCCGGCGTCGAACGCAGCTTCGCCGCGCTTCCGTCGGGGCTGCTCATCGCCTGGGTCGAGGACGGCGACGGGGACTGGGAAACCGCGGGTGATGCGGAGATCCTCGTCTCCCACCGCAACGCGGAGGGATGGGGCCCGACCGAGCCGCTCACCGCAAACAGCGTGGACGACGACCGGCCGACGCTCGTTCCGTTGGCGGAAGGCCGCGCAGCGCTCCTGTGGAGGCGCGAGGCGCCCGACGACGCCGACGAGGCGACAGGCGCCCTCATGGCCCGCGTGTACGACGGCCAGGCGTGGGCCGACGAGGTCGAGCTCATCGTAGCGCCGCATCTCATCACCTACACCCTTGCATCCGCCGGGGAGCGCGTGGCGGTAGTGTGGGAGGGGTTCAGCGCGTCCGGCCCCGATCTCTACGCCGTTGAGTGCGATCCCGCGGCCGGGAGCTGTTCCGACCCGCGCCAGCTGACCGACGACGCGGCGGCCGAAGGGCAGCTTGCCGCAGCGTTCGACGGAGCGCGCCTCCTGGTGGCGTTCGTGCGCACGGAGTTCGGGGAGGAGATCGACAGCGTGACCGTGAACGGAGAGCGCGTTGAACTCAACGTCCTTGCGCCGCAGTCAACGAACCTTGTGTTGCTGGAGGCCGAGATGCCGTAGCTAGGAGGTGATTGTCCAATAGCGGCAGAGGCTCTTGTGTACATCCGCGCGCCGCAAGAGCCGGGCTTGACAGCAGGGTGTTTTGGATGTATCCTAACGTATTATGAGGATACATCAGACGTATCGCCTGTCTCGCAGCGCGCCCTGGATCGGACCGCTTCTTCTGGGAATCGCGTGTTTGGCAGCCGCGACCACACACACCGGAAGCGAGCCCGCGATCCACGCGGTGAACCTCTGGGAGTCACTTGTCTACATGCCGCGCTGGGCGCCGGGATCGCCCACCACCCTGCTCGATGTCGGAGACGTAGACAGCGACGGGTTTCTCGACCTCGTCTGCTTCCACGAAGATCGCGTGATCGTGCTTGTGGGGGACGGTCGGGGTGGCATCCGGCGCGAGGACTGGACGCCTCTCGAGACCGAGCCGGTGCCCGGCACATCCGATGTCCTGGTCACAGCGCCCGTGGGCTCGTTTGCCGCCCGCTCGGGGCGTCTCCTCGACCTCGATGCCGACGGAGATCTCGACCTGCTCGTGTCGGTCACGCGGCACGAGCCCCCCGCCGGCGACGGGCATTTCGTATACGGCCTCGCCAACCGTTGCGGCGGCTTCGAACGCCACTTCTGCCAAGAGACCTCCCGTGCAGCCGATCGCCTCTGGCCGTTGTTGGACGCCGCCAACCTCCCGGCGGCGCTTCTCGCGGCCTCCTACGAGCCCGGCTCGGCGTGGACAACGCTTTGCACCTACCCGCTCGTCCACGGCGAGCCTGGCGGGCCGTCGGATCCGGTCCGTGTCGAAGGATCCGCACGTGCGATGGTGGCAGACGATGTCACAACACCCCTGATCCTGCTGATCGACAGCGACGGCGCAATCCGCCTTGTCACCATCACGCCGTCGGGAGCCGCGCTTCCTTGGGCGATCTACCGCCCGCCCAACGGCCGCGCGCGCGATGTCGTCACCGCTGACCTCGATGACGACGGACGCGCCGAGCTGGTGGTCGCCACCTCGGAGGGCATCGCCGTCGCGCGCCTTGGCGAGGGCGGCCCTGAGACCGCCTTTGCGTGCCCGCTGTCGCCTGCCCCGCTGCGGCTCGCTGTGGGATCGCTTGATAGCGATGGTCACCTCGACCTTCTCGTCACCTCGGCGCAAGGCGACGAGCTGCTGGTGGTTCCCGGCGTTGGCGACGGCGGACTCGCCACCCCCTCCAGCCGGTTTGCCGCCCGCGGAGCGACAGAAGCGATCCGCCTCGAGGACCTTGACGGCGACGGCCGCTCCGATCTTGTTCTTTCGTCGGTGAGCGGCCTTCGCGCGTGGAGAAACGGAGGAGACCCTTGCGGAGCCACTGTCCTTCCCCTGGCGGGGGGGCTGCTCCTCGCCTGCGGAGACGTTGACCGTGATGGCGACGTCGATCTTGTGACCGACGCCCCCGGGGGCGTGGACGTTCTATGGAACAACGGATCCGGGGCAATGGTGCCCCGGGCATTGCATCGCTTCGAGGTCGAAGCCATCGTTGCCGCGGCAGTGGGCAACGGCATCGTGTGGGCAATGGTAAGCAACGCCTCGGGGGGAGGCATCGCCCTCCACGCGATCTTGGCGAACGGGGGTCGAGGCGTCTCCGCGACCCTGCCAAGCAATGCGTCCCCTGTGGTGCGTGTAGGTGATCTCGATCGCGACGGACGCGCCGATCCGTTCGGTGTCACGCCCGATTCCTTGTGGGTGGTTTGGGCCGGCGAGCGACTCGCCGAGTTCCCGCTCGACGGCGAGCTGAGCCTTCCGGTGTGCGGCGACTTCGACGGCGACGGCGCTCTCGACGCGGCGCTCGTCGCCACCGGCGAGTGGGCGGAGATCCGCCGGATTGCGTTCGACGACGAACGGCGCCCGAACGCCGACTGCGTTGGTCGCCTGGGCACGCTTCCGCTGTCGCTCGCCCCGGCCGACCTGCACCCGGGCGGCGGCGACGAGCTGGTCGTCGCCGCGGTCCGGATCGTCGCGTTCGAGGACGAGAACGGCGTCACGCTCCGGCCCGCGGGCTGGGAGGTCGCGATCTGCCGACCGTCGGACGACCGGTGCGCCGAACTCACGGCGGCAGCGTCCGTAGAGAGCAACGGACTGCCATGGCCCGTAGACGGACCCGCGGTGGGAGATCTGGATGGCAACGGGTCCGCCGAGATCGCGATCGGTAGCCTGGAGGGGACCGGGGTCGCGCGGCTGACGCTCGATGACGACGGCACGCCTGCCAAGCTCCGCTGGATCGACCGCGGCCTCGGCCCCCTGTTCGCTGTTGATCTGGATGGCAACGGTCGCGACGAACTCGTGGGCTCCTCCCTGGGCGCGTCACCCCGGATCGTCATCCTTTGGAACGGAGCGGAGCGATGAGGCGCACGCTATGCCTGCTCCTTGTCACGCTCGTCGCAGCGACAACGACCGGCCGCTGTACGGGCTGTATCCCCGGCGATTCGGACCTGGTAGAGGTCGTCGTCGGGACCACGAAGCGTTCACTCTCTCTTCCGTTCCCGAGTGTCGCCATCGGGGGGATTCAGGCCCTGCGGGTGGGCGCCAGTGTCTCACTCACCGTGGCGCTCGAGCAGACGATCTCGCTGCTGCATCGTTGCGTTTGCAGCGGCCCCACAGCGCCGTGCCCCGGTTTCATGGACACCGAACTTGTCGCCATGGTGCCCCTTCGTCCGGCCGGAGCCGACGCGTGGCCTGTCCAATTCCCCGATCCCTACGAAGCACCCGGGTGGGGGCAGCTCGCTCACGTGATGCTCTCCAACGCGCAGCCCCCGCGCCTCATGCCCGGAACCCCGGACGCATCGGCCTGCTCCGGATACCAGCGGGTGACCGGGCAAGCCGCGTGGGGAACGATCGGTCTCGACACGCTGCCGATCGCCGGGCCCATCGAGTTTGCCTCCTCGGCAACGTCCCTGACCTTTCAACCGGTGCTCGTCTGCTGCTGTGGCGGTGAGGACACCTCGTCGAACAGCAGCCCGTTGCTGTCAAGCGTTCCTCGTTCGCTCTACTTCGACACCGACGGTGTGGCTCGCTGTACGTTCTGCGTGTCCGACGCCGACGGCGTGCACGACATCGACCGTGTCGTCGTCACATGGGTTGATGAAGGACGCCTGCCCCTCACATCGATGCCGCCGTTGCCGCTGGAGCTGCGGCAGGGCGATGGCCGGATCGAGGCAACGGCATACTGCCGGCTCACCGAGCAGCTGGCGGGCGCCTACCTCGATTGCGGCCCTTTGTGGCTTGCGGTCATGGCCACCGATCGACGCGGGCATCGGGTGGATGCCTTCGTCGAGATCTCGGAAAGCGCCGTGCTGTTCGGTCATCTTCCGCCGGAGATCGCCCACGTGGTGACTCGCCGCGCAAGCGACGGATACGATGTGGTCCTCCAGATCAGCGATCCGGAACCCTCCGATACGCTGCTCGTGGCCGCGGCGGCCGCGGCGGGACACGTCGAGCCGCCGGTCCTGACGCTCGGCGCATGGCAGCGGAACGATGGCGGGGACAACGTGCTGTTCAGTTTCGCGCCGGAGTGCGCCGACCCGCAGGTCGAGCCATTCTTGACGGTCACCGCAACCGACGCCTGGGGGCTTTCGACCACCCGACGGTTCCCTCTGCCGGGGGATTGCCTGCCGCTGCCGAGGGACGACACGATCCGCGTCGAGACCGCGTCGCCTGTCATCATCAACGTTCTGAGAAACGATCTTCCCGCCGACAGTGGGACGGGGCCGCTTTGCGTCGGCTCGGTCGCCGCCCCCAAGCACGGCACCGCCACCCACACGGCTTACCGGGTCACCTACACCCCCAAGCCCGGATACCTCGGTGAGGACCGCTTCACCTACGAGGCGTGTGACATTGTCGGCCGCTGCGCCACAGCCGAGGTGGTCGTTTGCTGCCGCGACGCATCGCCCGAAGGCCCGGCGTTCATCGCCCTCGGCCAGTGCGGCGCCCGCGGCCCCATCACGCAGTGGGCGGAGACCGGCAGCGTCCTTCTGGGACGCTACGCCGATCCCAACGGAGGCCCCCTCAGCTTCGCCCTCGGCGCAGCTGCCGACAGGCCGTACGGCAGCCTCGGCCTGCGCTCGGTGCCGGAGCCAACAGGCGATGGCCTGCCTGGGTACCGACTGTACTTGACGCTCCACGAAGCGCAGCTCGGCGAGGCACTCGACGCGACTCAAGGCCACATCGCCGACGCCCTCGAAGTACTCGTCGCCGAGGCGGGAGGGTCACCGGCTCCGTTCACCACCGTGGAAATCGCACTCCGAAACAGCGCGCCGATCGTTGGGGCCGTGGCGATCGGGACAGACGATCGCACGGAGGTGGCGATCGTGCTCGAGGCATCGGACCCGGACGGCGACCCGGTACAGTACTCCATGGACGATCCGGGGCGTGGCCACATGGAGCGGCCGCCGGACTTCGCCACCAGTGGAACTGCGACCTACGTCCCCGAAGCCGGGCAGGCTTACGTTGAGCGGATTGGCTTCCGCGCGACAGACGGTCTCTCGTCAAGCAAGGAGGGCACCGTGACGATCGAGGTGACCCTGGCCAACCGCCCGCCGGTCGCCGTGGCCTCTGCCCCGTCATCGGTCGCTGAGGGTAGCGTCGTTGCCCTCATCGGATCCGCCTCGTACGACCCCGACGAAGGCGACGCGATCGCCGCCTGCACCTGGGAACAGATCGACGGCCCGCCGGTGGAGCTCTCCGACGCCCACGTACTGGACCCCACGTTCGTCGCCCCCGCTGTCTCGTCCCCCGAGGGCGTCGATCGGTACGGCTTCCGCCTCGTTGTCGAGGACGGCTGCGGGGAGCAGAGCGCTCCGGTCACCGTGTCGATCGATGTCACCGCCGGCACCGCCTCCCTTGTCCTCGACCTCGATGTCGCGCCGCCCGCCGTTGCCCGGTGGGGCGAAGCGCTCACCTACTGTCTCACGGCGCACAACCCAAGCCTTGTGGCCGTGGATCGGGTGTGGGCGCACAGCACGCGAACCGGATCGCATTACCTGGGATCGATCCCCCCGGGGGAGAGCCGCCGCGTCCTTGCCGGCACGAGCTACATTGTCGTCGAGGACGACGTGTGCACGGACCAGGGACCCGCCGAGTTTCTGTCCAACGAAGCCTGGGCTGTGGGCGTCGATCCTTGGGGGCGGGCGGTTGCATCGGAGCGGCAGCAGATCGCCGTGCCGATCGTCGCGACCGCGGTTCTGAGGGTCACCGTCGAGATCGACGCGCCGTCGCCTGTCTTGCCGTGGACGGACATCGACACGACGATCCTCCTCGAAAACGCCGGCGACCTTCCGATCGAGGATGTCCACCTGGAGTACGACACCGTGTGGCCGTCGATGAGCTTCGGCGCGCTTGATCCCGGCGAGCTGGTGGTAGCGTGCGTGCTGCACCTGCTCAGTGCCGCGGAGGTGGAGGACGGCGAGGCCAGGGTGTACGTCCACGCGTGGGGCGACACGCTCTGCGGAGAACGGCTCGACGTGTCGAGGACAGAGGAGATCCCTCTGGACTGACCCTCCGGGGGCATCAGCCCTCGCCCACCCGCCGCACCATGCGGCGTCGAGGCGGCTCCCTCGGGGGCCGCCTCGCTCCAGGTTCCGCCGGATGGCCTCCCATCAGCCGCGAATCTCGATAGGGATGCACAACTCGCTCAATGCCGGCTCCGGGGGGTTTGCCGAAGCGGCGATAGCCTGTACGATGCACGGCATGCGAAGCATCGGTCTCGACTTCAAGGGAGGTGCGGTATGAGTCATCGTTGTCTCGCGGCGCGGGTCGCCGCTATCGTCTTGCTCCTCGGTCTTCTGTCGACAAGCGCGCTTGCGGCAAGAGTGGAGCCTCCGGAGCACCTGTTCGGACTCGGCTTCCCGACGATCGGAAGCCTGCGGTACGACGACGACGGGAACCTCGCGCGCGCGACCGGTTTCAACCTGGGCCTTGGCTACAGCGTGCGCTACTTCACCGGCAGCGATCCGTGGGAGCCGGAGAAGCTCAATCCCTACTGGGGTTGGGGAACCATCATCCTGTTCATCCCCTACATCGAGTTCGGGTTCTCCTACCCGATTCCGCTCGGTGAAGGCGATCGGTTCCTTGTGGTCGACTTCGGGCTGCTCTACCTCGTGCCCTACTTCCAGTTCTCGCTCTACTACTGATCGCAGGCGACCTCGATCGAAAGACGCGCCGGAGCCCACCTCGCGGGCCCGGCGCGTCCGCTTTCCCTAGGAGGCCGCCGTCGCGGTGAAGTACCGCCAGAACAGCTCCGCCAGCTCCGCGATCGCCTCCTCGGCGGCTTCCGAGAGGAACGCATGGAGGGTACGGCCGCAGCTGCGGTAGCGTGACGACACCAGGTGGCTGCCGCGGTAGATGTTCACCTCGTCCCACAGGAACTGCACCCGGCGACCGATGTAGTAGGAGAACACGTCCCGGTACGTGCCGTCGCTCCGGTACTCATCACGGCTGCCGCGGCCGAGCAGCTCGATGCAAGAGACGATCGGATCCGGCTCGATCTCCACAAGGTAGTCCTCGACCTCTCCGTCGGCAGCCTCGCCCGTGGGATCGAGCCCTCCGCTGCTGCTGAAGCGGAACCGCGCGTAGGTCGGGCCGGGCGTCCCGCAGTAGCCGATCCGGAAGGTGAGCGTCGACGCCCCCTCCTGAAGCGGCTCGCTCGTGAAGATCTGTTCGCCTTCGCCGTCCCAGCTGCCGTTCGCATCGAGGTCGATCCATGCGTCCAGGTAGCCCGCGGCCGATGCGGTCACGGTGATCGTCACCGTGTGGCCTTGCATCACCGGCGTATCGAAGCTCACCCCGTCGTCGTCGTCCCCCTCGTCGCGCTCGTCGTCACCGAGCGCGAGCGCGTCGGGCTGCCCGTCCGGATCCGCGTCGACGCCCGCACCGAGGTGGAAGCCGGGGCGGATGCCGTGGAACGGGCGGATCGACGGCGCACTAAGGGTGGGATACGGGGGGTCGGGCGCGTCGCCGTAGTCGTAGCCCAACGGGAGCACGGTGATGATCGCCGTGTCCGAGTCGGTCTCGAAGTGCCCCTCGTGACCCGGCCGCTGGTCGTGATCGTCCCACACCGTGAGCACCACGGGATAGGTCCCCGGCTCCTCAAAGGTGAGGACCGCCCTCATGCCCTCCCAGTTGTTGTCGTCGTCGGTCTCGTCGACGCAGTCGCGATCCCAATCCCCATCGTCGGTTCCGGTCCCCGGGACAACGTCCCACAGAAACTGCAGGACCCATCCATCCGCATCGGAGGAGCCGCCCCCATCAAGCACTACGACCTCCCCCACGAGGGCCGTCTGATCTGCTCCCGCGTCGGCGACCGGCTCGTAGTACCGGTGGAGGAACTCGTCCCACGAGGTGGTCTCGGGGAACAGGAAGTCCGGCGTCGCGGGGAACGGATGCGCCTCCGGGTCGGTCGGCGTGCAGTCGTCGGGATCCGCGGCGTACTGCCGGTCGCCGGAGCTCATCGACGGGTACTTCGACGGCCACGGGTCGTCGTACCAGAAGGTACACCCGAACAGCTCGTCGGCCTGGCTCTCCGGGAAGTAGATCGACAGCCCCTGGGCGTTGGGGTGCTCGGGGCCGTGGGCTTCCGCGAGGATCACCCCGGCGCCGGGGCGCAGCAGATCGGCGATCGTCGCCGCCTGTGACTTGTACGCCATGGGGATGCCGGGCTCGTCCCGCACTCGTTCGGCGAAGTGAGCGAGGTCGATGTAGTCCTCGTAGAAGAACGCCTCCACGCCGGCTCGGGCGGCGGCGATCGCCAGCTGCACGTTGTCACTTGGATCCACGTGTTCCCGCACGTCTTCGACCGCCTGGGCAAGGTCGGACGCGAACCGGTCGACCACCTGCGTGAGCTCGGCGAGGCCGTCGCCGAGCGAGATCGCGCTGATGGTGTGCAACGGATCCGGGTACGCGGTGGTGTACTCCTCGTGGTGGGCGGTGACAATGTAGGTCCCGAACTGCGACCCGCTCCACCCCGGGTTCGCCTTGAGGCCGGCGATCACGCGATCGATCGGCCAGCCGTAGATCGAGTCCTCCGATGCCACGAGCACCGAAGCGCTTCCCGCCACCTGGTTGGCGACCTCGATCATCGCCATCATGCACTGGTCGAAGCCCAGGAGATCCAAGTGCACGGGACAGGCGGCGAGCCCGGCGCGCAGCTCGGCCATGAACAGGGCGTCGTCGGGAGCGTCGTCAAACGTCGTCCCCTTCCAGCCTCCGCCGTGATCCCACATCACCAGCGCGTAGCGGCGGGCAGGGTAGTTGCTCGCCGCCCACTGGGCGAACCCCCCCAAGGTCTCTGCGGACCCCATGTTGATCTCGCCGAGCTCTGCGTCGTCGCCGGGCGCTGCGTACAGCCGCACGAGGTCCATGTCCTGATCCGCCCCGAGCGACCCACGCCGCGCGCCGCTCGTCGGGGTGGAGACAACGCCGCCGTCACGACTCACGGAGACGTCGATGTACTCAGCGCTGAAATCCACAAGCACGACAACGTTCACGTGGTCGTCGCTGCCACCGACCCACTCCAAGGCGTTCAGCGTCCACCACGCTTCTTCCTCGAGATCGTTGTCTCCGTCGAGGTAGAGCATGAACGTCCAGTCCTTCGTGCCCTCGGCCCCGGGTGAGCGCTCGACGATTGTCGCGACCGCGCTCAGATTGCGTTGGAGCGGCGTGATGTCCAGAGCGTCCGGTCCTCCGGTCACGTCCCAATCGGCGGGAACATCGGCGTCGGTCGCGTCCTTGTCGCGGCCGATCGACTCCCCTTCGCGGACCGAGCGACCGCGGGGCGAGGGAATCGTCGCTTGGTTCCGGGCGTCGAAGTAGGCCCCCTCGGGCCACTTCTCTGCAGCCACGGCGAGACCGTGCGCCGCGCCGGGGGTGTAATCGCCGGCGTGTCCCTTCCACGAAACGAAGTCGACCAGCCGCGATGCCGAGATGAGCCCGGAGAAGAGTGCCACCTCGTCCTCGAGGTAGTAGAACGCCGGAGGCGCGTCGGTCGAGCGCTGCGTGTAGTAGGTACCCTGCCCGTCGCCGAAGTCGAGCTCATCGACGCCTTCGGCAAAGCGAACCACAAGGAACGCGTCCGGGGGCATGAGGACGTCGGGGAGGACGGCAAGCGGTTCCGCCGCGCGGCCCGTGAGCACAAACCCGGCAAGATCCACCGCCTCCGTGCCGCCGTTGTACAGCTCGACCCATTGATGATCGTGCTCGTCGGCGAGATCGTGGAAGAACAGGACCTCGTTGACGACGAGACTCCCGTGCGGCGACAGCGGCGACTTTGCACACAGGCCAAGAGAGCCCGCAACGATCCACGTCACGGCTCCCAAGGCCACTGCTACGCTGCATGTTCTCTTCCTCATGATGCTCCTCTCAACATCACGGCCTACCTAGGACTCCCTCGAAGGAGGATGGAGGACGTCCGAGTACTGTCTCATGGAGCCTAGCATCCGTCCGAGCGGGAAGCCAAGCAGCGGCCGCTCGAGGGGTCGCTCCGTGGGCGCCACACGCCGGATCGGGAGCAGAAGCGGCGCCATGCCGTGGTCAGCTCCCGTTGCCACGCGGCAGCACAACAGTGAACGTTGTTCCCTTCGACGGCCGGGACGTCACGTGGATCTCTCCACCGTGGTCCTCGACGATCGCCTTGGCCATCGACAAGCCCATGCCCATCCCGCCGCGAGCGTCGCCCGAAGCGCCGTCGCGCTGATGGCGATCGAACACCCGGCCGATGCGATCCTCGGAGATGCCGACGCCCTGGTCGATGACGTCGACCACCGTGCGTTCCTTGCGCCGTGTCGCTCGAACGACGATCCGTCCCTTGGTCGAGTACTTCACGGCGTTCGACACGAGGATGTCGATCACCTCGCGGAGCTGCTCGGGATCTCCGAACGCCGTGAGCTCGCGAGGCGCCTCCACCACAAGTTCGAGTCCCTTGTCCCTGGCCGGGGCGGCGTACGCCTCGCGAACCGTGTGGACTAGTGTGGCCAGGGGGAACCTCCTGAGGTTCTCCCGGTGGGTCCTTGCCTGGATCTTGTCGAATTCGAGGAAGCTTTCTACAAGGCTGGAGATGCGATTCGCGTTTTCTTCGATCCGCTGCAGCGTCTCATGCTGCTTCGCGGTGCACACGCCGAACGTCTCCGCGCGCAGCAGCTCGACGTAGCCCTTGATCGCCGCAAGCGGGTTGCGTGCCTCGTGCGACACCATGTTCACCGCGCGCCGCTGCATGTCGAGCAGCCGTTTGAGGCGGCTCTCCGCCTTCTTCCTCCCGGAGACGTCGCGGAACGTCGCCACGGTGTGCGCCTCTCCTCCCAGGCGGACTCGCGTGGCAGTGGCCTCACAGATGCGGATGTCTCCATCCGGTGACACGGTCCGGACCTCGAACCGCACCGGAGGAACCTCACCCCGCCGGCGCGCATCGATCCGCGAGCGGATGAGCGACTGGGACTCAGGGGCGACAAACCTCATGATCGGCTGGCCGACGACCTCGCTCTCGTCGCTGCGGCCGAGGATGTCGAGCATCGTCCGGTTGACCGCGATGATGACATCATCCTTGGCAACGGCAATACCCTCGATCGAGTGCTCGAACAGGCTTCGGTAGCGTTCTTCGGAGGCAGCGAGCGACTCGGCGGTCTTACGGTGCCGCGCCGTCTCCTCCTCGAGATCCCGCGTGCGCTCGGCGACCCGTAGCTCCAGCTTGGCGTGAGACTCCTCCAGCGCCGCCTCCGCCGCCCGGTGCACCGTCAGATCTCGGGAGATGCCGAGGACGCCGATCACCCGGCCCTTCTCGCGGAGGGGCACGGTGCTGAGTTCCACCCATTGCATGGTCCCGTCGGCCCGCTCGTAGGCCAACTCGACAGCCGGAGGCGTCGTCCCCCCGAGCAGCGCCGCGACGTGCGCCTTGGCCTGCTCCGCGTCCTCAGGTCGCACGATGTTCAGGAAGTGACGCCCAATCCACCACGTCTTGGGGTGGCCCGAGCGCTCGAGGGCAGTGTTGTTGACGAACACGATCCGCCCGCTCGAGTCGAGCATGAACACCGCGTCGCGGAACCCCTGGATGAACTCCAGGTGCCATCCGGCCGTGATCAGCGGTGGGAGAACGCCGGGATCCGGCCCGCCCTCCTTGGTCTGCTCGCTCAACGCTCGCCCCCTTCTCCCTTGCGGTCCCTGCGGTAGGCCGATCCCGCGAGCGCCGCGTACCGCCGCCACCTCAACCGCTCGCCGCGTCCTACCGGGGGTCGGCGACGCGACCGACGAACAGAACCGCTCCGGTGGGAAGGTCGCGGATGAGGAAGAGGAACGGTCGATCGAAGCGCAGCTCGATCGGGGGCTCAGGCGCGCCGCCCAGCCTCATCCCTACCGCCGTGGCCGCGGCCGCTTCGGTGCCTTCCTCGTCCACGGAGACGAACGCCTTGTGCATGACAAAGCCGATCGAGAGATTCCTCGTGCCGTCCATCCCCGAGAAGTCGGCGGCGGCGGGATCGAACGCGTCGGTCATCCCCATGGCGTAGAGGATCGCCGAGAGCTCCTCTCCCCACTCCACGCGGAACCGCGGCAGCCACAACGCCACCCGACGCTCGTCGAGCCGCCCGACGAGCTCATCGAGGCTCGCGAGAGAGAGCGAGGACTCGACCCGTTCGAGCGCCCCTTCGTCGGGAGCAAGCAGAAGCATCGCTAGATCTCCCCCGTCGTACGGCAGCTCCACGGCGCGGTAGCCGTCGCCCTCTGCGTAGCGGAAGTACTCCACCTGCTGCATCGTCGGGACGGATGCTTGCGTCCCATCGACCAAGTGGAACGGCGCGTCTGCCGTCAGCTCCTCTGGAAACGGGCTCTCCCACGGCGCGAGGAAGTAGACGGCGTTGACCAGCGTCAGCCGATCGTCGGCGGTCACCATTCCCTGCGGCAGAAGCTCCTCGATCCTGCCTTCCGTGCGTTCGCTCACCCAGGTGTTGATCTCACGGCGCGCCGCCTCGGGGTCGCCGGCGTAGTCCACAAGGCGCATCCCTGCGCCGTAGTTCGCGGCGAGGAGGTCGAGGAATCCCGGGAGGAACTCATAGCCGATCTGCCCCCACGTGGAGTTGACGAGCCGCAGGGCGAAGCCATGGTCCTGCGTCTCATCGCTCTCCCGATCGCGAGCCTGGAGCTCCTGATCGAGGGCGTTTGCCGCGCGATGCAGCGCCTCCTGCTCCAACCCAAACTGCAACACGTCTTCCATCTGCCGCAAGGTGTTACCCCGCGCCCCCGCGGATGTCATCGCCAGCGCGAACGAAACGGAGAACGGCGAGAAGAAGAGGTTTCCGGGCTCACGCCGCACCGCCTGCAGCAGGTCGAACGCAAACGCCGTGTGGCCGGCCACCAATCGCGCGGTTTCGTCTGCGGTCACCTCGGGAGCCGCCACACGGTCGACATCGGACGCCACGCGCCCTGCGCTCGCCGCATCGCCGCCCGGGACACCGGTACACGCCGCCGCCATCGCTCCGAGGAGAAGGAGCGCCAACACACCTCGCCCTCTGAAAGGCTGCCGTAGCATCTCACATCACCCGTTGTCAGAAGTCTAGGAACGTCTATCCTACACGAAGAAGCCTCCGTGGTTTCGTTCGGCTGCCGGCGTACGCCCGAAGGCACCTGGAGCGGCGACCGCCGGCGTAGACCGAGTGAACTCCTGGGCCTGCGGAGCACACTTACAGGCGAAAAACACGAAACGGAGGTCCGAAATGGGGATGCGTCCACTGCGGCTGCCGCACGACTTCGCGGCGCTCGCCGACATGCTTGTGGAGACGTTCCAGTACCCGGAGAACCCTGAGTGGAGCGTGCAGGCCGACGAGAAGGAGGATCTCGCGCAGGAGATCCGGGGCATGCGGCGGGTGTGGCCGCTCGTCCGGCTCCTGCAGCTCGTCCATCCCCCTCTGCGCGACATCCTCCGCGGGTTCATCTGGGAAGAGGACGGACGCCCCGTGGCGGCGGTCATCGTGCAACGGATGGGTTCGTCCAGCACGTGGAGTGTGGGGGTCGTCGGGGTGCTGCCGGCGTACCGCCGCCGCGGCCTCGCGCGAAGACTTCTTGAGCACACCCTGGAATTCCTCCGCGCTCGCGACGCCGAGCGGGTCGTCCTCGCCGTCATCGACGGCAACGTCCCGGCGTACGCCCTCTACCAGAGCCTGGGGTTCACCCACTATGGCGGCCAAGGCGACTACTACCGAGCCGCCGCGATCCCGGAGGCGGTCCCCCCGCTACCCGCGGGCTACGCGGAAGAACGGCTGCCACGGTCCGACTGGCGAACACGGTTTGAGCTCGAGCGGCGGATCGTGCCCGAAACCCACCAACGGTACGAGCCGGTGGTCGCCGAGCGGTTCCGGCGGCCGCTGCCGGTGCGGATGCTCGCGCCCGCCGTGCTGCTTCTCACCAGGAAGCGCCGGGTCGACCGAGCACTTCGAACCGAAACGACGCGGAAGGTCATCGGCCGCTACGGCTTCGTGCTCTCAAGGAAGAGCAAGGGCGTTGGCCGCATCATGGTGGCGCTCGATCCGGCGCACGCTGTACTCGCTCCCTACATCATCGGTACGGCGTTGCGCGAGGTGGCGTCTGCCAACCCTGGGCTTCGCGTGGAGCTCTTTGCGCCGCGGTGGATGGACGGGCTGGCCGAGGCGGCCGAGGCGCTCGGGTTCAAGCGCCGCCTCGAGTACCACGAGCTGGGGCTCGTGTTCTAGACCGGCCTACCGCAAGGGGATGGGACCTGCCCTCGCCCACCGTGCGGGCGGGCCCCTGCTCTATGCCCTCGCGTTCGCGGAGGCGTCATCTCGCGGACGCGCGGGGGCTCCCCGGCCGCGTTCGACCATCCACATCCGCCCGTTCCTCGTGTTTCCCATAGCCTGTGTCCCTTGCCTCCTAGCTATTGACAACTCTCGCAAAATCAACTAGGGTGCGTGTATCTGATACGGTCCGGAAACGGCACACCGCCTGAAAGGGCGCGTCGCAAAGCCACGGGTCGCCCGTCGACCGCCGAGCTACCAAGGGACCACGGCGGCGGGAGGCGTTTCGGATGTTGCCTTGCACTCCTTCGACACGTTCCAGCGTGTCGGTCTTTCCTCGCCGAGCCACTTGGGGGTGGTCTTTCGCGCGGCACGGCGCCGCGTTGCCTTGCGGGGGGTGAACCATGTGAGGGGAGGCGCTTGCGACGGCGGGCGGAATCGCTAGCCGTTGCGACATAGGGAGATCGATTGAGCTCAAGGGAGGCAACATGCGACGCTCATGTTGGACAGGTCTTCTGGGAACCCTCGGCGCCGTAGCGGTGGTGCTTCTTGTCGGCGCCGCGACGCTCGCCGGACCGATCACGATCGACGGGGGCTGGCACTACGCGGAGTGGTACGGCGCCGGCCAGGTGTGGACCGACGGACCCTACACGTTCACCGCGGCAACGCCGGTGATCCTCGAGGTCCGCGATGACTTCATGGTCGGCGATCAGTTCCGCGTCTACGACGACGGATCGCTGCTCGGCGACACGTCCGCGCCCGGTCCTGGCTACAGCACCGGAGAGTGGACGCTTCTTGCAGGGGCCCACTCGATCACGATCCTTGTCATCATGAACCCTTACGACTACGGCGGCTTCTACCTCCAGGTGACAACGTCACCCGACAGCACGCCGCCAACGATCCTCGGCTGCCCGGGAGACATCGAGGTCGACGCGGCGCCGGGAGCCGCGGACGCGCAGGTCTGGTGGACCGCGCCCACAGCGACCGACGCAGAAAGCGGGGTGGCGTCGTTCACCTCCACCCACGTTCCCGGCGACCGGTTCCCGCTGGGCATCACCCTGGTGACCTACGTGGCGACCGACGGCGTGGGCAATGTGTCCACCTGCTCGTTCCTCGTGATCGTGCACCAGACCTTGGACATCGTGCCGCCCTTGGGGAGTGTGCTGTTCCTGGGGCGCGGCTGGGAGGAAGCAGCCGGTGGCGGAGGCGGACTCGACGAGCCGCCGATCGTCGGCGAGCTGCCGGTGTCCACGGTGTACGTAATCGGGGAGCCGATCGCTGGGTGTTGCAGCGTGGTCGACTGGATCGGACGCGGCGTCGAAGCTGACAGCATCACGCTCACGCTCTACGACGTGACCGTGGGAGACGGGTTCGACACCCGAGAGCCGCTCGAGGCGCGGACGCTTCTGTGTGGCGAGGACCTGTGCTTCTGCTTCAGCCTCGACACAACCGGCCTTGCGCCGGGCTACTACGACATCCGGCTGGGCCTGCCGTTCATGGACCACGAGTGGATCCGCGTGGAGCTGGTCGCGCCATAGCTGGAGTCACCGCTTGGGAGCCACGCTGGGGAGATGGGAGTGCCTCTTCGTGAGGCACTCCTGTCTTTTGTGTCGTGTGAACGACTCGTATTCACTGACTTGACAGCGTATGACGAATGAACCATGATGACTCGCTCCAGGAGGATCCCGAACGGGCACACCGCTCGCAAGAGCGGGCCGCAAAGCCACGGGTCGCCTGCCGACCGCCGAGCTGCCGAAGGATCGAGCGAGGAGGAACGGCTCGTGGATTCCAGAGCCTTGGAGTCCGTGCGATGCCGCTCCAGAGGAAGGCCAAGGAGGCGGTTCGCATGCAGGCGGTTCGCAGAGCAGTGACGGTGGCCGGGCTGATGCTTCTTGTGCTCGGCATGACGTGTGTCGTGTCACTGGGGCACGACCATTACGGGAACAGCGACGAGTGGCTGCGACCCACGTTGGTGCCAGTTGGCGGCCGGGCTACGGTATCTTTCGGCTACACCATCTGGCACGATCACGGCGGGGATCCGCGCGGCGGCTATCCGAACCCCTGGGAGATCCGGCTGGACGGAACGCCCGGGGTCCGCGACGGGATCCTCCTTGCGAGCGGCGCCGAGCTCCACCCCGCGTACGGGGAGACGCTCACGTTCCATGTAACGCAGACGGTCACGATCCCTAGGCACATCGGGGTCGGGCGACACACGATCAAGATCATCACCAGTTGCGACGAAGACTGGTGGGCCTACTACGACTACCACCAGAAGTACTCGTACCTGCCGTTCACCGTGGGCTGCCTTGTGGCGCCTTGCGGTGCCGCCGGCTATCTCGATCGTGGATGGGAGGAGGCGGCGGGCGGAGGAGGAGGACTCGATGAGCCTCCCATGGTCGGTGAGCTGCCGCTGTGCACCCAGTACGAAGTCGGCGAGATCATCACCGGCTGCGTCCGCGTGACCGATGGGCTCGGGAACCCTGTGGAAGACGCGTACTTCCCGCTCTCCTTCTACGCGGTCACCGTCGGTGACGCCTACGACACCCGGGTCGCCCTCGAGGCGGAGCTGCTCCGCTGCACCGGCGATCTCGGCAGCTACTGCTTCGACATCGAGACCGACGGGCTCGACCCCGGCTGCTACGACATCCGTCTCGGGCTTCCCGACGGAACCGTGCAATGGCTGCGCGTGGAGCTGGTCGCGCCGTAGGCCAGCGTGTTTACGGGAGCGACGTGCGGGGCACCTCCGTTGGGGTGCCCTCGCGTTTTCCCGCACAGCCTGCCACAGAGCCAAGGCCGATGGCAGAGCTCGTACAAGCCGCTCAACTACGCGGGAGGAGGCGTCGAACGCTCGATCGTGTCACCCCGATCGTCGGGGCAGATCGCGCCTGCGGCGTTGCCGTCAGGATCCGTTGCGCCGGGGATGATGTTTCCCTCTCCGGTGAGGACGCCGGAGAACTCGGAGAACAGCTCGTCTGCGGGCAGGGAGCACCGAGGCCCGTAGCAGCGCACGCCGTACTCCCCGTTCCCGCAAACAACGTTCTGCACAAGGTTGACGCACGCGATGTCGGCGAGGAAGAGCCCGTCACCTGTGTTGTCTCGCACGTCACAGCGCAGAAGCTGCGACGTCGACCCCCCCATCAGCACCGCGCCGATGAGGTTCCCGTTGAGCGTGCAGTCGACGGCGACAAGCGACGTGCCGCCGGCGGCGATCACGCCACAGGTGTTCCGCTCGAGCGCACAGCGCCGGAGATCGACCCGGGTGTCACCGTCACTGCCCACGCCCGCGGAGCGATGATCGGTGCAGGTGACGTGCTCCAGGGTGACGCGCCCCAGACCCTCCACGCACACGCCGAGATCGCCGTTGGCGGCAATGCGCGTGCCGTAGACGCGAACCCGCGGCTCGCGAAGGATCTCCGACGGATCGAGAAGCGTCAGCTCACCCACGGGCGCGAACCCAGCGAGGACGCCGCCCGACGCGTTCTCGCTGACGATGCCGTAGGTCATCTCGAGCTCCCCCGCTTCCAGCACAGAAACGCCGACGTCGTTTCCCTCGATGGCACAGCTTCGAAGCGACACAAACGCCGAGCCGTCGACGCGGACGCCGTCGCCCGCCCCGTCGCACACGACGCAGTCGGCGCACGCGAGCGACGAGACGCCGGTCGCCGCAAGCGCCGTGCCGTTCGCGCCGATCACCTGTGTTCGCAGCACCGTCGCCGAGGCGGTGTCCCCCACAACAACCGCCTCCGTCTCGGTCGAAGCGATCACGCTGTCGGCGATCACTGCGATCGACGATCCGGCGACCTCGATCGCTCGCAGGTCGCCGTCGAAGCGGGCGTCGCGAATCGTCGCCAACGCCGTGTCGCCGAGAGACACCGCGCACAGGCGATGTCCGGCGAACCGTGCGTCCAAAGCTGAGACAACGCTTCGGCCGCCGGCGTCGATCCCGGTCCAGTTCGCAGCAAGCTCAGTGTCTTCGGTGAGAAGACGCGCATCGTCTCCCAGCTTCAGAGCGGCGCCTCGCTGGTCCCGCAGGGCGCACGACAGCAGCTCGATCGTCGCCGCTCCGGAGCCAACGATCCCCTCGCCGCCGTCGCCGGAGAGAGCGACCTCCACAAAGCGCACTGTCGCATCGTGTACCGCAACGGCAGCGCCGGTGCATCCCGCCAGACGCAGCCCCTCGATGACGCTGCCGCTGGCTCCAGGGAGGACGGACACAAACCGCTTCGTCCCCGGCGTGGGCGCAAGCTCGCAGACGCCGCCGTCGCCGCTTAGCGTCAGCGGCTTCCACACGGTGACGCCCCCCACGTGTCGTCCCTGCCGAACGACGACCACCCCGCCGGGAGCGACCGCGTCGACCGCAGCCTGCACCGTCGGCAGATCGTCTGGAACGCCGATCTCCTCAAGTCTCTCAGACGAGGCCAACGGACCTCGAAGCCCGGGGGGGGCATAGCGACCGAGCGCCGCGCCGTTTCCGACGAACGCGTTGTCGCTTCCTGACACCGCCGCGCTCGCCTCCCACACCAGGAGGCCAAACTCGGCGTTCCTCTCGAAACGACAGCCGTCAATCGTCACCTCGGGCTCTCCCGCGATGTAGATCCCGCAACCGGCGTTGTCGGAGACCGTCAGGTCGCGGAGCCGCACAACGGCGTTCGCCGCAACCATGATGCCGTGGGGGAGATACCCGTGCGCGCCGACGATCGAAATGCCTTCAACGGTGACGGCGACCCCGCTCCGTGCCACCTGAAGAGCGGGGCCGGGGCCGGTTGGCGCAACGCGCACATGATTGGCGCCCCCAACGCCACGAAGGGTGATGTCTCTCCTCAAGGTCAGGTTCTCGGCAAAGGTTCCGGCGCTGACAAGAAGCGTAGCGCCTTCGGGGGCTGCGTCGATCGCCGCTTGCAATGAGTTGCCGGCGGAGACCGCAAGAGGAGGTTCGTCGGCTATCGTAGACGCGGCCCAACACAACGGAAGCAGCGTGCAGAAGAGAACGGTTGCTCCATAGTAACCGCGTCCGAGACGGCGCCCTGCGGGCACGCGCGGAGTGTGATGGTGTCTGGACATGTCTTTCCCCAAGACTACAGAGCCCCAAGCTGATGCACAAGAGCCAGACACCGAACGCCCCAGCAGACAGGGGCGCCTCGCCATGTCATCTTGCCGCGGTTGGCGGTTCGTTGAGCCCGGTCTATCCTGATGGTCGGCCATGGACACGGAGCAAGAACTCAACAGCGCGCGACGCCCGCTCACCGTCGTCGTCAACGACCGGATGCAGCGCGGCTACCGCTACGTGCTCACCGAGCCGATGGGCGAGCGGTTCGACCCTCGGTTCCTCCCGCAGCTCTCCCCCGCGGAGATGCTGCGGCTCGGCGTGTTCGGCGGGAAGTACATGACGGACTGCGCCGCGGAGTTCCCCGAATCATGGTTCGCCTCCGCCAAGCTGTCCCCGGAGCGGCGCAACCCGGGACTCAACCTCTTCGGCGTCGACGCATCGAAACCGCTCTCCTACTGGCGAGAGAAAGGATGGATCCACGACGACGATCCGCGGGGCTGGTTCCAGTGGTACTGCCGCTACTACATGGGACGACGCGGCCCCGATGACGACCGCCAGATCAGCCGGTGGCGAGCGATGCGTCGCCACGTGGCCCAGCTACGCAAGCACTGTCTCCGCGGCGACATCGCGTGCCGACCACGCCAGCGGCAGGCGCTCCTCCACTGGGCGTACGACAGCCGGCGACTGTAGCCTGCCGCACTCAGTAGACGCTGCGTCGACAGGAGCCCTGTGCCGCTCAGCCTTTCGGTTCAGTCTTCACCCTAAGTACACACACCTCGGCAACAGCATCCTGTGAACGACCAGCAGCTACCCGTAATTGCACACCCGCGACTGGCGGGATAACATCCCCGCTCGGAAAGGAGTCACATGCCTCAACGTAAGCAGATCCTCGACAAGATGTCCATCTACATCCCTCGGAAAAAGCTGGATGAGCGCCCCGTAGAACGACTCATGGCGCTCGCCGACAAGAGGGATCGATCGGTGAACTACCTGGTCGTCGAGGCCATCCTAGAATTCCTCAAGCGCGAAGAGAAGTAGC
>Ga0272444_10001196_pt1 | contig 25489 bp, 18 predicted proteins | sample SSMForm13_FD_201033 | JGI IMG/M metagenome (GOLD analysis project Ga0272444, IMG submission 201033) | Marine sediment archaeal communities from Little Sippewissett salt marsh, Falmouth, MA, United States - SSM-Form-13 | ecosystem: Environmental > Aquatic > Marine > Wetlands > Sediment ...
GCGCCGAGTTTCGGCGAGTTGTACTTCAACCAGGGTTACGTCGAAGGCAACCCCGACCTCAAACCCGAACGCGCGTGGCACGGCGACGCCGGGCTGTGTCTGCGCACGTCGTGGTTGGCGGTCGAGGGCGCGTACTTCCGCAGCGAAGTCGACGACCTGATCGAGTACACGCTGATCAGCGGTTTCCGCTACAAGCCGTTCAACATCGGCCGCGCGTTGTTGGAAGGCGGCGAGTTGTCGGCGCGGCTGTCGCCCTGGCGCAGGCTCGACCTGGCCGGCGCTTACACGCTGACCTATGCGACCGACGACACCGACCGCGCCAACCGCGAAGACAACCAGATCCCCGGCCGCCCGCGATACGCCGGCTTCGGCCGCGTCGAAACCCACGCGGGCATTTTCCACCCCTTCGCCGAGTATCACTACGTCGGCGGCAATTACATCACCGCCGCCAACACCAAGCTGCTCGACGCGCGCCATATCCTCAACGCCGGTCTGCTGCTGCGGCCGGATGCGTCGACGCGCCTGTCATTGGAAATGAAAAACGCGCTGGACGACCGGGCGGTCGACGTGCGCGGTTTTCCGCTGCCGGGGCGGGCGATGTACCTGACGATGGAGCGTTCGTTTTAGCCGGGTTTTTTGACGGTGATCGCTTCGATGAGAAAATCGATGAAGCGTTCGGACAAGTCCTGAATGTACTCGCGAGTCAGTTGCGGATTGATGATCCATTCGTTCCAGATGTGATGGATCCAGCCGTGCATCAAGTTGGTTATGACTTCAAAGTCGATATCCGGGCGGATATAGCCGGTATCGATGTCACGTTGCACTTTGTCCATGATTTTGCCCTGCAAATCGCCGATGTAAGCTGTCATAAACTGGTCGACTTTTTCGCCGATTTTCGGATTGCGCAGAGCGATGGCGAGAAATTCGACGCGGAAGGCGTAGTTGCCCGGGTCTTCGCGAACGGTGGGCAGAATGGCGTTGACGACCGCGCGAATCCATTCGACCGGTTTTTCATATTGAAGCAGCGCTTTGCGGGCGCGCTCGATTTCGGCTTTGACGATGTTTTCGAAGACGAGGTAAACCAGGTCGTACTTGTCTTCGGCGATGTGATAGAGGCTGCCCTTGCTCACGCGGGCCAAACGGGCGACGTCGTCGAGTTTGGTTTTTTCGATGCCCTGTTTGGAAAACAGTTGAAAGGCCGCCTTGAGAATGGCTTCGCGCCGTTCTTCGGGTTCGCGCGTTTTCGGGCTCACAATTAATTCCCACTCTGGTTGTTTTGCTTGGCGCCGGTCGCTCCGAAAAGGGTGAGGTCGATCGCGTTCTGACCGGGGTCGAGCAACACGATGCGGGCCCGGTTGATGACGGTTTCCATTTTTTTCATGTACAGGTCGGTGCGCGTAACCTGGCGCGCCTGGCGATATTCTTTGAGGATGGCGAGATAGCGCTCGGCGTCGCCGCTGGCTTTTTTCACGCGTTCGTCGGCCTGCGATTCGGCTTCGCGCAGAATTTGCTCGGCGCGTCCGCGGGCCCGCGACATTTCGCTGGTGCCGCGCCCTTCGGCGATGTTGATCTTTTTCGATTTTTCCGACTTGGCGTCGGCGACGCGGCGGAAACTGGCGGCGGCTTCGCTCGGCGGGCGGACGGCGACCAGCGTCGTCGAGACGATGGAGACGCCGGCCTGGTAACGGTCGAGCGTTCTTTGCGCGAGCGTGCGCAGGTTGACCTGGATTTCGCTTTTGCCTGTGGTCAGCACTTCGTCGACGTTCATCCCGGCGACCAACTCGGTCACGGCGGCGGAAATGACCTCGGCCGTGATCTTCGACCAATCTTCCGCGCCGATCAGAAAATGGTTGTAGTCGCTGATTTTGTATTGCAGCGCGATATCCAACTCGATGATGTTTTCGTCGCCGGTGACCATCGAGACGACCTCGCGCCATTCGCCGGCGAGGTTCATGCGGCGCATTTCGGAAGTGTTGGTTTTGACCACGCGCTGAATCGGCGGCGGCAGTTTGAAATGAATGCCGGGGGCGATATCGTCGCGGGTCAGGTTGCCGAAGGTGAACACGGCGCCGGTCATGTTGGTCGGTACGGTGAAAATGCCCGAGAGCAGTACGATTACGGCGAGCGCCGCCAGCATCACGAGCAGCGCGGTCTTACGACGTCGACGCCAGAAGCGCACCGCGGTCTGGATCAGGCGGACGTCAACACTGGCGGCCGGTTCGCTCAAGGGCTGCCTCGTTCGATCATGCGCCACAGATCGGAATCGGAGCGCAGGAAGATGGTCGTGTTCGGGTCGATGATTTTGTCGTAGGCCTCCAGCTTGCGCAGGAAGCGGTAGAAGTCGGGGTCGGCGGCGTAGGCGGCGCCGTAGATTTTAATCGCTTCGGCTTCGCCGCGACCGCGGATGGTCTCGGCTTTGCGCTTGGCTTCGGCGATGATCTTGCGTTTTTCCAGGTCGGTGCCGGCTTCGATTTTCAGCGCTTCCTCGTCGCCTTCGGAGCGGTAACGGGTGGCGATGCGGTCGCGTTCGGCCTGCATGCGCTTGATCACGCTGGCCCGGTTCTGCGCCGGGAAGTTGAAGGCGTTGATGCGCACGTCGACGATTTCCACGCCGTAATCTTCGCGAGCCGGGCGGGCGACGGCTTCGGTGATCTTGCCGTTGATCTCGTTCAATTTCACATTTTCCGCTTCGATGTTGATGAAGTTGGACAGCGGGTATTTACCGACGACTTCGCCGGTGGCGGCGGTAAGGATGTCGAGCAGGCGGGCATCGGCGCCGCTGCGATTGCGCACGGTGGCGAGGAATTTGTGTTCGTCGGCGATTTTCCAAACGGCGAAGCTGTCGACAAGCAAGTTTTTCTTGTCTTGCGTGAGAAACTCGGTCGGCTCGTGGTTGAATACCAGCAGCCGCCGGTCGAAGCGGATGACTTTGTCGATCGGCCAGGGGAACTTAAGGTGCGCGCCGGGCTGATACACCTGCGCCTGCGGACTGGCGAAGCGCGTGAGGATCGCCGATTCGGTGGCTTGCACCATGAATATCGACGTGCTCAGCCAGAACAAAACGACCAGGCCGATGACGGTCAAGGTAAATTTGCCGAAAATCTTCATGACTCAATCTCCCGCGGTCAACAATCCCGCCCGGTTGCCGATGTCGCCGCTCCACAGGCGGAAGCGGCCATTGCGGGCCACGTCGGGGGGAAGGATAAACTTGCGCGTTTGCGGCAAGGTTCTTTCCATCGCTTCAAGGAACATGCGGAAGCGCGTCGCTTCGCGGTATCGGCGGTAGGCTTCCCGTCGCGCGGTGAAGCTTTCCGCCCGCCCGCTGCCGTCGGCGATGACCTCCAGCGCGTCGGCCTCGGCGGCGGCTTCGATTTTCGCCGCTTGTCCACGCGCCTTGGGCAACGCGGCGGCTTGCGCTCCGTAGGCTTTGTGAATACGTGTCTGCCGGTCTTCCATCGCGCTGGCCACTTCGCGGAACTTGGCGACGACCTCGACCGGCGGATGTAGATCGACGATATAAATCTGCAGCAATTCGACGCCGATGCCGTAGCGATCAAGCAACATCTGAGCTTCCTGTTTGATCGTCGGCGGCATCAGATTGCGTTGTTCGGTCAGCACGTTGTCGATGGTCTGTACGGCCATGTGTTCGCGGATGACGCTGGCGACGGCGAGGCTGACCAGGTCTTCGTTTTTCGCGTAATCGAAGAAAAAGGCGGAGGGATTGCTGATGCGGTAGTGAATGGCGAACTTGGCTTCGAGCTGGTTTTCGTCGCCGATCAGGTAGAGCGATTCCTCCGGCTTGTTGTGCATCGTGGTGAAAAAGCTGTGCCAACCGGTGTCCAGACGTTGCACCGGATTTTTCTTCCATTGATCGAGCAGCTTCATGTCGGTGCGGAAGCCGAGATCGGTTTTTCGCATTTCCTTGACGCGGTAGATCTCGACCCGCTCGAACGGTCGCGGCAGGCGCACATGCAACCCGGGCGGGATGTCGGCTTTGACCAGCCGGCCCAGGCGCAGTTTGTAAGCCGCGCTGCCGGGCGGCACGGTGTAAAGGCCGGTCAGCAGGTAGACGATCAGGGCGATGGCAACCACCGCGACCACCAGCCGCCGCCGGTTGAAAATCATCCGGCCGCGCGAATCACCGATCGACTCGGGCGCGAGCAGGCCCAGGAACAGCAGCATTCGTCCGCCGACGCCGCGCATGCTTTGCCATTTTTCCGTCCAGTTCAGACGCGAGAAGCTCAGCGTCAACAGCACGAGCAGCGCGATGGCGGAGAGAATCTGCACCAGTTTCCAGAACCCGAAACCGCCCTCGGCGCTGATGCGGCTGACCACCTCCAGCCCGGTGACGCCTAAAAACCAGTTCAGCGCCAGGCCGCAGGCCACCGAAGCAACGGCGATGGCGGTCAGGTAAAGCCGCACAAAGCGGCGGCCGAAACTGTGATGGAGCAGAATCAGCGAGGCCAGGTTGGTCGCCGGTCCGGCCATGAGAAAAACCAATGCGGCGCCGGGCGACAGCCCTTTGAGCAGCAGGATGGCGGCGATCGGCGTCGACTCGACGGCGCAGACGTAAATCGGAATGCTGATCAACAGCATGAACAAAATGCCGCCCAATTGGCCGCCGGGCATGTTCTCGACCCAGTTGCTCGGCAGCAACGCGGCGATGGCGCCCGCGGCGGCAATGCCGACCACCAGCCAGATCGAGATATCGTCCATCATTTCGCGGAAGGCGTAACGATTGGCGTCGGCGGCCAGCACCCGCAAGGGCACCGGGGCGTCGGCCGCTTCGGCTTGTTCGCCGGTTGTCTGTTCTCCGTTTTTATCTTTGCGGAAAGCGGGCAGGGTGGTGAACGCCGCGGTCAGCGAACGCCAGAAACCGCCTGGGCCGACCACGTGGTAATCGTCTTGTTCATGTTCTTCGTGGCAGCTTTCGCAGACGATCGTTTCGCTTGGTTCGGGCTCGGGGGGTTGGTGATCGTCGTCGTCGGGCCGATCGGTGCGTGAGGCGACCGATAAAATTGCCGCGAACATCGAATTGATAAACGCGGTAATCGGCCGCACCACGGCCATCAGCGGTCCGAGCAGACCCCAGGTGATGATTACGGTGTCGATGCTCGTTTCCGGCGTGCTGATCAGAAAAGAAAGGTTCGATTCGCGGCTGGCGCCCTTTTCTTTGAGGCCGATCGACAACGGCACCACGCCGCAAGAGCAGATCGGCAGCGGGATGCCGAACAGGCTGGCGTAGACGGCGCTGCGCAGGTTGGTGTGACCGAGATAGCGGTGCACCCCGCGGGTGGGGATCATGATTTTCAGCCAGCCGGCGAGAAACAAGCCGAGCAGCAGAAAGGGCGCGGTTTCCAGAAAGACCAGGTAGATCATCCGGAAAATGCCGAAAATAATGTTCACAAAACCGCCCAAGTCAAAACCCCGCAATATTCAATACATGCGAGAGAGTAAGTAGTTATCACGTCGCTGTCAAGCGAGCCGCGCCGTAAAAACGACCGACTTTGGCGAAAAACGTGAAAGCCAAAAGTTACATGTTGATTTTATTTTCATTAACAATATAATTCTTGCACTCCTGTCCGAGCGGAATTTTTTCTTTCTCCATTTCGAACATCTCCCCATAAGAAAACGACAGACCTTTATCATCGGAAAGGTAGACCTGTGTCTGTTTTTCAGACCGAGTTGTTACTTGTGTATCCGTCGTTGTCGTCGGATTACCAACGCCTGAAAACCGTCGAGCGAACCCTCGCGCGGCGTCCGTCGTTGGGTATGCAATATTTGATGGGTGTACTACGGCGGGCGGGCGTCGGGTATGTTTTTCACGACCAGGTGTTGGATGACATCTCGCTGCCTCAATTAATTGAGCAGGTACGCCGGCAAGCAATTCCGACGGTCGGCCTGCATGTGAACTACATGACAACGGATAAGGTGTGCGGTTATATCGCCGCCTTGAAAAACGATACGGCGGCCAAGGTGATCGTCGGCGGGCCGGGGACGCTGGAGGCCGAGCGTTTCGTTGCGGCGGGCGCCGACGCGGTGGTGATCGGCGAGGCGGAAACGCGACTGCCGAAAGTACTGGCGGCGCTGCGCGAAGATTGCGGATTGGCCGATATTCCCGGTTTGTGCCTGCCCGGCGGTGACGGACCGCACCGCACCCCGGCGGCCGGGCGCATCGAAGACCTGGAAAGCCTGCCGTTTCCTTATCGTCCGCCGGAGTTGATCGGTCGCTACGGTCACGATGCCAATCCGGCCGAGCATCGCCCGAACATCAGCCTGATGGCGTCGCGCGGTTGCCCCTATCGTTGCTCTTTCTGCAACACGCCGCAGCTTTGGTCGAATCGGGTGGTTTTTCGCAGTCCGGCGCATACCTTCGCGGAGATCGACGAAATCTTCGCGCAATGGCCGAACGCCTACCTGACGTTTATCGACGATGTCTTCGGCCAAAACGCCGCCTGGATCGAAGAGTTTTGCCAACGGGCGATGAGTCGCGACAAGCCATTTAAATGGATGTGCATCCTCAATCCGCTCAGCCTGGGGAAAAACGCATCCCGCTTGCTTCCGCTGATGGCCGAGGCCGGGTGCAATTGCATTTCCTGGGGCGGGCAGTCGGCCGATCCGGACGTTCTGACGGGAGTCAATCGCTCGCGCCGCGAGCCGGAAAAGCTGGCCGAAATGGTGAAGCTATGCAAACAGAACAATATTCTTTCGGTGGTCACCTACATTTTCGGCCTACCGGGCGATACGCTTCAAACAATCGAAAAAAGCGTGGCCTGGACGCTGAAGCACCGGCCGGACTTCGCCGATTATCATCCGCTGCTGGTGCTGCCGAAATCGGATCTGGCGCGCGATTACGATAGCCTTCCTTTGACCGAACTGAATAGTGATGACATCGAGCATGCCATGGCCAACGCCTATCGCCGTTTTTACCTGCATCCGAAAGTGATCGCGCAGTTCATCCGGCTGGTGTTGCGCCACAACCCGCGTTTTTTCCTGCGGCTGCCGCGATTGCTGCTGCGGTTGCTGAATCTGGCGTTGTTCCAGGGCGAAGCCGACGAGCCCGAACCCGAATTGAACGTCAAACGAGTTCCGCAACCGCTTCCGCGCTGACCTGTCTGCCCGTCTTGCGCTTGCCGCCGCCGCGCCTTGCCGATAGACTTTCTTTTCTGTTTGTCGCAACCGATTTGCCGGGGAGGCGTGTTGGCCGATCGCCAACGAGTTTTGCTGATTAATGTGCCCATCACCTGGGCGGGAAAAAGGCGACCGGTGTATCCGCTCGGCCCGGCGTATATCGGCAGTTACCTGCAGCGCGAGCGGGGCTATGAAGTCGATCTGATCGACCTGAATGTCGAGCCCGATCCCGACCGCGCGTTGAGCAACCTGTTGCGCGATTTCGCGCCCGATGCCGTCGGCGTGTCTTTGCGCGACGCCTTCTTTTTCGATGAGCCGCAGTTGGGCAACCTCCAACGCGTGCTCGATATCGTCAAGCAATACGGCGACCTGCCCGTGTTCGGCGGCGGGGCGGGGATGTCGCTGTACGCGCCGGGATTTCTGCGCGAAGCGCCGTTGTTGGACGCGGTAGTGTTCGGCGAGGGCGAAACGGGCGCGGCCTCGTGGCTGTGCGGTAAGCCGACCGGCGTTTGGACACGCGGCGACGATGGCCCGAGGATGGCGATGCCGCCGCAATTTTTGCCGGCCGAGCAGATCAAGCGGCCGCAGATCGCCTGGCCGCATCTGGATCCCAAACGTTACCGCTACCTCGGCGTGCAGACCAAGCGCGGCTGTCCGCACAACTGCGATTTCTGCCCCGAGCCTTCGCTGGTCGGGCGCAAGCTGCGGTTGTTCGATTTGCACGAGGTGACCGCGGCGGTCGACGATGCCGTTGACGCGGGCGTGCCGGAAATCTTTTTCGTCGACACGATTTTCGACAAGCCGGTTAAGCACAGCGCGGCGCTGCTGCGCGAACTGGCCAAACGAGACAGACTGAAACTGCACATGTACGTGCACGCCGAGAGCCTGACGCGCGAGTACGTCGATTTGCTGGCCGCGGCCGGCGCGAAGCTGATTTACATTTCAGTCGAAAGCGCTTCACCCAGTGTGTCGCAGGCCATCGGCGCGCCGACGTCGGTGCAGGCGGTGGAAGCCAACAAAGCCAACTACGAGCGCCACGACCAAATCGGCGTGCGGTACAGCTACATGGTCGGCTTGCCGGAAGAACGCCTGCGCGACCTGGCCGCCACCTTCGCACACATGATCAAGGTTTTCGTGCGCGGTCGCCTGCGCACCTTGCCCTACTTCGAACCGTTCAACCCGACACCCGGCTCGGCGCTGTTCTCCCGGCTTTACGGCGACGCCCCCGAAGCCTACGACGTGCGCCGCTACCGTCTGTATCGACCGGGGTGGTCGTTTTATTTTATTTTCATCCGGCTGCTCGGCCGCTTCGCCGACGCCGTCGGACTACTCTGGACTACCTCTGACAGTCGCCGCCGGAAGTCCGTTGAAAACATCCGCACGGCGAACCATCCCGAATAAACCAGAGGCTTTCCCGCCTGCTTCGACGCCGCTGTCGCACACGTAACCGCCTGCGATTGTTTGCATTCACCCGGACCCTGGGCTAGATTGGCGCGGTCGAGAAAACGCCGTCGCGGCGGCGGAAACGGAGCTTGTTGATGAAGATCATGCTGGTCAATCCGGCAACCTGGCTGGGCGATTACGCGATCTATCGCAAGCTGATTGTGCCGCCGATTCCGCCGCTGAGTCTGTGTTACCTCGCCGCCGTCGCCGAACAGGCCGGGCACCAGGTCGACGTCTACGACCAATTCAAAGACCGCCAGCCCAACGAAGAACTCGCCCGCCGCATCGTCGACGAAGGCTACGACGTGGTCGGCGTCACCTGTCTGGTGCTGTCGGACCGCAACGTGCGCGAATTCGGCAAAAGCCTGCGCGAAGCGAGTTTTTCCGGGCGCATTGTGCTGGGTAATACCCATGCAGCCAGCCTGCACGAGTCGTTTCTTAAGGAAGGTTGTTTCGACGCCGTCGTGCACGGCGAGGGCGAGTACGCCTTTGTCGAACTTCTCGATGCCTTCGCCGGCAAGCGCGAACTCGACGAGGTCGCCGGTATTTCCTTCGTTCGCGACGGCCGGATTGTGGACACCGCGCCGCGGGAACCGGTGCAGAAGCTCGACGAATTGCCGTTCCCGGCCTGGCGCAAAATCGACATGCAGCAGTACGACACGCACCCGATGCTGTTTCTTTACGAACCGGCGGCGCCGATTCAAGCCTCGCGCGGCTGCCCCTACAACTGCTTCATGTGCGTGCAGGACGCGATGCTCAAGCGCTTCCGCGTGCGGACGCCGGCGAGCGTGGTCGACGAGATTCTGTGGAACGTCGACGAAATCGGCGTGCACAATTTCGGTTTTCTCGACAGCTTTTTCCCGCCCAACACCAAGTGGGGCTGGGAGTTCGTCGCACAACTGCACGAGCGGTTGGACGGTCGCAAGATCGGCTTTTACGTGGAAACGCGTACCGATCACGTCGACGGCGAACTGTTTGCCGCGCTGGTCGAGGTCGGCTGCAAAAACGTGATGGTCGGCTTCGAATCGTCCAGCGACGAGACGCTGGAAAAAATGAACAAGGGCACCACCGCCGAGCAGGGTCGCAAGGCGATGGCGGCGCTGCGCAAGCTCGACGTGGCGACCACCGGCTTTTTCATGATCGGCTTCCCTTGGGAAACCGAAGAGATGGTGCGCGACACCGTGCGCTACGCGTTGGACCTGGCGCCGGATATCCTCAAATTCAACATCGTCACGCCGCTGCCCGGCAGTCAGATGTTCGAAGACATGCGGCAGGAAATCGGCGAGGACCAGCTCGACTTCGCGCTGTTCACCGGCTGGACCGACATGACCTCGGGCGTCAAGCCGGTCAGCTTTTCCAACGTGCCGACCGACCGGCTGCTGTGGCATCAGCGCACCGGCATGATGCGCCATTTCATTCGCCCGCGCATTCTGTGGCGGCATTTGAAACTGGGCACCTTCCGCTGGAAAAACCTGCCGTCCTTTTTCATTTTGGGCCGCAACATGTTACTCGGCAGCTTGCGGAGTCTGTTGGGCAAATGAAGGTCGTACTCGTCGTTCCCGGATCGGTGATGGTGCAGGACATGAGTCCGGCCGCGCGGCGCCTGGCGATGTTCATGCCGCCGTTGGGCATGGTCGGTCTGGCCACCTATCTCAACGAACACGATATCGAAACGACGATCGTCGACGCGGTCCGCGACAACCTCGACCCCGCGCAATGCGCCGAAGCGATTGCAGCGCAGCAACCGGGGCTGGTCGGCGTTTCGGTGCTGACCTTCAGCTACCACTACGTCGTGCAACTGTCGGCGGCGCTGCGCAAACGATTGCCCGGCGTGCCGATCGTCATGGGCAACCTGCACGCCGCGTTGTTCCGCGAACGAATTCTGACGCAGGGCGAAGCCGATTACGTGGTTGTCGGCGAAGGCGAGCAGACGCTGTTGGATCTGGCGCGCGGTCTGGCTGCGGGCGAGGTCGGCGACATTCCCGGCTTGTCCCGGCGCAACGGCGACGGATGGCGCGACGGCCCGCTCGGCGGCTGCATCGCCGATCTGGACAGCCTGCCGCGTCCGGATTGGTCGTTGATCGACATCGCCTGGTACATGCGCTCGACGCTGCCGTTTCTGCGCGAGCCGATGATGTCGATCAGCACCGCGCGCGGCTGCCCCTACAACTGCACGTTCTGCTCGCAAGACAAATGGAATCGCGTTTTCCGCCACCGCAGCATCAGTTCACTGCTCGACGAAATGGAGTGGCTGCACGAACGGTGGGATTCGCGCCTGGTCGGCATCATCGACGGCACCTTCCCCTGGACGATTCCCGAAGGGCATGAGTTCTGTGGCGCGTTGCGCGAACGCGGGCTGGAGAAGCGTATGCGTTGGGTGTGCGAATCGCGACTGGATCAGATCAGCCCCGAGCTGCTGCGCGAGATGGCCGCGGCCGGTTGCGCCTACATCATGTACGGTTTCGAGTCGGGCGATCAGCACATGCTCGACGCGATGAACAAGGGCACGAACGTCGAACACAACCTGGCGATGGCCCGGGCTACGCGCGCGGCGGGCATCGACTTCCACGCCTTTTTCATCATGGGCTATCCCGGAGAAACGGTACAGTCGGCGCGCCGTACGATCCGCTACGCGCTGAAAACCGGCGCGACCACCCTCAAGGTGCACCTGGCGATGCCGATGCCCGGTTCGGCCTTTTACGAGCAGGTGCGCGATCAGATTGACGTCGATTTCGCCGACCCCGAATCATCGCGCGGTTTTTCCAGTTGGAACAATTGGTCGCTGCTGTACGGCAAGCCGGTGTACGTCCCCGACGGCATGAGCGCCCGCACGCTGATGCGGCTTTACTGGCTGGCCCACCTGGCGTTTTACGGGCGGCCCTGGAAGCTGGCGGCGCTGCTGGCCCGCGGCATCATGCGGCCGGGCACGCTCTGGGCCGGGGCCAAGGTTTTTCTCGCCGGCATCCTGAGCCGTGGGCGGAAAAAATAGCGTAGGAAACCGGTAACAACGTTGCTTCCAACCGGCTCCGATCCCGTAAAATAGCTTCAATCCATTGACATTTTGCGCCGATCCGTGGATAAAATATAGGTTCCTGACGGAGAGGAAAATCAATGGCAAAATCGCGCGACATCAAAAAAATCATGTTTGTCCGGCCGCCCGGAAAGTTGTGGCCGATCATCAACGAATCCGACAACTTTTTGTTGCCGTTGGGTTTCCCCTGCCTGGCGGCGTATCTGCGCGAGCGCATGCCCGACCTGGAAATTCAGATCATCGACTGCTTGCCGCTGCAGATCGGCTGGTCGTCGCTGCGGCAGATCATCGCCCGTGAAAAGCCCGACGTGTTCGGCGTCGGCGACATGATCGTCTACATGAAAGAAGGCATGCGCGCCTGTAAACTGGCCAAGGAAATCGCACCCGACGTGATCACCGTCGCCGGCGGCCATTTCCACAGCCATCTGCCGGAATATTCTTTTGAAAACTACCCCGAGCTGGATTACATCGTCCGTTGGGAAGGCGAGGAATCGTTCACGCAACTGCTGACCGCGTTGCGCGAAGGCGGCGACCTGAACCAGGTCGGCAATCTCGCTTACCGCGACGGCGAGGGCAAAGTCATCACCACCAAGCCGCTGCCGCTGATCGAACCGCTCGACAGTTTGCCGATCCCCGCCTACGACCTGACGCCGATCGACAAGTACGCGCCCTTCGGCAAACTGTGGCCCAAGGCGATCACCATTCAGGGATCGCGCGGCTGCCCCTTCGCCTGCAATTTCTGCTCGTGGACGGCGCTGGAAGGCGACCACGTTGTGGAAAACGGAAAGATACAGATGCGGCCGGTGTACCGCGCCAAAAGCGCCGAGCGGATGCTGGAAGAAATCGACCTGCTCTATAACAAATACGGCGTGCGTTACTTATTCTGGGCCGAGGGCACCTGGAATTACGACACCGAAATGATGAACACGCTGGCCGAGGGCATCATCCAGCGCGGCTACAAGCTGGGCTGGTGGGCCTTTACCCGCGCCGACCTGCTGCTGGAGCAGGAAAAAGCGGGCGTGCTGGAAAAGATGGTGCGCGCCGGTTTTTCGCACGCGCTGTTCGGCGGCGAGCGTCCGGAAGACAACGAGCTGGAATTCATCGGCAAGACGGGCATCAGCCGCGACGCCTTGATGGACGCCTGCCACCTGCTCGAGCGCAAATACCCGAGCGTGTTCCGCCAGGCGACGTTCGTCACCGGCATCCGCACCGAAACGCCGGAGACGCTGTATCACCTGGGCAAGTACTCGCGCGACTGCCACCTCGACTTCGCCGCCTACCACCCGATCATGCCTTATCCGGGCACGCCGCTGTGGCATCAGGCCAACGCGAACAACTGGATCGAGGAGTGGGACTTTTCCAAATACGACATGTTCTACCCGATCATGCCTTCCGAGCACATGTCGCGGGATGAGATTGCCAAAATCAACGAAAAACTTTACCTGGGCTTCGTCATGCGTCAGCCGTTCCGCTACCTGCGCGGCATGTTTTCGCGGATCCGCATTCGCCGCCGGCTGCATCGCTGGTTCATGCTGAGCATGATGCGGGTGGTGGTCGTCGATCTGTGGAACGCGCTGCTGGGCCGTAAGAGCTTCGACGGCTTCGCCGCCACCAGCAAGCTCTGGGAGCCCAAGTGGTATGATTCCTGATCGCTCGCCCGAAAGAAGCACAACTTTTTTATGAACGCCGACCGACCGCGCGTGCTGCTGCTCAATCCGCCGCATCGCCGCGCCGTGGTGCGCGACTGCTATTGCAGCGAAATCATGAAAGCGGGCTATTACTGGCACCAGCTCGACCTGCTGGTGCAGGCGGCGTTGCTGGCCGAGTACGCCGAGGTGAAGTTGATCGACGCGGTGGCGGCGAACATTTCGCCGGAAACCGTGCTGGCCCGCGCGCGCGAGTTTCGTCCCGATTGGGTGTTGTGCCTGGTGGCGGAAATTGTGGAAGCCGACGATTTCGCCTTCGCCGGAAAATTGCGCGCGGCCTTGCCCGACAGCCGGTTGTTTGCCTCGGGCGACGTTTTCCTCGAAACGCCGGAGCAGACGCTGGCGGGCTGGCCCGCCTTCGAGGGCGTACTGACCGAATTTATCTCGCCCGCCTTCGCCGAAATGGTGCGCGGCGATGAGCCGTCTTACGACCTGGCGTTGCGCGACGGCGACGGCGTGCGTCTGCTGCCGCGCTCGCCGGCCAAAACCTTTTCCTACCCGGCGGTGCCCGACCTGTTCGATCCGCGCCATTACCGGCTGCCGTTTCACGGCGGCGAAAAGTTCGCCAGCGTGTTGGCGTCCTACGGTTGCCCCTTCACCTGCCGCTTCTGTCACGTGCCGGCGCTGGGCTACAAGGCGCGCGATTCGCAAGAGACGCTGTCCGAAATCGCCGACGCCTACCGGCAGGGCTACCGCAACTTCTACATGCGCGACGCCACCTTCGCCGTGAAGCGCGAACCGGCGCTGACGTTGTGCGCGGGCATCGCCGAGCAGGCGCCCGGGATTCGCTGGAACGTGTTCACACGCGCGGATCTGCTCGACGACGAATTGCTCGACGCCCTGGCCGCGTCAGGCTGTGCGGTGGTGCAGATCGGCGCCGAATCGCTCGACGACGACGTGCGGCGTAAGGTCGACAAAGCCTTCGACCTCGATCACCTGCGCCGAATCCTCGCCGGTTGCCGCGACCGTGGCATGTTGACGTCGCTGCACTTTGTGGTCGGTTTGCCCGGCGACGACTGGATCCTCTCCGACCGCGCCGCGAGCGACCTGCGCGCGCTTGACCCCGATTACCTTTCGCTCAACGTGCTGCGCCTGCGGCCGGGCACTGCGCTGCGCCGCGAGGGCTATGCGATCGGCGAGGCCGACCTGACCCGCTGGCGCGCCGTCGCCCGACGGTTGAATCTGCGTTTTTATTTACGCCCCGGGCGCATCGCCGCCGAGTTGGTACGCTTGAAAGATCCGCGCAGCGTCATGCGTGCCGCCGGTTTGTTCGCGTCGATGTTCGTGGGGCGTCGTCGCTAGGCGTTCAATCCAACCAGCCGAGTTTGTTCAATTCGCGGTACAGAATTTCAGCGACCAGGCGGTTGCCCTGTTTGGTCAGGTGGCAGTGGTCGACCAGCAGCCGCAGGGACGGGTCTTCGGCGTTCATGTAATCGGGTTCGGGCGTGTCGAACAACTTTTGGAACTCCGGGCGCAAATCGATGTAAGCGACGTTGTCGTAGTTCTGCGCCAACTCTTCCATCACGCGGAAATAGTTGTCTTGCCCGGCGCGGAAGGCCGGGTTGTTGTCGACGTGGCTGATCATCACCAGACGCGCGTTTTGCGCGGAGACGGCATTGATGTAGCGCAGCATGTTTTCGCGGAACTCGGTGGGCGAGACGCGCGGTTTGCCGCCGGCGCCGGTTTCGTCCCAGATCGGTTTTTCCGATTTGACGAAGCCGAGGATGAAGCGGCGATAAATGGTGAAGATTTTGCTTTTGTTGAACCGGTAGAGCAGCCTTTTGGCGATGCGCCCGTTGATCTTGGCGGCTTCGCGGTCGGTGAAGCTCATGCGGCGGGCGTCGTTGGTCGCGTGCGAAACGGCGACCAGCTTGACGTCGTGATCGCTTAGAATTTCTTCGGCCAGCAGCGACGACTGGTGCGAGCTGTAGCCGGGGAAGGCGTAGTTGACGACCTTGAGTCCGGCGCGTTGCGGGTCGGCGGCGAGGCGTTCCTGCAAAAATTCGGGATAGCTTCCGTTGTCGGGACGTGGCCAGCCGTAGACGATGCTGCCGCCGAAAAAGACGATGCAGTCGGCCGGCGGTGTCTGTTCGAGCTGGGCGGTGACGCCGGCGAAGCGGTCGAGCGGAATCCAGAACAGTTTGGGATCTTCGCGCAGATCGGGCCGGTCGGTGAAGGTGCCCTGCACATTGAAGAAAGTGGGATCGTGCAGGCCGGGCGCGATTAATTGCAGCAGCAGTTCGGCGACGAGGATCAGGGCGACGATGACAAGCAGCGGCATCAGTCGGCGTCGCAGCGAGGCGGAGGGGCGTGAAGAATCCGGCGTTGCGTTCATGGCGCAGGTGTAGCATCGACCCCGGCGCTTTTCAAGTTGGCGCGCCCCGTTGCCACCGCGGGCGCGCGGCTGGTATGTTTCGTTGAACTTTTCCCGCGAGTCAAAAGAGCATGAATCGACTGACCGCCAACACAGAACCAAGCCGCGAACGCTGGTTTTGGATCGCCGCAGGCCTGGTGGTGTTGCTGGCCGGAGTGCTGCGTTTCGCCTGGTTGACCGACAAGCCGTTTTGGATGGACGAGATCTTCACCACCTACAACACCGAAAGCGTGCCGCTGACCGATCAGTTTTTAATCAACGTGTTTTCTCTGTTTTATCTGGTGTTGCTCAAGGTCGTCATGTTTTTCCGCAACGGCGAATTCGTTTACCGCGCGGTATCGGCGCTGTCGTCGACGGCGGGCGTAGCGATGCTGATCGTGCTGGTGCGGCAACTGGCTACGCGACGTGCGGCGTTGCTGGCCGGCCTGTTTATGGCGTTGTCGGTGTTGGACATCTACTACGCGCAGGAGGCGCGGCCGTATGCGCCGGCCAACCTGCTCGTGTTGTTGATGGCCTGGCGCTGGGCGCATTACCTGCGTATGCCGACGGTGGTCAACCGCAACTGGTTCCTGACTTTCGCCGGGTTGGGGATGATGACGGTTTTCTCCGTCGCGTTTCTGTTCGGGTTGGCATTGTTGATGCTGCTGCTTTGGCCGCCGGCGCAAGGCCGGCAGGCGGGTTTCTGGGCGCGGGTGCGCGGCAACTTCCGGCATTATCGCCTGAAGGGAACGTTGGCTTTTTTCGGCGGATTGTCGCTGATCGTGTTCGCTTCGTTGTTTTACTTCGGCCAATTCGTCAAAGAGGTCATTCAGGTTCCCGGCTATCCGGGCGTCGATCAAATCAAGGTCGTGCTGGAAATTTCGCGGTTCATGGCCGGCGACCAGACTGTTTTGTGGGCTCTGTTCATCGTCGGCGCCGCGGCGGGTGCGATCTGGCTGTTTCCGCGCCGGGGCCGCAGTTGGATGCCGTCGATGATTCTGTTTTACCTGCCGGTGCTCGGCGGGTTGTTGACCTTCTCCTTTCACCTGCTGACCTTCAAAATGGCGGTGCGCTACTTGTTGGTCGTCTTTCCGTTCTGGGTCGCGCTTTGGGCCATCGGCGTCGATCGCCTGTTGTCGCTGGTCTCCGAGGCGAAAGGTGCCGGTCACGGAATTGCCGTTGCCGTCGTCGCCGTGATCGCCGTGTTTGCCGCTCCGCATCTGCAAACCTATTTCACTTCGCCGGTCAAGTGGATCTGGACCGCCGACTACCATGCCGAACATAATTTTGTTTGTGAGCATTGGCAGGACGGCGACGCGGTGCTGGGCTACGAATGGAACAACTTCGAAGTGCTCTATCATTTTTCCAAACCGTGCCCGGAGACGAAGCAGAAACCCAATCGGCTGTTTGTCTTTGAAGAAGTCGATTTCGGCGACAACCGTCTGAACTTTACGCGCTTGATGGATCCACAAGACGAGCGAAGCACCGTGTTATGGATCAACGGCGAGACCGAGCGGCTGACGATTCCCTATCCGGTCAAGCGGGTTTGGGTTCCGATCGTGCATACTGTTCGCAGCGAAAAGTCCAACGATTTGATGCCCTGGTGGCGTCGCGATCCCAATGCGTTTGCTTCATTCACCCTCGATTTTCCCGACGGCTCGGTCGTGGTGAAACAGGACGGCGCGCTGTTGCTTCGACTCCCCAATCCCTCGACCGATCCGCAGGTATTGGAAGTCGGCGCGCTGATGAAGAATTTTAACGCGATCGCCAAAGAGTTGTTCAAGAAGTTGGAAGAAAGCGGGGACGTACCGGCGGCGATCGGGATGTAACAACTTGACAGCACAGTCGCGCGCATTTGATGATAACGGGGCAGACGACATCGGTGATAAAACCACAACCGTGTAGAAAACAACCACTTGTTGGAGGAGACAATGAAAAAATGGTTTTTCTGGATCTTGGCGATCGGTTTGCTGTTTGCCGTCAACGCCGGTTGGCAACATCTGGCGGTGGCCGATTGCACCGACACCTATGAAAATTTCGGTAAGGCGTTCATGGAACAATACTGCACGCGTTGCCACGCTTCGACCAAAACAGGCTTCGCCCGCTTCGGAGCGCCGGCCGGGTACGACTTCGACAAGCCCGAGGGAATCGCCAAAGAGAAGAAAGAAATTCTGGAGTGGACCGTAGAGAAAAAGAAAATGCCGCCGGTGGGTAAAAAGCCGACCGACGCGGAATTGAGTAAACTGACCAGCTGGTTGAATTGCGAATATCCCTAAGCGGATCGCCAAATTGACAGGGGTGATCGTTTTTCGCCGGCATGTAGCGCGACCGGAAAAAGCGGACAACTCTCTGTTTTTGCTTGACATTGGGGCGCAATGTCGAGGTAGAGTTTTGGTGCAGGTTTTTTCATCCAGGTCGGAGCGTGAGCATGGATCCGGTAAACACCTTAATCGGCGGCGCTATTGCGACTCTGATATTGGTTTTTCTGTTTTTCATTTCGCGTCAGAAACCAAGCACTGCCCGCCAGCGGTTTGCCCTGGAAAACCCGCTGATGCGCAAATGGGTCGGCAGTGAGGTCATTCTCGAACGGCTGGCCACCACCCCCGGCATGCGCGTGCTGGAAGTCGGTTGCGGCGGCGGCCGGCTGGCGATCCCGCTCGCCCGGCGCGTGGGCTCCACCGGCGAGGTCGTGGCTATCGACACCCAGGAACGGTTGCTGACCAAATTGCGCAAGGTCGTTAAGTTTCAAGACATCCACAACCTGAAACCGATGTTCGCCGACATCGAAACCGTCGGCTTGGAAAAGGAAGGCTTCGACCGTATCGTCATGGCTCTCGTGATCGGCGATGTCGCCGATCCGAAAAAAGCCATGCGTAACGTGGCGCGTATGCTCAAACCCGGCGGCGTCGTTTCGATCACCGAATTCGCTTTCACCGCCCATTACATTTCGCGCACTCGATTGAAAAAACTAATGATGCAAATCGGGCTGGAACTCGATCACCAATACGGCGGCTGGATGGGTTACACCATCAATTACGTTAAGCCCGCGCTGCAAGAAGATCCCTGGCGCCAACGCCGGCCGATCGATCTGACCTGAGCCACCCACATCCGCACGGAGGACAGTCATGTTCGTGCACATGTCGATTCACCAAGTTCGCCACGGCAAAGAAAAACCAATGATCGAATCCATGCGTCGCTTCGGCGTCGCCTGCCGCACACAGGAAGGATGCCTCGACGTTAAGATTTTCCAGGACCAGGACACCGGCCGGTTGATCGGTATGACCACCTGGTTGACGAAAAAGCAATGGCAGTCGGCCCGCGACATCATGACCGCCGCCGTCGAGCACGATCCCTTCGACGATTGGGAAACCAAGCCACCCGAGGTCTACCACCTCGAAGAAGTGTGGGACGACTGAGTCTTTCTTTTTGCGTGGGTGATGTATCGTTCGCCCACCTGCTACTTGCCGTTCCCGTTCACCTTTTCTTGTTTCAGCAGCTTGTTGTCGCGTAGGGTTTGCAAAATGGCGGTGGCGTACATTTGGTGACCGATAACGGTCGGGTGGCAGTAGTGGTCGAGAAAAAGTGCATCGGGGTAGAAGCCCATGCCTTCCTGGTAGGGTACGTTGTGCTCCTTACGGTAGGCGGCAAACAACGGTCGCGGATCGGCCGTGAAGACATTGTCGTAAGCTTCGGCGGTTTCCCACATCACTTGAAAGTAAGGTTCCAGTTCGGCTTCTTTCTGCCGTTTGGGCAAGGGTTGGGCGATCAAAACCAGCGAGAACCCGTAAGTTTCTCCCAGGCGGGCGATAGCATCCAGGTTTTCCCGATAATCCGGAAGCGGTGCGCGCACTTGATGGCCGGCGCCCGCATCCGGCTGCACGTAGCCGGTCAATCGCCGCTTGATGCCCAGCAGCAGGTGCCGGTAAAGAACGAACAAGCGACTGCGATTCAGCACGTACAGAATTTTAATTGACGTCGCCTGATTGCGTTGCGCCGCTTCGCGATCGGTAAGCGGTGTTTCCCACAGGGTGTCGTTGTAGGCGTTGGCCAGCAGCAGAATGTCGGGCGGCCGCTTTTCGCAGAGCTTTTGCGTCAACACTCGGTTTTGATGCGTGGCGTATCCCTCAACCCCGAAATTAACGACCGCCGCGTCGACGCCGGAATTGCTCAACTCGCGTTCCAGCACGCGGGAAAAGGTTTCCTTAATTTCCCAGCCCCAGGCGATCGAACCGCCGAGGGTGTAAATCAAATTGGGTCCCGCGTATTCCCGCACCCGCTTGAGTTGCGGGGCGAAGTCGTCCGACGGTTTCCAAAACAGTTCGGAGTCTTCGTCGAAACCGTGATCTTCCAAAACGATTGCGTATTGATAGTAGGTGGCGTCGTTCAGACCGGGCACGAAGATATGAAGCGCGAGTTCGACGATGACGACGATCAAAAGAATTTTCTGCCAGAGTTTGAATCGGCGGAGAAAGCGTTTGAGACTGGAGGACAATTTCATCGGCGTCATCTCGCTTTGCGGGTCCGAAGTCTTGTCGGAATAGTATCGGATCATTCGGATTTATCCAACGCTACCCGCAGTTGAAGTCGGAGCGGATTGTGCTGGACATTGTTTGACGGGGCGTGATAGCATTATCGCTAGATAGATAGAAAACGATAAGAAACGGCGATCGGAATTCGTGGTTATATTAAACAATAACGAAAAAATGAAACCTGTTTTGCGTCTGATCGCGCCTGTGTTTTAAGGGAAGAAAACGAAGAACTGTCGGCGACAAACGACCGCATCAAAAGAAAACGAAACACGCCCGGGGGGAAATCATGGGACTCAGCGCCAGGCATCGCGCCTACCTGGAAGACAAGTACGGCGACCGCGTGAACTTCATGCGCATCGAGCGCAAGCTTTACAGTCACGACATCGCGGCCGTGCCCAGCATGATCAAACCGTTGATCGGCGACACAACGCCCGACGGCATCGTGCAGCCGGAAACCGAAGCCGATTTATCCGAAGTGGTGCGCTGGGCTTACGACAACCGCATTCCGCTGACGCCGCGGGCCAAGGCTTCGTCGGGCTACGGCGGTGTGCTGCCGCTGCAAGGCGGGTTGGTCGTCGACTTTTTCCGGATGAACAAGGTCGTCGCCATCGACGCGCAGGCGCAGACGGCCACGGTGCAGGCGGGTATCGTCTGGGAGAAACTCGACCGCGCGCTGGACAAAGCCGACTTGATGTTGCGGCTGTACCCATCGAGTTACCCCGGCTCAACCGTCGGCGGCTGGTTCGCCCAGGGCGGCGCGGGTTTCGGTTCCTACGAAGCGGGGTGGTTCCGCGACAACGTGGTCAAGGCGCGGGTGGTGCTGCCGACCGGCGAGATTAAAGATTTCACCGGCGATGAGTTGGATATGATCGCCGACGCCGAAGGCACGACGGGCTTGATCAGCGAGTTGACGATCAAAGTGCAGCCGAAGGAAGAGTTGGAAGTGGTCGCGGTCGGGTGCCCCGATGCCTACGATCTGCAGAAAATCGTCAAGCAGATGATCGAGCGCAAGCTGCCGATCTGGTCGCTGGTGTTCATCAACCCGAAGATGGCCGAGCTTAAAAACCGCGCGCCGCTGCGCGAACACCATGAGCGCCCCGCCGAGGAGCGCGTGCTGTTGCCGGCGTCGTACATCACCACGCTGGCGTTTCGCAAATCCGACCGCGACGAAGTGATGACCACGCTGCCGCAGATTCTCAAACCCTGCGAAGGCGAGATCCTTGATCAGCGTATCGCCGAGCATGAGTGGAAGCATCGCTTTAAGCTGATGGTCGTCAAGCGCCTCGGCCCGAGCCTGGTGCCGGCGGAGGTCGTCATTCCGCTCGACAGCTTCGGCAACGTGATGGCCGAGATCGAAGGCAAGATCCAACAGCCGATCGTCAAAGAAGGCGTGGTCATCCGCGAAAGCCTCGACGGCAAACCCGAAGTCGTCATCCTCGGCTTCATCCCCTCCGACCAGCGCAAGTTCAGCTACAACTTCGTCTTCCCGCTGTCGTTGACGATCATGAAAATCGCCGAAGCCAACGGCGGGCGCCCCTACGCGACCGGCCTGTATTTTAAGCACAAGGCCGACAGCGTGCTCGGCAAAGACCGCGTGCGCAAACTCAAGGCGTTCAAAAAGCAGGTCGACCCGCGCGGCCTGGCCAATCCCGGCAAGGTGACCGGTGGCGGCGTGCTGGCCTGGGCGATGGCGGTGGCCAACATCTTCGAGCCGATGATCCGCCCCTTCGGCAACCACGTGATCACCCGCGTCGGCGAACGCCCGACCAAGCCGATCCGCGGCATCCCCGCCGATGTCGCCTGGTACGCCTACGGCTGCAGCCAGTGCGGTTACTGTGTGGAAGAGTGCGACCAGTTCTACGGCCGCGGCTGGGAAAGCCAGAGTCCGCGCGGCAAGTGGTATTGGCTGCGCGAATACCTCGAAGGCCGCGAGGATTGGAGTCAGTTCATGGTCGACACCATGCTGGTCTGCACTACCTGCGAATTGTGCAACCTGCGCTGCAGCGCCTCGCTGCCGATCGAGCCGTCCTGGATGAAGCTGCGCGGCAAGCTGATTCACGAAGACAAGAAGATGACCTTCCCGCCGTTTGAAATGATGGCGGCGGCGCTGACCGACCAGGGCAACATCTGGGCCCATTACCGCAAAGACCGCACCGAGTGGGTGCCGGAAGATTTGCGCGAGAAGATCAAACCGGGCGAGAAGAAACAGGCCGACGTTGTGTACTTCGCCGGCTGCACGGCCAGCTACGTCGAGCACGACATCGCCCAGGCGACGGTGCGGCTGCTGGATGCGGCGGGCATCGACTTCGCCTACGCCGGGAAAAAGGAAAACTGCTGCGGCACGCCGATGCTGGTCGCCGGCAAATGGGAGGTCTTCGCCGACACGGTGCGCAAGAACATCGAGGCGGTGCGAAACGTCGGCGGCAAGACGGTGGTCACCTCGTGTCCGGCCTGCAACATGATGTGGCGCCACGTTTACCCCGAGTGGGCCGAGAAGCTGGGCATCGATTACGACTTCACCGCCAAGCATTACAGTGAAGTGCTGACCGAGAAGATCCGTAGCGGCGACCTGGTTTTCCCTGAAAACGGCCGCGAGAGTGAGCGCGTCGCCTGGCACGACTCCTGCCACATGGGCCGCGTTTCGCAGATCTACGAAGAACCGCGCGAGTTGATCAAGGCGGTGCCCGGCGCCGAGTTGGTCGAACTGCCTTTCAACCGCGACAACGCCCACTGCTGCGGCAGCGTGCTGACACTGATCAAAGATCCGCCGGTGGCCGCCGAGGTCGGGGGCGATCGCATGAACGAAGCGGCCGAGGTCGGCGCGCAGAAGTTGCTGGCCGCGTGCCCGTGCTGCGAAGTGCAGTTGCGCATCAGCGCCGAGAAGAAAAACGTGCCGGTCGAGGTCGTCGATCTGGCCCACTACGCCGCTGCGGCGCTGGGCTACGAGTTCCCCGATCCCAATCCCGAAGTGCAAAAACAGTGGGGTGTGTTCGACGCGTTTATCTCGCTGATGACTCCGCGCGGCTTCGCCAACCTGATGAGCAAGATGTTCCCCGAACTGATCGACGCGATGCCCTACGGCATGGGCCCGATGATGCGCCTGATGGGCAAAATCCCCGGCGCGCTGACGCTGATGAAGCCGATGTTCCCGGTGCTGTTCCCAATCTTTCTGCCCAAGATGATGCCGAAGGTGATGGACACGATGCTCAAGCGCGTGAGCGAGCAGATCGAAATGCCCGACTACATGCGGGAGCAGATGCCCGGCATGATGCCGAAGGTGATGGACAACCTGATGCCGCACATGCTGCCCGACGTGGTGCCGCTGGTGACGCCGATGATGATCGACTACTTGCACGGCAAAACGGCGAGCCGTTAGCGGCGTCGATCCGCCAATGCACGAATGCACCGGCGCCGTGCATTAATCATTAATTAATCATTAATAATTCGTCAGAACCCGCAGGCGGAGCCGCCTTCTTCGTCGAGGTCTTCGCCTTCGGATTCGTTGGGCGATTCCTCTTCCGGCGTCGGCTCGACGGTGTCGTCGTCGCCGGTGTCGTCATTGTCGTCGTCGCCGGGCGACAGGTCGTAGCATTCGGCGAGGCAGGGCGACATCTGGTCGCAGGCCGTGTAGTTCTCGTAGGCGCATTGGGTGAAGCATTCGTAGAACGGATCCCAGGCTTGTCCGGCCTGGTTGCAGCCGGCCAGCGCCGTGTCTTTGTCGATGACTTCTTCGTAGTCGAGAGGATTGACCAGCGCGATGCTGCAGATCTCGTAGATGAATTCCATCATGAAGCCGCAGTTGGTTTCGCCTTCGAAGCATTCGTCGATGCACGAGGCCATCAAGCCGCAGTTGGGGTTGTCCAACGCACAGTTGGTCCAACAGGCGCGGAGGCCGACGTCGGACTGGTTGCGGCAGAAATTGACCGCTTCGTTGACCGAGCCCAACTCGCCGCCGTTGACCACCAGCTTCAGATCGCAGTTGGAGTACAGCGCGAGGACCGCGTCGTAACAGGTGTCTTTGGCCGCGACGGCTTCGTCGGACTGGGCGATCAGAAACAATCCGACGGCGATTAAAATCACGGCAAACAGAAAGAACGCAATAGACGGCAGCGACTTCATGAAACTTCTCCCGATAATCAATCCAGGCGATTTCCGATTGTAGGTTGACGGTGCCGACAAATCAAGCCAAGCGATGGCGGCGATATCACCCGGATTCAGCTTGAGGCGCTGCAGACCGTGGGGTACGCTTTGCCCACGATTTTTCGCTTTTACTGGGAAGCGGCGATGCAGGAAAGCGTTTACAACAATCTGCAAATCAATTTTTTCAGCGGTACGGGCAATTCCTACCGGGCAGCCGTGTGGCTGAGCGAAGCAGCGGCCGCGGCCGGAGTGCAAACGCGGCTGGCGCCGATGGACCGCGGCGAGATCGCCGATGCGCCCGCCGGCGGTAAAAGCCTGCTGGCGCTGACAATGCCGACGCACGGCTTCACCGCGCCGTGGCACGCGATCAAGTTTGTCTTCGCCTTGCCGCGCGGGCGGGGTGCGCATGCGGTAGTCGCGGTCACGCGGGCGGGGATGAAGTTCGGGCCGGTGTTCACGCCGGGGATCGACGGCACGGCGGCGTATTTGATCGCGCTGCTGCTGCTTTTCAAAGGCTATCGCGTACGCGGCGCGATCGGCCTCGACATGCCTTCGAACTGGATGGCGCTGCATCCGGGCTACGGCGAGAAAAGCGCGCGCGCGATCATCGCCCGTAACCGTCCCAAGGCCGAACGCTTTTTCGGCCGCGTGCTGAGCGGTCGTCGCTTTTACGGTTCGTGGATTACATTCCCGCTGGGTCTGCTGCTGGCGCCGATTTCACTGGCTTACATGCTGTTCGGGCGTTTTTATCTGGGCAAATTGATGTTCGCCACTGAACGCTGCACCGGCTGCGGCCTGTGCGCGCTGCAATGCCCGGTCGATGCGATTCGCATGTGGGGCCAACGCAAGCCGCGTCCGTATTGGACGTTTTCCTGCGAAAGCTGCATGCGTTGTCTGGCCTACTGTCCGGAGCAGGCGATCGAAGCCAGCCACTCGCTGGCCGTCGTTTTTTACCTGCTTATTTCCGGCGTGACGACGGCCTGGCTGACCGCGCGCCTGGCGGCGGCGTGGCCGTGGTTCGACCCCGGCACGACGAGCGGCGGCATCTTGTGGTGGCTGATGTATTACGTCTACTTCGTCGTTGCGCTGTTTGTCGTCTATTTTGTTTTCTGGCTGCTGCTGAAACTGCGGCCGTTCAACCTGCTGTTTACTTACA